>Ga0315282_10011150_pt1 | contig 13976 bp, 8 predicted proteins | sample YL17G07_20_MG_FD_203693 | JGI IMG/M metagenome (GOLD analysis project Ga0315282, IMG submission 203693) | Sediment microbial communities from Yellowstone Lake, YNP, Wyoming, USA - YL17G07_20 | ecosystem: Environmental > Aquatic > Freshwater > Lake > Sediment | place: USA: Wyoming | collected... | reverse complement strand
GTCGGCGCTCAGCCGCCGCAGAGTTTCCTCGGCCAACGGTCCCACCAGCGAGAAGGAGTTCTCCCGTAAGATTCCCCCCGTCAGGATCACCTCAATCGAGGTGCCGGCGAGTTCCGCGGCGATGTTGACGGCGTTGGTGATCACGGTTAACTGGCGAAACTCCCGCAGAGCCCTGGCGACGGCGGTGGTGGTAGTCCCCGAGTCCAGCACCACCGATTCGCCCTCTCTGATCAGAGCCACTGCGGCTTCCCCAATGCGCTGCTTCTCCTTGCGATGGAGCTTTTCCTTTTCACGCAGGCTGGGGTCCAGCAAGGCTCCGGCCTGCACGGGCAGGGCTCCGCCGTGGCTTCGATGGATCACCCCCTGACTGTGCAAGATCTCCAGGTCTTTCCGAATGGTCACCTGGGAGGTCTGAAAGCGGGGCGCGAGGTCTTTGACCAGGACACGCCCTTCACGATTGATGATTTCCAAAATGGCGCGGCGTCGCTCTTCATTCAGCATGGGCGTTGCGGCGGGGAATCGAAACCCACTTCCGGCTGAACACCTCCTGGGGAAGTTATTTTCCGTTTCTTTTTACTATGGTTTCTTTCGTTTGTCAAAGGAGATTTTTGGGCTCGGGCAGGGGACAGACAATTCTTCATTTCATTACTGACTTGCCCACCTTGACCGCTCCCCGCGAAGTCAGAATAGCTTACGGATCCCGAGCGTGTAAGCCATTCGGACGTTGCCGAGTTTTCCCCAGCGCGCGCGCCCCGATGGAAGGGGCGCGCCCTTGACTCCAATTTTTCCCCCAGGTGCTGCCGTTTCCAGAAAATGTGGGCTTTGCTGTTCCCTCCTGTCAAGGTCAGCGACGGTGTGCCGTGCAGGAGCGCCGCCGTATCGTATCACATTATAACTCGAGGTTGGCTTGAAACGATTCATGCTCCTGGCGGCTTCCCCGTGCTTCGCCTTCGCAGCCGTGGGAGTCAGGGTGTTCGGCCAAGGAGTCGAAGGACCTTCCCTCCTCAGAGTCCAAGTTCCCGGCGCCGGAGTTCGCGCCACCAAGTGAGACAGCCCTTGGCCCGGCGGAACGGAATCTTCAAGTCACCGGAATTCCAGGAGGGTGTTGGGCCTCACGGTAACGTACAGGGTCTCTCCCTCGCGGCGATAGTACTCGCTGTTCCAACGATCCGTGAGTCCTTGACTCCTCTCTGGGAGCGCCTTCCCGCCGACAAGAGTCGTCACCTTTGCGATGGTCTTAGGAACGAAGAACGCCAGAGTAATACTGTTGTTGAAGATTTTTGGGTCCAGGTGAGTGTAAACGGCGTAACGAGCCAAGGCGGCCAGGGGGTCTAGGGCGCGAACTGCGGTGTCGTCCCTCAAAGTGCGATACGCATACAGAGGCCCCATCGGCACATACCAGACGTCGTTACGGTGGCCGACATAAGCGAGGTGCTGTTCGTAGAACTTGTCGGGGCCGAAATCCAGCCACTGGGGATGCGAAAGGAAGCTATAGATTCCGCCGCGTTTATAAACCTCGTCGAACTTGGCGTTGAGCTCGGCGAGATCTGTCCGTCCGGTTTTGGCGATGCCGCCCCTTTTTTGAACCGCCTGGGTATAGCGAGCATAGTAGGGATTCGAATCATAGGTCTGAAGGTCCGGGAGGTTATGCTTGTCTTCGACCTCGCCGGGATAGGGGCGGGCAACCAGATATCCGGCTCGAGCGAGCTTGCGCTGGACAAACTCTCGTTCCGCGCAATTCCCGCAAGGGTAAGCCCACGACCACACATAGGGCTGCGGGGTTTGCGCGAGGATGTCTTTCCTCGACCCCGTGACCTCATAATCGGTATAGGCGCGCAAGCAGAACAAGGAGGTGGGGGGCCACTGGCATTGATGTCGTCGCGAGTGCGATCCAATCTCGTGACCATTGGAAATGGCCTGGCGCAATCGCGGCCAGAGCTCGGAGATCGCCTCCGACTGGGTGTCCACGAAAACGGTCGCCTTGATGCCGTACCTGTCCATGGCATCCAGGCAGTCTTTGACGCCTGGGGTGGCGTCGTCGATGGTGTGTGTGACCACCGCGCGGGCGTTATTTAAATAGGGGCTCCTGGCCAGGAACCGAATCCGTTCGCTGCCGGCAGTTTCTCGCAGGTCTCCGGGCTTCAAGCCAAGTGGCTCCAGCGGGTCGCCGGAAAGGATTCCGATCGGGGAAGGCTTCGCCTTGAGGGTGGCGATGTCATGCCACGACAGGTGGCTTCCCCGGAAGTAGTACGTGAAGCTGATGCCCAGAGCCAGCAATATGAGAAGAGCGAGAACCGCTGATACTTTCTTCATGTTAGAGTAACCTCCGGCGTGGAGATAAACCGGCAAGGCAACGCGCGCACTTCTTCACGCAAGCTACCACAGCTTAGTCTTACAGAGAAGTGGGGTGCAAGGATGCCTGCCCGATGAGGATAAGAAAGGGCCTGGCCCTTCTCCTTTCCCCAGGGGCGCCGGAATTCCGGCACAGGACCTTGCCACCTGGTTCGCCAAAGGCCACGGCTGTGACGCTTGAGTTAAGAGGCGGCTCAATATATTCTTGCCACTGCGTTTTCATTATTTCCCGAGGTTATCACAATGAAGATTACCGACGTCGAAGCCATCTACCTGCGATTGCCGCAAGTGAAAGCGCAGTGCGACAGCGGGCAGGATGCGCTTATCGTAAAGGTGCACACCGATGAAGGCATCACGGGCATTGGCGAGGTGGATTCCGCGCCGCTGGCCGTCAAGGGAGTGATTGAAGGGCCGTTCTCGCACACGACGACAGCCGGCTTGAAGCATTTTTTGATCGGCGAAGACCCTTTCGAGACGGAACGGCTTTGGGACAAGATGTATCGGGGGAATATTTACGCCGGCCGCTTCGGGATCGGCATTCATGCCATGAGCGGGATTGACATCGCCCTCTGGGATATCAAAGGAAAGAAACTGGGCATGCCGATTTGGAAACTTCTCGGCGGGGGGTTTCGAAAAAAGATTCGCTGTTACGCCAGTTCACTGTTTGGACACACCCCCCGGGAGACGGGAGAATTGGCGCGACGTTTCGCTGGCCAGGGCTTTACGGCGGTGAAATTCGGATGGGCCCCCATGGGACAGGACGAGGCGACCGACATCGCGCTGGTTGCAGAAGCTCGCCGGGGCCTGGGAAATGCTGTCGATCTGATGATCGACGCGGGCCTGGTGTGGGATGCCAAGACCGCCATCCAGCGCGCCCGCGCCTTCGAGCAATATAAAATCTTCTGGCTGGAGGAACCGCTAGCCCCGGACGATTACCAAGGCTACCGCAAGCTGAGCGCGGCCACCGACCTGCGCATTGCCGCCGGAGAGGAAGAGAGTAGCCGCGCCACTTACCGTCGCTTGATTGAGGAAGGCAAGATCGACGTGGTGCAAGTGGACCTGACCCGCTGCGGCGGGTTCACGGAAGCCATGAAGATCGCCTCCATGGTGGCCGATCATGGGCTCCCCATCGCCAATCACGGATTCACGACATACATCAATGTCGCCGCAGCTCTCCACTGGCTCAATGCCATTCCCAACGCGCTGATCGCGGAGTTTGTAACCCAGGAGGATACCAACTTGCGGGAGTTCATCACCCGGCAGAAGATTCGAGCCCGCGACGGCTACCTGGACATTCCGCAGGAACCCGGCCTGGGTATCGATCTGGATGAAGAAGCAATCAACAAGTTCCGTGTGCGCTGAAGCGCCTCGGAAGTGGCCCTGGACCTATCCTCCGGCGCGGCTGAGCAGGCTCTGCGCGTTTGCGCCCTCCGGACGATGAGGGGGTCATGACAGGCCAGCGAGGAATTCCCAGATGGGTGGCTTCTTGAAGGAGAACTGACGAATTCAGCTCTCGCGGGTCGGCATTCTTCGAACCAGCAATCCAAGTATTCTTTGAATTCAATATAAGCGGCTCCCCTCCCAAAAGTCTTATCAGCCTTCCGCCGGGAGCGGCAGCCGGGCACAGCAAGGATAGATCGCGGCGGTGTGATTTCGGACGCTCCGGAAGCCAAAAGAACGATGGCTGACGAGTTTGATCTTGTAGTTCATGCCTTCCAGAGCTTAACGAACCTCGCTGAGGTGTCTCATTTCCGCTGAAGGCGGACACCGACAACTACTTGCGTGGGTCCCTCCCCCACAGGTGATCTGCGCCGTTGGGGTGCACTGAGAAATTCGGGTTAGTTGCCAGGCGAGGTGTGCAAAACTGAGGGTTGAATCCGCAGGTGTGAATGCCTTCTTGCTGTTTGGACATACCTCCTATTGCCCCGGATATCGCACTCCGGGGGAAGAGCGGGTACGCCCGTTACTTTCGGGCCACTTATTCAGCTCGCGCCCGAGCCATTCGATGTCTTTGTCCGTATGGCAGATGAGGCAGGCATTCGGGCTTTCCTTCTGGTCGAAGCGCGCGGTCATCGCCGCGTCGGGAATGTCGTCAAGTTGGTGAGTCATGGTTTTGAACAGCACGCTGTTCATGATCTTCGGCATGTGGCAGGCGACGCATCGGCTCCCCTCAGACTTAGCCGGATGGCGCGTATGGGCTTCAAGTTTTGCTGCATACTCGGGGTGGCATTGGAGACACATCTGGTCAGGCTGGTCGAGAAACTTCAGCGCTCTCTCATTCTTGCTATCCGCAGGGTGAAAGTCGTGGCAGTGGCCACAATGGGCGCCCCCCTTCTGGAAGCATTTGGAGCGGCGGAAAGACTCCACGGCAAAGGAGATCACCCGGAAGCGCCCATCTTTGTAAATCGCCCTCAGGGCAAACTCCCCGTACGGGCGGCTTCGATAGTGAACATAGAAAGTATCTGGGAGATGACGATAATTGATTTCCCCGTCCGTACCGAGGCCCAAAATAGCCGACTGCAAGTGGCACTGAGCACAGATGGCCACGTAGTCGCGACTGCTAATCTTGCTGAATTCAACCTGAAGCTTGAGTGGAGGGTTATAGCCTGGCTTGGCCGAGCGCATGGATGCGACGTGGTCGCCCGACGGTCCGTGGCACATCTCACAGTTGATTCCTGGTTCCGCAAAAACCAGGTCTTTCGGTTCAGGTGATGTTGGTTTCGTCAGTCGCAATTGGCTGGTGTGGCACGGCCCGCAATGGGCAAGGTAGGCCGTTTCAGAGCTGAGCTTGGGAAAGTTTGTAACCGGCGCGCGCTCCGACTTGGGGGTGTCAATCATCTTCCAGAACGCCACCCACCGCTTCTCCTGCCGGTTGTACTGGAGTGGGAACACCTGGATCTCTCCGCCCGGGAGCCGGGTCGCATACGTCTGTTGCCACTTCACGCCGATCGTATAGTCCACCCGGTAGCGATGCCACTGGTCCTTGGTATCCAAGGTTTCGAAGTAGTGCTGGGTATCGTCGTGGGTCATTCGGGCCACGACTTTTCCTGTCTCATCCGCGTAGGTTGCGTTATTGAAGTCCCCGAAAACGTTCTCAAACTTGTAGGGGCGGAGCATCCTGGCATGGCCCGTATTCTGCCAGCCTGCATATTCTCGCGCATGGCAGCCCTCGCAGGAGCGCGAGCCGGCATAAGCCGGCGCGGCGCCGCCGGTCGCGCGAGGGTTTCCGGCCGTTTCAGGTTCCAGGAGCGGCGCCTCAGCAGCGGCCTCAAGGTCTCTGACAAATTCGTCAAATCCCTGCTGAGGCTTGGAAGGCCAGCGCGCGTAGATGGCGCGCAAGCGCTGTTCCGCTTTTCCCTTGAGGGGTCCGTCCTGGCGGTAGGTAACAGCTAAGGCGACGGCTGCTTCTCTCTGCTTTCCTCGGGCGAGTCGGATCAGCCCCAACAAATACGCGGTAGTTGAGTCGGAGGAGTCCAGTTGCCAGGACTTGCCGGCAAACTCTTCAGCCTCTTGCAACTTGGCATCCCGTTCGCCGCCCGAAGCTTTCAGACCCTCGGCAGTTGCGGCTCTAGCGAGTATGTACAGACTCGACGCGCGTAACTGCTTGGCTAGCGCGGTCCATTCCTTGCCGGAAAAGCTTGATGGCCCCACGAAGCGGTCCAGGCAGTCGAGCGCCAGCCTGGCATTTTGGGCGGCTTCGGCCGCCTCGCCTTCCCTGATTTGAATATCGGCGAGCGGCACGAGAAGCAGCGGATTCTCTGGAAGCAATTTCAAAGATTCGCGGCCAAACTGCAGAGCCGCCTTGTTGTCCCCAAGGTCTATGGAAGTCTTGGCAGCAATCTCATAGGCTTGCCACAAAAACCATGATTGCGGGTATTGCTTGAGGAAATCCACTGCGACCTTGCGCCGCTCCTCGGGGTCGCGCCTCTCGAAAAGAGCCACAAAGGCCTTGCGTTCGCCGGGGTCCCGGATTTCATCGAGGACGGTTGCCAACTTATCGCCCTTGAGTGCGGGGCCGCTGAATTGATCCACCGATTGGTCCTCCCAAACACCGTAACTTGAAGACTCTGAAGGAACATTCGCGGGCCAGGGGCCTCTGGAGGAGGGATTGCCCGGCTGCTGGGCACAGTAAATGACCGCGCCCAGCAGTCCCAGAACCAGCAGGAACGAGAGCGTAAGACGGCTTGTCATGAGCACTTTCCCTGAGTCACTGAAAAATCTAGCTGAATCGGTATGCTATGTCAATAACTCAGGATGATTACGTGCAAGATACCGCGGACCGAACGCGTCAGATGGTACACGTGCCACGATGCCAGGTTCCTTCCGCGAGCTTAACTGATGGCCTCAGTTGAGGACGCACCTTGGCTGGGCGAAGCTGGCTCACGAACAAGGGCACAGTCGGCGATCTATTTGGGAGCTGCAAACCTGGAAACCTGATTAGGCCCCGATTGGCTCGCCCGCATCAGGAGCGTGGCTCGGAGCGCCTCAGACTGCTGGCGTGTGAAGAACATATCATTTGTAGCGGCGACCTTCAGGTTTTGGCCTCCCCACTGCGCGCGCATGATGCCTTCGGGTGAGTGGGCCATGCTACGGAGCAGCGAGTGGCCGATTTCGTGCGCCATCGCACGGCCCAGAATCAGAAACGGGGGGGCACTCTGGTTTCGGGCAAGGTCCAGCACTCGCGAAAAGGAAACTGTAGCGTAGGGACCAACGGCGAAACCCAAGTTCGTATCGTGGTTGATTCCAGGGAACACCTTGATCCGCAGAACGATCCTCAGTACGACCTCGGTTGGGCCGAGTTCTCGTGCGCAGGTCGAATCATCCTGGCTGTGCCGTGCAGCGGACATGCAGTCGTGCCATACCACCTTGATCCCTGCTTCATGGAAGATTCTGGTGGCTACTTCTTGGGCATTGCTGACGGCCTCTGGAACCTGGACATAGTCAAAGACTCGGACGGTAAGCACCGGTTTCACCGCGCCGGTGGGCGTTGCAGGTAGCGAACGTGTGAAATCTTCTCGCTGCGGCGCTTCTTGGGCGACTAAGACCCGTGACCAATCCAGAGGCGAGGTGGTTGCACCTGCCACGGTCAGGAAGGAAATCACGGCCAACCTGTTCTTTGCTCTCCGGTTCATGGCGTCCTCCTCCACGGGTTGCGTGGTGACGCCATGTCTCGGTCAGGTCATCGGGTACCTCAATGCTTTGGGGATTACGTGCTGGGGACGCCTGAGTGACGGAACACTTGCTGGAGAATCAATCGGTTAGGAGCATTGATGACGATTGCGGCTCGTGCTTTCAAGTGACTTGCTGGAGTGGTACAATCGGGCTCAACCGAGAATGTCACCGTTTGGGCGGGACCCTCCCATGGAAGAGACCCGGCCTCACGCTGGAACGATTGTTCGCTTTGGGGTCTTCGAGGTAGACCTGCACGCCGGGGAACTGCGCCGGAAGGGCTCAAAGATGAAATTGCAGGAGCAGCCGTTTCAGCTTCTGGCCATGCTGCTGGAGCATCCGGGCGAGGTGGTGACGCGGGAGGAGATCCACCGGAAGCTTTGGCCGTCGGATACCTTCGTCGACTTCGAGCACAGCATCAACGCCGCCATCAAGCGACTGCGCGAAGCCTTGGGGGATTCAGCGGACAATCCACGTTACGTCGAGACGCTGACTCGGCGTGGCTATCGCTTTATCGCCCCGGTGGAGGGTGCTGTAGCGCCGGTGTCCCCGCCGGCGGGATCGGTAGGGGCGGGGCTTGCCCCGCCCGCGGGGGCGCAGCAAGCAGCGCTCCTACGCAGGTGGTGGCCGGCGCTGGCCGCCGTTGCGTTCGTGGCGATTGCAGCCGTCGTCGCGTTGAACATCGCCGGCCTACGCGACCGGCTGCTGACCTTCGCAGGAGCACGCCATGGCGTGCCCCTACCGAAGATCGAATCGCTTGCCGTGCTGCCGCTGGCAAATCTCTCCGGCGATCCGGAGCAAGAATACTTCGCCGACGGCATGACCGACGAGTTGATCACCAGCCTCGGCAAGATCGGCGCGCTCCGGGTGATTTCGCGAACCACGGTCATGCACTTCAAGGGAGCCAAGAAGACCCTGCCGGAGATTGCGCGGGAATTGAACGTGGACGCGGTGATCGAGGGCTCGGTGCTGCGTTCAGGCGACCGGGTGCGCATCTCGGCGCAGTTGATTCACGCCGCCACAGACCAACACCTGTGGGCTGAAACCTATGACCGCGACCTGCGCGATATCCTGGCCTTGCAAAGCGACGTGGCACGAGCCATCGCGGGAGAAATCAAGAGCAAGCTCACTCCGGCGGAGCAGGCCCGCCTAGCCAAGGTCCGCCCCGTCAATCCCGAGGCGTACGAGCTATACCTCAGGGGTCGCTACTTCTGGAACAAAAGGACAGAGGAGACCGTCAAAAAGAGTCTCGATTACTTCGAGCAGGCGATTAGAAGAGACCCCGGCTCCGCGTTGGCATATGCGGGCCTGGCCGACTCGTACATTATCCTCGGCAGTTACGAATACCTCCCTCCCAAGGAGGCCTATCCAAAAGCCAAGGCCGCAGCACAAAGGGCCCTGGAAATTGATCGGACGCTCGCTGAAGCTCACGCTTCCCTTGGCAGATTTGGAATTGAATATGATTGGGACTGGTCGGCCTCTGAGGAAGAATACAAGCGCGCCATCGAGCTAAATCCAAACTATGCGACAGCCCACCACTGGTACGCGGACTATCTAGCGTGGGTTGGGCGGCACAACGAGTCGCTTGTGGAAATCGAGCGCGCGCGGCAGTTGGACCCACTGTCGCTCATCATAAACACCGTTGTGGCAATTTCTTTGTCCTATGCGCGCCGGTACGACGAGGCGATCGAACAGTTTCATAGGACGCTGGAGATCGACTCCAACTTCGCTGTCGCGCACTTATACCTGGCAGACGCCTATGCACAAACAAGCCATTTCCCGGAAGCCATCGCTGAGGCTCAAAAGGCGGTGAGCCTTAGTGGAGCGGCCCCGGTGTTTGTAGCGGACCTCGCCCGCGTCTATGCCGTAGCAGGGAACAGAGCAGCGGCCAACAGGCTACTGAAAGACGTATTGAGGCGATCGTACGTGCCGAAGTATCACGTGGCGATGGTTCACATCGCGCTAGGCAAGCACCAAGAGGCGCTCGACTGGTTGGACAAGGCCGCTGAGGACCGCTCTCCTCAATTAGTTTTGTTGAAAGTTGACCCCGGACTTGACCCCCTGCGCTCCGACCCGCGCTTCCAGGACCTCCTGCGCCGCATGAACTTCGCCGAGTAGCGCCGCCGTCCCGGCGGCATGTTCACTTGCCGGCAAGATGCCGGCGCTACGCCTCGCCGCCGCATGAATTTCCCCGAGTAGCGCCGCCGTCCCGGCGGCATGTTCACTTGCCGGCAAGATGCCGGCGCTACGCCTCGCCGCCGCATGAACTTCCCGCCGTAAGAGCAGGTGTCAGGTTACAGGGGACAGGTGTCGGGAAGACAGTGACAAGTGGCAAGCATGAGAACAGGGGACAGGTTGCAGGTATCAGGGGTATGCGCAGTTGGCGACTTCTCAATGGAGGGCTTCAAGGTCTTCCCCCCTCGACCTTCGCGAGCATGTCGCGCATGAAGGAGTCTTCCGGGAACAGTTCTACGTAACGCTTCATGAGCTCATGGGCACGTTGGTACTGTTTCAGGGTGATGCAACGGAGGACAAGGGATTTCTGGAGTAGCGCGACGTAAGGCCAGTCGGCAACACCCCGCTCGAGAACCTTGGCGGCCTCCTCAACCCGCCCTGCCCGCGACAGTGCCTCCCCCAGTTCCACATACGCAGTGGGGTATTCCGCGCCGCGTTCGAGGGCGCGCGAAAGATAGTCCGCGGCCCGCGCGTTGTCTCCCTCCGCGAGCGCCTTGTGGCCCAAGGTGGCGAGCACCTGAGGATCGTCCGGCGCCGACGCGCTCAACTCTTTGAGCGTCGCCAGGTAGTACTCTCGCAGGCTGGGTTCCTTCACCATGACTTCCGCATAACCAAGCAACTTTGTCAGCAAAGGAATAGGATCGCTCGGTTCGCCCTTGGGCCTGTTGAGGCAAAGCAACCCCGGCAGGTCGGGGGTCGGCTGCTCGAAGGCGCTCTCGGGGAGGGCCTGTCCGGCGCGGCGCACGATCCGGTGATAAGTGTCGTCTGAGTGCGCGATCCCGGCCACGGCCTTCTTCGCCATGTGGCAGCCCACGCAATCGTTGGCCGGCTCTTGCTGCATGCGCTCTTTGAGCGGCAGCCGACAGCTTGCGTCGGGGTGGCAAGTGAGGCACTTCTCACGGTAGTACGCCACGCGGTTCTCAGCAGTGGGCGGATTGTGGATCACATGACACGTGATGCATCGCAACTGACCGTGGCTCGCCTGGTAGCACTTGCTCATTTCCAGCGAGGAATTCTTCCACCAGAGGGGCGTCGCCATGCTCCCCCTCACCGGAGGGAGTTTTTCCAGGAGGTCCGCTTCCGCGCGTTGCTCCTTCTTCAAAGGGAGCTTAAATACCGCGACCGTTTGGTAAAGGGGAGTTCCCGGGCGAAAATCCAAATAGTCTTTTCCGGGTTGCAGGATGCGCGTGTGTCCGCCCTGATGACAATTCATGCAGATGTCATCCGCCAGGCGGGCCGAGAGTCGCGCCGGGTTCACGATGGAAGTGTCCACTTTGCGGGAACGGCGCCCGTGTCTCTTCGCTAGTTCCTGGTTGTGTAGTTGGCCCGGGCCGTGACAGCATTCGCAACTGATGGCGAATTCCCCGAATCTGAAAGGAGGATCGCGATACATGCCATCGCGCTTCGGCACCGATTCCGGTTGACCGTTGTGGCAAGCCAGGCAGCCGGCGAGAACCGGCCGGCTGAACCCCACATCAGCCGTCTCGTAACCGGGGGAGAGATCCCATTCCTGGGTCTTGTTGTAAAAGGAAAGCGGGGCCTCGAAGAGGTAGGGGCCTCGACGGATAATGTAGGTGTAGCCGGTGAGCCGACCCCCGACGACGTACTCGAGCCGCTCCCTGGTTTTGAAGAGCGTCTTGCCGGTCTCGTCGAGCGCATACTCGCTCTGGTAGAGGTCGGAGCCCTCTCGAAACACCTCGAAATAGCGGTTTAGTTTCTGGTTGAAAACCGTGATGGGCCTCTGCACCCTTGCGAGTTCGGGGGGCGAGTTGGCCGGAGCCATGGAGCTGCCCATAGGCGTTTGCGAGTGCTTCCGGGAGAGTTCCTCATGGCAACCCGCGCCGGCACAAGACTTCGACCCCGCATAGGCCACGTCCGGGCCCGTGTTTCGGTACACAATGGGGCCGCCTTTTTTGGCCCAGCCGGTGGCCGTTGCCAGCAGGAGAAAAACAGCAATACGCGTCCGCGAACTCGTCACCGCCGTGCTCGATTCTGTCAACAAGTACCTGCGTGCGGCGTTGAACCACGGCCTCGTGCCGCAAGCTCGCATGTTGACTACCGCTCGAAAAGCATACGACAGCCTTACTGCGGCTTCAAGCCTGATTCGGCCTGGACGAGCGCGGCGTGCCCGCCTGCCTGGTGCAGCCCCAACCGGACCGACGCCGAAACGGCACGCGAAGCCAAAACAAAGCGTGTATACTCCTGCCGACCACGACACCCGGAAATGGAAATCACGAGGAAAGGAGAACCAGCAGAAATGACCTCCCGAAGAAGATTTCTCTGGCACGTTGTGGCTGGCGCTGGTCTAACGGGCGTCGCAAGGTCATTCTGCGCGGCGCGATTGTCCGCCGGGATGGACGTGAAGGTCGTTGTCCCCAAGCAGGCCAAGGCCTTCTGCATCGACTTCAACTGGGTTCACCTTGAACCTCAACCTGGCACGCCGGCCGTTAGCGAGGCCCCGACAGTCTTTGCCCCGCCGGGTCATTGGGCGGATGCCTCCCCGGAAGAGCATGTGCTCTGGTACGAAGGACTGGGGGCCAACGTCATTCAGACCTTTGCAGTCTCGTGCAACGGTTATGCCTGGTACAAAGGCGGTTTCGTGCCCCCGCAGCCGGGCCTGAAACACGACTTCCTGCCCGAAGTCGTCAACCTTGCCCACAAGAAAGGCATGCTCGCGATGGGCTATTTTTGTGTGGGCGCGAACACGAAGTGGGGGCAGGACCATCCCGCTTTGAGCTACGGCACGCCGGCGAGCCCCCACATTCCATTCACTGATGAGTATCTGGATTATCTCTCCCGATCCATGGCAGACGCCATGCAAAAGACCGGGATGGACGGCTACATGATCGACTGGGTTTGGAATCCCCCGAACAACGTGCGGCAAAAGGGCTGGCTGGCGGCGGAGAAGAAAATCTTTACGCAACTGACCGGCAAGCCGTTTTCAGAGAGGGGGCAGCCCAGCGAAGAAGACAGGCTTGAATACGAGCGGCGCGCCATCGACCGCTGCTGGGCGCGCATCCGAGAAACCCGGGACCGGACGAACCCTAATTGCATACTCTGGCTTTCCGTGGGCGACATGAGTGACCCCACCATTGCCGATTCCAAGTTGCTGAAGGAATGCGACTGGGCTATGAATGAATCGCCGGACCCAAAGCTTTTGGCAGCCGGCAAGCGTATGGTCGGCAAACAAACTCGCATGATACAGAACCTTGTCGGGTGGGCTAGGCATAACGCGAAGGAGTTCCTGTCTGATCCAAAGAACCGTGACCTCGACCTTTACGGATTCGCCGAGCCGCGGGATAACTCGCTGCCGCTTCCGATCGCTGAGTATCTCAGCAAGCCGGTGGAAGCATTCAGCGGGAAGGACAGAATAAGTGCCAATGACCGGAACATTGCGGCGTTAGCGAGGTTTTACAAAGGCCTCCCCCTGGACGTCGTCATTACGAGAAGGCCGATTTGAAAGGGAAGCAGAAGCTCGGAGACCGCGCGGTCTACGTCGTGGAGCTTACTCCCGCTGAGGGCAAGCCCCCTCACGCCTTACTACGATGTGGAAACTTTCCTGCCGCAGCGTGTCGACATGGAGTTGCCCACGATGCAGGGAGTGGCCATGGTGCAAACGCGCCTTTGGGATTACCGGGATCTGGATGGTATTAAGTTCCCCTTCACGGTTGCGCAAGATCTCCCGAGGGGCGAGATTGTGGTGAAGTATTCCGACGTGAAAGCTAATGTGGAGATCGCCGACGCGAAGTTCTCGAAACCCAGTTAATAACGAGGTCGAGTTCCCTATGCAGATCATCAAAGGACTAATTGCCGCCACCATTTGCGCATGCTTTATGCACTCGCCTGCCCGCTCGGCAGACGCTTCGTCTGAATCGCCGTATCCCGCCTGGTACCAACCGCCACAATTGTTCGTCATGACCGGCTTTATCGCCAACACCACCAGCGGCACATGGGGACCGGACTTTATCGGCACCGGTGTCTGGACTCACGAAAAGCAACAGGCCGATCTCGGGCGCTGGAATAAGGGACTCGGCAGCCGGTATGATGCCGACAAGACCCTTCTTGCTTTCAAAGAAGCCGGGGCCACTGGTGTGATCTTTTATGACAAGTGGCATGACGGAATCGTGCCCCACGACACGCGACTCACCAACTTCAAAACCGAGCGCGACCTCGTCGGGGAGACAGTCAAAGCGGCCCGCAAGCATGGCTTGAAAATCGTT
>Ga0315282_10011149_pt1 | contig 13977 bp, 12 predicted proteins | sample YL17G07_20_MG_FD_203693 | JGI IMG/M metagenome (GOLD analysis project Ga0315282, IMG submission 203693) | Sediment microbial communities from Yellowstone Lake, YNP, Wyoming, USA - YL17G07_20 | ecosystem: Environmental > Aquatic > Freshwater > Lake > Sediment | place: USA: Wyoming | collected... | reverse complement strand
ACTTGCGGCCGACCGAGTCCACGCCACCATCCCAAGCTCCTGGTCGTTCGGTCGCTGGTCGGGCTCCGCCCTGCCGGCATCCTCCCGACGTTCCTGATCGTGTGGGGGCGGTGGCGGCGATCCACGGGGAGGACGAGGCCCCGGAGGCGGAGGCGGTCTTCGCTCAGGGATGCTGGCGAGGGCGAGTGTGTAGCACAAGTCGCTGTGGTTCACTGCTCGACGAAGATCAGGTTTTCCGTGCTGAACCCCCAACCCTTGGCTTTGGCGAGCAAGCCGTTCAGAACGGCAGCGTCGAGGTGCTTCTGGCGGGCGAGTATCCAGAGATAGGAGCGGCTGGAGCTGGTCACCATGGCGTAGTTGTAGCCGTCGCGGTCCAGGGCGATCACATGGTAGCCGCCCGAGAATGGCCAGAAGAAAGTCACCTTCAGGCTGGCGATGTCCGACGGGCCAAGGAATCGAGCCACGCCGCGAGCCTCGCGCCACTTGCCCCGGTGGGCATCGTAGCCGCGGTTGACCACCTGGATGCGGCCGTCGCTTCTCCTGGAGTACTCGGCCGTCACCTTGCTGAGACCACGCTCGAAGGAGTGGTCCAGGCGGGCGACTTCGTACCACGTGCCCAGGTAGCGGTCGGCCTGAAAGTCAGTGACTGGCTCAAGCCCTTGGGGCACCGGAGTACCCCGTTTCTTGTCTGGCTCCCCGACGAGGACTCGAACCTCGAACCTAGTGGTTAACAGCCACCCGCTCTACCGGTTGAGCTATCGGGGAAACTCGTGCTTCGCAGAGCAGCAAAGGAGACCCTCAGCGCCTCCCAGCCGCTCCTATGGTTCGCAGTATACCCCCACCGCCAAGGGACTGTCAAGCCAAACCTCTCCGAGGGGACTTCTCGGGCCCGGGGGATGGCTCAGGCGGCTCCGCTCAGGCTCCGTGTGGAGCCCGATGGCGGCAGCGGGAAAGGAACTACGGGTTCGCGTCGGCCTCGGCGGGCACCGGCTGGGCCGTCGGCGGGAGCGGAGCGAGGTGGTCGATGATTCTGGTCAGGTGGTCGTGCAGTTCAATCCTGGGGACGACGGCGTCCAGCAACCCGTGCTCCAGGAGGAACTCGGCGGTCTGGAAACCCTCGGGCAGCTCGACCCGATGGGTCAGTTTGATGACGCGGGGCCCGGCGAAGCCGATAAGGGCCTTGGGCTCGGCAAGGATGACGTCGCCCAGGAAGGCGAAGCTGGCCGCCACCCCTGCGGTTGTGGGGTCGGTGAGGACGGAGATGTAGAGCCCGCCCGCGTCGCTGTGGCGGGCGAGGGCCGAAGCGGTCTTGGCCATCTGGGCCAGCGAGAGCATGCCCTCCTGCATCCGCGCGCCGCCCGAGGCGCAGAAGATGATGAGGGGAAGCTTCTCGGCGGTGGCCAGTTCGGTGAGCCTGGTCACCTTCTCGCCCACCGCTGACCCCATGGAGCCGCCGATGAAACGGAAGTCCATCACCCCGATGGCGATGCGGCGGCCACCGAAGAGACCGGTGCCGGTGACGACGGCTTCCGGGAGACCCGTGTTTTCCCGGGAGGTGCGCAGCTGCTCCTCGTAGCTTTTCGGCTGGGTGAAAGCGAGCGGGTCGCTGCTGACCACGTCAGCGAAGAACTCCTGGAAGGAACCCTCGTCGAGGGTAACCTGGAGCCGCTCGTGACTGGTAAGCCGAAAGTGGTAGTTGCACTTCGGGCAGACCTCCAGGAGTTCGGAGACCTGCTTGCGGAAGACCATGGCCTCGCACCCCAGGCACTTTATCCAGAGGCCCGGGGGCATGTCCCTTCGTTTGCGACCAAAGGCACGCCAGGCCATGGCCACTCACTTTCTCCAGCAGCGCCTCACCGACTGCGACAGAGGCCAGCTCACGACGACCGACCTTCACTGCCCATTTCCCGGCGGTTCGACCTCGTAGGTTTGCCAGGGGGAACCCTCGAGCGTCCCCCGGACGAGCGCGCCCAACTCCCCGGCCCCCAGCGCCCAGCGAAGCAGCGCCCCCAGCAGCGGGGGAACCACCAGCACCACCGTATCCTGGGGATGCCGGGCGCTCACCACCCGGAGGAGCTTCTCCACCCGTTCCTTCCCCTCGGCCACCGTCTCCCCTTCCGGTGCCGCCACCCGCTCCGGCTCCTCGAGCCACTGGCGGTAGACGCGCGGGTGCCGCTGCTTCACCTCCTCGGCGAGAAGGCCCTGCCAGAGACCCAGGTCCATCTCGGCCAGGTCGTCCAACTCGCGGACGGGGACGTCCATCTCGCCCCTGACCAAGTCGGCCGTCTGGCAACCGGCCTGGTCGGGCCCGTGGTAGATGGCCACGGGGGTGAGGGCAGCGACCGCAGGGGCCGACCCCTTGGCCTCGGCCTCCCCCTCCGGGGTCAGGGGCACGTCCACCCGGCCCCGCAGCCTCCGCTCCACCTCCCAGCGGGTCAGACCCTCGCGCAGCACGATCAGTTGACACATGCCCGAACCCCTACCGGACCCCGGCCTCTCGCTCTCGAGCACGGCCGCCAGGCTACGTGTCGCTGAGGGCGGCCACCCCCGGCAACTCCTTCCCCTCGAGGAACTCCAGGGAAGCGCCGCCACCGGTGGAGACGTGCGTGACCCGCCCGGTGAGTCCGTACTTGGCCACAGCCGCGGCCGAGTCGCCACCGCCGACGATGGAGAGGCAGCCGGACTGGGCCAGGGCTTCCGCCACCCGATGAGTCCCCTGGGCAAAGGGCTCGACCTCGAAGATACCCATGGGGCCGTTCCACACGACCGTCTTGGCCTTGGCCACCTTCTCGCTGTAGAGGGCAGCCGTCTTGGGCCCGATGTCCACGCCCTTCCACCCGGCGGGGATTTCGTCCTCGACGACCCGGGTCTCGGCCCCGGCGGCCACGTCCTTGGCTATGAGGTGGTCCACGGGAAGGAGAAGCTCCACGCCCTTGGCCTTGGCCCGGGCCAGGATGTCACGGGCGACGGGGATGCGGTCTTCTTCCACGATGGAGGCGCCGATGGATTTGCCCTGGGCGCGCATGAAGGTGTAGGTCATACCGCCACCGATGAGCAGGCCGTCAACCTTGGTGAGCAGGTTCTCGATGACGGGAATCTTGTCGGAGACCTTGGCCCCTCCCAGGATGGCGAGGAAGGGCCGGGCCGGGTTCGCCAGGGCCTCGCCCAGGTACTTCAACTCCTTCTGCATCAGGAGGCCCGCAGCGGCCCGCAGGTACTTGGGCACGCCGGCGACGGAAGCGTGAGCCCGGTGGGCGGTGCCGAAGGCATCGTTGACGTAGACGTCGCCGAGGCGGGCCAACTTCTGGGCGAAGGCGTCATCCCCCTTCTCCTCCTCGGGATGAAAGCGCAGGTTTTCCAGGAGGAGCACCTCGCCCGGCTTGAGGTCCTTGGCCGCCTGCTCGACCTCGGGGCCGATGCAGTCGCCGACCGTCTTCACGGGCCGACCCAGGAGTTCCTGGAGCCGACGGGCAACGGGGGCCATGCGGAACTGGTCCTCGGGCTTCCCCTGGGGCCGACCCAGGTGGCTCATCAGCACCAGGCTTCCGCCATGGTCCAGGACGTAGCGGATGCTCGGGAGCGACGCCTCGATGCGGGTGTCGTCGGTCACCGCGCCGCCCTTCAGGGGCACGTTGAAGTCCACCCTCATCAAGACGCGTTTCCCGGCGACCTTCAGGTCCTCGATGGTCAGTTTGGCCATGGTTCCTGCTCCTTGCTGGCTGCGGGCGCAAAGACATGAACGCCAGATGGGCAGAGGCGCGGTGCGGGCGCCCGACCTGGTGAGTCGGGCGCCCGACCGGTCGCCTTCGTTATTTCTTCATCATCAACCTGGCCACGTCGACGCAGCGGACCGAGTAGGCCCACTCGTTGTCGTACCAGCCGATGACCTTCACCATGTTGTCCTGCATCACCCGGGTGGACAGGGCGTCAAAGACACAGGAGTGGGTGTCGCCGATGATGTCACTGGAAACGAGCGGTTCTTCCGAGTACGCGAGGATGCCCTTGAGGGCGCCTTCGGCCGCCGCCTTGAACGCTGCGTTGACCGACTGCTCGGTCACCTTCTTTTTCAGCACCGCAGTGAAGTCGGTCACGGAGCCGTCCTGGACGGGTACCCGAAGTGACATCCCGTCCAGCCGACCCTTCAGTTCCGGGATGACCTCGCCGACGGCTTTGGCCGCCCCCGTGGTCGTGGGGATGATGTTGAAGCCGGCGGACCGCGCCCGGCGGAGGTCCTTGTGCACCATGTCCAGGATGCGCTGGTCGTTGGTGATGGCGTGGACCGTGGTCATGAGGCCGTGCTCGATACCGAAGGCCTCCTGGAGGACCTTGACCATGGGGGCCAGGCAGTTGGTGGTGCAGGAGGCGTTGGAGACGAAGCGGTCCTCGGGCTTCAGGGTCCGGTCGTTGACGCCGATGACGATGGTGGCGTCCAACTTGTCCTTGGCCGGGGCCGTCAGGAGCACCTTCTTCGCCCCTGCCTGGATGTGTTTCTCGCAGTCGGCGCGCGAGGTGAAGACGCCCGTGGACTCGACCACCAGTTCCACACCCATCGCCTTCCAGGGGAGCTTGGCCGGGTCGCGCTCACCGAGTACCTTGATGGTCTTCCCGTCGACGATGAGGGCGCCCTCGCCCACCGCAACCGTGCCCCGGTAGAGCCCGTGGGTGGTATCGCGACGAAAGAGCGCAGCCAGAACGTCCGCCGACTGTAAGTCGTTGACAGCAACCACGTTAAAATCCTTGTCCGCCATCATCGCCCGGAGGACCAGCCGACCGATGCGGCCGAAACCGTTGATGCCTGTGGTGATAGCCATCCTACCCCTCTCCTTTCCGGAACAGTCGCCTGCACGCCACAACGAGAACTGACCGATTATAGTGCCCGACCCCTCCCTGTCAACCAAAATCAACCATCCCCGGCCTTGACCACCCTCGACCTGCATTGGTACCCTTGCCTCATACGGACGTAGCCTTGGCCACCTGACACGGGCTGCGAAAGACGCCTTACCAAGCGCCGCACCTGGAGGAAAGCGAAGCTTCTGTGGACAGGCTTGCCATTCGCCGACGTCGTCTGCTGCTTCTCGCCATCGCCACCGGCCTCCTGGCCGCGGGGCTGGTCTCGGCGCTCCTCTTCGGCCGACGCTGGCAGCAGGCGGTGCTCCTGCAGGCCTTCTCCTCCGCTGACGACGGCAAAGTGGCCTGGGCCAAAGGTCGGCTCGGGAAACTCCCGGACAAGGGGGCGGGGCTTCTCCTCGGCCAATTGGGCTGCCGGGGGGAGCGTTTTGACCTGAGGGTGGCCGACTACCTGGAAGAGATGGGACAGGCCAGCCGACTTCCCCACCAGGTGCGGATTCAGGCGGCCCTGGCGAAACTCACCGACCCGGTCCTTGCTCCCGTGGGGTTCACTCGGCTCCTGGAACTCCCACCCGGCGCTTACGAAAGCCTGTTGAGCCAAAGCCTGGGCCTCGAGGGTGTCGCGCTCCACGGTGTCGCGAAGGCCGCCGCGAAGCTCGACCCGAAACGGTCCGGCGAGAGCGCCCGGGAGCTCCTCAGCCAGAGTTCTCCGGAGCAAAGGCGGCTGGGCCTGGCCCTTCTGGGGGCGCTCGGTGGAGAAGCGAGCGCCCCGCTCGTACTGGCACGCCTCAGCGACGCTGACCCCTCCGTCCGCACCGAGGCCGCCTATGACCTGGTGCTGATTCAGGGGCGCCAGGCCCTCGCCTCATTGGCCCCCCTTCTTCGTGACCCGGATGAGGGGGTGAGGGGGTCCGTTCTGACAGCGGTCATCAAGACCGGCCAGGCGGAGGACGCCACGTTGCTCCTACCGGCTCTCGCGGACGAAAGCGAGGGCCTGCGCGCCCAAGCGGTCCTGGGCCTGGCCCTCCTTGCGCCCGAGGAGCACGCTGAGTCCATCCGAAGCCTTGCCCAGGACCGCTCCGCGCGGGTTCGGGGAGCAGTGGCGACGGCCCTGGCTGCGCTCCCGAGCGACCAGGCCCTGGAGCTTCTCCTTCAACTGAGCCGGGACGGTTCCGCCGAGGTCAGACAGGCAGCCACGAGCACCCTGGCAAAGAAGAGCGAGGACGACCGCGCGTTCGCCGTCCTCTTCGAGCAGGCCAATGATGCGTCCCTGGAGGTCGTTCGGGCGGCCTATGCCGGCCTGGTGGAAAGCCGACGCCCGGAGGTGCTTCCCTTCTTCATCTCCGCCCTCGCCGACGAGCGGGCGAGCTGGGCCGCCGACCCGCTCCCGCCCGACATCGCCGGTGCCCCCCCGAAAGCCGTGCCCCTGGCGGCTCTGGCCAACAGCGCCCTCCGTTGGCTCACGGGCCAGGACTTCGGCTGGCACTGGCGCGCCTCACGGCGGGAGCGGGAAGAAGCCCAGGGGCGCTGGCGGGAGTGGTACGACCGGGAAGGGAGGGGACTGGACCTCAGGCACGTTGCCCCCCCGAAAGGCCTCGCCTCCTACGAGCAGCTCCTCAGGCGGGCGCCCTGGCCACCACCAAGCTCGACCAAGCCGCTGTAAGACGCCGAAGGCGTCTGAGGCGTTGCGGGTGCCCGCCAGCCCGATGCGGGCGGGGAACCGAAAAGGTTCCCCGGCGCCGAAAAGCCTCCCCGGAGCCGGGAAGGCTCCCCGGGACCCGTTGGCTTGGACACATGAGCACCCCCCCTCCTTGCGTCGGGGCTCGCTCCGCTCGGTCGGAGAAGCTTGTTCAGTGCTTCTCCGGGGCGGTAGACGCTAGCCTGAGTGCCTCGACCTGCTTTTGGGCTGCCTTTGCTGCATCGGCGAGGGCCTGCTCCGGGCTCTTTTGCTTGGCACAGGCGGCCCGGAGTTCCGTGGCCAGCGTCGTCGACACTTCGGGCCAGGCCGGCTCCAGGGGCATGAACTGGGCTATGTCCAGGGAAGACCGCACCTCCTCCCAGAGCTTCTGCGCTGGCATCGCCGCCAAGGAAGCGGCGAGTTCGGGGATGAGGCACTTGCCCTCCTGCGCGTCTTTCACTGTCTTCGGGTCGAAGAACTTCTTTCGCGTTTCCGGCTGATAGATGAAATCCACCCACTCCCAGGCCCTCTTGGCCTGCTCCACGCGCTCTTCCGGAGAAGCCTGGCTCTGGGTGAACAAGACCACGTAATCAGCGGAGGCAAGCGCCGCCGGCTTCACTTTGGTGGGGAGCGACTGGAAACTGAAGGGCAGGCGTCCGCCCTGCTCGACGAGCACCCCGCGCAACCACTGGCCGCTCACGAGCATCCCCAACTTCTCGGTGGCGAAGAGGGCCTCCAGGGTCTCCAGGTCATAGGTGAGCGGGTCGGGTTCCGTTGCCTTGCCGCTGGTGACGAGGTCGACGACAAAGGTGAGCGCCTCCCGACCTTCGGGCGAGTTGAAGGCGACGTCGCCCTTCTCGTCGAAGAAACGTCCACCCGCGGTCCACAGGAAGTAGGCAAAGGTGAGAGGCGCCTCCTCCGGGGAGAGCGGCATGCCGAGACCGTACCCTTGTGCCGGGAGGCCGCTTCGCTCGCGCACGTCATCGGGGGTGGCCTGCATGGCCTGGGCCGCCCGCCCCAACTCGTCCCAGGTCCCCGGCACCAGCGGCGCGCCGTCGGCCCCGACGAGGCCGCACGCCGACAACATCTTGGAGTTGACGTAGAGGAAGCGCACGCTCAGGCCGAAGGGGAGCCCGTAGCGATGGCCGGCCACCACCCCCGTCTTGAGGGCCGGGGGATGAAACCGGCCCAGAAAGGCATCGTTGGCCATGCTGTCGAGCGGCGAAAGTTTCCCATCCCGGTAGCATTCGAGGAGCCAGGCCGCCGGCAGAGTAGCAACGTCGGGGGGCGTCCCTTCCTTGAGGAGGTTGCGCAGCTTGAGGTGGGCGCTCCCCCAGTCCACCACCGTCACGGCCACCTGGAACTGGTTGTGGCTCTCGTTGAACTGCTTCTCCAGTTCCTTCCACTCGGTAGCGGTCCGCGCCGTGTACTCCATGGTCAGGAAAGAGACCGTGGGCGCGGCGGCCCCTTTGCTCCCACAGCCCGCGGCGAGGGTGACGCCCAGAAGCACCAGCGCACCAAGCACTACACCCCAGTACCCCCGCCCGGTCCGCCGGGCCGGCTTCCGCCTTTCGGAACCTCCTCGTCTCACGGTGCTCTCCTTAACCGGCGCCCTTGCCGACCGGTCTCCCCTTGCCGCCGGCCTTACCCGGCCCCTACTCCCACTCGATGGTGCTCGGCGGCTTGCTGGAGATATCGTACACCACGCGGTTGACGCCGCGCACCTCGTTCGTCAGCCGATTGGAGACGCGGGCGAGCAGTTCCTCCGGGAGCCTGGCCCAGTCCGCGGTCATGAAGTCCTCCGTCTCCACCGCCCGCAGCGCCACCACGTAGTCGTACGTCCGGGCATCACCCATGACCCCCACCGAGCGGACGGGAACCAGCACGGCAAAGCACTGTCCCAGGCGTCCATATAGACCGGCGCGCCTCACCTCGTCAAGGAGGATTTTGTCGGCGGCGCGCAGGATGGCCAGCCGCTCGCGCGTCACTTCGCCCACGACGCGGACCGCCAGGCCGGGTCCGGGGAAGGGGTGTCGGGCCACCACCGGTTCCGGGAGGCCCAACTCCCTCCCCAACCGACGCACCTCGTCCTTGAACAGGTTCCGGAGCGGCTCGATGAGCTCAAAGCCCAAGTCCGCGGGGAGTCCCCCCACGTTGTGGTGCAGCTTGATGACGGCTGCGGGGCCCTGCCAGGAGGCTCCGCTCTCGATGACGTCCGGATACAGGGTGCCCTGGGCCAGGAAGCGGGCTCCGGGGATGGAGGCGGCCTCGGCCTGGAAGACCTGGATGAACTCATCCCCGATGCGCGCCCGCTTCTCCTGCGCATCGGTCACCCCGGCCAGCCGCCGGAGGAACCGCTCGGCAGCGTCCACCGCGCGCAGCTCGATGTCGAAATGGTCGCGAAAGACGGAGACGACCTCCTCCGCTTCGCCCTCCCGCAGCAACCCGTTGTCCACGAAGATGCACACCAGCTGCCTGCCGACCGCGCGGGCCACCAGGGCCGCCGTGACCGCCGAATCCACCCCACCCGAAAGCCCACACACCACCCGCGCGTCGCCTACCCGTCGGCGGACGTCGGCGACCGCCGACTCAATGAAGGCCGTCATCTGCCAGGTGCGCGCCACCTCACAGGCACGCAGGAAGTTGTCGAGCATCTCCCGGCCCAACGGGGTATGGGAAACCTCGGGGTGGAACTGCACCCCGAAGAATGGCCGCTCCCGATGGCGGACCGCTGCCACCGGACAACCAGCTGTGCGCGCCAGCACCTGGAAGCCCGCCCCCACGGCCGAAACCACATCGCCGTGGCTCATCCACACCGTCATCTCGGCCGGGAGCCCACGGAGGAGTTCGTCGCCGGCGAGCACCTGGAGGAGCGTCCGCCCGTACTCCCCGCTCCGACCACCCGTAACCGTGCCCCCCAGCAACTCGCACCCCAGTTGCATCCCGTAGCAGATGCCCAGGACGGGGACGCCGAGTTCCAGGATGCGCGGGTCGGCCCGAGGAGCACCCTCCTGGTAGACGCTCGCCGGCCCGCCACTGAGGATGATGCCCCGGACCGGGCGTTGGCCCAGCTCACCGGCAGGAACGTCGGGGGGGAAGAGTTCGCTGTAGACGCCCAGTTCCCGTATCCGCCGGACGATCAGCTGCGCGTACTGGGAACCGAAGTCGAGCACGGCGATGAGTTCCCGCTGGCGGGAGGGCACCTGCTTCGGCTCTGCCTCCGTACGCTCCACGGCCCGTGGCGGCCTGCCCTTCTTTGCGGGGCTGTGCCCGGGGGAAGGTCGGCCCTCGGTGGCGCGCACCGCTTTTTCCCTGGCGGCCATGACCCGTCCGCTCCCTACGGCCTCTCCGACTCCGAGTCCACTTCGAACCCGGAGTAGTTGGGGGCCTCGCGGGTGATGATGATGTCGTGGGGGTGACTTTCCCGAATGCCCGAGGCCGAGATGCGGACGAAACGGCCCTTCCGGCGCAGTTCCTCGATGGTGGCGGCCCCGCAGTAGCCCATGCCCGCCCGCAGTCCGCCCACCAGTTGATAGACGAACTCGCCCAACCGGCCCCGGTACGGGACGCGCCCTTCCACCCCCTCGGGCACCAGTTTGGGAGCGGGGAGCCCTTCCTGGGTGTAGCGGTCGGCGCTCCCTTTCACCATGGCCCCCAGCGCGCCCATGCCCCGGTACAGTTTGAAGCGCCGACCCCGGTAGAGCACCAGTTCCCCCGGGCTTTCCTCCAGCCCGGCAAAAAGCGACCCCAGCATGACGGCATGGGCCCCCGCCGCCAGGGCCTTGGTGATGTCGCCGCTGTAGCGGATGCCCCCGTCGGCGATGATGGGCACGTCACTACCGGCAAGGGCGCGGGCACACTCCATGATGGCCGTGACCTGCGGCACGCCCGCGCCGGAGATGACCCGGGTGGTGCAGATGGCCCCCGGACCGATGCCCACCTTGACCCCGTCGGCCCCGGCATCGGCCAGGGCTTTGGCCCCCTCGGCGGTGGCCACGTTCCCGGCCACCACCTCGATGTCGTAGTTCCGCTTCAACTCCCGCACCGTCTCCATGACATTCTTGGAGTGTCCGTGGGCCGTGTCGACGACGATGAGGTCCACGTCCTTCGCCAGGAGGGCCTCGGCCCGGGCGAAATCCTGAACGCCGACGGCTGCGCCCACCCGCAGCCGGCCCCGCTCGTCGCGACAGGCCTGGGGAAACTGCACCAGTTTGTCGATGTCCTTCTTGGTGATGAGCCCACGGAGCCGGAACTTGGCATCGACCAGGAGGAGCTTCTCCACCTTGTGGCGCTGCAGGATGCTCTTGGCCTCCTCCAGGGTGGTCTCGCGTGGGGCGGTGATGAGGTTTTCCTTGGTCATGACCTCGGAGATAAGCCGGTTCCCGTCCTCCTGGAAGCGGAGGTCCCGGCTGGTGAGGATGCCCACCAGGTGCTCCCCCTCCACCACGGGGATGCCACCGATGCCCCGCTCCCGCATCACCCGCTGGGCCGTCGCCACCGTCTCCCCGGGCGGGAGGGTCACCGGGTCGACGATGATGCCGTTCTCCGACCGCTTGACGACCTCAACCTCGAGCACCTGCCCCTCGATGGAGAGGTTCTTGTGGATGACGCCCAACCCGCCTTCCTGGGCCAGGGCGATGGCCAGCGCGCTTTCCGTCACCGTGTCCATGGCGGCCGAGGCGATGGGGATGTTGAGGGTCACGCGTCGGCTGATGCGCGTACGGGTATCCACGCTCTGAGGCAGGACCTCTGCGTATCCGGGCAAGAGGAGCACGTCGTCAAAGGTGATTCCTTCCCCCACAACCTTATCCTGGCCCATGGACTGTCGCCCTCCGACGAAGGACTGCTTCGCGTGGCCCGCCCCGACCCGCAACACACCGACCTCGACGTCGCTTTTCGACACACTCCAGGCGGGCCATGCGCGCCGAAGCCCGCCCGAGGCCAGCCGTGACTTCCCGGTAGGGTAACGCAGCCAGGCCCGACGGTCAAGGATGTGTCCGCAGCCCTTCCGGCGGAGGGGTCGGCGGAGGGTAGAGGAGGCTTGCCTTCCCGTGGGTTGCCGAAGCCGAGGGGGCTTGACAATCGCCGAAGTTGTGGTATATGATTATGTGTTCGGCGGTGATGCACGGAAACAACTCTGAAAGTGACCGCTCGCCAGGTGAGGCGACAGGGAGTCGGGGATGAACAAGAAGGAGCTGCACGAGTTCAAGAGCATCTTGCTCCGCCTGCGCGCCCAGTTGTCCGGGGAGATGGGCAAATTGGCCGATGAGGCCCTTCGGCAGAACATCCAGGACGCTACGGGCGACCTCTCCAGCATGCCCATCCACATGGCAGACGTGGCCAGTGACAACTTCGAGAAAGAACTGAACCTCGACTTCATCCAGATGCAGTCGGCCGACTTGCGGAGCATCGACGAGGCCCTCGCCCGCATCGAGCAGGGCACCTTCGGCACCTGCGAGTCCTGTGGCAAGCCCATCTCCAAGACCCGTCTGCGCGCCGTGCCCCACGCCCGGCTCTGCATCGAATGCAAACGGGAGGAGGAAGGACAGGGGTGAAGCCGGCGGCCGCGTCCCCTGGTGGTAGCCCCCCCTCCCCCGGAACCCCCGTTGCCCAGGCGGAACGTCCCACCGCGAACGGACCGAAGGAATCGCTGCCCGGGGACACGGGCGAGAGAACCGAACAGCATGGCACGGGAGACGGCGTCGCCCGGCGATGGACGCTCTGGCTCTGGGTGGTGTGGGTGGTGCTGGTGGCCGTCCTGGTGATTGCTGACCAGGCAACCAAGGCCGCTGCCGAGACCCGTCTGGACGGCTCCCTGTCGAGGACCGTCGTCTTCATTCCGGGCATCCTCAGTTTCACGTACCGGGAGAACCCCGGAGGCCCTTTCAGCCTCCTGGCTCAGTCGCGCTTCGCCTGGGTGCTGGGTCCGCTGGCCGTGGCCGCTACCGCGGCCATCATCTGGTGGCTCTTCCGTTCCCAGATGCGCAGTCGGCTGGAGGGAGCGGCCTGCGCGTTCATCGTCGGCGGAGCGGTGGGCAACCTCATCGACCGACTGCACGTGGGCGCGGTGCGCGACTTCCTCAAACTCACCTGTATCCGCTGGCCCGTCTTCAACCTGGCCGATGCCTTCGTCTCCGTGGGGGTGGGGCTATTGCTTCTGGCGATAGCGTGGGGAGGAGCTTCCCCGTCCTGGGGCACGCGCGCCGTCGACCGTGGGCACCTCGCCGAGGCGCGGAGCCGACCGAGACCGCCTTCCCCGGGAGGGTCGTGCGACCAGGCGCGGCCCGGGTGAGGGAGGCGGAATCCGTACCTCCCGGCCTTCCCTGGGCGGGGGCGGGCCACAGGAAAGACGTGGTCGAGGGAGGGCTTTTCCGTTCCAGCCCATGACCGGGGTGGCCGATAACGCTCGCAGCAGGGCTTGTCGGCGCACCAGGCCACCGGGAAGAAAGGGCGAGGAATGCGGAGGGGTTTCCAGTACGAGGGGGGACTCCTGCGGGGCTCCGTGGGCGGACAGGCGCTGCTCGGAAGGTTCCTGGTCGTCGCGGTGGTCTTCGCTTCGGTGCTGACTGGCTGCACGACCACCCAGCCGGCGCCCATCACTCGTCGTCCCGTGGTTCCGCCGCCACGCTATCAGGTGAGGCCACAGCCTCGCCAGCCCGTCACTCCCTCCACCGCGCTCGCGGTGCGGCCCCGGTCCTCCTGGGCCGACAGCTCACCCCTGCTTTCCCGACTCGAGCCCATGGGGACACCCTGGCGCATCACCGTCCATCACGAAGGAAGCGACACTGACGACCTCGCCTCCGAGTCGGCTGTCGCCGAGCGCCTGCGCACCATCACCAGGGTTCAGGAGCGACCGGTGGGCGAGGGCGGCCTGGGCGCGGGGGACCTGGGGTATCACTTCGTCATCGACCGTTGCGGCCGCATCTGGGAGGGTCGCTCCCTCTCCTGGCAGGGGGCGCACGCCGGCAACGGGGCAGCCAACGCCGGTAACATCGGCATCGTGCTCCTGGGCAACTTCGACATCCAGGAACCCACCCCCAGCCAGCTGGTGAGCCTCCGGCAACTCCTCCAGAACCTCTGCCAGCGCTACAACGTCAGGCCGGAGAACATCTACGGCCACGACGAGGTCAAGAGCCAGTACGGTCTCTCTCCTACCCGCTGCCCGGGACGGAGCCTCTCGGCCTGGGTCCGCTCCTACCGCTGGCAGTCCGCCTGGTCACGCGCCTCTCAGTGAAGTCCCCGCACGCTCTCCGCCTGGCGTAACGGCGCACCCTGCCCCGTCCGCAGTTCCGGCAACAATCGAGAGTGGCCTCCGGGGCCCGGCGGGTCAGTGAGGTCTACGGCCTCTCGCGCGGATGCCCGCCAGCCGGCGGGCGCCGCACCCTCGACTCAGGACGCCGGCGGAGCTTCAGGACTCGGGGCGACCGAGCCCTCCTCGAGGAACCGGCCGA
>Ga0315282_10011148_pt1 | contig 13978 bp, 9 predicted proteins | sample YL17G07_20_MG_FD_203693 | JGI IMG/M metagenome (GOLD analysis project Ga0315282, IMG submission 203693) | Sediment microbial communities from Yellowstone Lake, YNP, Wyoming, USA - YL17G07_20 | ecosystem: Environmental > Aquatic > Freshwater > Lake > Sediment | place: USA: Wyoming | collected... | reverse complement strand
CATCGCCAGGACGCCCATGAAGCCCACCGCGCGGACATTGTGCCGCAGGTCGTACCGCACCCGCGAGGCCTCGTCGGCAACGGCCGCCTCCAGTTCCTGTCGCGCCGTGCCGTGCCGCAGCAGCGCGGCGTGCAGGACGCGGCCCAGCGACGACGGTTTGTCCAGGCACAGCGCCAGACCGGCGTCCACGCCGCGCGTATCCACGGCATGCACCACGTCCTTGTCGAAGTCCCTGGGCACGTGTCTGCGGCGGCGCAGCCCGATGAACCGTTCGCCGGCGATGGCCAGGCCGATGATGAACGTCGCCAGCACAAGCCACATCAGATCGCCGCACGACATGAGGATTTCCCACACCGGCCTGGTGAGGAGCGCCTGGCGATACGGTGTCCCGGAAGGCTCCGGCGCGGCGTCCTGGGCCAATAGAGCTGCGGCCAGGACAGCCGTGATGCAGAGCAGTGGCCTCAGATGTTTCATGAGCGCACCATCGTATCGCAAGGTTCGGGAAAGCGGTATCCGAAAACGGGGAGTGCCCGCTACGGCCGCAGACGCTGCCAGGCGGCCTTGTTCGCGTACACGCGGCGCTGGCCCGGCCAGGGCAGGGGGACCTCATGCAACTCCCCCTCCGGCAGGTGTGGCGCATCCTCCTCCCAATCAACACGCTGGACATCCGTGACGAACAGCGCGGGCTGCGCGCCGCTCCACAGGCTGTTCAGCCGTTCGTGGTCAATGAGATATGCCGGTTTCGGGCCGGGGAAGAGCGGCGGCGGCCGGCGCGTGTCGTCTTCCATGACCAGCACCACGCGTGCCTGGCCGTGTGCGTCCAGCCCGAGATAGTAGGCGATGCCGGCCGCGGCGCCGAGTTCCCTCGAGCCCTCGGAGACCCACGTGTATTCCGCGCCTGCTTTGTCGCGCAGTTCCTCCACCAGCCGCTTGGATGACAGCACATTCGCGTAGTCGCCGAAGCCGTTGAGACTGTACATCTGCACCGCGCTCAGCAGCACGAAGAGCGCGGCGAGGGCCAACGCCGCCTTCCTCCATGCCAGCAGCGCGCCGCCCGCCAACAGGCCCACTCCCAACAGGAACGCGAGACGTGACACGAAATGCGGCATCCCCGGCGCCCCGACCAGTTGCGGCAAGTCGTCCACCATGTCCGCCGCCCAGACTCCCGCACTGAAGACCGCTGCGCCCAGCACCATGAGACATGCCGCCGCAGGGAGCCGGCCCTCCGCGCGCCCCTCAACACCTGCCGTTGACCACCAGCCTGCCGCCAGGAGCGCGAACGGCGCCAGCGCCGGAAGGCTGTAGTAGATCAGGCGCGCGGGCATAGGCAGGAACAGCACGACGGGCAGCAGTGCGCCCAGTGCCAGGAGCAATACGGCGTGGCGCACGTGGTCCGGCGCGCCGCTTGCAGTCTCTTTTCGACTGAAGCGGCACACCTGCCACAGCAGCATGCTCCAGGGCATCGCCCACACCAGCGTCATCCCCACGTACCCAAGCGCGGAGACCTTGACCACCTCGTAATCCGGCGGCCAGCGGCTGCCCAGCACGCGTTTGATGTGTTCGTTCACCACGAGGTAGTAGAGCGTCCCGGGGTTGCGGTACTCCAACAGCGCCACCCACGGGCCGCAGACGGCCAGGAGGACAAGAAGACCGGTGAGGGGCCGGCAAAGCCTGAGGAGCCGCCAATCCCGCCGCCACAGCGCGAACAGCAGCAGCGCCGCGGCGGGGAAGACGATCCCGATCAGGCCCTTGGCCAGCACCATGAGCCCCATCACCGCATAGAACGCCGCCCAGCGGGCGCGCTTCTCCGGGTGCAGCGTCGCGCGCCAGAGCACGTACAGGGCAAGCAACTGCAGAGCGGACAGAAGAATGTCTATCAGCAGTTGATGGGCGAACAGATACCACCCGGCGGTCACGGCAAGCATCGCCGCCGCCATACGGCCGGCACGTATGCCCCACAGTTGCCGCGCCCAATGCCAGGCGAGCGCGACGCCGCCGAAGGCGGCCAGCGCCAACGGCAGCCGCGCCGCCCATTCGTTGAAGCCCAACAGCGCGGAACTGACGGCGATCATCCAATACAGCAGCGGCGGCTTGTTGAGATAGGGCGCGCCGTTGAGGTACGGCGTGATCCAATCGCCGCGCAACACCATCTCCCGGCCAACGCCGGCGAAGTGGCCTTCGTGCGGTTCGTACAGGCCGTAGCTGCCGAGGCGCCACAGCAGCAGGGCCAGGATCAGCGCGAGCAACGCGGCATCGGCCCACGTGGCCCGCTCGACACGTGCCGCGAACGCCTCCGCGTTTGCGGGCGCAGGAGTGCCGTCACGAGCTCTAAAGTTCGCAGTAGCCACCGCAGCCTGAGTCATCCGCCAACCAACCGTGAGCCTGCCATCAAGCTGCGTACTATAACGCGGCCGGCAGGAATGCGCAGTTGCGGATTTGGCGCTGGCCGGGCCGCGGCTTACTTCTTCTCCGGCGCTTTCTTCTCAGGCTCTTTCGCCGGCCGGGTCTCAGCCTGCAGGTTCTCGATGACCTTGCCCAGGCGCTTTGCCAACTCCGTGCCGGGAGCGGCATCACGCGCGGTCTGCAGAGCGGCGAGGGCGCCGGCCTTGTCCTGCTTATTGTGCAGGAGCATTGCTTTGAGCAGATAGGTGTGCTGCTTGGGCTCGCCGGTCGGCGCATTCTCCTTGATGAACGCCTCGACCTTCGCCAGCGCGCCGTCCACGTTGCCATCGGTAGCGCCCACGGCGATCTCCGTCAGCCGCTCGCGGGTCTCGTACTTGGCTTTCAAGCCGGCCTTGTTGTCGCTATCCAGGCCGACGATCTGCTTGATAATGTCGTCGTAGCCTGCGAGGACCTCGTCTTTCTCAAGGGCGTCGAGCGCCTGGTCAAGGAGTTTGGCCCGTTCCAGCCCGCTGGCTTTCTCGGCCTTGCCGAACGCCTCGTCGCGCGCCACCTTCTTGGCGCGGAGGGTCGCGAGCATTGCCACGTACTTCTCGGCCCCGCCTGCCTCATAGCCCGCCTTGGCGTATGCGCGGCCTTTGGCGTCGGTCAGAAACACCGTGGGAAAAGCGGCGATACCGAAGTCCTTCGACAGCTTCTCATTCTGCTGCGTGAGTTTCTCGGGGAGTTTCTTCTGGCGGGGGTAATCCAGTTCCACCAGCACGAAGTGCTTGGCGGCATCGGCCTTGAAGGCCTCCTGGCCGAACACCTCCGCCTTCAACTTCTTGCACCAGACGCACCAGTCTGAGCCGGTGAAGTCGAGGAGCAGGTCCTTGCCGTCCTTTGCAGCCTTCGCCCTGGCTGCCTCGTAGTCATCCATCCATTCCGCTTCCGCTGCCGCGTGTGCGGAGACCGTCAGGCGGAACAACAAGAACAGAAGAACAACCGCAATTGTCAGGTATCGCATGAGTCGTGTTCCTCATAAGGGCGGGTTGCGCCATAACGGCGGGGCGAACACCGCAACCAGGAGTACTGTAACAGGCCCGACGCCGGGAACGAGCGCAAAAGCCGTCCCGAAATGCGCTGTTTACGAATTGCACTGTCACATGGAATACTATATGTGTGTGTTGGATAATGGCAGGTGCGGTATGGATAGTGGCTACATACAGCCGGTGAGCACAGTCGGCGCTTTGGCGTTCGTGGCGGCAGCGTTGGCGTGCATCGGCACAGGTTGCGGAGAACCAGCCATGGCTATCACGGTCACGAGCACGACTTTCAAAGCCGGGGCTGTCATCCCGGCGAAGTACACAGGCGAAGACAAAGACGTGTCCCCGCCGCTCCAGTGGTCCGGCGTGCCCAAAGGCGCCAAGGAACTGGCGCTCATCTGCGACGACCCCGACGCGCCGCGTGCGGAACCGTGGGTCCATTGGGTGATCTATGGCATTCCAGCCGGCGCAACGGGCCTGCCGGAGGCTGTGCCGGCAACCGAGGCGCTCAAGGAGCCTGAGGGCGCGCGCCAGGGCACCAGTGACTTCGGCAAAATCGGCTACGGCGGTCCGATGCCCCCCAGGGGCCACGGCACGCACCATTACCACTTCAAAGTGTACGCACTCGATGCCGCCCTGAACCTTCCGCCCGGGCAGACCAAGAAGAAGCTGCTGGACGCCATGAAGGGGCACATTCTCGCTCAGGGCGAGTTGCTCGGGACGTACGAGCGGAAGTAGCCTGCGGCGAATGCTTGAGCCTTCCAGCCCACAGCCCGCGCACCAGCCATGCTCCTGGCTGCACGTGAACCCGGGCGTGCGCGCCGCCGCGGCGTGGTTCCTGTGGGCACTGCTGGCGGGATACCTGATCTTCAACAAGCCCTTCGCGCAACAGGGCTTTCCGCCGCTGTATGTCGGCGAGATGGTCCTGGTCTGCGTGCTGCTGTCGCTCCTCGAGCGCCTTCCATCCGTGGTCGTCGAGCCGCTGCGGCGCTCGTGGGCGTTCCGGCTGATCGCCGTATTCTGGCTGTACGGCGTGGTCCGGGCGTTGACGGGCTACCAATATCATGGCTGGTGGGCGCTGCGTGACAGCGTGACGGCCACCTACGCGTACGTCGCCTTTGCTCTTCCGGCCGCGTGGGCCGTGCTCGCCTGCCCACGGGCGCAACGCGCACGGGACGGCGCGAAGGCCACGGCGGAGCTTGAGGCAGGCGCACGCGAGTTGCCGTCACATGTGGCGGGCGTGCTTGTGCCGTGCGCCACGCTGGCGGCGCTGTGGTCGGCGGCGATGCTGTACGGGTGGGTCACGCAGAACAACTGGCCGGAGACGAAGGCTGATTTTCTGACGCAGGGAGCGGCGGTTGCGGCGTGGGTGTGGGCCATGGCGGCGGTGAAGGTTCAGCCGTGGCAGGCCGGGACGGCGAACCGCGAGGGGAACAAGGCTGCGTTCCTGGGGCTTGTGGTGCTGGCCGCCGAAGGCTTCTTCCTGGTTCGCGCGCTGCCTACCCGCACGATGTGGCTCGTGGTCGGGCCGCTCGCGGCGCTCATCGTGGCAGCCTGGGCGTATACGCCCGGACGAAGACGAATCCTGTTCGCTGCCGGCGTGGGGGCTATCCTCGCGGCGACACTCGTGCTTGGGGGAGTGCTCCGGTCGTTCTGCCGGTTCGAAGTGGACTACGGTCTGGCGGAGAACCTCGATTTTTCGAGCGACACAATCGAGGCGAACCTGCGCAAGAACCCGGACCGGTTCGAGCGGCTGGTGCTCAACAGGGTGACCAGCGGGGACCGGAGGGCGGAGAGGGAACGCTGGCGCAGTCTGCTGGCGCCCGACGAGTCGCAGTTCGAGACCGAACAGGGCCGCCTTGGGGCGCATGCGGTCAAGTGGCGCGCGGTGTTCTGGCTGCGGTGCTGGCACTACGCGCTGCATCAGGCTCCGTTGCTGGGCGTAGGCTTCGGGACCAATCTCACCAACCTGCTGCGCAACACGCCCGCCTGGCCGATGTACATTGACAGCATGCGCGTCGCTCCGCCCAACCGCAGCCCGCATTGCGCCCACGTGACCATCCTCGCCCGCCTGGGGCTGCTCGGACTGGCCCTCTGGGTGGGGATTCTGGCGACGGTGCTGTGGGGCGCGCTCGAATCGTGCTGGTACCACCGCACGCTGGCCTCATCAGCCGGCGTGGCGGCCGACCAGGCCGCCCTGCACCGCGCGCGGTTCTGGGATGGCGTGACTGTGCTGGGCGTATGGGTGATCTACCTGTGGGCCATGACGTTTGGCGTCGTGCTCGAAGGGCCGATCGGCGGAGTGTGGTTCTGGGGGCTCACGGGCGTGCTTGTCTGGTGGCGCATAGCCACACCGGTAGGCCCGGCGAACCGCTGACCCGTGGCCCGTCACTTCGGTCTGCTGACAGCCTTGCTCATCACCGCGGCCTGTGGCTGCTCCGCCGTCTTGGGCTGAGGCCGGGGATGAGCGCGCAGCAGGCGATCCTGTGTCGCCTGCTGTTCCCGGAGCGTGGCCGCGAGAATACTGGTCGAGACGCCCGCGCCGGTGTTGGCGTAGGCTCTAGCCGCGGGGGGGCGCGAGTTCAGCCGGCCGCGAACCGACGGGTCAATGCGGCGGTCCACCAGGCGCAGTTCGGCCTCTTCCAGGAACGAACTGCCATACCAGTTCTCGCCGATGAGGAACTCCGTGTCGCTTGTCCTGTTGCCGGCGGCCGGAATGCCCTTGGCGTTGACCACGGGCATCACGCGGATGTCCGCGCCGCGCGTTTTCGCGAAGTTGTTCTTCTCGATAATCAGACGCGTTTCGCCCGGGTCGCTGCCCAATACGATGCCTTCGCGGCAACCGTCGAAGAGGTTGCGGCGAGCCAGCAATGACCACGGCCCAAGAGAGTACGTCGCGAAGATGCCGCCGCAGTTGCGGAAGGAACAGTGGGTGAAAAGACCGGCCCCCCCCGCCAGCGCGTAGTAAGGCACGCCCGTGAACTCGCAGTTCGTCCACAGGCTCACGCCGCCGGTCTGTGTGACCGCGACGTCCTTCAAGCGCATGCCTTCAAGCGTGTACTGTGCCTGGCCCTGCAGCATCAGCACGGCCGGCTGCTTTTCCTGGTTGACCACTTCCACCGGGTTGCCTGTGACGCCTTCGGCCAGCACGACGCCCCAGACCCACACTCCCGAGTTGGGCGCATCCGGACGCGGCGGCGCGGCAGGCGGCTGGTCCTTGGCGTCCTTTGCCGACGTGTCGGCCAGGGGCGCGCGCAGGTGGATGCAGGTGCCTGCTTTGATGCGCAGCGTCGCGCCTTCGGGCACGATCAGGCTGCCGCGAATGAGCACGGGCGACTGCTCAGGTCCCAGCTCCAGGTTGGCGTCGAGTATTCCGGAAAGCACCAGCGTGTAGCCGGGCTCTTTGGGCAGGAACACCGCCAGCGCGCTGGGGAACCTGCCGGCTGAAACGGGCTTCACCTGCGGCGGCTGCGCTTTTTTCGGCGGCAACGGGACGACTTCTGCCACGGGCTCGTCGTCGCTGACCGTGTGCTGCAGTGCCTGAACTGTCGGACGTGGATCCTCTGCTGCTGCCAGCGGAGCAAGCAGCAAGCCACCGGCAAAAACGAAGCCGAGCAAGCCATTCCTGAACATGGATCCACACACCCCTCAGCATCCTCGTGACCGGCACGAGGATTCCGAGGGCCACGCGCGGCCACATTGCGGCACGCGCGTGCAGTATGGATCGGCACAAACACTTTGCCGCTAGAGGGAAACATTGCATACCCTCTCTCAAGCCTTACGCCTTCTGCGGCGTCGCGGGCGCTGCCAGGAGTTCCTTGATGGCGCCGACAAGTTTCTCCGGCGCGAGGGGCTTCACCAGGTACTTCAGTCTGGGATACGAGCGCACGACAAACTCATCCTGCAACTGGTCGTAGGCGCTGCAGATGACGACCGGCAGCCCGGGGCACTTGTCGGCGATATTGGCGAGCACTTCCAGGCCGTGCAGGCCGGGCATCTTCATATCCAGTACCGCCAGCGCCACGCCGCCCTGTTGGATGCGCTCCCAGGCCTCGTCACCGGTGCCGCACTCCACCGTGGTGAAACCCGCTTCCTCAATCCGCAGCCGGAACACCATGCGTGCCCGCTTGTCGTCGTCGGCGATAAGGATCAACGGCTTCGTCATTGTCGCGCTCATCCCGACCTGAGCGCCGAAGAAGATCTCATGCCGCAACAGCGACTTCGTTCCCGCCGGCATGAGCATATCCGGCTTGGATGGGCGGGGTGGAGGAGGGGGCGGCGCCGGCGGAGGCGCCGGAGGCTTGATCGGTCCCTCGAAGATGAACGAAGCGCGCCGTTGAGGGCCGCTGCCCGGGACAGGCGCCGCAGGCGGTTTGGGCGGCGCGGGCGGCGCGTCCGGCGGCGGCGGAGGCATGCTGGCTGTGGCCGAGGCCAGCGGCGCGGGCGCCGCTGTTGCGAACGAGTGCTGCAGGAACCCCGGTCCCATGGTGACGCCGCGAAGCGTCTTGGTTGGCGTCTTGGCCGTGGCTGCTTCAGGCGCTTCAGGAACGGCATCCGCCGGCGGCGATGAGACGGCTTCGAAACCCATGGCGAAGGGCGAGCGCAGTTTGCGGGTGGTCAGGATGGTGCCTTCCCTGGCGGTAGGCTTCGGCAGGGCCGTGGTCAGCAGGTCGGTCAGGAAGGCCGTGACCTGCTCGGTCGGATAGCCCGTAGCGCGCAGGTCGTTCTCGACCATATCCACGATGTTCTTCCGCTCTTCGGCGTCAACCACAATGGCTTCCAGCACGGCGCGCAGTTGGAACATCGGCATCCGCCGCGCCTCAAACTCGCTGACGAGGATGAGCGCTTTGGTTTCCCTGCTGAGAGCCTTGAGCGCCGAGCTGTCACTCACCTGTTGCCAACCTTCTTTTTTCCTGTCCGCCGGCTGTGAGCGGCACCCCGCGCCGCTCGTTCAGTATAGTGGACAGAAGGCCCTACAACAACCCCTCACGCCAGAAACTCCCGGACCGCGCCGGCCAACGCGTCCTGGCTGGTCATTGTGCAGGCCTGCGCGGGCAGTGCCCGCAGGAACGCCGCACCGTACCGTTTGGTCAGCACCCTCTTGTCCGCCAGTACCACCACGCCGCGGTCGCTCTTGGAGCGGATAAGCCGTCCGAAGCCCTGGCGCAATCTCAGAATCGCCTGCGGCACGCTGAAGTGCAGGAACGCGTCTTTGCCGGACGCCTCCAGCAGCTCGCAGCGGCCCTGGATGATGGGGTCGGTGAACACGGCGAACGGCAGTTTGGCGATGATGAGCAGCGACAGGGCCTCGCCGCGCACGTCCACGCCTTCCCAGAAACTGGCCGTGCCCAACAGCGCGGTCCGCCCGCCGGCCTGGAGGCGCGCCAGCAGCGACTCGCGGGAACCGTCCGCGCCTTGTGCCAGCGTTTCGATGCCTTCGCCGGCGAGCAGCTTGCGCAGCAGCTTCGCGCCGGCTTCCAGCGCCGCGTATGACGTGTACAGCACCAGCGCGCGGCCGCCGCTCGCGATCACCAGCTCCGCCACCATCCCCGTAAAAGCCGCGCCATAGTCCTTCTCCCGCGCGCCGGGGTCGGGCAGGAAGGTTGGGATGTACAGCCGGCACTGCCGCGCGTAGTCGAAGGGGCTGCCCACGAGCAGTTCGTCCAGCTTGTCAGGGGAACACAGGGAGAGGCCCAGCCGGTTCTTGAGGAACTCGAAGCTCTTCGGGTGCGGCCTGCTCGTGCCTTCGCCGGCGTCAGGCACGGTCGGCGGCAACCTGCGAGGCGGAGTGTCACTGGCGCTTCGGGGAATGGGCGGCGCGAGCGGCGCCAGACCGGCCGCGTCGCCGGCATCGGCATCGCGGACGGACAGCGTTGCCGACGTCAGTATGATCGAGCGTTTCTTCTCGTAGAGCTGGTCGTGCAGCAGCCCCGACACATCCAGCGGCGCGGCGACGGCGCGCACGGCGCGGCGGCCAAGCTGTTCGCACCAGTACACGTAGTTCGGCTCGTCGCCCTTGACGATGAACTCGATGTCCTGGATCAGCTCGTTCAGGAAGACGTTCTGGGCGGCAATCTCCTTGGCCAGTTCCCACGCGCGCGGCACCGAGCGCTTCTTAACCTCCTTCAGGTCCTCTTCGAGGCGCTCCAGCGCCTGCCGCAGCAGGCCCAGCCGCGAGATGGCCGCCTCCTTGCCCTGCTTGAAACTCTCCTTCTCGTCGGCGCGCAGCGTCTCCGCCGAGAAGCGCTTGCGGCTGTCGCTCGCGGCCGGCTTTCTCCGCCGGAAGGGCGCGGGCGGGCCGGCGCTTCCAGGGAACGCGCCCGGCTCGGGTTCGAAAGTAACCACGCCGCGTCCGGGCTCGTGCGGGACGAACGGCTGCGGCGCGCCGCCGTTGAAGTATGCGTCGTCGGCGGCGCTTGCGGCTGCGGGCGCGTCCGTCCACTCGCGCAGGACCGTGAAGAAATGGTCCGAACCTTCGTTGGCCGGCGCCACGGCCTGCATCGCGGCCAGGATGTGGTCACGCGCCGCGTCGAGCATCGCGGCGGGCAGCTCGCTGCGCGACTGCTCCAGGTGCCCCAGCAGCGTGGGGAGCAGGCCTTTGCCGGCGGCGCTGCCCTGCGACGCGCGGAAGAGGCGGTTGAGGATGCGCCAGATTCGCCGCGGCGTGGCCTCGGTGGCGAGGTGGTCGGTGGCCACGTCTTCGAGTTTGTGCGCTTCGTCGAAGACGATCTCGTTGTAGGCCGGCAGCGTGCCGGCTTCGAGGTTCAGCTCGGCGAAGACGAGCGCGTGGTTGAGCACGACGATGTCGGCGCCGCGCGCCACCGCGCGAGCTTTGTAGAGGAAACAGTTGTTGTAGAACGGACACTGCCGCCGCAGACACTCGTCGCCGACGGCGTACAGGCGGTCCCAGAGCGCGTAGTCCCGTTCCGGCGAGAACGCCGCCAGTTCGCTCACGTCGCCCGTGTCGGTCTGCAGCGCCCAGGACATGACGGGCAGCATGCGGCCGCGCTCGTCGTCGTCCAGTTCGTGCGCGGCTTCCTGGAGCGTGTACATGAACTTGCGCGGACAGAGGTAGTTCGGCCGCCCTTTCAGCAGCGCCGATGTGAACTCCACGCCGAGGTGCTCGTGCAGGAACGGCAGGTCCTTGCAGTACAGTTGCGCCTGCAGGTTTTTGGTGTGCGTTGAGACCATCACGGGCCGGTGGGCGCGTCTGGCGAACAGCAGCGCCGGCACCAGGTAGGCGAGGCTCTTGCCGACGCCCGTTCCCCCCTCGACCAGCAGATGCTTGCCCGCGGTGAGCGCTTCGCCGGTGCGCTGCGCCATCTCGATCTGCTCCGGCCGTTCCTCGTAGCCCGGCAGCGCCTTTGCCAGCGGGCCATTCGGGCCGAGCAGTTCCGCGGCCTCCTGCGCGGTGACGGGCTGCGCCGGCGGCGCGCTCGACACGCCCTCGCCGCCGTCCTCGGCGGCCCCCAGGCGGCCGATGAGCGGGGAGAAATCCTTGAAGAGCTTGCTCAACGCCAGCTTGCCGGTGTTGAAGCTGTCGCCGAACTGCTCCTTCACCGCTTCGCCTTCGGCCTTCTTGAGCAGCTTCTTGAGCGGGTGTTCGGCCTTCGCCAGCAGCCAGTTCATCTCGGCCAGCAGCGGCAGCGGCAGTTTCAGCAGGTCGGCTTCGAGGCGTGCCAGAAGCGGCGACATCGCGGCACAGATGCCCCGCTCGGCCGTCAGACCGTAATGCCCCAGCACGTCCTGCAGTCCGCGCCGGCCGACGGTCGGCCGCACGATCGCCGCCAGTTCGTCCAGCCCGATCAGTTGCGGGCCGATGCGTCCCGGGAAGCCCGCGCTGGCGCCCGCAAGCGTCAGCGCCGTTCGAGCGGTGTCGCCTTCGGGGACGATCCACGCGTCGCTGCCTTCGCTGAACTCCAGCAGGTCCTGCAGGACTTCGTCGAGGTCCGGCGCGCGCTCAAGCTGCTTGTTGGTCAACCCCGTCAGGCGCGCCTGGGCCAGCGTGAGCCTGGGGCCGCGCACCAGCCGTTCGAACGTCTGCCCGTCGGCGCCGCGGAGCGCCTGCACGCGTGCGATGTTCCCCTCGCCTTCAGGCTCGGTGGTGACCAGCGATAGGAAGATGGCTCTGGGGATAAGGGATATGGCCGGCATCGAGTGGCTCGTGGCTCGTCGCTCTGTAGTTGTTACCGCCGCCCCCAACGTCACATAGCGTAACACCATCGTGGACGGAACGGAAGCAGCCTTTGCGAAGTGGCTTTACGAAGTGGCGCGCAGGCGTAGACTGCGCATATACGGATTCGAGGGTGCTTCCGATGCGTGCCGGACTTCTGGCTCTGTGGTGTGCGCTGTGGGCGGGCTGCCTGGTGCTCGCGGGCGAGGGCAAGGATAAGGACAAGCCCAGGGCCGACGAACCCGGCCGTGCGCCAGCGGTGGAACAGGGTTCCGAATGGCTCGCCGCCATCGAACGCCTGCGGCTGCTGCCGCGGGCCGGCGAGATCAAGGCCGCGGGCGTGAGCGCCGGCCTCGGCGACATCTACGGCTTGTCCGGCGAGACGGCGGCGAAATACGAGGCGCTGCAGAAGGACTACGACGCCGCGCGCGTGAAGCTGGCCGCCAAGTGGGAACAGGAAGCCAAGGCGCTGCGCGCCGAGCAGGAAGCGAAGATGCTGCAGCTTCTGCCCGAAGCCAAACGTGAGGCCGCCGGAAAGACGCTGGATTTCGCGCACGCCAAGTGGGTAACGCCGTTGGACAAGGAGACCTGGTTCTGCAAGGAATATGCCGAACGGCGGGCGGCTGTGGGGGATGCCCGAGTGCGCGTATCGGCGGAGAAGTTCGAGGAAGCGAAGGCGGCACTGGTGGCGTGGGTCAAGGAAACGCGTGCGAAAATGATGCGGCAGGATGAGGACTTGTTCAAGCAAGTCCGCGAAATGCTCGGTCCCGACGAGGCCGCGCGGCTGGAGGTCCTGAAGGGAAAGAAGCCGGCGGAGCAGAAACCAGGAGGCGGCAAGCAGTAGCATGTCCAGGAAACGTCCTCATGAACCGGGTTGGCATTTCAGCCGCCGGGACCTTAGCCGCTGCGGTGCCGACGGCAAGCGGCTCTATGTGACGGCCGAGGAGGCCGCGCGGTACTTTGGCGTCAGCCTGCATACAGTGCTCGAATGGTACAAAGTCGGCGTGGTGCCCGTCCACCGCCTCGGCGGACGCCTCTATTTCAACCGTGAGGAAGTGCAGAAGTACTGGATGATGTTCCAGAAGAAGAGGTAAGGACGGGGTATAACTGGGAGTCAGGGGGCGTCCAGTGATGAACAGAATGCGGACGGAGGCTTTGGGCGCCTGTCTACTGGCGCTGCCGGGATTCGTGTTCCCTGTTGCCAGCCATGTCTCGGCCGGCGAGGAGCCCGCCGTGCTCGCAATCGGCTCGCGGCTTGAGCTGTTCGTGGATGGTTATCTTGTCGAGAAGCTCGACGGCGTGCGCTGCAAACTGCACACGCCGCAGCAGGCGCCGCCGTCGGAAAACCCCGTTCGCGGGTACTACATGACGGTCATCAAGGACGGCGATACGTATCGCGCGTACCATCGCGACTACATCCCGGGCTGGAAAGGCGAGCGCGCCGACGGCAACGCGGGCGAGATGACGTGCTACGCCGAGAGCAAGGACGGTCACAACTGGACCGCGCCCAAGCTCGGCCTCTTCGAGATCGCCGGCTCACGCGACAACAACGCTATCGTCGCGAACGCGCCGCCGTTCTGCCACAACTTCTCGCCGTTCCTGGATACGCGGCCCGGCGCGCCGCGCGAGGAGCGTTTCAAGGCTCTCGCCGGCACGCACGCCAGCGGGCTTGTTGCGTTCGTCTCGCCTGACGGGATTCGCTGGAAGAAGATGGGCGACAAGCCCGTCATCGCCTCCGCGGGCTTCGCGTTCGATTCGCAGAACGTCTCGTTCTGGTCCGAGTCTGAGGGGTGCTACCTGTGCTACTTCCGCTCCTGGGAGACGCCCCACGGCAAGCTGCGCTCCATCAGCCGGACCACGTCGCCCGATTTTGCGGCCTGGACCAAGCCCGTTCCGATGAACCCCAACCTGCCGGGCGAGCACCTCTACACCAGCAATACGCATCCGTACTTCCGCGCGCCGCACATCTACATCGCGCTCCCGACGCGATTCATGCCCGACCGCGGCTCGTCCACCGACATCCTCTTCATGACCTCCCGCGGCGGCGCCCGCTACGACCGGCTGTTCACGGAAGCGTTCATCCGGCCGGGGCTGGCGCCGGAACGGTGGGGCAATCGCGCCAACTATGCGGCGCTCAACGTCGTCCCGACCGGCCCGGCCGAGATGTCCATCTACCATGCGCCGGGCGGACTACGCTACGTCCTGCGCACGGACGGCTTCGTCTCGGTGAACGCGCCAGCCGGCGGCGGACAGATGGTCACGAAGCCGCTGACGTTTTCGGGCAAGGAACTGGTCATCAACTACAGCACGTCCGCAGCGGGGCGCGTGCAGGTCGAAGTGCAGACGCCGGACGGCGCGGCCATTCCGCGTTTCGGACTCA
>Ga0315282_10011146_pt1 | contig 13978 bp, 10 predicted proteins | sample YL17G07_20_MG_FD_203693 | JGI IMG/M metagenome (GOLD analysis project Ga0315282, IMG submission 203693) | Sediment microbial communities from Yellowstone Lake, YNP, Wyoming, USA - YL17G07_20 | ecosystem: Environmental > Aquatic > Freshwater > Lake > Sediment | place: USA: Wyoming | collected... | reverse complement strand
TCACCATCCGGATCCTGGTCAAGACGCTGCCGCTGAGGCAGTGGGAGGTGGCCCGGGAGTTCCGCCGGCGGATCAAGGCCCGGTTCGACCGCGAGGGCATTCGAACCCCCTACCCGCATCGGGTGGTTATCACTCGCCCTGCCGCCACCGGCGGCAATTGACAATTTCAAACGGACAACGGACAACCGGCCGAGATCGGTTTTGAAGTGTCAGTTGTCAGCTTTTCAGTTTTGCATTGGCGGTGCCGGCTGTGCTAGAGTCGCGCCCTGGCGAAGGGCTGCGCGCTGGCTGGACGCGTGGATGCGAAGGCTCGCAGTGGCCGCGATCTGCTTGGGGGCGCTGGCGGCCTGCGGGGGCGTCGAAACCCCCAGGCACATCCCTCAGGACTTCAAGCGCCTGGAGGTGGATTTCGCTTTGGCGTGGGGGGTGGCGGTCCGGACCCTGATCGAGCGGGGGTTTGACATCCGGACGATGGATCGCGAGGCTGGGATTATCGAGACCGGATGGCTGAGCATCAACCCCGAGTACGCCGCGACGATCTTTGTGACTGAACGAGAGGACCGGTACTCCACGTGCGGCAAACCCGGGCTGTTCCGGGCCTTTCGCGGCAAGGAGGCGCGGCTCACCTTGACCCTCCGCGCGATGCCCCGGGCCGAGGCCGGCTTGCGAGCCGAAGCGTCCTTCCGCACCCAGTGGTATTCCCATGTGTTCCTGTGGTCCGATCGGCTGCTGGGGGATGTCGAGTGCAGCTCCCGGGGCCGCCTGGAGGAGGAGATGAAACTCCAGATCCAGCTTCGGGCGATCTCGGAGCAACTCCAGCGGCTGCGGCGCGGAGCGCCCTGATGCCTGGAGAGAGAGCCGAGAGCCGAGAGCCACGGGGCGTCGATTGGTCCATCGGTCGATTTGTCGATTGGCGAAGACCAATTGACCTCTTGACCAGTCGACGAATCGACAGGCGCAGGGCCGTAAGCCATGAGCCACGACGGGGGCGGTCTGATGCCTGACAGGTACGAGCCGTTGGACCCTCGAGGGGTCAGGACATATCCCCTGTCTGCGCGACCGAGCAAGGTGTCGGTGGCGGACGCGGCGCGGGCCTGGCGGGCGGGCGGGTCATTCCGGGAGTACCTCGATGCGCTGCCGAACCAGTTGGCGGTGCAGAGCCTGCGGCGGGTCGTGTCGGCCGTCCTCCAGGCGCGCCGCCGCGGGAAGCCCGTGATCCTGGGGATGGGGGCCCACGTCATCAAGGTGGGGCTTTCGCCCATCCTGGTGGATCTCTTGGAGCGGCGGCTTGTGACGGCCCTGGCCATGAACGGGGCCTGCGCCGTGCACGACTTCGAACTGGCCTACGCCGGCTTCACCTCGGAAGAGGTGGAGACTCAGATGGCGGGCGGCGACTTCGGGATGGCCGAGGAGACCGGGCGGATCATCAACGAGGCGGTGGCGGATGGGGTGCGGCGCGGGTTGGGCTTCGGCCGGGCCCTGGGCGAGCGGCTGATCGCGGCCAGGCCGCCCCATCTCGGTCAGAGCCTCTTCGCGGCCTGCGCGCGGCTGGACCTTCCCTGCACGGTCCACGTGGCCCTGGGCACCGACATCGTTCACATGCACCCGAGCTGTGACGGCGCGGCGGTGGGCGAGGCGACGCAGCGGGACTTCCGCCTCCTGGCGGCCGTGGTCGCGGACCTGGATGGAGGCGGCGTCTATCTCAACGTCGGCTCGGCGGTGCTCATGCCCGAGGTGTTCCTGAAGGCGCTGACGCTGGCACGGAACCTCGGCCACCGGGTGCGGGACTTCGTCACGGCGAACCTGGACTTCATCCAGCACTACCGGCCCACAGAGAACGTGGTCCGCCGTCCCGTAGCGCAGGGGGGGGAGGGGTACGCCCTGACGGGCCACCACGAACTTCTGGTGCCGCTCTTGGCGGCGGCGCTGATTGAGGGGCTGGAAACCGATGCGCAGTAGGCAGCGGGCAGAAGGCAGCAGCGGACTCATAGCAATTGCCTAATGCCCCAGACCCGTGTTCGCTGCTGACTGCTGTCTGCCTAGTGCCTACTTGCTCTTTGGAAGGGCGGGGTTGACACCTGATGGCTGCAATCACTCGCGCCAGGCAAAAAGTGCGGTCGCTGGCGGCGGCGGCGCGCGCCGTGCGAAGGGCGCAGGGGGCGGGCCGGCGGGCGGTCTTCACCAATGGCTGCTTCGACCTGCTCCATCGGGGGCACACGCGCTACCTGGAGCAAGCGCGCGCCCTGGGCGACCTCTTGATCGTGGCGGTGAACAGCGATGCGTCCGTCCGGCGGCTCAAAGGGGCCGGTCGCCCCCTGGTGCCCGCGGCGGAGCGGGCGGAGGTGCTGGCGGCCCTGGCATGCGTGGATCTGGTCCTCATCTTCGACGATCTCGACCCGGGCCGGGTGATCCGGGCGGTGCGACCGGATGTGCTGGTGAAGGGGGGCGACTGGCCCGTGGACCAGATCGTCGGGGCCGACTTCGTGCGAAGCACGGGCGGGAAGGTGCGGAGCCTCCCGTATGTGCAGGGGGCCTCGACGTCGGAACTGATCCGCCGGGTGACTTCTGTCGGAAGCCATCCGTCACAGAGGGAGCACCGCAAGTCCTCGCATCGCTGAACCACATCCAGCGTCATGCCCCTCCCGCGCCTGACCGCTGACGGCTGAGAAGCGGACCGCTTTCCTTCAGACCATGCTGCCGCAATTCCTCTGGCGCGAATCCGAACTGGCGGACCTCTTGGAGGATCTCGCCGCGCCCGGCGAGGCCCGCCTCCACGGCCTGCACGGCGCAGCGCGCGCCCTGGCCCTGGCGGCGTGCCATCTGGGGACCGGGCGGACGCTCCTAGTCCTCGCCCGGACCGACGAGGTGGCGGCGAGCCTGGCGGCCGACCTGGAATTCTTCCTGGGCGGCTGCGTGGCCCTCTTGCCGGAGCGCGAGGCCGACCTCGAGGCCCGGGCGGGGCGCGTCCAGGCGCTGCATCGGCTGGCGGCGGGGCAGGCCACCATCCTGGTGGCGTCGGTGGCTGCGGCCCTCCCCCGAACGATCGGGCCGGCGGCGCTGGCCGCCGCCACGCTCTCGCTCTACCCGCAGCGGGTCGTCCCCCGCGATGACCTGCTCCGCGCCCTCACGGCGGCGGGCTACCGGGGGGTCGGCCAGGTGACGGAGCCGGGCGAGTTCGCGGTCCGCGGCGGCATCCTGGATTGCTTTCCGCCGCAGGGTTCCCATCCGGTGCGGATCGAGTTCTTCGGGGACCAGGTCACCTCCCTCCGGCGGTTCGACCCCGAGACGCAGCGCTCTCTGGGGTCGGAATCGGGCGTGACGATCCTGCCGCTGGCCGAGGTCCCGATGACCGAGGCGGCGGTGGCCTCTGCGGAGCGGCGCCTCCGGGATGCGGCCCGACGGCAGGCCGTGTCCATCCCTCCGACCCTGCTGGAGGCCCTGGTGCAGCGCCGGCCGATTCCGGAGTGGGATGCCTTCCTGCCGTACTTCTTGCCCGACCTCGCCACGCTCCACGCCTATCTCCCCCCCGGGGCCTTGATCGTGTGGGACGAGCCGCCGGCCTTGGCGGAGCGCGCTGCGGCCGCCCTGGGGGAGGCGGCGGCGGAGGGAGGCCGCGAGCCGGACCTGGCCCCGTTGTTCCCGTCGGTGCCTGAGCGCTGGGCCTCCTGGGAGGAATTCCGCGAGCGGGCGCGGGCGCATCCGGCCATCGCCCTCTCGCCGTTCGCGCCGGGGCCGGAGGCGCAACCGGGCACGATCCCCGCCGGGAACATTCCGGCCACGAGCGTGGACAGGTACGAGGGACACATCAGCCGATTCTTGGAGGACCTCTCCGCGTGGCGCCGACGGGGCGAGCGGATCACGCTGGTGGCGCGGAGCGAGGCCCAGGCGAGGCGCGTGCAAGAGATCCTGCGGGATCATGACCTGGGCGCCCGCCTGGGTCGGGAGGTGCCCGACCCCGGTGGGATCACTCTCTGGACGGGGGGTCTTTCCGCCGGGTTTCGGATCGAGGCGCTCGGCCTCACGGTGGTCACGGAAACGGAGATCTTCGGCGCCAGGCTGCTCCCGCGGCGGCGGGCGCGCCCAAAGGAGGCGCTGCCCTTCACCTCCTTCGCGGACCTGAAGGAGGGGGACTACGTCGTCCACGTGGACCACGGCATCGCCCAGTACCTGGGGCTGCAGCAGCTTACCGTGGGCGGCCAGGAGGGGGACTTCCTTCACCTGAAATACGCCGGGAGCGACATGCTGTACATCCCCGTCTCCAAGCTGCACCTGGTGCAGCGGTATGTGGGGGGGGATTCCGGGGGGGGCGCGCCGGCGCTGGACCGCCTGGGCGGCACCTCGTGGGCGAAGGCCAAGGAGCGGGTGCGGGCCAGCGTCCGGGAGATGGCCGGCGAACTGCTCAAGCTGTACGCCGCGCGCCAGGTACTGCCCGGCCACGGCTTCGCCCCAGACAGCCCCTGGCAGAAGGAGTTCGAAGCGGCCTTCCCTTACGAGGAGACGCCCGACCAGCTCCAGGCCATCCAGGACGTCAAGCGGGACATGGAGGCGCCCCGGCCCATGGACCGGCTGGTGTGCGGGGATGTGGGGTACGGCAAGACCGAGGTCGCCCTGCGGGCGGCCTTCAAGGCCGTCATGGACGGCAAGCAGGTGGTGGTCCTCGTGCCCACCACGGTGCTGGCCCTGCAGCACTACCAGACCTTCAGCGCCCGCTTCGCCAATTTCCCCGTGCGCGTGGAGCTCTTGTCGCGCTTCCGGCCGGCGCCCGAGCAGCGGCAGGTGGTCCAGGGGCTTCACGACGGCAGCGCGGACATCGTGATCGGGACCCATCGGCTGCTCCAGAAGGACGTCCGGTTCCACGCCCTGGGCCTCTTGGTGGTGGACGAGGAGCAGCGCTTCGGCGTGGCCGCCAAGGAGGCGCTGAAACGGCTCAAGCGCGAGGTGGATGTCCTCACCCTCACCGCCACGCCCATTCCCCGGACGCTCCACATGGCGACGCTGGGGGTGCGGGACGTCAGCACCATCGAGACCCCGCCCGAGGAGCGCCTGGCCATCCGCACCTATGTGACGCCGCACGATGCCCAGGTCATCACCGAGGCGATCCAGCGCGAACTCGCGAGGAGCGGGCAGGTCTTCTTCGTGCACAACCGCGTGGAGAGCATCCACAGCGTGGCCCGGGAGCTGAAGCGCCTGGTGCCCGAGGCCCGGATCGCCGTGGCCCATGGGCAGCAGAAGGAGGCCACCCTGGAGCGGATCATGGTGGACTTCTACCTGAAAAAGGTGGACGTCCTGCTCTGCACCACGATCGTCGAGTCGGGGCTGGACGTGCCTTCGGCCAACACCATCATCATCGACCGGGCGGACACGCTGGGCCTGGCGCAGTTGTACCAGCTCCGCGGCCGGGTGGGGCGCGACCGGTACCGGGCCTTCGCCTACCTCCTGGTGCCGGCCGAGGGCGGGATGACCGAGGTGGCGCGGCGGCGGCTGCAGGTCATCGCCGAACTCACCGAGCTGGGCTCCGGCTTCAGGATCGCCACGCGGGACCTGGAGATCCGGGGCGCCGGGAATCTCCTGGGAGCGGAACAGTCGGGCCACATCGCGGCCGTGGGCTTCGACCTGTACACGCAGCTCATCCAGGAGACCATCCGCGAGCTGAAGGGCGAGCCGGTGGAGGTCGCGGTGGATCCGGTCATCCGGTTGCGCGCCGAGGGATTCATCCCCGAGAGCTACGTTTCCGATCCCGCGCTCCGCCTGAACCTCTACAAGCGCCTGGCGGCCATCCCGGATGCCGAGCGCCTCCGGGACTTCGCCGAGGAGCTTTACGATCGCTTCGGGCCGGTCCCGCCGGAGGCGCGTTGGCTGCTCACGGTGATGGATCTCAAGATCCAGGCCCGGGCCCTCAAGGTGCGGGAGATCGATGCCCGCCGGGAGGCCATCCGGCTCACCTTCGCGCCGGATCCGCCCGTCTCGCCCGAGACCATCCTGGCCCTGCTCCGATCGGAACGCGGGCGCCTGAGATACCTCCTCGAGGACGTGTTGGAGTACCGGATCCCGCCGGGGGCGGGACCGGGCGCGGGGCCGGAAGCCCGCGTGGAAGCGGCCAGAAACCTCTTGCAAAGACTCCGAGCCGGTGCTAGGGTCGCCTGATCCGCGACCGGGAATATCTTCCTCTGAGCAGCTGACGAAAGAAGGAGTGATCCGTGTTCCGCATGACAGGCAAGCGTCTTCTGGTGGCCGCAGGGTGTGCCCTCGTCGTCGCCGCCTGCGGGAAGGGTGGCGGCGGGGGCGAGGCCCAGGGGCCCACGGTCCTCAAGGTGAATGACAAGACGTTCACGACGGCGGACCTAGAGCGGGAGCTCGGCCAGGAATTCCGCCGCGCCCCGCGAGACATGCAGCAGTATCTCGCCACCAAGGAGGGGCAGAAGCAGTTCCTGGATCGGCTGATGCGACGGGAACTCTTGTTGCAGGAGGCGGAGAAACAGAAGATGGGCGAGCGGCCCGAAGTGGCGGAGCAGGTGGCGGCCCTCCGGCGGGATCTGATGCTCCGCGCCCTGTTCCAGGAAGAGATCGGCGCCAAGGTCACGGTGGAAGACAAGGACGTCCAGGAATACTTCACGGGCCACCCGGAGGACTTCTCGGGAGACCAGATCCGGGTCCGCCACATCCTGGTCAGGACGGAGGAGGAGGCCAAGTCCGTCCTGGAGCGAGCCAAGAAGGAGCCGTTCGAGGCGCTGGCCAAGGAGCTGTCCAAAGACACCGCCACCGCGGGCAACGGAGGCGACCTGGGCTACCTACGGCGGGAGCAGATGTTCCCGGACTTCGCCAAGGCTGCCTTCGACCTGAAGCCGGGCGAGCTGAGCGGCGTGGTGAGGACGCCCTTCGGGTTTCATCTCCTCAAGCTCGAGGACCGGAAGAAGGGCCAGCCGCTCAGCCTCGAGCAGGTCAAGGAGCCGCTGCGCCGGCGACTCACCGACGAGCGGCAGAACCAGCGATACCAGGAGTGGATGAAAGGCCTGGAGGCCGCGGCCAAGATCACCCGGGACGATTCCTTGCTCCCCGTGGGGAAGCTGATGCCGCCCGCTCCCGACGCCGGCGGCCCGCCTCCCGGGGACGGCAAGGGCGGCGGTAAATCGTGAGGCAGGGCGTGCGAGGCGTGGCGCGTGGCATTGGGCTGGCGCTGGCCCTCCTCCTGCCGACGGCCCCCGCCCTGGCCCAGACGGCCGCTTCTGCCGGGGCGACCGGGCAGCCAGCGGCAGCCTCCGAGGGAATGGTGCTGGACCGCGTGGTGGCCGTGGTCAACGACGAGGCGCTCACCTTGAGCGAAATCCAGGAGGAGGGCCAGCCGGTCGTCCGGAAGATCTTCCAGGATTTCGTCGGGCCGGAGCGGGAGCGGCGCCTGGAAGAAGCCGAGAAGGGGCTCCTGGATGACCTGATCAGCCGCCGGCTGATGTACCAAGTGGCAAAGCGCGAGGGAATGCTGCCGTCGGAGGCCGAAGTCAACGGGGCCATCGAGGAACTGAAGAGGAACAACAACGTGACCGACGATGCCCAGTTCCGCGCCATGCTGAGGGCCGAAGGACTCACCCTGGAACAGGTCCGGCGGACCGTCGGGGAGCGTCTGGCCATCGCGCGCCTCTTGGCGCGGCAGATCCGCTCGTCGATCATCATCACTGAGGACGAGCTGCTGAAGTACTACCAGTCCAATCAAGACCAGTACCGGCGGACTCCTCAGGCGGAGATCCGTCACATCCTCTTCCCCGTTCCAGAGGGCGCGGATGAGGCCGCCGTCCGAGCGCGCGCGGAGGAGGCGCGGGCCAAGATCGCGGCGGGGGCCGACTTCGCGACGGTTGCGAAGCAGTATTCCGATCCCTCCTCCGGGGCGTCGGGAGGCGAGGTGATCACCGTCCACCGGGGCGAGTTGGCGGCCGAGATCGAAGCCGCGGCCTTCGGCTTGCCGGCGGGGGGGCTGAGCCCTCTTGTCCGGACGGAGGTGGGATGGCACCTGATCAAGGTGGAGCGGGTTCAGGCCGAGGCGGTCGCGTCCTTCGCCGAGGTGCGGGATGCCATCCGGGACCAGTTGTTCCAGGAGAAGTTCGAGGCCAAGCGGAAGGAATGGCTGGCGGGCCTGCGGTCGCAGGCCTTCATCCAGGTCCTGATGCAGCCGGGGGACCTGCAGACCCAGACCGCCAAACCGTAGGATATCGCGCTCTCTTTCCCTCCACCATCCCGGTCCTCCACGACCTGCTTCTCGGCATGACCCCCTTCTTCGTATACCGGGGCCTGGTGACCGGTGGGGCCTCTCGCTGACGCCTCGCAGAAAGCTCAAAGCTGTCCGGTCTCGTCCCAGGCGTCGAGCAGGCGTTGGTAGGCAGGGTCCCGGTACCGTTCCAGCAGAAACGCAGGCGCATAGTGCGGCAGGGTCCCGCCGGTCAGATGCGCGGCCAAGAGTTCCCCCGCGGCGCACGCCGCCATGACGCCAAAGCCCGACAGCGCGCCGATCACGTACGCACCCTCCACCGGCAGCGGTCCGATCAGGGGGCGATTCTCGCGGGTCTTGGTGTAATAGCCGCCGTCAATGGCCGGCCGCGGCGCCCTGTCAAGATACGCCTGCAATCCGGGAAGCATCGTCGTGAGCCCCCGCAGGACGATCTCGAAGTAGTGCGGATCGAACCGGGGCGGCCAGACCGGCTCCAGCGGGGGCGTGTGATACGCCCAGAGCATCAGGAGGACGTCGCTGTCCGGCCCACCCTCCGGGCGGGCGTGAACGCCCGACGGGAGTTCCTGCAAGAAGTTTTTCGTCTCTTCGGATTGGGCAAGCAAGGCGCACTCTTCCTCCGACCAGGGCAGGAACTGGGGGTCGATCCAGATGAGCATGGGCGCATGGCGGGGCACGATTCCTAGCGCATCCCGGAACACGACCTTAGCGTGCAGTTCGGTAAAGACCGGAAGATCGACGCCCAGCGTGGCGCCGACCTCTCTCAGGAAGGGTCCGGCCCCGTTGACGAAACAGTCGGTGGCGATGCGGTCACCGCCCTGGAGCCGGACCGCCCGCACGCGGCCCCTCTCGACATCGACGCCCTCGACACGGGCGGAGACGAAGGTGACGCCGCGCTCCCGCGCCCGCTCCAGCAGATACATCCCCAACTGTTGCGCGCTCAGCCAGCCGCAGCGGCGGGCGTGCAGCACTGCGACCGTGCGTGTGGAGAGATAGGGAAAGTGCCGACGAATGAGGACGGGGTCGAGGAGCAAATCTGCGCCCGCGGATGGCTCGGCGAATCCCTGGGGCGGTGCGGGCCGATATGGGGCGTCGCCGGGATGGCAGCGCACGGGACCGGCGCCCAAGGCCGCCGACTCTTCCGCCGCGCCGCGCAGCGAGGGGATTCGCGTGGGATCGGCCGTGGCGTAGAGGTACCCGCGCCGATTCAGATTGAACGCATTGCCGCTCTCGCGGGCCAGATCCTCCATGAGGTCGATGCTGCGGTTCATCAGGCTGACCATGGCGTCCCCGGGCCCCGGCCACCAGTTGCGATAGCATTCGGTAGACTTGTCGCTCGTCAGCGTGAGCGGGGCCCGCTCGTCCACCAGGACGACGTTCTGCAGGCCATGCCTCACGGCCAGATGATAGGCGGCGCTCACCCCCGCAATGCCCGCGCCGCAGATCACGACATCCGCGGTTGCCTTCGGCACGATCGGCTCCTCCGTCAGAACGACTTGATGCCGCGAGACCGGCGCGGCCTGCGGGGAGATGCCCCGGGCCGGACCGAGCGCTACTTTTCCGATGTTTCCCCGGTAAAGTCAAACGGATGTCATCCGACATTCTCGCTCGCCCCGCCCCCGTCATCGCCCCTGGGCAAGCCTCCCGCCCGCCGCTTACCCCGGAGCCTCCAATTGCCGGCTGTCCGCCGCCTCGACCTTCGTCAGTTTCCCCCCGATCAGGGATGCCACGACCACCAGGGAGGTGGAGATCACGATCATCATGATTCCCAGGGCGGACAGCCTTCCCCAGAGCCCGTCCTCGGCGAAGCGGAGGATCTGCACGGCCAGCACCTCGGTGCCCGGGCGCGAGAGGACGACCGAGAGCGACAACTCGCGGACGAACATGGTGGCCATCAGAATCCAGCCGGAGACGATGCCCGGGACCAGTAGGGGGATGACGATGCGGCGCAGCGTGTAGAGGGTCCCGCCGCCGCAGACCCTGGAGGACTCCTCCAGGTGGCTGTGGATCTGGATGAAGGCGCTGGTCAGCGGGCGCAGGCCGTAGGGCAGGTAGGTGGCGATGTAGCCGATCAGGAGCGCCCAGATGGTGGCGTAGAGGGGCGTGCGGACGAAGAACCACATGAAGCCGATGCCGATCACGATCCCCGGGAAGGAGAACGAGAGGAAGCTCAGGGATTCCAGGATGCCGGAGGCGGCGGTCCTGACCTTCACGATCGCGTAGCAGACGCAGATGGACAGGAGAGTGCCGAGCGTCGCCCCCACCACGCCCAGGAACAGGCTGTTCTTCAGGGAGAGGAGGGAGATGGGGTCGCGGAGGACTTCCGTCCAGTGCCTCCAGCCCATCAGGGCGAGGGCCCTGCGGCTCGGCACCATGCTGTAGGGCACCAGCGACGTGTACACGAGGACCAGGACCGGCAGGAGGATCAGGAGGAAGGAGAGGAAGGTGACGACCGCGAAGAGCGGATACCTGGCGCCCTTGAGGTCGATGGTGGTGGGCCGGTAGCCGCGGCTGGAGACGGTGACGAACCGCTCGCCCTCGGCGGTGAGGTGGCGGTAGACGTAGACGAGCGTGACGGAAAAGAGGAGGACGCTCATGCCCACGGCCGCCGCCACGCCGTAATCGGGGGCGAAGCCGGTGGCCACGATCTGGTAGATGTGGGTGGCCAGGACATAGATCCGTCCGGGGATGCCCAGGACGGACGGCACGGCGAAGGAGGCCAGGCTGCGCACGATAACCAGGGTGATGGAAGCGAGGATCGCCGGCCGGAGGACGGGCAGGGTGATTCTTCCCAGCGTCTGCAGGTTCGCGGCTCCGCAGACCCTGGACGACTCCTCCAGCGAGACGTCGAAGGACGCCATGGCCGGTGCCAGGACCAGGTAGGCGATGGGGAGATCGAGCAGCCCCTCGACCAGGATCATGCCCGGCAGGGAGTAGATGTTGAAGGGGGACCGATCGAGGCCGAACACCTGCCCCAGGAACAGGTTGATGATGCCGTTGGACGGGTTCAGGAGGAGCAGCCAGCTCACGGCGAACAGGATGTGGGGGATCATCATGGGGATGATGGAGATGATCCCGAACAGGGACTTGAACGGGATGTTCGTCCGGGTGTTGAGATAGGCCAGGAACAGGGCGAGGCCCGTTGCCACCAGGGCCGAGCCGACGGTGAAGACGGCGGTGTTGAGGAGGACGTCCGCGAACGCGGGGTCGGTGTAGGCCTGGAGGTACTTGGCCAGAGTGAAGCGCCCGAAGGCCCCCAGCCCCTCCGAGAAGCTCCCCAGCAGCAGCATGAAGACGGGGCATACGGTCAGGAACCCGACGAGGGCGATGAGGCTCAACGTGAGGATGGGGTGTCTGCGGTGCATGCCCCTGCCCGTCACTCCGAAAGGACCATGCAGTACGCAGGATCGACGTACAGGAGGACCTCGTCGCCCTCCTTCACGCCGGCGGTCGCCGTGAGGCGCGCGATCAACCGCGTGTGGCCGATCCGGATCTCACCCTCGCAGGCCTCTCCCACGAAGACCAGGGACTCCACGCGCCCCCGGAAGACGTTGGGCCGGCGCCCCGGGTCCCCGTCGATGATCCGGATGGACTCCGGCCGGATGCACACGGCGACGGCGGCGCCCGGCGAGACGCCGGCCTCCTTGTGGCAGGCGATGGCGCCGAAGGGCGACTCGACGAGCGTGTGGGCGCCCGAGGCGGCCGACACCTTCCCCTCGATGAGGTTGGCGCGGCCGATGAAGTCCGCCACGAATCGTCGATCCGAGTCGAAGTAGATCTGCCTGGGCGTCCCGATCTCCACGATGCGGCCCTCTCTCATGACCGCGATGGTGTCCGAGAGGGACAGCGCCTCGATGCGGTCGTGGGTTACGTAGACCGCCGTGATCTTCAGCGCGGTGAGGAACTCGCGCAGCTCCTTGCGCGTCTCCTCCCGCAGCTTGGCGTCCAGGTTGCTCAGGGGCTCGTCGAAGAGGATGACCTTGGGCTCCGCGATCAGGGCCCGCGCCAGCGCCACCCGCTGCTGTTGCCCGCCGCTCAAGCGCGTGGCCGGCCGACCCTCGAGGCCCGCAAGCTGCACGAACCGGAGCGTCTCCTCGACGCGCCGGCGGATCTCCGGCCTGGGGAGGCCGCGGACCTGCAGCGGATACGCCACGTTGTCGAACACGGTCATGTGCGGCCAGATGGCGTAGGACTGGAACACCATGTTCAGGCCGCGCCGCTCGGGCGGCACGAAGACGTTCCTGGCCCGCGAGAAGACGATCTCGTCGCCGATGGCGATCTCGCCGGCGTCCGGGGCCTCCAGCCCGACGATGCAGCGGAGCAGGGTGGTTTTGCCGCAGCCGCTGGGGCCGAGCAGGGTGAAGATCTGGTTGGCGGGGATGGTCACGGTGACGTCCGACAGCGCCGCGATCCGCTTGCCTTCCGAGAAGTAGTTCTTGCTGAGGTCGCTGATGCGGATTTCCATGTCGGGAGACCGACCGGGTCCCGGGACCGCGGAGGTCCCGGGACCAGAACGTGGTCAGGACGGGATCGGCGCCGCCGCGCCTAGGATGCCTCGAAGATCTTCTTAAACTCGGCCGCCCACTTCTTGGTCTCGTCGTCCGACAGCTCCCGGATCGGCAGGACCTTGGCCTGCTCGATGCCGGGGATGGGCGGGTACACGCCCGAGTAGAGAACGTACTCGCCCACGTCCTTGGCCAGCATCTGCTGGGCCTCCCTGGACAGCCAGTAGTCCATGAACAGCTTCGCGGCGTTCGGGTGCGGGGCGGAGGAGGCGAGGGCGATGCCGCGGGGCGTGCCGAGCAGGGGCTGGTTCACCCGGGCCCAGTCCAGCGGGGCGGGCGCCGTGGTGACGATGTACTTCGGCATGGAGATGCCGATCAGCTTCTCGCCGCTCCCGATGGGGGCGGGGGTGGGCCCGAAGGAGGCCACGAACATCGGCTTGTTGGCCGCCAGCCCCTTGACGAACTTCATCCAGGCCTCGTCGGACTTGAAGACGTGCTCCCGCAGTCCGATCAGCCAGGCGATGGTGGTCGGGTGGGAGGTCGGGTTGCCCATCACGATCTTGCCGCGCCACTTGGGGTCGGTGATGTCCTCGTACGACCGGGGGACGTCGGCGGGCTTCACCAGCTCTTTGTTGTAGATCAGGGCGACGTACTCGATGCCGAAGATGGTGATCCTGTCGTCCTTCCGCGCCCACTCCGGGTAATTGGCCGCCATGGGGGACCGGTAGGAGGCGAGGATGTTCTTGTCCTTCAGCATGTCGAGGATCGGGATGGGCGACTGGAGGACATCGGACATCAGCTTGCCGGCGGCGTGCTCGGTCACCGCCGTCGCGACGAACTTCGGCGAGGCGATCCGGGTGTACTCCGCCTTCACGCCGTACTTCTTCGTGAACGCCTCCATGACCGGCTCCACGGCCGTGATGTTGGCGTAGAACGAGACCTTCCCCTCGGCCTTGGCCTTCGACACCAGCGCCGGGTCCGGTTGCTGGGCATAGGCGCTGGGAGCCAGGAGCAGGACCGTCAACAGCAGCGCCAGCTTTTTCATCGCCTCTCCTCCTCGACCGTGCCTGCCTGCGCTGGGGTCACGCGATGGAAAGCGGGGCCCCCGCCTGGGCCGGGCACAGGCGGATGATGAGAACTGCTCTCGGCCCGGGGAGCGCGAGAGGGCCCGCCGCCAGCGGGCCTCAGGCCCTCGCGGACCCGCGGGTCGCCGTCACCGAGCATGTCTCGCATCCCGGGCGGCTGTCAAGCGGAATCCCGC
>Ga0315282_10011145_pt1 | contig 13979 bp, 20 predicted proteins | sample YL17G07_20_MG_FD_203693 | JGI IMG/M metagenome (GOLD analysis project Ga0315282, IMG submission 203693) | Sediment microbial communities from Yellowstone Lake, YNP, Wyoming, USA - YL17G07_20 | ecosystem: Environmental > Aquatic > Freshwater > Lake > Sediment | place: USA: Wyoming | collected... | reverse complement strand
CCAGGTCTAAATAGGCGGCCAGAAGCCTAAGACATGGGGGAGGACTTAAGATCCTCTGGCGTAGGCCTCCGTGGGTTCAAATCCCACCCCCCGCACCACCTTCGAGATGTCAGATTCGCTCAAATTTCGCTCATTTTGAGCGTAGAAACGCAGAAAATCGACTTCAAAATGTAGGCGGCTTTTGATTTTACTTGAGGGTTTAAAACTTTCAACTTTTCAATTCTATAAGTATAACTGGAATGGGCAGTCTACAAAACCTCACAAAAGGCTATCAATGCTTGATAGCGGATGACTCTCTTGAAAGACTTCCGAAAAACATGATTGCTCTTTTTTTTTGCAGAGCTGAATGATTTAGGAATCCAAGTCATAATTACAGCTTCATTGCTGATTGATACAGCCGGGCTTCAGAGAGATATCCACATTATTTCTGTGTGAAAGAGGGAGTTAAGTCACATATTGGTTCTTCAGTTGTTTGCGTTTTTCTTCGAGAAGTGCAAGTAGTTCTTTATTTTTCGCCTTTTCCTTAGACAGTTCCTTTTCCAGAAACTCTATTTCTCTCAGAAGACTCCTTACAAGTGTATCGTTTCTACGTGGAATAGCAGTCAATTCGGTCTTGAGCTCTGGAACGGTGAACTTGAGTGGTTTAACCATGTCGTTTATTCTTGTGAGACTACTTGCTAGTTCTCTAACATGTGACTGATATTCAAGCATAGCTTTTAGACCAATAGAAGACTGTTCAAATGTTTTCATAACTATCTGATGTTGTTTTACCATGTCGTTAAATGAAGCCATTAATTGAAGAGTTCCAGCCATATGCTTGAAGGATTCGAAGACTTTTGCAGATTGAAGTGCTTGCTGTGCTACAGCAGATTGCATTATTTGTGTTTGTGCCTTCATAGCCTCTGAAAGACCAATTGAAATATTCGCTAGTTCATTGAAAACAGACATTGGCTTTTTCTTTTTTTCTTTTTCTTCTTCAGACATCCTTTTTTACCTCTTGCAATTCTGATTAATTCCTTCGGTTCGGCTATAAGTTTTTCCACATTTCCTAGAATAAGATTGAAGAACTGAATAATCCTAACTCATCACACGCTTCTTTAGCTTGCTGAAAACGTGACTTATCACCAAAATCCTTCAGACCGTTGAAAATTCCTTTGAGTTCTTCTCCTCTTACTCCACTATTGAGAATGATTGCAACAATCCATTTCAAGTTCTGTTTCCCTTCTAAAAAAGCATACAAACAACCTTCAGCATATCTTCTTGACGCTATATTCAACAGTTTTCCCATGGAACTTATAGTGTCCAAGCATTAAAAAATCTTTTCTACTCTGGAACATACTAGGAGAAAAGTTTAATGAATCAGACAAACGAAGTAATACATAAGGGGTGTCAAACGCATGAAGTTTGAAAGACCTTCTGGTTTTGCTGGAAGCATTCCTAGAAATTGGATAGATAACAACCTTCCAAGATGTCCACTTTGTAAGACACCTTCGTTATGGGAAATGGCAATGGAAATGAAGTTTACTTCTTATAATCGCTATCATTTTAGATGTCCGAACTGCATGGCTGTAATTTCAATTCCCGTTCCAGCCGTTTCAAAAGGTTTTGGTTTACACTCATTAATCGCTAGCAAGAATCTGAAAATCGAGAGCGTAGGAAACAATTCTAACCTTCAACATCTTGTAGGTGCAGAATATTCGCTAGAGGTTTTGCAAGAATGGGCTAGACAAATTCATGAAGGGAAAAAGGAATGACTGAAGGTGAAAGGAACGCTCTAATTGTTCTAGGATTTTTCATTATGGTTATTGGCTTGTTCATTGCTTTTGCCATGCCTTACAACATTGATTCTAGTTATACATGGTATAATCCTATCACAGAACGCTATGAAACCCTGACTTCAACGGTTACAGTTTATGGACATCCCATAGGATTCGTTCTCGATGGAGTAGGCTTCTTTATGCTTTTGATAGGCTTAATGATGCATCCTGACGGTTCTAAACCTTCCACTACGAGAACATTTCAAGGAAAAGTCTGTGGAGACTGTCACTTTTTTGGAGCAGAAGACTGTCCTAGACAAGAGAAACTATTCAATGCTATGCCATGTGAAGACTTTACACCATGAGAGGATTTAATGAAGACTAGGCTTAGGAAAAGGTGTCCTAACTGTGGTCATTGGAATAAAGTTCCAGTAAACAAGAAGGCACGGTTAACTTGATAGCGAGAGCCTTAGCGAGAATGGTTGCAGAACAGAAGAAGTTTGAAGGACTTAGTTTGATGGAAATGAAAGACGTTCAAGACTTCCTTAGGAACTATGTGGCTTTTGAAGAAGTGTTGAGAAAACCAAGAAAGGATAAGACTCGGAAAGATGAACAGAGAAATGATGAAAAGGCGAAGGGATCGTAATGATCGACCTCAATGTTATACTGTGGACATTGCTGCTAGCTCCTCCTATCCTATTCTTCTTTACCTACTGGGTAATAGTTCCCTTCATTGAGCTTTGCAGAAGTCTACTACCAAGCCCTAAGCCTAAACAAAGGGTACTTACTGAATGGATTGATGACAAATACCCTTACAATAAGAGATGGGTTTCTCCAGATGAAGATAGTGAATTCAGCGAAGCATCAGGTTATGAATCGAGTGCTGTCATGGATGAAGAGGATGGAGAATGACTCATGACTAAGCTCGTGCAATCGGAGACAATAATCTTCTCTTCAGTTCTTCCCTATCCTCATGAATAAAAACCCAGCTTGTTACTGGACGAAACAAATTGCCCCAAACCCAAAACTGAGGCACATTAACTTCACTCAAAGGTTTCTGTGTCTGTCTCACAATGGAGTACAAGTAACTAAAATATTCAACAAAAGAATCAATGTTCATTGCTGTCACTATTATGGGTCGATTAACATACATTGTCAAAAGGATTAAGTCATTGAGTTTCTCCGAAAATGTCTTCACACCTTGCCTTGCTCCGCCATGAATGGCGGTTGTAGCTGGTAGGTTTCTTCCATCCAGAATCCATAACCAAATACCACAGACCTTGTGAAGCTTTCTTCTATAGACTTGAATTGTCCTTTTGGCATCGTCAATAAGTATCCGCTCATCTAGTTGTCTTATTGCGTCTCCAGACTTTGCCTCGACCATGATCAAAAGAGTTCGTTCACTATTTGTGATACTATCAACTATAGGAACCTCCCACACGATATCTAGATATCTCTGTGCAGGTCGGGTATGACCGTAAGATATTACTGAACCACAATTCAATGTGCAGAGTGCAGCTTTCAATGCATCCTCGTAGTCCTCGCCTCTAGATGACAACGCAGTATCCATCAGAGAGTCCACTATTTCTTGCGGGACAGCTTCAATTATGATTGGCGTAACATATTCAGGAATAGCTCCTATGCCCTCATCAACAAATTTCGCTTCATGATGACTTGCAAAGTCTACCACAGAAACAACAGAATACTGTTTGTCTAAAGGAGCTAACTTTATGATTGGTTTTTCAACTTCCAATATTGGTGAATATTCCAAATTCTTCAAATAAGAAATGTTATCTTCAAGTTCGTTTTCACTTACACTACCTTTAAGGTTCTTCAAGAGGAGATCATAGTCCAATGCGTTTTTCCCCTTTCTGACGCTGACTGAGAAGAGGTTCAAGAGGTAGCCTATAAGAGGTGTGATACTCAGATTTTCAAGATTATGCGTGTAATAGATGGCTCTATTTGGCGTATTTTCTACCAACTTCTCTCCTTTCTCTGTTATTCTTACATATCTTGTCCCTTTTGAATGGTGAAATGTAATGAGATTCTCAGACCTCAAAAATGATAGTAGCGAAAGTGAAAATCTCACTGCCTCCCTTTGAAAAGACGTACTCAGGGGCTTGTTGCCGAATTTTGCCCAAGATTTCTCTGAATACTCCCTCAGGATTAAATCAGTTGCAGAGGGAATCTCGTTTTCAGATCGAAGACACGAAACAGTTGCGGATAGCAACGAATACTCCACAACTTCTATGCCCTTTTCTTTCAATTTCTTTAGTATTTTAAGAGCACAGTAAAAAGGTCTCACTTCTATGTTGAATTGGTAATACCTCTCTAGATTTATAGAAGAATTCGCATATTTCATATTCATAAGAACTTCTTCAAAACTGAGTTTGTTGGCAAGATAATCAAGCATTTTGTCAGAAACAACGTAACCATCTTCAGGTGAGTCTCGATATGGATTTTTAAAAAATGCTGGAAGGAGTCCGCAATATGCTGCCAAATCAGCATAATCTCTTACAAACTCTATCCAGTTCTGCTTCCATGTTTTTGTGGGCTTGTATTGAGTTGACAGAAAATCACGAATATGCTTTTCAGGGTTCTTGATGAACCTTGAGTAAGCTTCCATTCTATTTCTGGCTAAAGTCTTGGCTTTTGCTTTACCCATTTTTTTAACTAGTGTCTTCATGTCAGGAGGTGGGAATTTTGTGAAAATGGCAAATGGTTTCTTATGAAACTTTGGAAACACGTTTTGTTTTACTTGCTCAATCAGCAACTTTTCTGTTATCTCGCTAATCGTATACACTCGTCTTTTAGTCTTCTTCGGGTCTAGAATTTTGAGCATAAAATCAAATTCTTCTCTGAGTGCGGAATTATGTGGGAAGTGATACATCTTACTCTTTGCCAGAGAAAAATGGCTCACCTACGGTTCCTCCTAAGGAGCTGTGTTTCCTCTTCTGAAGCTCTTATCCTTTTCAAAAACCAAACAGTAATGATGGTGGACGTTAGAGACATAGGTGAATGGATATCCCCATATTCCTAGCATCTTGTTATTCTGACACCAAATCCTCTCTTGTTTGAGAACGTATAGATTTCCCAGTTTCTTTCCTAAATCCCATGCTACAGGAATCATCTGTCCTTCTTCTGTTCGAACGTTCTGAACAATGACCACCAGATACTTGTGATTCTTCAACAGATAGTAGACTTGTTCAAATATCTTGTAGAGTGCATTCAAGTAATCTGAATAGTCGGTAAGATTTCCTATGTCATTTGGGTCTTCACTGTAATATACATCGAGCCCTTGCTCCTTTCTGACGTGAGCTGTAGATTTAACATGCCCTCGTGATTTCCGAAGCATATTCCAGTAAGGGGGAGATGTAATGCAAAAATCGATTAATGGAAGATTCAGCTTACTCAATTCAAGTGCATTAGCCTCGATTACAGTTTGCTTAGTCCTTTTCCGAGCTATATCTGCCCATTTCTTGATAAGTTCAATACCAATTCCTTTGCGGTTCATGTGGTCACATGCTACAAGAGTACTCCCAGTTCCCGCCATAGGATCAAGGACAATATCTCCTTCTTTCGTGAAGAATAAAATAAATTCTTCAATCAAGCTCTCAGGAAACTTAGCAGGGTGTAATATTTCATCACCCTTTCTAGGTTCTGGATTATGTATGAACCAACTTCGTGTTAGTTGAGCCCATTCTTTCCCCGTAAGGTCATTTAGCCGATTTCTTTCGTCATAAATTCCTCTCTCGCCGAGGTATACTCCATGCTCTCCTACCTTTTCACCGACTTTTCTTTTGACACCTTCAACAAAGTCTCCCAGTTCTGCTTGAGGAAGCTTCTTCCTTCTTCTTTCAGTCAATAACACTCACTTTTACTAAATAACTCAGTTCTTGCTTATTTGCTTATAGAATCACGGCATGTTATTGCTGAATCACAGAGTTTTTTATTTCGCTCGAAAGATAGAAACGTCAATTTTTGGTATGCGTATCTTCAGACCTCTTTTTGTGAAATCAAATTGCACTGAATTGACGTAATTACAGAAAGTTTCTATTTCAAAAACAGTGAGAGGTCTTAGCTCCTCATATTTTTCGAGACCAAACGTGAATATCACATTAGCCATCTGTGTAAATGCATCTAGATTGTAGTTTTTTGATTCCGAATAGCTTGCTATCGTGCTTAGCAAGGACAGAATACTCGTCATCTTCTTTTTTATTTCCGATTGCTTTTTGGGATCATCCATCATGTTCAGTATCTCTGTTGTCAACTTTCGGATTTCCTCTTTCTTTCCTACAAGCATAAGCCTTTCTTTCTCGGTTAGTTCCATTCTGAACACTAAAGCCTTCTTAAGGATGTAGAAATATAAGTTGTTCGTTACTTGTCACACTTGTCATACTCGTAGCTCTAAAAAACCTTTTATTAAGAACTCTAAAATAGTTAATAGGGTACAACTATGGCTTCACAAGTCTCAGAAAAAGCAATGAAAAGCATGATTGAAACAATGATTAATAGTGTTGATCCAGAGCAAATCAAAACTCTTGCACAGACTTTCGACATACCAACGATTAATATCTGGTTAAAGCATTGCCAAGAAAAAGCTGGAAAAGGGACTAAGCATGGTTTTGTGCATCAAGATCTAGTGAATTTGTTAGGCGAGAGATTAGGCTTTGAAGTGATCTATGGAAAGTATGGTTCTGGAGCAGATGGAATTTGGAAATATAACAAATTCTCAATAATTATGGAAAGCAAGGCAAACATCCAATGGAAAGGTACACTTCCTGAAACGATGAAGTTTGTTTCTGAGCAACGTGCAGACTATGGGCTTGTTGTATCTTCAAGTTTTGATGATGAAGACCTTAACACTGTTAAGGGACCTACCTACTCTACAAAGTTAAGGCTAATAACAACTGATGCTCTTTGTAAACTTGCCTCTCTAAAAAATGATGGGGTTCTCGAAACGGAAAATGTGAAAGACATACTTATTCCGCAAGAAACTCACCTATTGGATAATATGATTGACCTGATTTATGGCATCAGGGAACAAGTTGTAAAGCCTAAACCCGAAATCGCAGAAGTTTCTGTTGAGGAACAAGAAAAACTGTCTCAAGTTCCAGAGTCAATTAAAGATTATAGTGATGATGTAAGAGCTATGTATATCATTCTCAAGGAAGACCCAAATGAATGGTATGACCCTTCAGATATAGCAGAAGAAATCAAAAAGAAATTCCCTAAGACTTTTACAAATAAACCAGCTACCAAAATTGCATGGGCGTTTCCATTCGGTGGAATGTTTTTGGAAAAGAAGGGGTTAATTCAGATTAGGGAAGACCCAAAATATGAAGGAAGACGGAATTACAAGTTTAAATCTTAGAATGAAATGTCCTAACTGTGGTTATTGGAATAGGTTTGAAGTCGAGAAGGTCTTTTCTGAACAGAGAGTCCAGAGCCTAAAGTTAAAGTCTTCATCCCCAATGTATCTGCCTCTCAAGGTTGAGAATTGTAAGAAGTGCAAAAAACTTATAGCTGAAACGAAAGAACTAATCAGAATTGTAGGACAAGAACGGAGCAATAGGTGAAATCTAGATGAGTATAGAAAAGAAGGCGTTGGAAGAAAATATTCGCTCTGTGTTGACAGACGACATAGCTAGAGAGATAGTCAAGTTCTGTAAAGAATCACACACCTCTTCTGAAATAATAGACCAAATGCTTAGGAAGCTTAGTTCCATGTCATCAAATCGAGCTTGGTGGGAACGAGTCGTAAGTGATAATCTACGAAGACTGGAAAATGCACAAGTTGTAACGTACATGGCAGATGGCAAATGGAAGATGAGTAGTGAAGCCAAAACCATTCTGGAGAAATATTTCGGTGGGTTGTGAGTGTTCTCATGTGCGGAATCTTCGTAAGTCATAGTGAGGAAGACGACCAGTTTGTTAGATACATTGATGCAGTATGTTCATTGCTTAACATTGAATGTCACGTTGCCGAGTATAAACAGCAAGCTGGAACTGAACTATGGGATAAAATCCAAAACATGATAGAAAAGTCATATGTTGTCGTTCCAGTCTTAACCGTTAGTGGAGTCAAGTCTGAATGGGTGAAGAAAGAAATAACTATGGCGAAGACTCTGAACAAGAAGTTCATCCCAATTGTTCAAGATTTAGTGAAGAAGGATATTCCAGACGTTTTGCTGGGCAAAGAATACATCCCATACGATGCCGACAACCCAACTGAAACACTCCTCAAAATAGCTCTTCAGCTAAGAGAAATGAAGAGAAACGACATAGGTTTTGCCACACACTGCTGACTTCCTTTGTAATGAAAAACTCTCCCATTCCCTAGGAATTTGCCATTTCTGAAAAGGCTTTTCTACTTTATGACTTCTACTAATAGATATGAAGACTAGGCTTAGAATGTGGTCATTGCAAAGAAGATAAGTTACAAGATTTAGCAATAATGTATGAAAGTTATATACCTTCATTATTGAGTCTAAATTCATAATCTTTGTTTCTTAGAAAGGTCTTCTCAAATAGAGGAGACCCTAAGAAAAGAGATGAGAAGAATATGAAAAAAATAAGTGTAGTTATTTCAGCAATCGTAGTAATCGTTATCTTAGGTTTAACCATAATGGCTTTTAATATTGTGCGGAATCAAGGAAAAATTACTATTGGCTACTATGATACACATTTTACGAGAAATGATGGTTATCCATATCATTCTGACTATCGATATTATGCAGTTGTTTCGGTATGGATGAACTCTACATATAAACAAAACAAGACAATAAATCTATTTTGCGAATTAACGATTTACACAACAACTGAAACCCACATGTTTACTCACAATGTGACTTTAACAGTCAGTAAACCAATAGACAATGAACATTATAGTCGAGTATGGGGATTTCTCTTTGAGGAGACGGGACCGTTTTGCACTAGATATGATAGATACTACGATATGTCGAATTGCTGGAATGATGACGTTTTAAACACATCAAATAAAACATGGTTCTCAGAGGTGAAATAGACTCTAGACTCTTTGAAAGAGGTGAGAGCATGAACAAAGAGGAAAGACTAGAGAAAGAATGGAATAGAATACTTGGGAAGCAATGTGGTAGATGTGGTAAATATACCACCGAAGAAATGGAGCATTGGGACATAACTTTAACTAATAACAAGACTGGAGAACAAAGAACTTTCCCTGTTCCTCTCTGTAGTTCATGTTGGGAATACTTGAGAGAGTTGATAATTAAGTATGGAAATTACGAAGAAGTAATGAAAGAGTTCTGGAAGGGAATGGAAGACAGTCCCTTTGTTAAAGACATTGTAGTAGAAGTAAGCAGACAGAATCCTAAGGTGAAAGATGATGAGCGAAGAGAAGGAAGACATAGGAAGAGCATTTCTAATACATGAGAGTAGACGCTATCAGATAACCTCAGTGCATTGTGATGATCGATTGATTGACAATATTCGTGATGTAAACACTATTGCATAAATCATGTGGTTTTTATATGTTATAGCCAATTAAATCTAGCAGTACAGTACTCAAAATCAGAATTCTAGATTCATAAAGCTAAATGCGACTGTCGATGCACCTGAAGAGTTATGAGACCATGAGCCAAAAACAAATTACCAACTACATGCCACATGTCAGAAAACCCAAGAAAGAACTTGACACATGGACTATCGAGTGCGTGTTCGTAGGACAAAGAAAAGTATGGAATCCAGATTACGATCAAGAAAATCCTGATTTTAAGGATTGTACAGAAGTAGAAATTTGCAATCAACGAACTGGAGAAGTTGTCACATTTAGAGACGAAGTGGGAATGATGGAGTTTTGGGAAGAGTGTAAAGGATTTTCTTTTGAATGGAAAGGTGGGAAAAGAATCCAGAGGAAAAGAGTATTGAAAGAGCTAATAAAAAGCGGTTACTTCAAAATAACCAATCGATCATGATCGATCGATCAACTGGAATAAATATTTCTGGTTCATAAGGCAAAAGTGTTGCATAGTTGTTTACTAAAAGAGGAACATCTATAGGATGTTTCGATACAGTTGAAGACATACTCCATATAATATGTAATTTGGGATTCAATACATGTCTAAACATAGAAGGATGTCTACCAAAGCCCGAATTCAGAAAGGAAATGACAGAATAATGAGGCTTTACCTCCGTCTCACGCAGCAATATTCTGGAATTCCAAACCTTGCCGTCTTTCCAGCGTACGGATGGGGAACAGGCATGGATATTCTAGTGACTGATGGCACAAACAAGATACTTGAATTGAGGGGAGTCACCAACTTCGACAGATTTACCCGACAAGCTAAGCCAATCTACATAAACGACCAGAGAGCACAACAACTGCTGAAGAGTCTAACTAAGCCCCTCTATTGGAAATGGGTAGCAGGAAAAAGCGGAAAGAACAGAAAGAGATTCTACCCGACCTCAACAACAAGGCTGTTTCTTGATGTTTCCTACGAGACTAACCTTTTACCACATCATTATCCAATGTTCAACAGAAGTGGGATCAAAGTGAACATTTGGTATAGAACAGAATATCGACTGGGATACAGCGTAGAAGACACCAACGGAAAGAAAACCTACTTTCTCGATAATGGCACACAGGTATCTTCGAAAAAACAGATCATATGAGAAACATGGAGAACAAGAAAAACATAACAAGCATGACGAATGACAATCATGACAGCATACCAAAAACAGTAATCACATCAAGCATTTTTCTGCCACAGTGAAAGATTTCATGAACCTTTTGCACGCCACCCCTAACAACCCAGACACTTGGATTTTAGACCTCTCCGAGCAGAGGATAATCACATCTTTAGAGGTTTTCTTGTCATTACGGTGGTGGACACTTAATTGTGTAAAAAAACAGGACAGGAAAAGAAGGGGTAAATAAGCCTAATTCTACCTTATTTTGCCCATTTTATGCCCTTTCAGGACACTTAATTTAGGCATGCGTGGACACTTAATTTTCCATCCAGTAGATTGATGAGTCATTCGGTCTGTATAGACCGTTGTGGCTGTATAGTCGTTTCCATTATGATTAAAGCCATTATATCATCCAGAAAAGGAGATCAAATGTACTCATTCTCTGGGTTACATCACAGAAAGAAGCTCATCAAGCGAGATCAGAGGCTCATTGCTAGGCTTGAATATTTGTTCGTATTTTTCCAGTGATGGTATTTTCTCCATGAACGCTAGCCTTTCAGCAGGGTCCTCGATTTTCCATCCTTTCTCCATTAGTTCAATGTATTTACTCATGAATGTGGTAAATTCACTCCCTCTCAGAATTCTTACGTTTCCTTTGGCTTTCTCAGCAGCATCCTTCCCCAATTCTCCCTTGTCTGTGAATATTAGAGGATATACGGGACGATCAGGGTATTTGTTTTGGTAATGCGTCTTATGCCCACCTATTTGATCCACATCTTCAGTTTTTAAGACGTCACTTTTCTCTTTCGCCTTTACTTCAACAATCGACATGTATCTTTTTCCAACGTTGGCGAACGCCAGCAAATCTGGTTTAGGCTGTGCTCTCTTTATCACTGTCACCTCGAAGCCCATAAGTTCCAACACATCAGCCAAAGTATCGCAAATGGAATCATGACTGCCAGTGGTCAATGTCTGACGCATTTTTTCCCACGCTTCGAATGGGTTTCTCTTACCTATCGAGTTTGACGTATAGAAATCGTTCCATTTACGCAATAGGCTCTCTTTGAAGCTCTGAACTTCGATGTTGAATATCGTCTCCTCTTCTTCCTTTTCTTGTCTTAGCGTATTGATGACTACTTGAAGACCGCTGAACCAACTAGTATATCCAGATTTCATGGCGGATTCGAGATGTTTGACAGCTTCTTCCTTGTACTTATCATTCTTGAAGAAAATATAAGACAGGTACAGACATTCCGCCAATACGTAGTTGAGCCAAGCGACCTGCCTGTCTATTGCTCGGCTCGTGCTTTTTGATTTTTCATAATACTTGATGCAATTATTGAAATGCTCAGCAGCCTCTAAATAGTTTCTTCTTTCAGTCAGATCATGCCACCCGTGAATCTCTTCCAAATAGGGTTTTTGGAACATTGGTAGACGCTTGTCACTTACCTTAGAAGAACGATTTGCGATTTCTTTTGAAACATCTGGGAGTTTGTTATTCAAAATCTGCAACCCGATATCTAGAGTTTTGGAGAACCCGCCAGTCTCTGAAAATTCCTGACCGAAATCCAACTCTGCTTTCATTCGCCTTGGAAAGTGCTGATATATCCTCTCGTCTCCCAATATGTCAGAGGCTAGTCGACTATCCAACATAAAGTAGATCGCCTGATCATCTGGATTTCTGTTACATCTGCCAAAACCCTGAACGAGTCTGTGACTAACCTTTTCATCAGAGTACTGGGCGTCTTCTAGTATATTCTTTATTAGCAGGTCAACAGGTCCCAATACATAAGGCATCCTTGTAAATACTCCAACTGCGCAAGTTCTACTCGAAAGATCAAGACCTATGAATCTGCCAGCAGTAACCAACGCACCTTCTGTTTCAGCAAAAGCGAAATGTGTGCTGTCTGCTTCTCCCTTATACAATGTAGCTTTTTTTCCGTTGTTCTGAAGATATTCGATTACTCTTTCCGCATCGTAATAAGAATTGCACAGAACAAGTATCTTCTTGAAGGTTGCTAGGATTCTGTCTATTGCATCCAGCGCCTTCGCATCGATTCTTCCAGTAGTACATATGTCGTTTAGAGGAAATATCACACGATTACCCATCGTACCGACTTGGCTTTTTATTTGGGACTCAGTAAGAATTACGATTTCATCAAAACACCCCATCGTTCTATGGATTCTCTCAGCGGTCCCAAGTGTTGCGCTTGTATAAATGACATGGGGAATCTCCCTTATTCTCTCATGCATTGACCCAGTAATTATGTAAGGAGTATAAGTTATCTCCTGCCCTGAGACAAACATCAAATACGTGTGCATTGAATCCTTGTTGCGATCCAAGCTCCAATAGAGATCATTGGACAACCCTGACCTACCTATTGACGATGCTATTTTTATAACCCTCGAAGCCATATCGATCGAATGAGGAAAGTATATCAATTGAGCTTCTTCGGAAATCGCAAGTGACTCGAGCGTTTCCAGTCTTTGGTATATTCGATGCTTTGAGAGCTCCTTTACGATCTGATTGTATATAGTAGGGTCATCTTTCTTCTTCACAACGACACTGAACTCGTCTATGAGCAAATTCTCGAAACTGTCTGCATCATCAATTACCAATACATCTGGTAATGCGATATCTTTGCCCTTCATGTATGCCCAATAATTCATTATGCCTATTGCATTTCCTCGCTTGTACTCTCTTATGTTTCTTATTCTTTCCCTGCTCTCCTTCTCTCCTCCCCTTTCGGCACGTTCCGCACCTATTATTACAACACTTGATAATCCTAGATCTTCACACCTTCTCTTCATATCATCGCCCAAAGCAATTGAAGATGTCAGTATAGCTACACGCTTTCCTATTCTTCTCCACATCTCAAGTATCAGAAGGCTGATTATGCTTTTGCCAGAACCAGTCGGCAATTCTATTGCCACTCGTTTAGCATCTTTCAATTTGGCGAAATAAACGTCCAGCACCTCAGCTTGGATGTCCCATAGATCCTTGATCTGACCGTCTGGTCTCAGATTCAAAGTCTTGAACAACGTATTCGGATTTTCAATTTCAGTCAAGGTCACTCGTATTTTGAAATACACGTTTGTCGATATAAGAACTACGCTGTTTCAGATGGAATGAAATGATTTGTTTCTTCTTTGTTTTCAAAGAAATCTTTAGGAGACATGCTATGAATTTGAATAGGCGTCTTCCACACGACTTATTAAGAACCAACGACATATAGTAATTTAACCCCCTAGAAACAGAAGGTTCAACCCTACTACCCTTAAATGGGGGATTATTAGACGTTTCGAATCTCTACCGAACAGAAACTTTCGACACTACTTAAATAGCTTGAAGGTAATTGTTTACTTGAAGGACTGAGAACATGAAGAAGAGAAAATCGGAAAAGTCCTCCGCTTCTATTAATATCTCCATTAGTCAGAGTTTTTAGAGGATGAAATATGAGTGCATACGAGGCACTAGATAAACCGTCTAACTTAATAGAAGTTGAGGGGCGTTGCCCGCTTTGCGGAACTGTTATGATGAAGTCGAAAAGT
>Ga0315282_10011143_pt1 | contig 13981 bp, 11 predicted proteins | sample YL17G07_20_MG_FD_203693 | JGI IMG/M metagenome (GOLD analysis project Ga0315282, IMG submission 203693) | Sediment microbial communities from Yellowstone Lake, YNP, Wyoming, USA - YL17G07_20 | ecosystem: Environmental > Aquatic > Freshwater > Lake > Sediment | place: USA: Wyoming | collected... | reverse complement strand
CGAGGGCCGTGACGGCTTTCAAAAAAGCCACGGGAAATTCGGGGACGGGAACTTTGTTCTCCTGGGCATGGTCGTAGAAGTTGAGCCCCATGGCGATGATCTTACCCGGCCTGGGGACAGGGGCCTTGCGGATGATTGCGGAAAGAGGGAACACCAGGGTCTCCCGACGCAGGCCTTTGAAGGCTTTCTTTTTTTCTTGCCGCCACAAGGGAAAAATAAAATCAAAGGTGCGGCGGGCCAAATTCATGGCTTCCACACCCTGCCCCAGGAAAGCCGCCATATCCGCAGGAATGAATTGGGCAGCTCGCGGGTATGGCTTTTTTTCCTTTTCTACTTCCTTAAGATAGAGGGCCGCGGCTGGATGGAGGTTCAATACAGAATCTTCCTCCAGCACGACCCCTAACATCCTTACCCCGTCTTTCTGACCCCCTGGCACAAAGGTGGTAAATTTCATTCTCTCTCCTCCTTTCCGCAGCCTATTTCACATTTTAAATTACCCTGGAAATAAGCCGATTCCAAGCATTATTTTAGGGTGTTGGTGATCTACAAGAGGAAACCACAAAAAATACAGTATATCTCCCCGGGTAATACAGTATTCACCCCATTTACTTCTCCTTCAATTGCCAGCATTGTAATATAAGATTTCTAATTGCCGGGAGTTTGGCCTCGAAAGGAGGATACCATGGGAGAAAGTCATTTGGCGGTAAAGGAATGGCTGGCGAAAAATCAAGAAGATATGGTCTGTTGCCCCCACCAGCCGGGGAAGTTGATGATCTCCAAAAGTGCCTGCGCCAAGCGCTATTGGATGGCGCGAAATGAAGACTATCAGGACCTCATGAAAGGGGACGTCTTTAATTATAGCTATAAGAGGGGTCTATCCCTGTGCCGGGAGTGTTCGATTGGAAAGCAACTGGCCCGTGAGCTTAAGGCGGAGAAATCGTACTCCCGTCCCCAGGCCCGAAATGGCCGCCCCCATCATGGGTGGAAGATGAATATCCAGAAGTCCGTTTAAATCTTAGCGCAAACCTTGCCGGGAAATCCTAACCCATCAAATACCCGTTCGAGATCCGCAGGGGGCCAGGGAAGGCCCCCTCGCATCCTGTTCTTCTAAAGGAGGTGGACAAGATGGGGCGTCAAACCCCATATTCATTCTCCAGGGTTTTATCCCTTCCTTACGGAGAAACGATCACCCAATGGAGTTGCCTTTTTCTTTTCCTCCTCTTTTGTTTTTTTCCCCCCGCCCTGGCAGAGGCTGGACTCAAGGAGCAGGTTTTCGCGACCGTACTGCCCAATGGCCTGAAAGTTATCCTTCTGGAAAATCATAAAGCGCCTTTGATCACCTTCCAGGTCTGGTACCGGGTGGGATCCCGGAACGAAGAATGGGGCAGGACCGGACTCTCCCACATGCTCGAGCACATGATGTTCAAAGGGACCCAAAAAGTAGGCCCGGAAGAATTTTCCCGGATCATTCAGGAGAATGGGGGCAACGACAACGCCTTCACATCTCGCGACTATACGGCCTACTTTGAAAACCTCAGTGCCGACCGCATCCAGGTGCCCCTGGATTTAGAATCGGACCGGATGCAGAACCTCATCCTCCGGCAGGAGGATTTCCGTACGGAGCGAATGGTGGTGATGGAAGAGAGGAGGATGCGCACGGAGGACAATCCCCAGGCCTATCTTATGGAACAGATGGAAGCCACAGCCTTCCAGATTTCCCCCTATCACTGGCCCACCATCGGCTGGAAGGAGGACATCGCCCGCTTCACCCTCGAGGACTTGAAGAAGTACTATCGCACCTATTACAACCCTGCGAATGCCATCCTGGTCGTCGTGGGGGACTTTCAGAAGAAGGACATCCTTCATGGAATCGAGCAGTCCTTCGGTCCACTCCCCAAAGGGGCCGCGCCCAATCAGGAAATGGATGTAGATCCAAAACAGGCAGGGGAGCGCAGAATTGCTGTCAAAAAGGAAGCCCAGTTGCCCTTTCTGGTCATGAGCTATCACGTCCCGAACCTCCGCCACCCGGATAGCTATGTACTCGAAGTAACGGCCGCGATCCTCTCTTCCGGGAAAAGTTCGAGACTTCACCAAGGCCTTGTCCGGGAAAAGCGGCTCGTGCTCGACGCCGATGCCGAGCACTCTCTCCTTTCCAGGGATCCAGGCCTCTTCTACCTTTCGGCCCAACCTCTCCCCGGCAAAGAGGTGGGGGAAGTGGAGAAGGCCTTGGATCAAGAGGTCGAGCGGCTCCAAAAAGAGTGGGTCGGCGAACCCGAACTGGCCAAGGCCAAAAATCAACTGGAGGCATCCTTCACATACGGGCAGGATTCGCTTTTCTTCCAGGCCATGCTCCTGGCCCAGCATGAGATCGTCCTTAACTGGGAGGCGATTGACGATTACCTCCCCTCCATTCGTAAAGTCACTGCCGGAGACATCCAGCGGGTTGCCAGACAATACCTCACCCCGGACAACCGCACCGCCGGGGTCCTCATCCCCTTGCCACCTAAAGAGGGAACATTACCACCGGTTGGCTTTTCCGTCAAAGAACGCATCGTCAGATAGGGAGGTTCGGTGTTCCAGAAAAATCACAGAATTTCATTCTCTCTCCTGACCTTCACCTTTTGCCTCCTGGGGGTAATTTTAATGGAAGGGTCTTCTTCGGCCATGCCCCCGGTTCAGAGGATGGTTCTTCCCAACCAGATCGTCCTGCTCATATCTGAAGAGCACTCCCTTCCCTTTATCACGCTGCAGCTTCTGGTCGATTCCGGGGCCCGGAAAGATCCTTCCGGGAAGGAAGGCCTGGCGCGGCTGGTGGCCACGGGACTTCTCCTGGGGAATTCCAAACGCACGGTTGTGGCCATCAATGAAGAACTCGACTTCATGGGTGCTTCTCTCAATACTTCGTGCGGCAGAGATTATGCGACCGTCAACCTCCGGGTTTTGAAGAAGGATTTAGATAAAGGATTGGATCTCTTCCTGGAGAGCCTTACCCAACCCACCTTTCCGGAAGGAGAAGTGCGCCGGGAGGTAGAGAAGACCCTGGCGGCGATTCAAGCCGCTGAAGACCAACCCGAGGAAGTGGCTGAAAAGGAGTTTCAGAAGGATCTCTTTCTCACCGGCCCCTATGGACCCCCGGCGGAAGGGACCAAAGAATCCATCCCCCGAATTACCCGCGAAGCGATCGTCCAGTTTTACCGGACCTATTACCATCCCAACAACTCCATCCTTGTGGTGGTGGGAGATCTAACCCTCGAGGAAGCGAAGGCCAAACTTCTGCCCCGCCTGACGAACTGGCCCATGGGGAAGATTCCCGAGATGCCTTTCAAAAGCGAATTCGCCAGAGGGCCGAAGACGGTGAAGATCGACCGGGCCATCACCCAAGCCAATATCATCCTCGGGCACAGGGGGGTAAGCCGGGAGAACCCGGACTTTTACGCCCTGACCGTAATGAATTATATTCTAGGAGGAGGAGGATTTTCCTCCCGGCTGGTGCAGGAGATCCGGAACAAGCGGGGTCTTGCTTATTCTGTAGCGAGCTTCTTTGATCCCCGCAAATACCCGGGTTCTTTCCAGATCGTTCTGCAGACTAAAAACTCTTCTGCCCGTCAGGCCATCTCTCTCTCCCTCCAGCAGATGGAGCGGATTCGCCGGGAAATGGTCTCGGAAAAAGAGCTGGAAGGGGCCAAGAAATACCTCATCGGCAGTTTCCCCATGCGCCTCGACAATCAGGGAAAGCTGGTCAATTTTCTCAGCCAAGTGGAGTATTATGGATTGGGCCTAGATTATCCAGAGAAATACCGCGGTCTAATCCAGTCCGTCACCCGTGAAGAGGTCCTGCGGGTTGCCAAAGCCTATCTGCATCCGGAAGACTACATCCTTGTCGTTGTCGCCGACCTGAAAGAAGCCGGGATGGAATAAGCACCACGCTCGCAGCCGCCGTTTCTACCTGTCTAGCCCCCTGCTAATGCAGCCCGGGTGCCGAAATATCATCTTCCCCCTTTTTCATCAACAGGACCAAAGGAAGGATCAGGATCATCATTACTGTTAGAAGGGAAAAAACGTCATTAAATGACAACATAGTGGCTTGTTGGATAAGCTGCTGGTAAATTACATCCAGGCTTCGCTGGTCTAAAAGTGGAGACGGGAATCCTCTTTCCTGCAACGTCTGTGAGAGCTGGGGAATGGCCAGCTGTAAATTTCGGTCAAAGGGGGTAAGGTGCTCCGCTAGGTGGACCTGATGAAACTGCGCCCTTCTGGCCAGCATGGTGGTAACGAAGGCAACGCCAAAGCTCCCTCCCAGGTTTCTCAAGAGGTTGAATATGCCCGTAGCATTGGCCATTTCTTCCTTTCGGATGCCAGACATGGTCAACGTAGTGAGAGGGATGAAGAGGAAACCCATGCCCAATCCCAGCACCATGCGCGGCCAGAGGATGGTGTTGAAATCAGCCAGGAGGTTGAATTGCGCCATAAGATGGACTGAATAGGCAGCCACGCCTATGCCGAAGGCCAGGATTGCTTTGGGGTTGACTTTCGTTACAAGTTTCCCGGCAATTGGCATAGCAATCATGGTGGCAATGCCCCCAGGGCCCAGCACCAGTCCTGCAAGGTAAGAGGTATATCCCATCAATGTCTGCAGATAGATGGGAAGCAGGACGATGCTGCTGAAGAGGTTGAAAAAAGCGAAAAACATGATCATATTCCCCGAACTGAACGAAAGATTCCGGAAGATCCGCAGATTGACAATGGGGACTTCGGCAAAGAACTCCGTAAGGATAAACATAGTCAGGGAAGATACGGAGATATAGCTCATCCAGATGATCCACTCGGACGAAAACCAGTCTTCCCGCTGCCCTTTGTCCAGGACAACCTGAAGGCATCCAAGACCAATCGTCAGAAACAAAAGGCCCGGGTAGTCAATCTTCATCCTGGCCCGCTCCATGTAGGGCGGGTCGACGATGAATAAAAAGGCCATCAGGATGGAAATCAACCCGATCGGCCCGTTGATGTAAAATATCCAGTGCCAGGACCAGTTGTCGGTAATCCAACCTCCCAGTAGAGGCCCGATGATCGGTCCGAACATGATGCCCACCCCAAAGATCGCCATGGCCATCCCGTGCTGCTGGCGCGGAAAGGTTTCCAGAAGGATGGATTGGGAAATAGGCTGCAAGGCACCGCCGCCCGCGCCCTGGAAGATTCTGAAAAGAATAAGGCTCTGGAGGCTCCATGCGGACCCGCACATAAGGGAGCTAACGGTGAACAGGGAGATGGAAAAAAGGAGGTAACGTTTCCTACCAAAGAGCCGGCTCAGCCATCCGGTCATGGGGATGATGATCGCATTGGAAACGAGGTACGAAGTAATGACCCAGGTTGATTCATCCACTCCGGCAGAAAGGCTGCCCGCGATATGTCCGAGGGAGACGTTGACGACCGATGTGTCCACGATCTCGATGAGCGTCGGCAGCATGACCGTTATGGCGACTACCCACTTATTCATCCTTGGCCGATTTTATCTCCCTTCAGGATCGATCAATATGGTGGGGATCACCGACATGCCAATCCGCAAGAGGTGTTCAGGGTCGGTCCCGGTCTCCAAGACGATCTTGACGGGGATTCTCTGGACGACTTTTACAAAGCTTCCGGTGGCATTCTCCGGCGGGAAGAGGGAGAAAACGGCTCCGGTCCCGGCCATGATGCTGTTTACCCGGCCATGGAACACCTTACCCGGGTAAGTGTCCACCTCGATCTTCACCTTCTGCCCTGGTTTCACCCTTTTGAGCTGGGTCTCTTTAAAGTTTGCCGTAATCCAGATCTCTTGCTGGCTCAGAGGGACAACAGCCATCAAGGGCTGATCCGCCTGAATTTGGTTCCCGACCTCCACCGTTCGCTTGGTGATGTATCCATCTGAGGGGGCATAGATCTTGGTGTAGGCTTTGTTCAGTTCTGCACCCTTGAGGGTAGCTTCTTTTTGTTGAATCTGGGCCTGCTGGGGAATTAAACTTGCCTCCGTCTGTTTGATCGTCGCCTTCTGTGTCTCCAGAGATGCCTCAAGCTGCTTCACCGTATCCCTGGCTGCCTCCACCTGGGCAATGGAGACCTCATACGTTGTTTTGGCCCGGTCATAGTCTCCCCTGGCGATATATTCTTTCTTTATAAGGAATTCTGACCGTTTGAGATCTATCTCGGCCTGGCGAAGGTTGGCCTGCTGGAGTTCGAGATTGGCCCGGGCCGCCTCCAACTGGGCCATAATTTCCCGCAGGTGGGTTTTAGCGGTAACGACTTGATCCTGAATCTCTGAAAGTTTGGCCCTTTCGGTCTCCAGGCCTGCCTGGGCTTCCTTAACCGTGACCTCATAATCCGTCGGATCGATCTCGAGGAGGAGGTCGCTCTTTTTTACAAACTGGTTGTCTTTGATATGAATGGCCTTGACCGTGCCCCGAACCTTGGAAGCAATGACATGGACATGGCCGTCGACGAAGGCGTCGTCTGTAGAGATGTGGGTTTCCACATACTGCAAATAGAAGTAGAGGGCCGCCGCTCCCACAGCCAGAAGGATGGGAAGCACAATAAAGGCCATCCTCTTTCTTCTTCCGCGGTTTAATTTTTCCTTTTTTTCTTCCATGGCTTCATATCCTCTGCATGCTTTTGCCGTGTAGAGGCCTCATAAGTTGGCAGTGACAACATTTTAATTATATTATAAACCCGTTGTCTTTCGCCACTTACCTGCCCGAGCTTTCCGCCTACATAAAAAAACTACAAGAAATACGGAATCTTTCCCCCTAAAATACAGGCTTTACCCGATTTTCTTTTTATTCGCGTTTATTTATAGAAAAGAAGACCTGAGCCACCTCAAATTCAGATCTTCGGGTCCACAGAGGAAAAAGCAGCAAAAACGCATCTTCCGAAAAAGCTGTGCCCAAAGGAGGACAGATGAAACACCAACTCCATCATCAGTCGATCTCATATTTGGGCTTTCTCATCCTGGGATTGGTCGTGGGTGGGATCTTTGGGTGTCAGATCCTCAGCGCCTTCACCCCTTCCGAAAAGATCCCGGCTGAAGCAGCCCCGAATTTTCGTTTAATGGCTGAGGCGTGGAATACGATCCAAAATGTGTATGTCGACCGGAAGGCTGTAAATCCCCAGCTTCTCACCTACGGCGCGATCAGCGGCATGGTGGATTCCCTCGGGGATACCGGTCACAGCCGTTTTCTTTCTCCCGAGATGATGCAGCAGGCACGTAACTTTTCCAAGGGTTTGCTGGAAGGCATCGGCGCCGAAGTGCAAATGAAAAACAACCAACTGGTCATAGTGGCCCCTATGGACGGGACCCCAGCGCAACGGGCTGGTCTAAGACCTGGGGACATCATCTTGAAGGTGAATGGGAAGGAGGTCAGTGGTCTTCCCCTGGAGCAGGCAGTCGGGCAGATCCTCGGGCCCCCCGGGACCTCGGTGAACCTCACCGTTCTCAACCCGGGCACCGGCCGTACCATCAACCTTACTCTCGTGCGGGCCCGCATCACACTGCACAATGTGAAATGGCAGCGGCTGCCGGGAACGACAGCGGCCCATGTACGCATTGCGAGCTTCAGCAGCGGAGTCAGCGAGGATCTCCGGAAGGCCTTAAAGTCCCTCCAGAAAGAAAAGCTGACCGGACTCATCCTTGACCTGCGCAATAACCCGGGTGGGCTTTTGGAAGAGGCCGTGGAAACGGCTAGCCAGTTTCTGAGCAGCGGCAACGTGTTGCTGGAAAAGAACGCCAAGGGGGAGGTCACACCGGTACGCGTCCGGCCGGAGGGCTTGGCGGTGGCCATACCGATGGTGGTATTGATCAATGGTGGGACCGCGAGTGCTCCCGAAATTATTGCCGGTGCCCTGCAGGATGCACACCGAGCCACCCTCGTGGGGGAAAAAACTTTTGGCACGGGAACCGTACTGAACCCCTTTCCCCTTTCTGACGGTTCGGCGCTCTTGTTGGCCGTCGAGGAATGGCTGACCCCGGCTGGGCATGTAATCTGGCACAAAGGAATCTCGCCCGATGTATCTGTCCCTCTGCCTCCAGAGGTGAGCCCGATGTTTCCGGGGGCGGAGAAGATAATTACCGCTGGGGAATTGCGGGAAAGCAAGGATGAGCAACTGCTGCGGGCCCTGGACCTGCTCACCCAGTCAGGCAGCAAGTAGGTGGGTTATTTTTCACCCGTACTCCCATGCTGGTGCCCGTCCATCCCTCCCATTCCTTCCATGCCAGGCATTCTCGCCCTCCTGGAAACCTCCAATGCCACCCATAATGCTGCTTCCTTATCGCGGCTTTTCAAAAATCAGACTTAATCTTTGGCTACATGCCGTATAATGGAAGGAGGTTTTGGCTAAACGACCTCGTTCAGGACAGGAGAGAAGGAGAGAAATTTTTGAGGGTTGCGAAAATCCAGAAAAAAGAATAAAAGGTGATCTTATGGAACAAGATACCGGAACCAAAGAGCAACTCCTCGTTGAAATAGAAGACCTCCGGACACGCCTTAAAGAAGCCGAAGAGACGCTCTGTGTCCTCCAGCGAACAGAGGAGATATTAAAAAAATTCGAACGGGGAAAAGCAACCATTCTGGATGCCACGCCGGAAATAATAACCCATCTGACTGCGGACATGAAAATTATATGGGCTAACAGGGCCGCAAGCGAGTCCGTTGATTTGGCTCCCGAGCAATTAATGGGACGCTATTGTTACGAGATATGGGGTCCGCTTAGCGAACCCTGCCCAAACTGTCCAGCCCTGGAGACGGTTAAAACAGGGGAGGCAGGCGAGGTAGAAATTTCCTCTCCCGATAGGAGGATATGGTTGCACCGGAGCTATCCTGTTACCGATGCCAGTGGTAATATTGTGAATATTGTTGCGACCGCGTTGGACATCACCGAGCGTAAGCGGACGGAGGAGGCGCTGCGGAGAAGCGAGAATGCCTACCGAACACTTTCTGAGAACCTTCCCGGGATCGTCTACCGGGTATTCATAAGAGAAAAGAATCGGATGCAATTTTTTAATAAAATGCTCCAGCCCATGACGGGTTACCTGGTTGAGGAGTTATCTGCCGGAGAGGTGTGCTCCGTCGAACCTTTGATTTTAAGCGAAGATCGGGCGGCTGTCGTAGCCACGGTAAAATGTGCCATCCTGGACAATCAGCCATTTGAAGTCGAGTACCGGTTGAGGGATAAGAAGGGAGATATTCGGCACTTTCTTGAGCGTGGAAAGCCAATATATGGGGAAGATGGGAAACCGTTATATATTGACGGAGTCATACTGGATATCAGCAAACGGAAGCTTGCTGAAGAGGCGCTTCGCAGATCGCTGGATGAGTTAGAAATACGCGTTCAGGAACGAACTGCTGAACTATCCAAAGCCAATAAGGAATTGAAGGCTGAAATTGTGGAACGCCTGCGGGCGGAGAAGACTTTGGCGGAACAATCGAGGATTTTGGAAGCGTTCTTTACCTCCACGATTACTCCTTTGGTATTTCTCGATCGAGATTTCAATTTTGTCAGGGTGAATGAGGCCTATGCCAGAGCCTGTCAGCGGGATATATCGGAATTCCCGGGACACAACCATTTCGAATTCTACCCATCCGACGCCAGGGCGATTTTCGAGCAAGTCATCACGACGAAGGTACCCTATCAAGCTGTTGCCCATCCTTTTGTATTTCCCGATCATCCGGAGTGGGGAACGACTTACTGGGATTGGACTCTAACATCTCTATTAGACAGCAAGGGTGAGGTGGAATCTTTGGTTTTTTCGCTTGAAGATGTAACCGAGCGCAAAAGGGATGAGATAGCCCTGCAGGAATCGGAGAACCAGCTTCACCATCTCTCTTCCCAGCTCCTTGTCGCCCAGGAAAAAGAAAGGAAACGAATCGCCCGGGAACTCCATGATGGCCTGCAACAATTTTTGACGGGTATCAAATTCAAAGTGGAGGGTTTCCTCCAGGAAATACGTAAAAGCGGGATCAAGACCGAGACCAAACCCCTGGAGACCGTCATCCCTGTCATTCAAGAAAGTGTCCGGGAGATCCAGAGGATCCAGACGAATTTACGCCCGGCTATTCTGGACGACCTTGGCATCTTAAGGGCCATCTCCTGGTTCTGTCGGGAATATGAAGCCACCCATCCGGGTATTCATATTGAAAGAAAGATTGATATACAGGAAGACGAAGTCCCTGAACCTCTGAAGATGGTGATCTACAGGCTCTTACAGGAAGGGCTGACCAATGTTTCCAAACATAGCCGGGCAGATCTCGTGATTTTATCCTTCCGTAAGACCGATAGCCAAATTGAATTGGGTATTCAGGACAATGGTCAAGGATTTGATGTTCAGGAGGCCCTTTCGGTAGAAAGGCCCAGTCGGGGATTGGGTCTTTTAAATATGAGAGAGCGGGTCGAATTTTCGGGTGGCTCTTATTCAATCGAATCCATAAAAGGAGAAGGAACCACAATTCGGGTATCTTGGAAAGTATGCGCAGGAGAAATCGCACGTGGACTATAAGCTCCTAATCCTTGAGTACTAATTTATAATCAGCTTTCCGTTATGGAGGGAAAAGGTCAGGTGTTTAGGAAAAAGGGGGAATCTGGCATGTTCAGGATATTAATCGTTGAAGATAATAATTTTTTTCGGGAGTTACTCAAGGACACTTTGCTTTCTCAATTCCCGTCCCTGGACATTTTTGAAGCAGCCGATGGGAAGGAGGCTATTCAAAAGGTTAATACGCTCCTACCCGATCTCATATTTATGGACATTAGACTAGGCGAGGAAAGTGGCCTCAAGATAATTCAAAAAATAAAGGCCAAGTATCCTAACATCATCATCGCCATTCTGACGGGTTATGACCTACCAGAATATCGGGAGGCAGCGCGCCAGTATGAAGTTGATCACTTCCTTACAAAAGGCATATCAACCCAAGAGGATATAATTGGGTGGTTGGAGTCCATTTTATCGGCCCGAAATTTACGCATGGGAAGTTGAAAGGCATTGGCAAAAATGATGAGCGGTTATTCTTTCCCCATACTTCCATGCTGGTGTCCGCCCATGCCGCCCATCCCTTCCATGCCAGGCATCCCTACCTTGTCTCCCGTGAGCTGACTTGCGGCGTCGACAAGGAAAACCCCGGAGGTGACCACCCTACATGGAGAAGATCCAAGCTTCTGCTGTCTGGACGGGTCGCCCCTATAACCTGGGGATTTAAAATACTATATTTCTGCACCCAAAATACGGGATTCATCGTATTTATTTCCCCACGATTTTATGAGCCAATGTAAACATTGCCTTCGTGCGGATGTTTCCATGTCGAAGGCCGTGGGTAGTTTTCTCAAGGGGGTACAACATGCATCATTTGCTCTTGTTCTTGCCGCTTTTGGCCCTGATTCTCTTTTACCTTCTCCCCTGGCAGGTTGCCTTGCCATTTTATGCCCTCATCTTGGTTGGCGCTATTATTGGCTACTGGAAAGCTCTGCAGGCTCAGCGCCAACCGCCAGTCATGGGTAGGAAAGCGATGATCGGGGACCGGGCGCTGGTGGTCAAGGCGGAAAAGGGTGAGCTTGAGGTAGAGTATAAGGGTGAAATTTGGAACGCCGTTTCTCCCCAGCCTTTGCAACCTGGTCAGGAGGTAATCGTCGAGAAAGTGGAAGGGCTGACTTTGCGGGTGTCGCCGTTACCCCCGCCTGAGAAGGAGGAACGCGCCTCTCAACGCTGAGCTGATTCATTAGAATGCCAGGAGAGAAGAGAGAGCGGTTTCCATGGAAGCCCATGGGTGGGGTAATGAAGACCTGTTACCCGGAGTAGAGGGGATGCCGAAAGCGGTAGGGATTTATTGATGCAGGAGGGTTAGGTCCAGATTTAACCATAGAACCTTTGACCGCCCAGGTTGGGCGCAAAGTCTATCCGTAAAGTTATGTTTCCCCTAAAGGATACTATTCTACGCACAGGATTTCCGTCCATTACCTGGACCTTGATCATTATAAATGGGATCATTTTTCTCTTTGAAATATCCTTTCCCAAAGATATCTTAGGAATGATCTTTTATCACTTTGGTCTTGTCCCTGCCAGGTATTCTTATCCCAGGTGGGCTTATATCCACGGCCTTCCTTTTGATGATTACCTTTCCTTCTTGACCAACATGTTTTTGCACGGCGGCTGGTTGCACATCATCGGGAATATGTGGTTCCTCCATCTATTTGGGAGTACGGTGGAAGATCGCATGGGTCACGGGAGATTCCTCCTTTTTTATCTCCTTTCCGGCATCGCCAGCAGTGTCATTTATTTTACGGCTGACATCCATTCAACGATCCCGGCATTTGGGGCCTCGGGCGCCATCGCCGGAGTCATGGGAGCGTATATTGTAATGTTTCCCAAAGCCAAAATTTTAACCCTGATCCCGATATTCTTTTTCCCACTTTTTGTCGAGCTATCCGCTTTCGTCTACATCGGCTTCTGGTTCCTCCTGCAGTTATTCTCCGGGACTCTTTCGTTCGCTTCCCCTGCGATTGGGGGAGGTATTGCCTGGTGGGGACATATTGGGGGATTTATCGCCGGGATTGCGTTGCTTCCTTTTTTCAGAAGGAAGCTGTCTTCATACCGCAGGAGTTATCCGGATGAAACGTACCATTACATAAATCGCTGACGGGGAGGGAGAGATGAAGATCGACATCTCCACGATATTCTGGCTGTTTTTTATCATTGTCGCTTTGCAGCCTCTTTAAAAAAAGCGACTTCTGCTGGCGACGAGGCAAAAAGTCCTGGCGACGCTGGAGAAGAAGAGGGGCTCAAGAGTGATTGTTCTTATCCACCGGCAGGAGACCATGAGCCTTTTAGGCTTCCCCATCCTGAGATACATTGATATCGATGACTCCGAGGAGATCATTCGGGCGATTCACCTGACCGACCCGGATATGCCCCTTGACCTTGTGCTGCATACCCCCGGGGGTTTGGTCCTGGCCTCTTACCAGATCGCCCATGCCATACGAATGCATCGGGGGAAGGTTACGGCTTTTGTCCCCCATTACGCCATGTCCGGGGGTACTTTGATTGCCCTGGCCGCAGATGAGATTGTGATGGAAGAACATGCTGTGCTTGGACCGGTTGATCCCCAATTGGGGGAGTATCCTGCGTCCTCCCTGGTGAAGCTGGCAGAAGCCAAACCCATAGCCGACATTGATGACCGCTCCTGGCTCCTCGCTGATATGGCCCGAAAGGCCATCGAACAGATCCGGTCGCAGGTGAAGTCCCTTCTGGAAGGGAAATATTCAACCGCAAAGGCAGAGGAGCTGGCCCAAATTCTTACGGAAGGTAGATGGACTCATGACTATCCGATCACCTATGAAGAGGCCAGAAACCTTGGCCTGCATGTGGTAAAAGATATTCCTCCGGAGGTATATCAGCTGATGAGTCTTTATCCCCAGCCGGTCAGACACCAGCCCTCGGTGGAATATATACCGATTCCCAAATTCAAAGGGCCAGCCCATAAATCATAATCCTGGATCACTTTGGTAGGGGCTGTTGAAAACGACCAGTAGAAATACGGAGGTTTAGCCTTGCGGCTTGGTACGAAGTTGACTCTTTATCTTTCTCTGATCAGCATCATTGTGCTTTCCGGATACGGCTACCTCGATATCCTCTCCCGTCGGGACATCCAAGTAAGAAAAATGAAGACGGAGGTGAGAAGTAGGGGGCGCACCCTGGGGGTAGCGTTGGAGAAGATCTCCCCGGTGCAGGAAAGGGAGTATGTTCAGGGTTTGATTGACGCCGTGAGTGAAGAGGAAAGAACTCTGGGGGTCATTGTCTACTACCCGGGGGAAAACCTCATCTTTCGTTCCCCCTCTCTAGAAAAGGATATTGCACCTTATTTGGATTCGATCCAAAGATCCATCCAAGAGGGTCCTCCTCAAGAGGAATTCGGTGTCTACAAAAAGGTTTCTATATTTTCATATGCCTTCCCTCTCAAAGACGATTCCG
>Ga0315282_10011141_pt1 | contig 13982 bp, 13 predicted proteins | sample YL17G07_20_MG_FD_203693 | JGI IMG/M metagenome (GOLD analysis project Ga0315282, IMG submission 203693) | Sediment microbial communities from Yellowstone Lake, YNP, Wyoming, USA - YL17G07_20 | ecosystem: Environmental > Aquatic > Freshwater > Lake > Sediment | place: USA: Wyoming | collected... | reverse complement strand
GCGCCGGCGGCGGGCTTAATTTTGAAGAAAGGAAACCAGAAAAGATGAAGAGAAAACCGAATTCCAGTTGACCGATCCCGGTCACTTCAAGCACCATAAGAACGCCAGCGTCGCTTCGCTCCGAAAACGACCGCCTTCACCTCGGAACAAGTGACCGGGATCAAATCGGAATCATTGACCACCTTCATCGGAATACGCATCCTCGTTTGCGTGAACAACGCCACTTGAAACATCCGAGCAAAGGGCCTCCCACTGCGAAAAAGGAAGAGTGACGAGGTCAATCCGAAAGTGCTCCGTCCGAATGCGTAGGAATTGCTGCTCTAAAAGTTCAAGCCTGGCCGCCGTCGCATTGTGTCCTTCGTGGGAAAGTCGAACCACCGTAAACAGATTGACCCAGGAGTCTTTCTCCTTCACTGCCGCTATGCGGACGTCAATTGACTTGTACGTCCTGCCGAACGCCTCAATTAGCTCCGCAACGGAAACCTGAAGATTCATGGCTATAAGGACAAGATACCACTATCCGGTCATTCGCGGCGCCCCTTAGAGTTTTCCTTCGTTGGCGGGTTTTTTCACAATGCCATCCCGCTCGCCGATGATGCAATCTCCCAAGGCCAAAGTACTTCACAAGGGAGATACTCATCGCCAAAGCGTCGGAACTCACCCATGGTGTCCCAGGCCGTCGATACAGAGAAGACGTCAATGTTTCGCGTCATTCTGATCCTCAACTACCGCTAAAGCTGCGCCTTTTGGATCTGAAACTTGCCCACTCAAGACCAAATAATCTCCTCGAACATATTCTGTATTGGGCTCTTCATTCCGGCGAAACCTGGCTCCCAAGTGGCACGCTCGATTCTCTGGATTAGGCGAAAACAGCGAGTTCTAGGGGCGCGCCGGCTGGGGGTATTCAGTGGTAACAGCCACTTCCCGGTCGCCCATAACCACACAGCCACCACCGACAGAAAGGATGGTATCCGCCAACTCCCAAACGAGTGGCGTATGGCAGATAAAGATGACTTGGTGGAATCCGCCAAGATCCATGGCCCGACGAAGCATGCGCGCGTACTCCTTGCCATTGGCAGCATCGAGAGCTCCCACCGTTTCGTCTCTGAACAGCGTTTCGTAACGAATGCCCTCACCTTGCCGCATGTTGTAGATGGCGATGCCCAGGTTAACGGCTTCGTTGACCAACACGAACTGCCCACCCGAAAGCTCATCCACCAAACAAGTTCGGTCCAGGTTCTTATTGCGGACCTCGACATCAAAATCGTCTACCATCCCCTTGCCGTCCGCCTTGGGGCGCTGAGTTCTGAATCGGATTTCGAACTTGTTGTCGAAGCACCCCTCCAGCAAAGAGTTGACCAGGGCCGAGACTTGTGGTCCGGCAGCCTGGATCTCGCAGAGTTGGATCTCGTCCGGACCGAAGACCCTGGCGAGATAGGTGTAGTCTTCCTGCTCAGTCCTCGCAGCCCCGAGTTCGGCCTCGACCTGGGCCAAGCGAGTCCGCGCAGCCTCCAGTTGCTCTTGGCGCTGTTTGATTTGGGCCTGGCGCGCAATGAGACCATCCCGTTCGCGGCGACAGGAGACAATCAGACGGTCCTCGTTTTCAATCTCCCGCCGTGAAGCCTGCATCTTGCCGTCGAGATCAGCGAATGCGGAGAGCGCAGATTCCTTCCTCGATAGTTCCTCGCCGACTTCCTTGCGGGCCTGAGCCGAGCGTTCCAAAACCTTGAGCCGTTCGTCCCGCCGTGCCTCGGCGACCCGCAATTCCTCGTAGCGTTCCCGCTCCTGATCGACTTTCTTGCGGTCCCACTCACAGCCTTCAAGTGTCCGAGTGAGCTCGTAGCATGGCGTGGTAATCTGCACCAGCGAACTGCGTTGGACTTCGACTTCTAGTGTGAGTGTCGCGGCCTCTCCTTCCAATGCGGGAATCTTCTGACCTGCCTCAACGGCGCGTCGAATCTTCGGGCAGGAGGCGTACACCCCCTCGCCGCGGCAGGGCACTATCGCCAGCTCTTCACGCTCCACCCGCAGACGTTCAAGTTCGGCCAGGTTGGTTTTTAGTTCGGCATCCAGAGTTTGCACCGTGCGCTCGGTATCCCGATTGGATGTCTCCAGACTCTGAATCTCACGAATCTGTCGATGGAGCTCTTCGATGCGAGTAGCAAGTGTCGCGCCTCGTTCCGTCAAGTCGGCGAGGTCCTTCTTCCCCGTCAGCAGGCTCTCATCCCTTCCGATCTGGCGTTTGGTTTCTGTGATCTCGGCGTCGGCCTTGCGTAGACGCTGTTTCAGAGTCTCGACCTCGGCCAGGAGCGGCTTCCGACTTGCATCCGCTGCCTGAAGCTCCAGCAGCCGTTGTTGGGCCACACGCTTCTCAGCTTCCAGGGTCTCAAGACGGGATGACACCTCTTGAAGTCCGGCCTCAACTTCCGCGGGTTCTTCAACCCCGGCCTCCACCAACTCCTTCAGGCTCCGCGCCTGCCCTTCAAGGCCAAGCGTGGTCCTGGCCACTTCGTCCGCCTTGTCTTTGGCCGCGGCCGCAATCAGTCTCAACCGGTCCAGCCCCAGCAACTCGCGGATGAACAGCTCTTTCCGCTCGCTCCGGTCCAGCGAGAGAAAGTTCCCTGTGCGCTTCTGGCTGGAGAAAATGCTGCTGAGAAAGAAGTCAGGGGTGCCAGCACATTTGCGGACAAGCTCCTCAAAGGGCTCCTTCTTGCCGTTGGTGAGCGGTTTCCCCTCTCCGTTGAAGAGATAGCTCTCCATCTGGCGAGACTTGGGATCGATCTTGAGGAGCGACCGGTAGCGGGCGCCATTGACACTGAACGTGAGGTCAATTTCGGGCTGCGGATGGGTGGCGAAGTCATACAGGGAACGCTTCTGGCCGGGTAACTGGCGAAACAGAGCCGCAAAAACCGATCCGATCAGCGTGGACTTGCCGGCACCGTTCTCGCCCACAAGGGCGATCAGCCCCTCACCCAGACTATCGAAGTTAACGGACACTTCATTTGGGAATGCCTCAGTAATTCCCCGCAGACGCAGGGCTAGCGGCCTCATAAATTGTCCTCCGAGGGGTAGTCAAAGTTAGGGTGAGTGTAAACAAAAAATACGGGTGTTCAGCTCTCTCGACTGGAGAGCACTGCCTTCTCAACTTCCGCCAGCTTGGCAAGCAACCGCTCCTGACGGTCCACTGGCATGCCACCTTTCATGGCCCAGTAGACACGAAGCTTCTCCTCGGCCGAACGGGCGGCGGCGATAGGAGCAGGCTCTACCGGAAGCTCCGCATCGTGCTCGATCTTCACCTTCAGTTCGGCGGGATTGGCGGCCAATAGCTTCTCCCTGAGATCGTCCTGCTGCTCGCGGCTTAGCAAGTGGTCAGGTCCGTTGGGGACCGTCACCACAACTTTCACCCGAGAGTCTTTCAAGGTGACCAGATCCAGGTTGTCAGGTAGCCGCAACTCGCCATTTTCGCAGACGGCGCGAAGCTCGACCATCCGGCGGGTGGGCGACATCCTGAATTCAACGTCCAGGTCCGACACGTCCGGACGAATATCGGGAGCGTGAAGTGTCACTAGGTGGTAGCCTTTGTCTTCAACCTCGCTGTAATCGCAACGGGAAAGAGATCCTGCATACCAAACACGTGGGGCGAGCTGTTGTCGCAGATGAATGTGGCTGAGCCCGACATATTGGGCTTTCAAGCTGCGTAGCGGATCAAGGGGATACTCTGCGCATCGCCCGACCAGGGGCTGACCGGTGCTTACCCTGGCGCCAGCCACCCCGAAATGCCCAAAAAACAGCTTGCAGCATCCAGGCCGCTGCTCGAAGCGCCGGTTGAACTCCTCAAGCTGCCGGGCGAAGGATTCATGCAGATTCTGCTCGTCATCAATCATTCCAGCTTTCCGAGGATACGGGAAGACTGCGATCGCAGCCTCGCCAATCTCAATCATGTCCGGCTCGGTGCAAAGATAGATGGGGTGGGCGGCCTTGGCGCGTGCCAGAACGTGTAAGTCTCCATCGAGTTCCTTGCCATGGTTACCCGCCACCAGGATGACCGGGGCGTGGTTGCCCATCTGAATGAGTGCTTCGACCCAGAGGTTTCGCTCTTTGATGGTTTGCTTGTAGGTCGTCAAATCACCATCGATAACGAAGAGGTTTGTATTGGCGTGGATTGAGTCCTCGACGAACCATTCCAGACACTGTGCAGTGTCCCCGAAGTATCGGTCTTCCTCGATGTGTATATCGCCGCAATGGGAGATCTTCATCCTCATTCAACTCCTTCTAAGGAACATTTCGTGGGGCCGACTCTAGTGAATAAGAATCACTCCCATCAAGAGGACGACGGCCACGATGATGTGGGCCAGAACCAGTAGTAGGGACACAGAAAACATCCGATGGGCGGATAAGAGATTGAGACCGACGAACAGCAAAAGAACAAGCCGGATCAACCCAAGGTGATCTTGAAGCCACTTCTTAAAGGAATTCATGGGAGTCCTTTGGCACAATTCGGAGTGGTGGGATTGATAGCGGAGGGAAAGTTGCCAAATCTATCGACGAGAGCGATTCATCGGCTAGGGATGGCACCACACGGGTTCGTTGCCGATCTGCACAAGCCCCGGGGAAGGATCGCCGCAAAAGGGGGAGGCGTCGTGCCCGGCCTCGTTGAAAGGCTGACAGACACAAGCCACGTTGTACGTCGGGCCGCCGCGCGGGCGCTGTGGGAACTATGCGGATACCCGGAGCGACGTAAGGCCCTCTCCGGCTCCAGTCCTACCGCCTCAGTTGGGTGAGCGGAAGTCGTAGCAAACGAACCCAAACAAGTCCTCGAAGTCCTTTAAGTACTACGGCAGCTCGTGGAACGGATTCTCGCCCTGCGCGCTTTGTCCCCGCCCTTCTACTCAGCGAAATCGCATGGCCTGCTTCTACCACGCCACCATGGCCGGGAAGCCTTGTTGGTTACCCTTCGCTCGGCCTTAGTCCAGGCCGCAAAGCGAGTCGGTTGCTCCACTTATGTGACACCCCATTGCCTTCAACACTCTGCCGGGTGAATCTTTTTTGGCAGCGATTCTTGGCCTCCCGAGACTTGAGCACCCCGTATAGTCTTGGAATGCCACGCTCACCTTCAAAGAGGGGAACCGTGAGAATATCCGACCGAATGCTTTGAAAATTGGCTATTCCGGACCGGGTTCACAGGCAGCAGGATCTCGCGACCGTAAAGAACTCCCACGCTGGAAAGCTCACAACCTCGGACGAGAGGAGTATGCCATCCCCTGTTCCACCCACTTGCTGAACTGAGGGTGTAAGGTGAGGTTGTCCATCTCCCTCCGCGTGAACCATCCTGTGGCTTCAGTCTCCTGCACGCAAAACGCCAGGAAAGGGTAATCGACATCGGCGCTCACAATGTGGAAGGTCCATCCTGCCCCACAGTCCTGGGTATCAATTCCTGTGACCCGGTAGGCAGGAAGCGGACCTATCTCCTCTTCCGCTTCCCTCCGAGCAGCGGTCTCGGGGGCTTCCCCTTCTCTTATAGCGCCTCCGGGGATGCCCCATGTTCCCGCCTGATCCACAGACCTGGATCGTAGCTGGAGCAAATAGACCTCTTCCCCCTCTTCCGGTGTGTAGCGTAACAAAAGGCCCGCGCCGCCGGCCGCGCCCCAGTGAACGTGGTCCTGGTCGCAAAACGTCCAACGGTCTGCAACCGCCCCCTTTTTCAGGTGCATATGATGCCCCTGTATTCAGCACCGGGCGAGCCCTATCACCACCATCGATTATATCCGATCCGCTATGACCGCGTGAGACTGAGCCTTGGCATGGAAGAGAGAACTGTCAACTTACCGCTGCTTGGCTTATGTCGCCCAAACGATGGAATATCGCTATTAAACGTAGGTTTCCAGCACTCATAGGTATCGTCCGAGTAGGAGCACCGCAAGCAATGAAAGTAAAACGTAGGCGACATAAGCGTTCAGTCTACCGTGATGCATCCTGGCTAACCCGGCAGCCACCTTGGTTACGCCCACGTGAATTGGCCGGTAGAAGATGCGGTCGAGAACATGGACTTCTTCGACCGTCCTACGAATCGCCATTCGAAAGTGTTGCGCTACCGTTTCGCTGCTGTCTTCGACTTCAGTGGGATGGAAGATCGCGCTGAACGTCACTCGGACAGGGTTGGAGAAACCCGTTGCGGTATATGTCAGTTCGGGCAGCAAGGGGCGTAATCCCCCTGCCCATACGGGCTTCCAAACACGGCTCATCCTGCGCGCTGCCCACCAATAAACAAATAAGAACGCTGCGCCCAGGAGAAGTGCAAGGACCACCATCATATAGCTGGTGGACATAGCAAAGACAACAGGATTTGCCGGCCCGCCCCGATGCAGCACTACGAGGCCAGGTCCAGGCAAGATTCGATGCCCGACCTGCGCCCCTAAGTCGTGGAACTCAGAGACAAAGGCGGGAGGCAAGGGTCCATGTTCCCTACTGGCCCTGAAAAACGCTGGGACCAAGACATCCGTTGTTCTTGTCTGGACCAGCGTGCTGACCGGGCGATCGAGAACCGGGATTACGTACGTTGGCAGGATGCCCAATAGCAGACAAAGCGCAGCCGAGAAGCCCATCGCGATTTTCATGGAGCCATGCACGGGACCGTTATGTTGATGTCCATTTGACCGCGACATTCCAAGAAAGCTCATCGCGTAAACCTTCACAAAACATGTCACGGCGAGTGCGGCCGTCAAGGCCAGGACTGCGCCACAAAGGGCAAAAACGACCTTCACTCCTGCCGACTGGAGCGCAGCACTCTGGAGCAGCGTCTGAAGCGTCAGCCATTCACTGACAAAGCCATTGAAAGGCGGCAGTGCCGAGATCGAAAGCGCGCCAACCAGAAAGAAAGCTGCGGTCCAAGGAAGGAACTTGATCAATCCGCCTAACCGGTCCATGTCGCGGGTACCCATAGCCGCGTCAACAGAGCCAGCCCCGAAGAACAGCAAGGATTTGTACACGGAATGGTTGGTCATGTGATAGAAAGCTGCGATGAAGGCAATCCCGGCCAGGCTGGGAGCATGCAGACTGTAAAAGACCATTCCCGCGCCCAAGCCGGCTGTAACGATTCCCATGTTCTCAATGGAACTCTCAGCAAGCATGGTCTTCATGTCGTTCTCGCGATTCGCGTAAAGGATGCCCACCAAAGCAGAGATCGTGCCGATCACCAACACAATCAACCCGGGTCCGGCCGTGGTCACGGGTGCGAGATCGAGATTAAAGCGAGCAATCCCGTACACGCCTAGGTTGAGCAACGCTCCGGACAGGAAGGCAGATACGTTGGCAGGAGCAACCGGGTGCGCCTTCGACAACCAGCGGTTGAAGGGAACCAAACCTGCTTTGACGCCAAAATCAAAGAATGACAGTATAAAAACCGCCCATCGCGCGGGGATGGCAAGGGATAACCCTGCAACTCGAAGGCCGGCAAAACTCATGTCATTTGAGGACCTCGCCAAAACGAGGAAAGCTAGAATCACGGCCACGAACCCTGCTTCGCCGATCGTGAGCATCATATAACCAGGGCCCGCGTCCTCCGCGCCCCGCCGCTGGTAATTGACTAAAAGATAGCCAAGGATAGACATGAGCTCCCAGCTAACTAAGAAACTGGTCGCGTCGGCTGCAGTGAGCACCAACACGACAGAGCTCAACAATCCGAAGTAACAGGCGCAAAGTGAGCGCATGCTGAAAAGGCCTAGGTAGTGCCGGAGATAGCCCACCGAATAGAGCGACACAGGGAGGAAGACAAGAGCCGAGACACACAGGAACAACCCCGACAACGAGTCAATACAGAGGGTCAAGACTCCTAATTGCGGCAAGCTCCATAACTCGACCGAAAGGCTCCTGCCGGCGATTCCCAGCGCACCTAGGGCGAGCATAGTCAGTGAAGCTATCGACCCAAGCCAACCAATCAGGGGCAAAATCCTGCGGTCGTCAAAGAAGAGGGCAGCGGCCGCCCCACCGGCGCATAAGGCAAAAAAAAGTAGGAGAAGAGGTTGCAGGCTCATGCAAATTTCTCGCTTTGCACTTGACGCACAGGGACTGCGACACGTGTAACCGGAGGCTTCCGCCCGGCCGCGACAAGCAAGGCATGGAGGATGGCGAGCGGCGGGGGCGGAGCTCCGGGTACTTCGATGTCCACGGGAAGCAAACTGGCGACCCCGGCACCCGAAAATATACTGGGACCAAAAACACCACCTGAAAGCGCGCATGCCCCTACGGCCATAACTATCTTAGGCGTGGGCATCGCTTCGTAGGTTTCTTCAAGCGGCTTTCGCATCTGGTCCGTCACCGGGCCAACAACCAGAAGGATGTCCGCGTTGCGCGGTGTGGGAGTCAAGAAAAACCCCAGCCGATGCATATTGTAATAGGGGTTGTTGAGCTGCTTGACTTCCGCTAAGCACGCGCCGCAGTCGCCCGCATCAACGACGCGGATGTATAGCGACTTCTGGAACCCTGTGGGCCAAGCAGGCGATTTAGCACCCTCGGCAACTTGAGCCCACTCGTATCCTGCTTCCCAACCGAGCCGTCCAACAGAGTCACGACTGCAACGGAAACAATGCACACAACGGCGGCGATCCACGAGAAGCTGACCGTTTTCAAAACGAATGGCGTCCGTGGGGCAGATCTCAACCAGCCGAGCGACTTGGTCTTCGTTCACCTTGCTCAACGAAGGGGGTATGCCAGGAGAGACGCCCGGAGCCTGCTCTTCTGCGCCCGGATAGCGAGTAGTTTTTATCCCAGTCTGCAACCCTCGTAGCACCCACTGCCTTATTTGCAAAGACTCCTCCTATCGATCATTCTCCGCCACCGACAGCCCGAAGGTTGCGAGAATAATCGGAAAGTCTTGAAACGCGAAATTCTCTGCCGCCAAGTGGAAACCGTGCCAGTTCACAAAGGAAGGCGTGATGAGTCGAAAGCGTCGCACCAACCCTTCGGGGTTAAGCCGTAGCCAGTGGAACGCAGCGCCACGCGGCGCTTCCGCCCAGCCGAGAGCCGCCCCCGCCTGGGGCTTAAATGGCTCCGAAACTTTGCCGGCCTCAAGCATTTTGGGTACTTGGTTCATGATAGAAACTGCTTGGGCCGCCTCAGCAATGAGGATACGCAGGCGCGCGAAACCGTCGCCTTCGTTTTCGACGGGCACCTCAAACGAGAACTGGTCGTAACCACTGTAGGGTTGGGCCTTTCGTAAGTCGCCTGCAACGCCCGAGGCTCTGGCAATTGGCCCGACGAGCCCGAATTCTTGGGCCTGCTGAGGAGGGACGATTCCCACACCCTCGATGCGGTCCAGAAAGCTGCTTGAATATCGCAACATTTGGTCGAGCTCAAGGAGTTGATCAAGGATCCGACGGCAATCTTCAATGGCGTGGAGGCATGCGGAGTCGGCCAGGTCCTGGGATACCCCACCGGGAATCGCAAGTCCAAAGAGGTAGCGATGTCCGGTCAGTGCTCCGCACGTTCGGAGCAATTCTTCTTCGAGGACGGCGGCTTGACTAGCCGCGACAGCCAGACTGGTTGACTCGCAAATCTCATGAATTACCCCGACGTGGTGCCGAAACCTTTCGAGCTCAGCTATCAGGATACGAAGCAGTTGGGCCCGTCTTGGAACCCGGACGCGGCAAACAGCTTCGACAGCCTGGCAGAAAGCCCACGCGTGAGCAAACGCCGTGGTCGCAGCGAACCTCTCAGCCAACAGGAGGCAATCGTCGATGCTCTTGCCCTCGGCAATCTTTTCGATGCCCCGAAATTTGTAAAAAAGTCGTGGAAAAGCGCGGATGACATCCTCTCCCACAGTCTCCAGGAGGAAATGCACTGATTCCGTTGCTCCGGAAAAGACCGGCCCCACCGGCATGACAAAGGCGCCGGGGCCCTCGACGATTCTGCGCGGCCGCCACTCCAGGTCCGGTTTCCGCTCCTCGAGGGCCGCCCTCGGGTCAAAGGCCCGCCGCATGGGCGCGACGGCTTCCTGCCAGAGGTCGTCGTGAAGAACGAAATCTCCCAGCAGGGGATGGCCTTCAAACGTGATGCCAAACATATCTTCTATCTCACGCTCATGCCAGTCAGCAGCATGCGTCTCCGGAGTAATGCTTGGAAGGGTGCTTTTCTGTAAAGGCGGCCGGACAATCAGGTGAGTCCAGCCTTGTTGATGTTGCAGGAAGAACAGGTAGCGAACTTCCCACTCATCCTTATGCTCGTCGACGATCAGACCCGCGAGCCGTTGATCTAAATCACTCACGAGCCATCTTGCAACTTGCGGGAGGGCTCCCACGGCGTTGCACGTCAGCTCCAAAACTGGTCGCCTTCGATCCACCCAACCTTGGACCTGCCCGGGCCAATTCCGCTCGGCTTGCGCTGCTGTTTCGGCTAGACTCAACAACCTTTTTAACCTCCAATGATCGCTGCCGCACGCATCAACAGTTGGTGCAGGAAGTCCGGCACATAGAGTCCTAAAATGATGATGGGGATTGCTGCCGCGAATAGCGTGAGGGAACAAGTCAACGGTATTTGTTGGACGACTGACGCCGTCTTTTCGTCAGACTGTCCCAGTACCATCCCGTTGACATGCAGGAGGATGCCAAAGAAAGCGACAACCAGAAAGATCGCTAGTAACGCCACGGCCACGTAATGGGATTGGTTAATTCCTGCCTTGAGAATTGAAAACTCTCCTAGAAAGACAGCAAAAGGAGGCGCGCCCGCAATCGCTAGCCCGCCAAAGAGCATGGTCGCCCCTGCAATCGGAGAGGTTCGCATCAGGGCTCTAACTGAGGCAATCTCTCGTGTACCCGTCACCATCAGAACAACCCCTGCCGCGAAGAAACAGAGTGATTTCGTCAGTGTATGCGCCAGGATCTGATACATCGCTCCATAGTGAGCTGCGGCCCCGCCGAGACCCGCGGCGGTGAGGATGATTCCCATGTGCTCGACTGTCGAGTATGCGAACAACCGTTTGTAATCGTGGACCTGTAGTAAGAGGAATGCCGCAACACCAACCGAAACAAGCCCAAAGATTAGCGCCCATCGTTCCGCGCCGTCGCCGAGCGCGCTGTGCGCAATTGGCATGAGACGGAGGATTACATAGAGGACAGCGGTTGTTTCAACGCCGGAGAGAAGCGCACAGACAGGAGTGGGCGCTTGGCTATGGGCGTCAGGCAGCCAAGTGTGCAGAGGAACCAGGCCCACTTTGGCCCCGAAGCCAACCAGGATCGCAAGATATGCCATCTTAAGAAGCACCGGGGACATATGGGGAGCAACGCTCTGGAGACCTGCCCATGTATAATTATTGCCCCCTGCCTGCCGCATCGCCCAGAACAACACGAGGAAACCGAAGAGCGCGATGGCGGCGCCCATAAGCGTTAAGATTGCGTACTTCCAGGCTGCCTCCAAGGCTTCTCGGTTGCTCTCGAAACCTACCAGCAAAACGGAAAGAAGAGTTGTGAATTCGACGGCCAGCCATGTGACACTGGGCCCCACAACGACAGGGACCGCCACCATTGAAAAGATGAACAGGTTTAGATTGCCGTAGTAATGAAACAGGAGGGACTTGTCATGTGTCGTCCTGGGCATGTAACCAATGGAATACAAACTAGCCATAACGCCGACAGCGGCCACGAGCAACAAGATCAAAGCGCCAAGGGCGTCCACTTCGATCCAACCGGAGATCGCAACAATCTTCCCCCACGCGATGACTTGCGACGCGACTCGGGCTGCAAGGACCAACAGGACAAGGTTCGCCACCATGGTGATCGGCGCACCCGCCCGCCGGCCGACCGCTGGGATCCAGCACAACACCGCCGCGATGAGCGGGAGCACGAGGATAGCAATCAGGATCAACGGGATGGTTCCTCCTTCAACACTGACAGGGAACCGACCTCTGTCGTGCCGATCTCCTTGTGAATGGCCCTGGTCAAAACTCCAATGACAAACACTGCAATGAGCACATCGAAAGCAACCACCAACTCGACAAAGAGATGCAGCTCCGGCGCGATCGCGATGCTGGCAAAGAACGCGCCGTTCTCCATGGAGAGCAAGCCCAGCAATTGCGGTACAGCCTCACGCCTCACGGTTAACGTGTAAGCCCCAAGCAACAAGGTCGCGAGACCTATCGGCAGGTTCGCGAGAGCCGGCAAACCAGCCCCAAACTTTAGCAAAGGAGAAGCCAGATAATAGGCGCCGATGGTCAAACCCAGTGCAATGAGCAAAGAACTCGGAATGTTCATAACCTGGGTAATTTCACGCCGGGTATAAACTTCCTCGGGCACCGTTTTCCTGAAGAGCCACGGGATTAGAATGGGCTTGTTGATGAGATTGATCATCGCAACTGCGATCAGATGCCAGGAGAGGGGCTGCAAGCCTAGCAAGAACGCGGAAGAAGCTAGAAAGACCGATTGCAAAATGAAAAACCTCATACAACCCTGTACCTGACGGGTGGCTACCATGCCGAAGGTGCAGAGCAGGAAAAGCCCGCCCGCCAGTGCATTAAGCTGAATGATGATACTGTTTGGGGACGCCGCATGCGGCATTTCAAACCTCCATATTGCGATTCATACTGCGAAGACCCACGTGATCATTGCGGCAACTGAAATTATGAAAGCCGCTCCCAGGAATTCGCTGATACGGAACAGGCGTAGCTTCGCGAGCGAACATTCCACAGCCACCAGAGCCAACGCGAAAACAAAAACCTTCGCCAGAACAAGCGGAATAGCAAGGGCCAAGTCATGTATGGTGATGCTTCGAGCCAGACCCCAAGGCGTTACCAGAACGTTGAGAAAAATGCAGATCAAGACAAGGAACTTCATCTGGCCGCCCCACTTCATCAGCGCGGCCGCGGGGCCGGAATACTCCAAGCCCTTCGATTCGTCAATCATGGCCAACTCGAAATGACCGGAGGGGTTGTCAACCGGGATACGCCCGCCTTCCGCCAAAATCAACATGAAGAAGGCGAGCATGATCAGAACGTGGGTTGGTTCGAAAAAGTTAGCGATGGGATTGACCCACCTTTGCTGGACGATATAGGGGATCGTCGAACCTGCCACAAACGACACGGTGAAGAAGACAATCATGAAGACGGGCTCTGCGAGAAAGCCCACCAAACGTGTCCGACTTGCCCCCATTGGACCGTACGGATTACCCGTATCGACCGCGGCCAAGGTTGCGAAGAAGCCGCCGAGGGCGAGCACAAAACCACCCCCGAGCATGTCGCCCATGAACGCAAAAAAGAGCGGATAGCTGGTCAGCACAGGGATCAAGAGTGTGACGAAGATAGGCGTAACAAACACCAGGTAGGGCGTGAAGCGAAAAATCCAGGAACTCTCTTCGGAAATGACCTGGTCTTTATGGAAGAGCTTCCAAATGTCGCGATAAGGTTGGAATATGCTTGGCCCACGTTTCGACTGCACCATCTCCTTCAGCCGGCTGACGGTCCCGGCCAGAAGAGGCGCGAACACCATTACTACAACGACCTGAACGAAGTTGAAACCAATCCTGGCAATCATTTTAGTGCCAAAAAAAAGAAAAGCTCCTACCCAACAAGGTAGGAGCCATTATTCCCGTACGTCGTGGGACGATTAAAGGTGGCGCTCCATCACCGGAAGCACATGTTAAATGTACACTAATCCACTCGCCTATCGCAAGAAAACTAACATGGCTCAAGAAAAAACTTCGCGATACAGGTCTTCACCATAACTGGTCTCCAACGGTTCGTCTTCGAGCAGCCTGAAAGTTCGCGTCCCGTCGGCCTTTCTTTCGGCGCGCAAGAAAATGGCGTCCTCGATCTTTCTGTCGAAGAAGCCACGTGCGAATTCGTACAGATGCGTCACGTAGAATATCTTGATGCGCTTCTCCAGCAAGGCACAGACGATTTGTTTCGCGATCTCCGACCCTTCTCGCTCGTTTGTCGCGGCAAATGATTCGTTGAAGAGCAGCATCGAGTTCGGCACAAGGTGGTCGACGATCTCGCTCAT
>Ga0315282_10011139_pt1 | contig 13982 bp, 5 predicted proteins | sample YL17G07_20_MG_FD_203693 | JGI IMG/M metagenome (GOLD analysis project Ga0315282, IMG submission 203693) | Sediment microbial communities from Yellowstone Lake, YNP, Wyoming, USA - YL17G07_20 | ecosystem: Environmental > Aquatic > Freshwater > Lake > Sediment | place: USA: Wyoming | collected... | reverse complement strand
ACCTTTCCGCCCTCACGATAAGATTCCCGTAAAAGGATGGATCGGTAGATCTTTTTACCTGTTTTCGGGGCTGATTGATTCTCCACGATATGCATAACTACACAATAATTCATTAAATCTATATTGTTAAGCATTATTTTAGTAATTTATTCATATAATTAGTGACTACATATTAAATAAAAAAAAATTACAAGTGCAACGATTTTAAATAGTTATAAAAAAACAGGGGTGAACATCCGTTTTAGGTTTTCAACCGTTGCCAATGACGATCCTTCTGGTCATCGGCATGATCGTAGTGCTCTATATTATTGCAGCAGAAATAACAAAAAGGTCCTTTTACAAAAGAGTGGATTTTTGAATTAAGGGGACGTATGGTCTAAAACGTTCTTGGGTTTGCCTATTCCACCCGCCGGTGGAAGGAAAGCTGATACGAGGATTTGAAGGTCTTGATGTCGGAGATCGAGTTCGCGTTGAGCTCATAAGGACCGATGTAGAACGAGGATTCATCGACTTTGCCCGAGCAGGATGAAGACAGAGGGGCGAAGGCGGATTATATGAATTTGTCCTGAACGATAGTTAATCCGACAGACACTGCACTGAATTCGAAGATGTCACCCCGTTATCAAAACCCTTTATCAAGATTGAGATAAAGTGAAGAATAAAGGTGACCCCAAGCTTTTCTAACAGAGGATTAAAAAAATCTATTTCTCGGCATTAAAACTTGCATTTATTAATTAAAGCTTGGTCTATTAAAATTCGAACATCACATATATTTAAAAGATGCCAAGAACTTCCGTGCTCAAAATAAGTATTCTCAATATGCTTTCCAAGATCTTTGACGCATTGACAGGCACTTGCAAAATCTCCATCCGAACTAACTAATATTGCTACATCGTAAAGGTTCTTATACGCCATACTCATCATGTCCACGGCAAGATTTACATCACATCCTTTTTCAACTGGATAATTCAGGGTATGGCCACAATTTTCGCACATTTTTGTCTTTTTTAAAAAATATCCAAGCTTTAATTCAAGATATGGAGTCCTTCTAAGACCATCGAAAAATAATTGTTGTCTCCTGTATTCGGCAGGATCATCAGCTTGTTTTATGGGAGTATTATAATAGTAAGTTCTAATATGTTTGCGTCCTCCACAGAGCAGATCACTGAATTTTTTAAAATCAATTCTGGTATTTAGATTATGCGTTTTAAGATTATGATACAAATTACTACCATCAATGAATATCATGATTCTTTCATCGCCCATTCTTCCTCCGTGCAAAATAAAAACCCGCCATCACGTATGAGGGCGGGGATTTAATTACCCACCGTCACGTATGACGATGGGGACTTGATTCATCTATAATAAGAATAGCAACTTCGTATCAAAAAATCAATGCCATGTCAACAAAAAAATTTATCTGTTCACCAAGCGGGAACATATTAAATTTTTGCAATATTCGGGCCATACAATATACCTTTTCGTAACATAACGAATTTACTAATTAATTATCACCTTTCTGTCAGGAAGTCCAGGCATGCAAATGGTAACAATTTACTATTTATGTACAATTTTTGTCATGATCCGTTCAGATCATCAAAGAATTCCAATTTTTCCTGAAACCGAGTCATCCCTTGACTCGGTTTCATAAATATCGTCAATTTAGAAACTTAACTTTAATAGATTTTTTGTTCCTTCATCCCTCACTTTTACATTAGTCCATGAAACTTGTTTTTAATCGATGGAAATTGGCTGGGGGGCAAGGATTCAAAAGAAATTGAGGACGATTGAGGAACGTAGGTTCTAAAACATTTTAAGGTATATTCCACATTCGCCGCTTCTTTAAAAAGGGCCAACCGGTGTCAAGTTGTTTTAGAACCTAAGTCCTCTTCTTAGTTCCAACGGGGAAAATCAGTCGCCGCTGCAAGCGGTCATCTTTATTTTTTGAGCCGTTCAATTTCCTGTTTTATCTCGGCAATTACTTCTTTGTTTCTAATCTCTTTTCTTTCCCCGACCTTGGATGAGAAAATGTCCTAGAATACGAACTAATAGATGACACATTATTTTTGTTTCAAGCCTGATTATAGTATTTTCTCGTCCAATAATTTGTCGTGCCCGTTGTCGAATTCTCTTGGGTACATATTAGAGAATCCGCAGAAAGGGCAAAACTCAATTTCTGGCCATGTTCCCTTTTTTGTATGTTTACTTATTAAAATGCTGGCCACTCCTGCACAGTGAACACATCCGTAAACTTCAGCCTCTGCGCTTGTTGTTTTTTGTTTCATCAGCACATTACCTCACCAGTAGTATTGTACATTGTCACTTTTTGCCAGATGATCGCCCCCATGTAGTCAAACCCGATTGTCTCGCAGAATTTAATGATTTCGGTTCGGATCGGGATTACCTTGTACCGTCCATAATAAACCGAGCGGGCGAACTGATCCCCGATGTTTATGGAAAGCCGGCAGCCTGAGTGCAAAACCCGATGACATTCCTTCCAGACAAGACTCAGGTTATTTATATAGCTCTCATAAGTCTCATGGTATCCGATTTGATCGTTTGTCCCGTAATCTTTAAGCTGCCAGTATGGGGGTGAGGTAATGATCAAATGAACCGATTCATCGGTCACCAGATTCATTTGTCTGGAATCGCCATGAATTATTTTGTGAATGGTTTTCATTTTTGTAATTTATTGTACCCTAAATCAGTTGTGTATGTAAATTGGTTGTTATCGCTAACATTTAGTTTTATATTGCTGCGTCGAAATACACCTTTATTGAAAGTTGACCAGGCACTGATAAATATTTTTCATTACTGAAAACGAAGAAATATTTTCGTCTCCATCCTGTGGGTTGTTGGTTGGAATATACTCCTTTTTACAAAATCTGTAAATTATTTAGACAGGAAAAAAGAGTTAAAAAAGGGGGCTACCTCTCCTACCTATAAAGTTTGGAGATCAATCCACACAAAGAGCTGTTGACCCGTTCGACGGCGCTAAGCCCCGCCTTTGAAGGCGGGAACGGAAAGCGCCGCTCAGGGTCAATCCTGAGCAAGCTCCGGCCTTTGGTTCGGCAGGCCATTCGACACAACTCATGGCCCTGAGTCTATCGAAGGGCTCACCATCCCAGAAGCCATCCCGAGCAAAGTCGAGGGACAGGCCGGAGAGTCGAAGGATTGATTTTAGATTGGTAGAGAGGGGACAGTAATGTCTGACCAGTCTTCCGCAGACTTAAGAAGCCCTGACGGTAGAGGTTGTTTTCCCTACCCCGCACTTCTGGTCCGCTATGGCCATTATTTCCATCGCTAATTTGACCTCATATCCGAATCCAATAGAATCTTTTTCTATTATAAAATCTGAATTAGACCCGCCTCTTGAAAGGCCCGTTATGGATAGACCGAGGTTCTGTGCTAATATCCAACGGTTTTCCCGCTAACCCACAATAACCATGTTCTCCAACCCATCTCGATCCCACGATTTTTTGCCATGCCATACAACCTGGGCCTTCGCATATCCATTCTGGATTTATTTGCCCTGACTCCTTACTTACAGGTTTCGAAAATTTAAATGGGCAATACATTTTATTAGCTTCACCTTTTTTGACTAACATAGGTTCTCCTCCTTTCTTTTAACTTTTCCATTACCGTCTTTGGGCCAAGGAACAAATCTGATTGAGAGGACGTAGGTTCTAAAACATTTTAAGGTATTTCTCAATATTTACCGTTTCTTTAAAAATGACCAACTGATGTCAAGTTGTTTTAGAATCTACCCCTTCTTATCCCTATTTTCTTGGAAGTACCGTCGAACTTTCGCTGCAATTTGACGATCAGTCATCCTGTCAATTGTTTCAATACCGACGATGCGTCCACCCAGTTGGTTTCTCTCGAGACGTTTCTTCAGCTCGCCCTTGGCCTCACCAGGACCAAATATCAGAATAGATTCTGCACCACGAATACACCCAATGACCGCATTGTAGTAAATGTTGAGAAGTCCCGTAGACCTTCTCTCGCAGCTATCATCTGCCGGTACTAGCTGGGATTCATAGGGCGTCGTATGACGTATGCCACCAGAACGTCCGGGCGGTCTTTCAACCTTTGATATGATCAGTCTTATTTCTTCCCCTTTGTCCGTAACGGCCACGATAAGAGCCTTCCTATGGTCAATCCACAAACCCACTTTTGTTCTCATCGATTTCTCCTTTATCTATTAGCTCCACCTAGGCTCAAGTGATCAAGGCAGGTCTTGATAAGATGATCCCGGTTCATGCACCAGCTCACTAAACGGGCAATTTCCAGAAGATCCTGGTAACGCTTAACCAAGTCCTCTTCCTTAATTTTTGGCTTTTTAGGGCTCATCTTGGTTCTTCTCTTTCTTTCCCCGGGGATAACTTGATCTGGCCATTTGCTTTTTGACCCGGATTGCGATCCGCTGAAGGGTGCCCATCGGCAGGATGGACATCTTAAGCCGTTTGCTCCGGCTTCCCCATACGCACGAGAATACGATGCTTGACCAGACCCCGATCCAACGGGATCACCGCATCCCGCATGCGCTGGCCATCCATCTCCACCCACGACACACCTCGCTCGCAGCCTTCCGGATTCTCGACCTGGATCTCGTAGATCGCTTCACCGTGACGATAGCGCAGGTGGAAGCCCTCCCACCACCCGGGGATGACCGGATTCAACTGTAGGTGATCCCCGCGCACCTTCAAACCCAGGATCTCTTCAACCCAAGCTCGGTACATCCACGCCGCCGAACCCGTATACCAAGACCAACCACCCTGACCGATCCGCCCGGGCAATCGGTACACGTCAGCCGCGACCACGTAGGGCTCAAGCCCATAGCGCCACACTGTTTCTGGATCACGCGCGCGCTCAATCGGGTTGAGGATGCGTAGTATGTTCGCCGCCCGCGTGCCATCCCCTCGACGCGCCAAGGCCATGGCGAACCACAGGGCGGCGTGAGTGTACTGGCCTCCGTTCTCCCGCACCCCCGGAGGGTACCCCTGAATGTATCCGGGTGACGGCTCCGACCTGTCAAAGGGAGGCGTTAAGAGCAGCACCAGACCTTCATCCTCGCGAACGAGATGGTTCCACGCTGATTCTAAAGCCTTATCCGCGCGATCTGTGTCCGCGGCTCCACTCAGCCAAGCCCACGATTGGGGCAGGGAATCAATCTTCGCTTCCTTGTTCGCCGAGGAACCGAGGGGCGTGCCGTCATCGAAGGTCGCCCGAAGATACCACTCCCCATCCCATCCTGCTCGCTCGACACGCTGAATCAGCGCATTTCTATCTTTTTGATAGGACTGGCTTAGATCTGGCCGCCCCAGTCGCTGAGACAACTCGGCCATACCCTGAAGCACATCCATCATGAACCACGCCAGCCATACGCTCTCGCCTTTGCCCCCGGCACCCACCAGGTTCATCCCATCATTCCAGTCCCCTGTTCCTATCAGGGGCAAACCGTGGGGCCCAAACGTCATGCTACGCATGACGGCTCGCTGGCAGTGTTCAAACAACGTGGCGCGTTCTAATGCGACCTCCGGTGTGAAGAAGATCTCGTGCTGATCGTCTTCCAGCGTGGGCCCGTCGAGGAAAGGGACCTCCGTGTGCAAGATGTCCACATCGCCGGTGGCCCGTATGTATTGAGCGACGACGTAGGGCAGCCACAGGGAGTCATCGGAGATCCGCGAGCGGACACCCGCGCCGCTTGGTGGATGCCACCAATGCTGGACATCGCCTTCTTTGAACTGACGGCTCGCCGCGAGCAGGATGTGCTGGCGCGCCAGTTTGGGAGACGCGTATAGGAATGCCATAACATCCTGCAGTTGATCGCGGAAGCCGAATGCACCGCCGGACTGGTAAAAGGCGGAACGTCCCCAGATCCGACAGCTAAGGCTTTGGTACAAGAGCCAACGGTTGATCAGAAAGTCCACTGCAAGCTCGGGGGTGTGCACTTCGATCGTGCCCAACAGATCATCCCACCACGCTTTCGTCTGGCTTAACGCTGTCTCGAGCGCCAAGCCTTCCCGGTAGATAAGAACCCGCCTGTGGACCTCCTCTACCGACTCGGCCTGGCCCAACATGCACGTGATCTCAGCCCTCTCTCCAGGAGCCAGTTCAAGCGTAACCTGCAGTGCCGCACACGGGTCGAATCCCGCCCCCGTCCGACGAGATAGCTCGGTCCGCTCCATCGCCGCCGGGCTACCCAGCGAGCCGTTGCGCCCAACGAAAACCGTGCGGTCGCCGGTGTAAGACTCCGCAGGTGGGTTGATGGCCGCGAAGGCAATCCGCTCCCCGTACTCGGGGTGGTAGCGATTCCGAGCGATCAGGGCCTGGACTTCATCATCCCAGTGGGTCACGACGTGCATTTGGGAGGATTCGCGGTTCTCGCCCAGCGTCCACTCCACATAGTACGTCACCGACAGTCTCCGACGCCGGGAGGAGTCGTTCCTCAACCGCAGCCTCTGCAGCTTGATCGGCTCTCCCCCGTTCTCATCCACTGGAACGAAGACCGTCAGCTCCTGCTCGATCCCTTGACTGTTATGCTCGAAGACCGTGTACCCCGCCCCATGCCTTGCCCGATAAGCGGTCTCTTCGCGGATCGGCGACGGGGTCGGCGTCCAGCAGACACCCGTCTCCTCGTCCCGGATGTACACCGCCTCAGACGGTGGATCCATGACGGGGTCGTTTGACCATTGCGTCAGGCGATTGCGCTGGCTGTTGCCATACCAGGTAAATCCAGACCCCATTTCGCTGACCAATGTACCGAAGAAGGGGTTGGCGATGACATTTACCCAGGGCGCAGGCGTGTGGGTGTTGGGACCGAGATAGATCGCATATTCACGCCCATCCGGAGTAAAACCGCCCAGGCTGTTGAAGTAGGGCAGCTCCATGAAGGGCAGCAAAGCCGAAGGCTCCCGGGGAGCACGTTTCTTGACCATGGGTTCCGACAGATCGGGAACCTCCACAGGCACACCCTGGAGTAAAGTGCCGCGGGCCGCCACCAGCACCACACTCGCCGCGGCCATGAGTAGCGTCAGGTCTTCCTCCGGGATTTGATCCGCACTACGCAAGAAAATCCCACCGGGCTGATCCTTCCCCGTATACGCCGAATGCGTCTGGATCAGGCCCTCGAGTCGTTCACGCAACGGCTGCTCATAGCCGCCCGCCTCCTCGTTAAGGATCACCAGGTCTGCCGTCAACCCGTGCATTCGCCAATAGGTATGGGCCTGGAGCATCTGACGGACCAGGCTGATATCCTGCGCCTCGCCAATGGTGATCAGGGCAATCGGCAGGTCGCCCGAGATTCCATAGGGCCATAAGCCGGCTTGGCCCTTGCGGTTCTCTTCGATGCGTTTGGCGGAAGGCCGCAAGAGCGGGTTAGGAAACAGCAGGTGGCTGGCGAGCTGCTGGAAGCGGCGAGCTTCGTCGGGTTGGATGCGAAGCAATCGCAGCTCAAGCTGGGCAGAAGCCGAGGCGAAATCCATCGCCCGATCGATGGCATGGGGATCGGTGTACTTACCCATCAGTCTCAAGACCTGCTGGCGTGTTTCGCCGGCGGCGAGAACCAAGGAAACCTGAACACGCTGGCCTGGGCCGAGAGTCAGACTCCGGCGCAGGCTGAGGATCGGGTCCAGAACAAATCCCTGGTTGTTGCCAAGCTTCTCGAGGACCCCCATCGGATTCACGAGCGTCCGTCCTCGGCCGATGAATCGGCGCCGCTCGGTCTCGAACTGCAACGCTTCGTCCTCGGCGTGTTCAAGCGTAAAGCGGTGCGCAACATAAATGGGTGGGTCGTCTTCCGCGCGAGATCGGCGGCACGCGAGGAGCGCTTGATGTTTAGGCACCACCTCGGTTTGGATGAACAGCTTGTTGAAGGCCGGATGCTGCCGGTCTGCGTTGTGCGGCGCCAGCGAGAGTTCAACGTAGCTCGTTAGATTGAAACGACGGGTACGAAGGGACCGATTGATCAGGGTGACCCGGCGAATCTCAACGTCATCTTCTGGAGAGACGACGACCTCCGTTTCGGTTTGAATGCCGTTATCGGCGCGCCGGAACACGGCACGGTCGAGCGCGAAGTGGGCGGAGTACGCCTCAACCTTCCCGCCGACCGGGTGATACGTGTTGGACCACACTCGATCCGAGTCGGCCTCATGGATGTAGCAGAAGGTCCCCCACGGATCCTGAGTCCGATCCGCCCTCCAGCGTGTGATTTCAAGGTTGCCCCACCGACTGTATCCCCCGCCTGCGTTTGTGATCATTAAGCCATAGCGACCATTGCAAAGGAGTTGGGTTTTGGGCGTGCTCGTATGGGGGGTATCAAATTTGCTCACCGATGGGGCTACTTCGCTGACGCTCTCCGGCAAAGACATTCTCTCCCGCGTGGAGATGTGGTGCAACGGAGACAGGATCGGGATGCGTTCATGGAGCAGGGGCTCAACGGCACGCACGCGTGCGTCGGCATGGAAATGGCGCTGGATAGGATTGCCATGGAGGAAGTTGGCCAGTGACAGGAAACCCATGCCTTGATGATGCGTCAGGTAGGCTTGTACGATCACCCCACGCTCGCCCTCACGACTCGTCTGACGTCTGAAGTCCATCGCTTCGTAATAGCCGTAATCGTTCAACAGCCCCAGGCTGGCCAGTCGTTTCAGATTCTCCACGGTCTCTCTCGGCGCAATGTTCATCGCCAGAAGGGTGGCATATGGCGCAACGACGACCTCTTCCTCTAAGCCGCGTTTCAATCCGAGCCCCGGTACGCCAAAAGCCTTGTATTGGTAGGTCTTGTTGAGGTCCAGATCTCCAAAGGCAGACTCCGAGATCCCCCACGGCACACGACGCTGGCGGCCGTAGGCAATGTGGATCGCCACCGCTTCCCTCGCCGCTTTATCCAGGAGCGAGTTCTCCTGGGAGCGTTGGAAAATCAGCGGCATCAGATATTCGAAAAGGGTCCCGGCCCAGCTGAGCAGCACTCGGCGCCGACCGATTGCACTGTAGGGTCGACTCATGGAGAACCAATGCTCAACCGGGACATCGCCCCGAGCGATGGCGACGAAACTCCCAAGCCGCGCCTCACTCGCCAAGAGATCGTAGTAGGAGCTATCCAAGCGGCCTTCGGAAACGTTGTAGCCGATTGAGAACAACCGTCGTTCGGGGTCATATAAGAAGCGCATATTGATCGATTCGGATAACCCGCGTCCGTCCTGGATGAGCCGCTCGCCCAAACCCAGGATTTCACCGGCCAGCCATCGCGACCTGGCGAAGGCCTCCAGAAGGCGGTCAAGCCATTCGAAGAGGGGGGCTGCGGCTGAGGGAGCCTTCTCGCGGATCGATTGGAGGATCGGAATACAGCCGATGCGCCCGTGGGCGAGATCGAGAAGCGAAGGCGCGTGATCCAGATCGTGGCGGATGGCGAGCAGGGCCCCCAGACCCAGAGGGGTGATCTCCTCCTCCTTTTTTTCATCGAGGATTTCGATCCAGGTAAGATAGCGATTCGTGATCCTTAGCCAGGCCGATACCTGCTCCTCCATCTGCCTGGCCCAATAAGCCGCCCCCGTTTCAACGTCGGCGGACTCACGAGCCACATCGGATAGAGCCCTTACGCTGCCTTCCACCCGCCGCAGCAGGCGAAGCGCGTCGGCGATGCGAGCCGGCGGGGTTTCCCACACGCGCATCAGTTCGTCGAGGGCGTGGGCATCCAGACCCGAAATGCCTTCCTGTTCGACGACCTGTTTCAGGATTTCCCCGGTATCCCGCAGGCCTTCAAAAGCTCTCCCCTCCAAGACGGGTCTCTGAATCAGCTCGTCCAGTCCGTGCTCCAGTGACCATAGGGCACCGAGCAGGTTTCCGCTGTCTACGGAGGACACGTAGCGAGGCTCGAGAGGGGTCAGGGTTTGAACGTCGTACCAATTCAGCAGATGGCCCTCATAGCGCTCCAGTTTGCCGATCGTCTCCATGGTATGGGTCAGCTTTTCGACGACCTGATCCACCGTCATATACCCGAAATCATGTGCGGATAGTGCGCTGAGCATCCAGAGACCGATGTTGGTTGGACTGGTGCGCATGGCCAGTCGGTTCTGAGGGGAGACCTGGTAGTTGTCGGGTGGAAGCCAAGACGTATCATCGCTGACAAAATCTGAGAAATAGCGCCAGGTTCGTCGTGCCACCTTCCTCAGGAACCGCAGATCCCTTTCAGGCAGCAGGAATTGCTTTTGCTTCGCCTGCGGTCGAAGGTTCAAGAGCCAGCCGATCAGAGGGGATAGGAACCACAAGACGAGCCAGGGGCTGGCCATCGAAAGGCTGGATGGCATCCAGCGCTGCACCGCCCAACCCATGATCCCACTGAATAGGCTCGCCAGGCCCAAAGAAGCTACAAACAATGGCTGCCGACGCGGGGCACCCCTATGAGTCACCTGGGCCGAAGTCCACTCGAGCAACCCACGGTGAGAGATAAGGCGGCGATACCAGACCCGCAGAATGGCATCCAGAGCCAGCCCGGCCTGGTGCACAAGCAGCGCCGCATCAGCAACCGTCCGCAGCAGGTCGTGCGCCACCTTCGAGAAGGAGAAGCTCTTCAGCCCCCGGCGGGTGGTCGCCATGGTGAAGGGCTGCGCGAAAGGGTGGAAGAGCAACTGCATGGCGATCACAAGCGTAGAGATCCACCCGATCTGAGGAGAAGTCAGCCAGGAGGCTATGAGCAAGCCCAGGCTGGTCGTGGGTATCAGGCTCCGGCGCAAGTTGTCGAAAACCTTCCAACGGTCGAACCAGGAGAGCGGGTTTGGCACCCGCTTTCCTCCAGGCCGGGGAACCCACGGCAAAATCCAATCCGCAATTTGCCAATCACCGCGAATCCAACGATGTTGCCGGCGGGTGTAGCTCAGGTAACCCTGCGGAAACTCATCATAGAGCTCAATATCACTGGCCAGGCCCACTCGGACGTGAGCGCCTTCAATCAAGTCATGGCTCAGCAACCACTCTTCAGGAAACCTCCCAGACAGCACTCGACTGAAAGCGCGCACATCATAGATACCCTTGCCATGGTAGGAGCCTTCACCGGCGAGATCCTGGTTGACATCGGAAACGGCCTTGGTGTATGGGTCAATTCCGACCGCGTCTGCGAAGAGCCGGCTGAAAGGCGAGGCACTCGTGCTCGGAAGCGTTGGGCTCACGCGCGGTTGGATGATGGTGTAAGAGCCGGCCAGGATCCTGCCTGCGGCATCGAAGCGCGGCTGGTTGAGAGGGTGTGCCAGGGTCTCGATCATCCTGCGGGCAGTGCCAAGAGGCAGCTGTGTGTCGCTGTCTAACGTAATGACGAACCTCACATTGGACAGATGATCCGGGTTGCCGACGTATACCAAACGATCGGCATCTTCAGGTCGCGTTCCATCGATCAGACGATTGAGTTCTTCTATCTTCCCGCGTTTGCGTTCCCAACCGATGAATTTCTGTTCGGATTCACTCCAGGTGCGGTCCCGATGGAAAAGGAAGAAACGCTGCCCCCCGTACCGATGGTTGAGAGCTTCGAGGCTCTCGGTCGCAGTCTGGAGCAGTCTTTCGTCGTCCTCGCGATGCGCCTGATCCGAATCGGTGTAGTCCGTGAAGAGGCTGAAGAGCAGATTACCTTCTTTGTTGGCCAGGTACCGGATTTCCAACTTCTCCACCTCTGCCTGGATCGTCTCCGCGTCTACCAGCATCACGGGCACAACGACCAACGTTCGAAATGCGTCAGGAATGCCCGAAACCTCGAAATCCATCTTTGGAAGGGCTCGGGGTGGTAGTAGCCGCATGACGAGGTAATTCAAAACCTCGAGCGCAAGTTGGCTGACGGGGATCAGCAAAAGGAGCACGATCACAAGCCGGATCCCGGGCGTCTGTCCGCGCAGACAAAGCAGGACGATCAGGGAGATGGATACAGCGGAGAAGAAGCTGAGCCCAAGAAAGTAAACTGCAGAATGATGGCGGTATACCCACTGCAGGACGCGGAAACGTGGCGCCTCATGGCAGGGTATGAGCCGCGCAAGCTCGCGCCTTCCTTCACCCATCAGATAGGTCCCGACGTGGATCCGCCGGTCATCTCCCGTCGCTTCACGTGTGGCTTGCGTAGCTAACTCGATGGCGCGTCGTGCAACCTGGTCTTCCGCCTGACCGGACCGACGCGCGAGCTCTTCAATCGCACGGCGATACCGATCGCGTGTGTCGAAATCCATCTTGGGATAGACCCCGGATGGATCCAGCCGAAGCAACCCCTCCACGCGGCTGAGTTGCTCGAAGATCCGTCTCCAATCCAACAGGGCGAGCTGTCGCAAGCTGGTAAACGCATTCCCGATCGATATCTGATCCTTCGTCTGGCGGTTTTGCTCACGCAGGTTGAGCTCGCTCAGGGGCTTGCGGTAAATGCGCTCCAGCCAACTCTGGACCGGCACTAAAGCGGCGTCTTCGTCGTAGAGATGATCGACCAGTTGAGTAGCGAAATAGGGGCTCGGGCCGGGTTGAGTTGCAGCAAGTTCTGCCAGGATAGAGAAGAGCTGTTTGGGATCTCGCCGGTTGGCCGTAATGAGCCTGTTCGCCCAGAAGTCGGCGATCTCATGTTCCCGTAGCTCGGTCAGAGCGCTGGCGGCGAGATCCTGGATGCTCTCAATCAAAGCGATGCGCAGCATCTGGGGGACAGCCCAGAGTTCGCCGATCGTCAGCGTGCGCACGGATTGATAGGCCTCAATAAATGCAAGGATGTTCTCCCGGTCTACGCGCAATTCCGCAGAGGAGACGAGTGCCTTCGCCAGACCGTAGATGCGCGGCAGATCCCGGTAGGGCTCGTTGGCGAGTGCCGGCAGCTCCTGGTAAAAACGCCGAGGAAGGTTCAGCTGAACGTCGCGGACGTTGCTCTCGATGACGTACTCATTATCGAGGATCCACTCGGCGGTCGGAGGCGCACCCTGTTCCAGTCGACTCGCTTCGGAGAGATCCAAGCATACCTGATGGATCCATTGATGGGCGTTTTTGACCCGCCTCAGCAGCTCAGCGTTTCGCCGCGGCCTTGGGTCTACTTCGTGGGCCATGGCCAGGCGCTGGGCATGCTCCTGGATCTGCGCCGGAGAGAGCGGCACCCCAGGGCTTCGCACATCTCCAATTGGATTCTCGCGCTTCGGATGCAGGACGAAGACTGCGGGCGGGATGTCGCCGCTTTCTCGAAGTACCGCCACTGGGAACCGCAGTGTTTCAATCGGCGCCTGGAGGATCAGGACGGTCTCCTCGGACACCAACCAACGTGTGTGATCCTCAAGCAGGCTTCGTTCGACACCGTACTTCGATCGTCGTATCCACACCCCACCGAATAGGGTTCCGATCAATCCACCCACAAAGACCGAAACCAGGGTGGAGAGGCTTCCGCTCAGAATCGGCACCGGCCAGTGGAGGAGCAGGGACGCAACGCCGGCGAGGCCACCGAAAAGAATGGCAGTTAAGGTCGCCCCGAGGGCACGGCGCCAAAGGAAGGGGTCCCTTATATGTACATCTCCGTCCGCGGTCTTGTGCACCAATGCGGCGCGGCGGAAGCCCCTTCTCTGCAGCTCCCGTAGAGATCTAAGAGCTTCATCTCGTTCTGCGAAGTAGCCTATGAGGGTGCCTGCTTCCATATTTTCGTCCTTGTATCACCCCTGGGTCTAAGTTCCTAGTGTGGTGTCTGAGAAATGACTTTACAATTTTGTCATTCCGGACTTGATCCGGAATCCAGTCTTTTCAACCTGGATTCCCGCTGCAGTTTACCCCGTACTTGGTACGGGGCGTGAATCACAGCTCTGACCTACAACGCACCCCAAGCAGGGGCAGGAAAGCTACCAGACGCCGAGGCCGGCAGCGGCGCGACGAATAGCGAGAACCGACGTCCCAATTGCTCTTGTGTGTCTTCTAGCCCCTCTTGGCATGGTCGTGCACTTCGCCGCAGACATCTGGCTCCGTCGGATGTAGTTGCCCCAAGCCGAACGGTC
>Ga0315282_10011138_pt1 | contig 13983 bp, 9 predicted proteins | sample YL17G07_20_MG_FD_203693 | JGI IMG/M metagenome (GOLD analysis project Ga0315282, IMG submission 203693) | Sediment microbial communities from Yellowstone Lake, YNP, Wyoming, USA - YL17G07_20 | ecosystem: Environmental > Aquatic > Freshwater > Lake > Sediment | place: USA: Wyoming | collected... | reverse complement strand
GGTGGAGGAACTGCTTTACCCGGTCCTGGAGGATTTCCGGATGGACGTCGCGGTGGGGAAGGCGGCCACCTCGCGCGTCCTGCGGCTGGCGCTGGAGGGTTTCACCATGGTCGGGGCGACCACCCAGCTGGGCTCGCTGGCCCAGCCGTTCCGCAACCGTTTCGGGATGATACTACGGCTCGACCCCTACTCCGCCGAGGACCTTGATAAAATCGCCCGGTCGTCTGCGGGAAAGCTGGAATGCCGGATTGACGGGGAAGCCTCGTTCGAACTGGCCAGGCGCGCCCGGGGAACCCCGCGCATCGTCAACCACCTCCTGCGCCGCGCGCGCGACTGGGCGCAGACGAACGGCCACCCGGTAATCACCTCCGAAGTGGTGGGGCGCTCGCTGGAGGAGCTGGGGATAGACGCTGACGGGCTGGACGAAATGGACCGCCGGTTGCTGGCCCTCCTGTGCGGACGCTATCGCGGCGGCCCGGTGGGGTTGAAGACCCTCTCCGACGCCGTCAGCGAGGATTCACAGACCATCGAGGAATTCTACGAGCCATACCTTATCCAATCGGGTTTTCTCCTCCGAACGACGCAGGGGAGGCGCGCCACCGACGAAGCGATGGCAAGATTTTCAGGCGGGAAGGGGCCCCGGACCGGCAAATCCGCACCCTGACTGTCGGTGGTTATATAATAGGGAAATATATGCCCCTGGACCTTGATGCGCTCCTGCGCGAAGCCGTTTCCAAGGAGGCTTCCGATATCCACCTCAAGGTGGGAGTCAAGCCCAACCTGCGGATTCACGGCGCGCTTGTCCCGGTCGAGCAGGAAAGGCTGACGGCGGCGGACCTCGACGCGGTGGTTGCACACCTGCTCACCGGGCCGCATGCGGGCAAAGTCAAGGACAAGTTCGAGATCGACCTAGCCTACACCCTGGCGGGCGTGTCAAGATTCCGTTGCAACATTTTCCGCCAGCGCGGCTCGCTCGAGATAGTGATGCGCACGGTTCCCTACAACATACCCACCATCGAGGAACTGGGGCTTCCCCCCGTGCTGAGCAAGATAGCCCTGGAGTCGCGCGGGCTCGTCCTGGTCACCGGCATCACCGGAAGCGGCAAGTCGACCACCATCGCCTCGATGATAAACAACCTGAACAAGAACATGCCCGTGCACATCGTGACCATCGAGGACCCCATCGAGTTCGTCTATCGCGACGAAATGGCCTCCATCACACAGAGGGAGGTGGGAATCGACACCGAAACCTTCCACGACGCGCTCAAGTATGTCCTTCGCCAGGACCCCGACGTCATAGTGCTGGGTGAGATGCGCGACCGGGAGACCGCCCAAACCGCCATGACCGCGGCGGAAACCGGCCACCTGGTCTTCTCGACCCTGCACACCGCGGACTGCATCCAGACCATCGACCGGCTCGTCGACCTGTTCCCGGCCGACCAGCACGATCAGATACGGCACTCGCTGGCCAGCACACTTAAGGCGGTCATATCCATGCGCCTCATCGAGCGGGAGGGCGGCGGCACCATGGTCCCGGCCGTGGAGGTGATGACCAACACTCCCGCTATCCGCTCGTTAATCGAGGAAAACAAGCTTTCAGAGATAAAACAGCTTATTGCCGAGGGTGCCTCGCAGTACGGCATGCAGACCTTCGACCAGTCGCTCCTCGCGCTCTACCGGGCCAAGCTGATAAGCCGGGAGTCCGCGCTCGAGGAGGCAACCAGCTCGGCGGAAGTGGAACTGGCCATGCGGGGAATCACGGTGGGAACCGTCAGCGCCCAGAACTTCATGCGTGGCTCCGACGACAGCCACTACAAGAACCAGGCGCGGGAATACTACCTGCGTGCCGCACGCCAATTCAACCAGGGGCTCCTGGACGACGCGACCCAGAACGTCAAAAAGGCCCTTAACGAATACCCGGAATACGCGGAGGCCCTGGACCTGAAGAAAAAGATCGAGGAGAAATCCACGCTGGAAAAGACGCGCACCCAGTCGTCGCCAGTCATCAAGATGGCCCTTGACCTTATTGCCCACGAGAAATACCCCGAGGCCATCGCCGCGCTCAAGAACGGGCTGGCCAGCGATCCGGGCAACGAAAAGATGATCTCGATGATAAAGGGGGCGCAGGAGAAAATAGAGTCCCTGAAGGACGTAAAACCCCTCCTGGACAAGGCGAATGCGCTCGCCAGGGAAAACAAGATACCCGAGGCGCGCGCCGCCTTCGAGGAAATCCTGTCCAAGGAGCCTTACAACAACGAGGCCATCACGGCGCTGGGCGAGTTGATACAGGCGGGCATCCGCCATTCGAACGCCGCCGAAATCGCTTCGTTGTCGCGGACGGGAGAGGAGTCCTCGGCGCAAAAGCGCTGGTTCGACGCCATCATGCACTGGATACTTGTCCGCGAAATCCAGCCGGACCACCAAATGGCCATAGACAAGCTCACCGAAGCGGGGGCCCAGCTCAAGCTTGTCGGCCTGCCCGGGATACCGGCGCAGGCGCCCTGGGCGGCCGCACTCAAGCAATCCTTCGAGAAGGGCCTAGCGTTTTTCCTCAGCGGACAGGCGGGGGCCTGCCTCAGCGAGTGGCGTGGCATCGCCAGCCGCGTTCCGGAGGCGGTCCAGCTCATCGACCCCTTCATCTCCAAGGTGCGCGAACTGAACGCCTCGCATGTCACCTACCATATCGACCGGGCCAAGCACCTCCTCGAAAGGGGCGAGTTGGGCCGGGCGATGCAGCAGCTGCGCCACGCCCTCCAGCTTGACCCGCAATCGGTCGACGCGCGCGCCATTTACGACTCGAATTCGCATGCCGCCGAAAGCAAGGTGCGCGAACACATCGCCAACGGGGAGAAGTGGCTCGCCGACGACAAGTTCCGGCAGGGGCTTTTCCAGCTGGAGCGCGCGGCCGAGATAGACCCCGGACGGGAAGGACTCAAGCAGAAGATCGCCGAACTCAAATCCAAGCTGGACAAGCGGGTGGAAGCGGCCTCCGCCATGGTCCGGCCGGGCTGAACAGGATGAAACAGGCGCAAGTTTCCAGGCTTCCCGGCGGAATTGCCGCAATCATCCTGCTGGCGGGCGTGGCCGGATGCGGCGGGCATGGAATCGAAAAGATCAGGATTGGCCGGGCCGCGGTGCCAGCCTTGCTCGTGCTGGGCTCCGACCTCTGGGCGGGAACGGCGGAAGGGCTGGTCAGGATTCCCCTTAAGGGGGAGCCGCCGGAACGGTTTATATGGACGGGGAATCCGTTGTCCGTTTCCCGCGTTCCCGCCAGGGAACCCATTAAGGGCGACCTCAAGAAGGCGATGGAATCGGCGGCCAGCTTTAACGGCATCCGGGCGATTTGCGCGTGGAAGGATGGCCTGGCCCTGGCGACGGGATCCGGCGTGTTCCTTTTCTCCCCGTCACGCTCCTCCATCACGGCGCACTGGACAACCCGTGACGGCCTGGGCGCGGACAGCGTCCGCTCCGTAACTGCGATACGCGGACGGCTCTGGGCTTCGACCATCTTCGGTGCCAGCCGCCTTGATGCGAACGGCAGGAGATGGAGGAATTACTCCGACAAGAACGGCCTCGCCAGCCGGCATGTCTACTGCATGGCCGACGACGGGAAGGATATTTGGGCTTCCTGCATCAACGGCGGACTGGCCAGGTTCTCCGCATCAGGCGACAGGTGGGAACCGGTTCCCCAGGAAAACGGCCTTGGCAACAAATACATCTATGCGCTGCTTCCCGGGGAACAGGGGATTTGGATGGGTACGCGGGGGGGGGTGAACCTGCTCAATCCACGTCACCACTGGGACGAGGCGGTCTGCACGGACGATTACACGGAATACTGCGTCTACTCGCTCGCGCTGACCGGCGAAGATTTGTGGTTTGGAACCGCGTTTGGGCTTTTCCGTCGCAATCTCAAGTCGGGAAGGCAGGCGATGCTGACCTCATCAAACGGCCTTCCTTCAGACGAGGTTGTTGCTATGGTTGCCGAGGGAGGCCGCCTCTGGATGGGCACGACCAGGGGGCTGGCGCGGAAGAACATCGGGAAATAGCGCGCGTCCCTTCGCGCGATTTCACTTATCCGCCTGCTTCTTCCCCGTTCCCCCCTTTTTCGAAACATTCGCTGCTTCCGGCTGGAAAACCCAGTAATGGAACGATTCGTAGCCCCGACCCGCGACTTCGCAGCCTATCTTCACCGCGTTGCGGGCGAGCACGCCCTTTCCGTCTGATTGAAGCATCACCACTTCCTGCAGCTTTTCTCCCGAAGGCGCGAGCGGCACCCGTTCAGCCTGTGCGCCGTTCAATCCGGACCCAAGAACAACGGCTTCCCGCGTGCGCACCCGTGACAGGATGACCAGCGGCTCCCCGGGTTGGGCGGAAACCATGAACTCCTCCGAACCGTCCACCAGCAGGCCGCCGTCGCATGCCTTGCCATCCCGGAGCGCCAGTATATCCGCGGGAGCGCTCCCGCGGTCGGCCCCAAACGCCCGATAGCCGTGGGCCTGCTCGGAAACGGCCGAACCGCAATCCAATTCATCGACTTTGCGCCAGCCGGGCATTTCCGGGTCACTTCCCGGTGCTCCCCACCTCAGCCTGCACAGGAGGAAATTCCCGGTCCGGGCATGTCCAGGAGTTGCCAACAGGAATCCCGCCGGGGGATTTGCCCGTTCCGGCCTTCCTTCCCCCCCAACACGGAGCAGCGCCCAGGAATACCGTGGGCTTTCCGCTCTCCCCTTGAAGTGGTCGTTCAACGCACCCCAACCGCGGCCGAGGGTCCTGCCCATCCAGGGCGCGACGGTCCCGGACAGGTCAAGCACGTCACGGCCGGAAAACCACCTTGAAACCCCGGGGACGTCCGTAACCAGCCCGCCTTCCCCCGGAAGTTCCGCCAGCGCCGAGCGCGCGTCCAGTCCTTCCACCGCCTCCCCTCCGGTGCGCCAGATTGAGCCAAGCAGGGCGGGGAAGGCCAGCAGGAGCCATACCACCGCCAGCCCCCGCTCCAATGGCTTTCGCCATTGTTCATGGACGAAATCCCCGAGCCGGCCAAGCCCGGAAAACGAAACCAGCATGAACAGGGGATAAAGCGCCTCGGCGCCAACCCGGTTCCCGGCCGAAACGCCGGCCCGCGCTGACGCCGAAACCAGCCAGGCAAGCCACATCGCGCCGCCGAGGGCGGCGGCTTGCCGCTGCGGTCCGGGCTGGAGCAGTCCCAGGATGAAAAGAAGCGCCGCTCCCGGCAGGACGGCCAGCAGGGAATGCGCGGCCTCACTTCCCACGAAGTCGCCGCTCCAGAGTCCGGAAATATGCGCCAAGGCGAAGGCAAACGCCTCCCGCCAAAAATCCGGACTCATGGCGGGAAATACCGGGGCGGGAAAGCGCGCAACTGCATAGACAGCCAGGACCACCAGGGGACCGGTGAACCCGGCGGCCATGGCGGTATACCGCCTCTTCCTTCCCGGGATTCCTCCCGACGACCGGCGTGCCACTTCGATGACCGCGGCGGCCGCCAGCAGGATTCCGGAGGGACCGGTCAGCGCAGCCAGGAAGGAGAGTACCGCCGGGGCCCTCCATTTCCTGGCCGACCGCTCCTGGAGAAAGCCGAGCCAGGCCGCCCACAACGCCAGCGTCAACGCGATTTGAAGGCCCGTTCCGTCAAGCCCGAAGAAGGCGGAAGTAAACGGGCCCCCCAAAACGAGCCCAAGCACGGCCAGGACCATCAGGGGCGAAGCCATAAGTGTGCCCGCAATAAAGGCGGCGGAACGGCAGGACCAGGCCAGCAGGGCGGCATTGACGGCAAACAACCCGGCCACCGGAACTTGGCCGTCCGAAGCACCGGCAGGAATGACGAATGGCGCAGCCAGCAATGCGTAGAGCGGGTCGGTTCCCCAGGGAAAGGATGGATCGGCGCGGTTAAACCTGAACGGGTGCCCCTCCGCCACGCTGTCGGCATAGACGAGGGCCACCCAGGCCCCGTCCCGCGGGGCCATCCAGCGCCCCCCGGTCCGCCAGAGGGCGCATCCCAGATACGCCACCGCCACGGCGACCACCGCGGCCGCGCAGGCTATGGCGCCCCCATGGAAACCTTTCCTGTTCATGTGCAAAGTCCAGTGTATTGGGCCGGATACTGATTTGACAAGGCCTTTCCCCTTGGTTACTATTGTCCAGCTTGAAAAACAGGAGAACGCAAATATGTCGCACCTGCGAATAGCCCAGATAGCGTCGGAAGTCACCCCGCTTGCCAAAACCGGGGGTTTGGCCGATGTCGTGGGCACCCTCGCCCGGGAGCTGGAAACCCGTTCCCACAAGGTCGTCGTCTTCCTGCCCTTCTACCGCGAAGCCAAGCTGGCGCTCAAATCCGTCCCCCAGCAGGTCCGTAAATCGATGCCGGTCCACCTTGCCCCCGGCCTCACTTCGGAAGTGAACGTCTACCAGGCCACCCTCCCCGACAGCAAGGTGAACGTTATCCTCATCGACAACGCACGCGCCTTTGACCGGGACCACCTGTATGGGACCGGCGAGACCGATTATCCGGACAATGCCGACCGCTTCATACTCTTCTGCCGGGCGGTCCTGCACTACATCAAGGAAACCGGCGAATACTATGACGTCCTCCACTGCCATGACTGGCAGACCGCCCTGATTCCCGTATACCTCCGGAAACTCTATTCAAACGAGGCGACGCTTGCGTCCGCTTCAACCGTGTTTACCATCCACAACCTCTCCTACCAGGGGGTATTCCCCAAGGAAACGATGGTACGAACGGGGTTGGGATGGGACATGTTCACGCCGGAACTGCTGGAATTCTGGGGAAAGGTCAACTTCCTCAAGGCCGGAATCATCTACTCGGACAAAATGACCACAGTCAGCCCGACCTACTCCCGGGAGATTACCACCAAGGAGCTGGGAGCCGGCCTCGAGGGCCTCCTGAAAACCCGCGAAGGGGACATCCATGGGATACTCAACGGAATAGACGAAGTTGAATGGGACCCTTCGCGCGATCCCCACATTGCCGCCCAATACAACCGCCGCAACATTGCGGGGAAAGCGGCATGCCGCAAGGCCCTGCTTGAGGAGATGGGCTTCGAGGCGGACGAAAAGGAGGGGCGCCTGCTCGTCGGTACCGTGTCCCGCATGGCGGGGCAAAAAGGGTTTGATATCATCGCCCAGGCCGCCGCGAAACTGGCGAAAAAGCCCATCCGTTTGGCCATACTGGGAAGCGGCGAGAGTGCCATCCAGGGCCAGCTTGAGGAGGCCGCGCGCGCCCACCCGAAATCGCTGGCCCTGCGCCTCAAGTTCGACAACGCGCTGGCCCACCGCATCTATGCGGGAGCCGACGCCTTCCTGATGCCGTCGCGGTTCGAGCCGTGCGGGCTTGGACAGATGATATCCATGCGCTATGGGACCCTGCCCATCGCCCGTGCCACCGGGGGACTCATCGACACCGTGAAACCGTGGGACCGCAAGGCGAAGTCGGGCAACGGGTTCCTTTTCCGCGACGCGACACCGGAAAGCATGCTGAAGGCCGTCGATGACGCCGTCGAGGCCCACAGCGACGCCGAGAACTGGAAGGCCCTGATGCATGCGGCGATGGGCGAGAACTTCTCCTGGGCATCTTCCGTCAAGCACTACGAATCGGTCTATTCCCACGCAATCACCGCGGCGGAAAAGCGCCGCAAGCGCCAATAGGGGTTAATATGGCGGTGGATTTCCGGGGGGAGGCGGCAAAGCTGGGCGAACGGCTCGAGCATATTCGGGGGTGTCTTTGACCCGGTAAAATCCGCGGCTGAACTGGCAAGCCTCGAGGCCAGGCTCGCCAATAACGAGACCTGGAACAACCAGTCCGAGGCCCGCAAGCTTCACACCAAATTCGACCGGATCAAGACCCGCCTGGAGGAACTCCACAAGGCCGAAAAAAGGCTAGCTGACGTGGGGGGATTCCTCGAACTTTTGAACGAATCGCACGACCCCTCCCTGGAAACCGACGTGGCCAAGGAAATGGGGGAACTTTCCGCGCTCATCGACCGCATGGAGGCCGACTATTTCCTTTCGGGCGAATATGACCACCTCGGCGCCATCCTTTCCATACATCCTGGCGCGGGGGGAACCGAAGCCCAGGACTGGGCCGCGATGCTCCTGCGCATGTATTTGCGGTGGGCCGAGACACGCGGATTCAAGACGGAGCTGGTGGACCAGATGCCCGGGGAAGAGGCCGGGATCAAGAGCGCCACCGTAATGCTGGAGGCTCGGTATGCCTTCGGCCTCCTGAAGCCGGAAAGGGGAGTCCACCGGCTTGTCCGCATATCGCCGTTCGATTCCAACAAGCGGCGCCACACTTCATTCGCCTCAGTTGACGTCATCCCCCGTATTGACGATGACATCAAGGTGGACATCAGGGACGAGGACCTGCGCATCGACACCTTCCGCGCCTCGGGAGCCGGGGGCCAGCTCGTCAACAAGACGAGTTCAGCCGTCCGTATCACGCATATCCCCACCGGCATCGTGGTCCAGTGCCAGAACGAGCGGTCCCAGCACCAGAACAAGGCCACTGCGCTCGGAGTACTTCGCGCCCGCCTTTTTGAAGTAGCCAGGCAGGAGCAGGAGGACAAGCTCAACAAACTGCGCGGAGAGCACAAGAAGATTGAGTGGGGGAGCCAGATACGCTCCTACGTCTTCCAGCCCTACCAGCAGGTCAAGGACCTTCGCACGGGGCTGGAAATCCACGACGTGTCGGCGGTGATGGACGGGGCCATCGACCCTTTCATCACCGCCTTCCTTCGCCAAACCGCCTCGGGCGGAACGCCGGCCGGATAGGAAGCGCGGTGCCCATAAGGGTGCTCGCCCCCGATGTGGTCGCCGGCATATCGGCCGGCGAGGTAATCGAGCGGCCCGCCTCCGTGGTCAAGGAACTGGTGGAGAACGCGCTCGACGCCGGGGCGGCAGGCGTCCGGGTGGACATCGAGGCGGGCGGCATGGGGCTTATCCGGGTCGCGGACGACGGTGGCGGGATGGCAGGCGCGGAGGCCGCCCTGGCCTTTCGCCGGCACGCCACGAGCAAGCTGGCGGCCCTGGACGACCTCGGCAAGCTTTCCACCTACGGTTTCCGGGGAGAGGCGCTTGCAGCCATTGCCGCGGCCGCCGACGTGGAGATGCTCACCCGCACCAAGGGCAGCGACGAGGGGACCAGGATCTCCGCCGTTTTCGGCGAGGAGTCCATCACGGGGCCGGCCGGGTGCGCGAAGGGAACGGAAATCCGCGTGCGCAACCTTTTCCTCCGCATGCCCGCCCGGCTCAAGTTCATGCGGAGCCCCCGGGCGGAAAACGCGGCGATACTCCGGGTCATTGAACCCTACATCCTCGCCCGCCCGCGTGTCCGCTTTGTCCTCACGGTGGATGGCGAGGAAAAGCTCAACGCAATCCCGTCCGCGGAGGGCTCTCCGCGCATACGGGCGGTCATGGGGGACGCGGCGGACTGCGTCCTTCCCTTTTCCTCCTCTTCATCAGGCAATTCCGTCCGGGGATTCACCGAGGCGCCGGGCAAGGTCCACGGCCGGGGAAGGCAATGGCTGGTTGTGAACGGCCGGCCGGTGGAGGACCGGGGCCTCCGGCACGCCCTCATCGCGTCCTATTCAGGCCAGATTCCCCGCGAGGCCTGGCCATGGGCGGTCGTCTTCGTCGATGTTCCCCCCGACCGGTTGGACGTCAACGTCCACCCCGCCAAGTCCGAGGTCAAGTTCGCCGACCAACGGCAGGTTTATGACCTTATCGCCGGGGCCATTCGTGAGGCGTTCCGGACGGTCCATACGGCGGCGCCTGCGGCTAAACCGTCAAGCCGCGCCGGGACGACCCCGGCCATGTCCGAAATCCCCCTTCCGCTCGAATCAAGCGAAGGTTCGCCGCGCGGGGGAGAGGCATTCGTGGCCCAGCCTTCCCCCCGATGGTCATCGCCGTCCACAGCGGGCGGCGCGGTGGAAATCCTCGGCCAGTTCCACGAAACCTATATCGCGGCCCGGCTTAACGGCAACCTTGTTTTGGTGGACCAGCACGCGGCGCACGAGAAGGTGATTTTCTCCCGGCTCCTGACCCATAGTGAGGGCGCTTCGCAGCAGCTCCTCATTCCCCTCACCATCGAACTTTCCCCTGCCGAGGCGGCGCTGGCCGAGGAATACCGCGTGGAGCTGGGCAAGCTGGGCTACGAATACGACGGGCTGGGCGGCCGGACGGTGGCGCTTCGCGGGGTTCCCGCCGGGTGCGGTCCGTCGGCCGACGCCGCGGCGGTTCTGCGCGGAGTGCTGTCCGACGCCGGCTCCGGAACCGGCGCGACGGATGAGCCGGTCCGGAAGCTTGCCGCCTCGGTGGCCTGCCATTCCGCCGTCAAGGCGGGGGACCGCCTGGAACCGCGCGAGATGGAGGCCCTTCTGCTGGAACTGCTTGCCCTCGAGGACCCCGGAAGCTGTCCGCACGGCCGTCCCACCATGGTGACCTGGGACACCGGCTCGCTGGCGCGCCTTTTCAAGCGGCCCTGAAAGGGGCGGACGGAGTGAACAAGACACCCCTCCTGGTACTGACCGGACCCACCGGCGCCGGGAAGAGCGTGGTGGCCGTCGGCGTGGCCGAATCGCTTGGCGCGGAAATCATCTGCGCCGATTCCCGCCAGCTCTATCGCGGCCTTGAAATCGGCTCGGCGGCGCCGCCCCCCGCCCTTCTCAAGCGGGTTCCTCACCACCTCTACGGAGCCCTTGACCCCGCCGAACCCGTGAGCGCGGGGACCTGGCGCGACATGGCGGAAAAGGCCGCCCGGGAAATCGCTTCGCGTGGCCGCATCCCCTTCCTGGTGGGGGGGACCGGCCTCTATATCCAGGCCATGGCGGGGACGCTTTCCCTCGCACCGCCGGCCAATCCGGCCATTGTTGAGCTGCTTTCCGCCCGTGCCAAGAGCGAAGGGACCGAGGCGCTCTGGCATGAACTGGAAAAGGCTGACCCGGCGGCGGCCGCGGCCATCTCACCGGGGGACTCCTTCCGGATTGTGCGGGCGCTGGCCCTGGTAACCGAAAAGGGACGGCCCTTGGCCGAGCTTCGCGGGTCCCGGGAGGTTCCCTGGTCTCCGGTCGCCCGGGCCGGCCTCGGACTTCCGCGGGAGGCCCTTTACTCACGAATCAACTTTCGCACGGATGAAATGCTGAATCACGGCATGCTTGATGAGGCGCGCCTTCTCCGTGAGCGCGCGCTCAGTCAAGCGCTACCGTCCCTCCGGGCGATAGGTTATCGCCACCTTTTTGCCGCACTGGAGGGGCGGATGGGAGTTGAGGAGGCCGCCGAGCTCATCAAACGGGACAGCCGTCGTTATGCCAAGCGCCAGATGACCTGGTTCCGGGGGAGGGAGGCGGACCTTCGTTGGTTCCGCGGCGAGAACGCCCCCGCTGCCGTAACGGCAATTTCGCGTTATTTCCAGGATGTGTTAGGTTGATTACATGCGAATAATACTTGGAACCGAGGATTATTACCCCAATATAGACGGGGGAGCCGTCGCCGAAAGGCGGCTGGCATGGGGCCAATCGGCCCTTGGCCACAAGGTTGCTATCATAGCCCCCGGAACCAAGGGATTGGTGGACTACAAGGAACAAGACGGCCCCACGGTCATATACCGTCCGCGGGCGCTTACGTTCCCGCTCTACAAGGAATACCAGTTCGCTGTCCGGCCTTTCCCCTTCGTCGATGGCATCGTAAGGCGATTCAAGCCCGACATCATCCACATCCACAACCCGTATCCAATCGGCTACGCGCTGGTGAAATCCGCGAAGCGCCACGGAATCCCGCTGGTGGGAAGCAACCACCTCATGCCCGAGAACTTCTTTATGACAATCCGGAAGCTCTATTTTCTTTACCGGCCATTGCGCAGGCTGGGCTGGAAGTTCCTCTCCCGCTTCTACAACAGGTTCGATGCGGTAATATCCCCCTCCAAGACGGCCATCCGCCTCCTGCACGAGGCTGGCGTGCGCAAGCCGCTGTACCCCTTCTCCAACGGCGTCGATGTAAAGCGGTTCCGCCCCGGGCTGGACGGAAGTTACCTTCGACGCATTTACGGTATTCACCCTACTAATCCAGTCATCCTCTACAGCGGAAGGCTGGGTGGAGAGAAATCGCTTGAGGTTCTCATCAAGGCCTTTGCCATTGTGTCCAGGAAGGTAAAGGCCAGCCTGGTGCTGTCCGGCTCAGGACCTGACGCGGGAGTCCTCAAGGACCTGGCGGGTAAGCTGGGCATCTCCCACATTACGCATTTCGTCGGATTCGTTCCCGACCGCGACTTCCCAAGCCTATACGGCATAGCTTCCATGTTTGCCATTCCCTCAACAGCGGAACTCCAGTCCATTGTGACACTGGAAGCGCTCGCATCCGGGCTTCCCGTGGTTGCGGCGGACAGCAATGCTTTGCCGGAGCTCGTCCACCATGGCAAGAACGGCTTCCTCCATAAACCGTTCGATCCTCCTGGAATGGCCGTATTCATCGAACGGCTTCTCCGTAACCGCGCAATGCGCAAACGCATGGGTGCTGAAAGCCTGCGAATAGTCGCCCGGCACGACTACCCGTATGTATTCAAGATCTTTGAGGAGCTCTACCGCCAGGTGATAGAATCCAAGAAGGCTTCCGCCCGGCATTAGGCTGCCTGACTGCTCGGATTGGGCGGGATTTAAGTTTTCCGTTTTTTTTCGGGGCGTAGCGCAGCCCGGTAGCGCACTCGCTTGGGGTGCGAGTGGTCCCCGGTTCAAATCCGGGCGCCCCGATGGCTTTTTCTGAAGGACATGAATCCGCTTATCGTCATCCCCACCTATAACGAACGCGCGAGCCTCCCCGGGCTCCTGGCGCGCGTATTTTCCGCCGTTCCCCGCGCCTCCGTATTGGTGGTGGACGATTCCTCGCCGGACGGCACTTCCAGGCTGGTACGGTCTCTCGCCGGCAGGGGAGCCTGGAAGGGGAGGCTCTATCTCCTCTCCCGTCCACGCAAAATGGGGCTGGGAAGCGCCTACGTGGCCGGCTTCCGCTACGCGCTGACCTCACGGCGCCGATTTGACCCCGTCATCCAGATGGACGCCGATGGTTCGCACGATCCCAACGCCCTTCCCCGTTTCCTGCACGCCTTGCGCAATCATGACATGGTCGTGGGCTCCCGTTACCTTGGTGGTCTCCGGGTTATCGACTGGCCCCTGCCGCGCCTCCTGCTCTCGCTGGGCGCCAATTGGTATGCCCGCTTGGTGACTGGCGTCCCCGTTTCCGACCTCACCGGCGGTTTCAACGGTATCCGCCGCCGCATGCTTGGCCTCATCAGTCCAGAACGCCTTCTTTCCCAAGGCTACGCTTTCCAGGTTGAGCTCAAGTATTTCTGCCGCAAGTTCGGCGGGCGCATCGCCGAAATCCCCGTCGTGTTCACCGGCCGGATGGAGGGCCGCTCCAAAATGTCGCGTTCGGTCATTTTCGAGGCCATTTGGGCCGTCTGGCGCATGCGCTTTTCACGGCGGGGGAGCCGTCCGGCCGGGTTGCCAAAAGGGGCGCGATAGGGCAAAATATAGCGGTAGTCGGTCTTTTTCGGGGCGTAGCGTAGCTGGTTAGCGCGCCTGGTTCGGGACCAGGAGGTCCCCAGTTCGAATCTGGGCGCCCCGATGTTCTTGTGATTCAAATCGGGGTCATCGGCGGCCATACGGCATCCCCCCGGCACCTCGAATGGGCCCGCCGAATCGGCAGGCTCATCGCGGAATACCCGGCAGTCCTCGTCTGTGGAGGTCTCGGCGGCGTAATGGAAGCCGCCAGTGCCGGGGCGCGCGAGGCCGGGGGAACCACGCTGGGCATCCTGCCCGGCGATGACAGGCGCAGCGCCAATCCGGACATATCAATCGGCGTGGCCACGGGAATGGGAATCGGCAGGAACATCATGATTGTCCGCTCCTCCGACCTCGTCTTTGCCATCGACGGGGGACCGGGAACCCTTTCGGAAATCGC
>Ga0315282_10011137_pt1 | contig 13983 bp, 12 predicted proteins | sample YL17G07_20_MG_FD_203693 | JGI IMG/M metagenome (GOLD analysis project Ga0315282, IMG submission 203693) | Sediment microbial communities from Yellowstone Lake, YNP, Wyoming, USA - YL17G07_20 | ecosystem: Environmental > Aquatic > Freshwater > Lake > Sediment | place: USA: Wyoming | collected... | reverse complement strand
CATCTACATCACCACGGCCTACCCGGAGCAGGCGGCCGAGTACCTGCGCGCGGTCGAGCTGCCCGCAGAGATCCACGCCAACCACCGCAGGTAGCCGGGCAAACGGAAAGGGCGCCGCAGAGGAGCGGCACCCTTTCGAGGCGCATCAAGTTGCGATACTAATCTTCTGCCGGGCTGGCCTTTAGCGGCGCGCCGGGCCCCCTCCGGGCTCCCCAAAGGAGACCCCGAGGCGATGGGCCGCGCTCACCAGCGGGTGGTCGTAGGGTACCTTGCGGGGCTCCCCCACCACACTTGCGATGGGCACCGAGGAGATGTTGGCGCCCTGGAGGCAGACCATCTGGCCGAAGCTCCCCGCCCGGATGAGGTCGGTCGCCGCCACCCCGAAGCGGGTCGCCAGCACGCGGTCGTAGGCCGTGGGCGAGCCCCCGCGCTGGAGGTGCCCCAGCACGGCCACCCTGGCCTCGCGGTCGGTGTTCTCCTCGATGAGCTGCCCGACCTTGCCCCCGATGCCCCCCAGCCGCACCGGCTCGGGGCTGCCTTTCACCCTCCGGGCCACCACCTGCTCGCCCCCCCGCGGGTAGGCCCCCTCGGCCACCACGACGATGCTGAAGCGCTTGCCGCGCCGGGAGGTCGCCGTGGCCGCCTCGCACAGGGCGCCAGGGTCGAAGGGAATCTCGGGGATGAGGATGATGTCGCCGCCCGAGGCCAGCCCCGCCGTGAGGGCCAGCCAGCCGGCGTAGCGGCCCATCGTCTCGACCACCATGACGCGGTGGTGCGAGGCCGCCGTGGTCTGGATCTTGTCGATGGCGTCGGCGGCGTTGGCCACGGCCGAGTCGAAGCCGAAGGTGAGGTCGGTCTGCTGGAGGTCGTTGTCGATGGTCTTGGGCACGCCGACGATGTTGAGGCCCCGGTCGAGGAAGCCGGCCGCGATGGCCATGCTGCCGTCGCCGCCCACGCACACCAGGGCGTCGAGCCCCAGGGAGAAGTAGTTCTCAATCACCTGGTCGGAGACGTCGCGCCAGACCGTCTGGCCGCCCTCCTCGACCGCCAGCCGGAAGGGGTTGGCCCGGTTGGTGGTGCCCAGGATCGTGCCGCCCTGCGCCAGGATGCCCGCGACGTCTTCGTCGGTCAGGGGCATCACGGAGCGCTCGAGCAGCCCCAGGAAGCCGTCCCTGATGCCCACGACGTCCATCCCCTCGCCCAGGCAACACTTGGTGACGGCCCGGATGACCGCGTTGATGCCGGGGCAGTCGCCACCGCTGGTGAGTATGCCTACGCGCCGGGGTCTGGCCATCTGCCTCTCCGTGGAGGAATTTCGGGGCAGTATAAGGGCTGGCTACCTCGGCTGTCCAGCGCCGGGGGCTGGGGCCTAGCTGCCGGCCCTGAGGACCGCGCCGAGGCGCTCGCGACAGGCCGCAACTATCGCCTCGACGAGCCGGTTGACCTCGGCCTCTTCCAGAGTGCGCTCGGGCGAGCGGAAGCTGACCGACAGGGCGACACTCTTCTTGCCCGGCCCGACCTGCTTGCCGCGGTAGACATCGAACAGGTCGATGCGCTCCACCTCGCTCAGGCCGAGGGCGGCGATGGTCTGCCGCAGGGCGCTGTAAGGGGTGTCGTCGGACAAGATGAGGGCGACGTCGCGCAGGGCGGCCGGGTACTTGGGCAGCGGCTGGTAGCGCACGGCCCGCGGCATGACGGTAAGCACGCGTCCCAGGTCGATCTCGAAGGCGAAGGCGGTCTGCTTCAGGTCGAAGGCCTCGAGGACACCGTCGGTCAGGCGCCCGCACCAGCCCACTCGCTCGCCGCCGGCCGTGAGGCTCGCACTCGCCCCGGGGTCGAGGAAGCTCTCGCCGGCATCCGGCACCCACTCGGCCGACTCGATCTTGAGGGCGGCCAGCAGCCCCTCCAGGGCCCCCTTGGCGTCGTAGAAGTCCACGGGCTCGGAGGCGGCATACCAGGAGTGCTGCGCGCGCAGGCCCGACAGGACTCCGGCGGCGAGGGTCAGCTCCAGAGGTAATTCCTCGGGCAGGTCCTCACCCTTACGGGCCACGGAGGTGCCAGCAATGAAGACACGGCCGATCTCGAAGAGGCGCAGGTCGGGGCTGCCCTGGAAGATATTGCGGCGGGCGCATTCCAAGAGCCCCGGCACGAGGCTCGTGCGCAGCAGGGCCTGGTCCTCGCTCAGCGGATTGAGGAGCGCCACGCTGGCCCGCCTCGGGTCGCCCTCGGGCAGGCCGAGCCGCTCGATGGACGCGGCCGAGGTGAAGGAGTAGGTGACGGCCTCGCTGAAGCCCTGGGCGATGAGCGTGTCGCGCACAACACTGCGCACGACGCGCTCGCGCGCCGGGGCGCAGGAGGTCAGCGCCACCGGGGGCGGGGTGGCCGGGATGCGGTCGTAGCCGTGGCAGCGGCCCAGCTCCTCGATCAGGTCGGCCTCGCGGCCCATGTCCACCCGAAACGACGGCGGCCGCACGAAGAAGGTCTCCTTGCCCGCCGGCTGGACCTCCATCTCGAGGGCGCGCAGGTACTCGGCCACCTGTGTCCCGGTGAGCTTCACCCCGAGGAGGGCGTCGGCGCGGGCCAGGCGCAGCTCGACGGCGGGGCGCTCGACGGGGCGCGGGTAGAGGTCTATGGCCCCCTCGGCGATCTCACCCCCGGCCAGCTCACCCATGAGTTGGGCGGCGCGGTCCAAGGCGGTGCGCACCCCGACGGGGTCCACGCCGCGCTCGAAGCGGTGCGAGGACTCGCTCTTGAGCCCGAGGCGCTTGCTGGTGCGCCGGATGGTGACCGGGTCGAACAGGGCGCTCTCGAGGACGACGTCGTGGGTGCCCGGGCCCACCTCGCTGCCCGCCCCGCCCATGATCCCGGCCACGGCCACGGCCTGCTGGGCGTCGGCGATGACGAGTGTCTCTGCGGTCAGCTCGCGCACCTCTCCGTCCAGGGTCGTGATCGTCTCGCCCGGCTGGGCGGTGCGCACGACTATGCGGTTGCCGACCAGCTTGGCGTGGTCGAAGGCGTGGAGCGGCTGGCCGTACTCCATCAGCACGTAGTTGGTGACATCGACCAGATTGTTGATGGGCCTCACCCCGGCTGCCCGCAGGCGGGCCTGCATCCAGGCCGGCGAGGGCGCGGGTGTCACGCCGCGCAGGACTCGGGCCGTGTAGCGGGGGCACAGGTCGGGCCGGTCGAGCTGGACCGCGATCATCTCGGCGGCCAGGGGGCGGCGCTCCCGCGGCCGGACGTTGGGGTAGCGGACCTTGTAGCCGCAGGCGGCCCCGACCTCGCGGGCGATGCCGATGACACTCAGGCAGTCGGGGCGGTTGGGCGTAATGGATACCTCGAAGAGCCAGTCCTCGAGCTTGAGCGCCCGGTCCAGCCGCTCGCCCACGGTGAGATTCTCGCGGAGCACCATGACCCCGGAGGCGTCGTCGCCCAGCCCCAGCTCGGCCTCGGAGCAGAGCATCCCCTCCGAGATCTCGCCCAGGATGCGGATGGCCTGGGTCTCTCGCCCGGCGGGCAGCCTGGCTCCCTCCAGGGCCAGGGGCACGAACTGCCCTGCGGCGACGTTGGGCGCCCCGCAGATCACCTGGCGCTCCCGATCGGCCACCACCCGGCACAGCTTCAGATCGGCCGCCCCGGCCAGGGGGGCCACACTCTTGACCTGGCTCACGACCACCCGCTCCAGGTAGCCGTAGACGGGCCGCACGTCCTCGACCTCGAGACCGCGCATGGTGAGCAGGTCGGCCAGCCCCTGGGGGGCCAGGTCCACCGGCACGTAATCCTTGAGCCAGCTCGTGGTGACGTTCATGGTCTGCTTCCGTCCTTAGAGCGTGTGGCGGCGGCCACATGAGAAGACCGCCCTTGAGGCGGCCTGCGGAGGACACTTTGACACCCTGCGCCCGGAGGGGGTGCTAGAACTGCTTCAGGAACCGCAGGTCATCCTCATAGAAGAGCCTGATGTCGTCGATGCCGTACTTGAGCATCGCGATGCGCTCGATGCCCATGCCGAAGGCGAACCCGCTCCAGCGCTCGGGGTCCACCCCGACGGCCCGGAAGACCTCGGGGTCGATCAGGCCCGCCCCCAGGATCTCCAGCCAACCCGTCCCCTTGCACACCCGGCAGCCCGCGCCATTGCACACCGTGCACTGGATGTCGACCTCGGCCGAGGGCTCGGTGAAGGGGAAGAAGCTGGGGCGGAAGCGCAGGGGGGCAGCCCCGAAGGTCTGCTCGGCGAACTGGGAGAGAATCGACTTGAGGTGCGCCATCGACACCCCCTCGTCCACCATGAAGCCTTCGACCTGGTGGAACATTGGGGTGTGGGAGACGTCGGAGTCGCACCGGAAGGCCTTCCCCGGCCCGATGATGCGCAGCGGCGGCTGGCGCTTCTCCATCACCCGCACCTGGATGGGCGAGGTGTGGGTGCGCATCACCACCCGGTCGGAGATGTAGAAGGTGTCCTGCATGTCCCGGGCGGGGTGGTCCGGGGGCATGTTCAGGGCCTCGAAGTTATAGTAGTCGAGCTCGACCTCGGGGCCCTCGGCCACCTCGAAGCCCAGGCGGGAGAAGGTGCCGATGACTTCCTCCATCACCCGGGTGATCGGGTGCATCGTGCCCAGGGGGTTGCGGCGCCCCGGCAGCGAGACGTCGATGGCCTCGGCCCGCACCCCGCCGGAGAGCCGCGTACTCGCGGCCTCCAGGGCGGCCGTGATGTCGGCCTTCACCTGGTTGGCCAGCGCACCCGCCTTCGGGCGCTCGACCTCGGCCAGCTCGCCCAGGGAGCGCAGCAGGCCGGTCAGCTCGCCCTTGCGCCCGAGGTAGCGCACACGCGCCTCCTCGAGGGCAGCGGCGTCCCCGGCCGCGCCCACGGCCTCCAGGGCCTGCCGGCGCAGCTCGTCTAACTTGGCCTTGAACCTGTCGCTAGCTTCTGCCAAGAAGCCTCGTGACTCAGGCGGCCTGGCGCGCGACCTCGACCACCTGGGCGAAGGCCTGCGGGTCGAGCACGGCCAGGTCGGCCAGAACCTTGCGGTCCAGCACCACGCCAGCCCTCTTGAGGCCGTTCATCATCCGGCTATAGGAGAGGCCGTTCTCGCGGGCGGCCGCATTGATGCGGATGACCCACAGGCGGCGGAACTCCCGCTTGCGGGCACGCCGGTCGCGGTAGGCGTACTTCAGGGCCTTGTCGACCGCCTCTTTGGCCGAGCGCAGCATCTTGCTGCGGCCGCCAAAATATCCCTTGGCCAGCTTGAAGACCTTATTCTTCCGGCGCCTGGCCCGCACGCCGCGCTTAATTCTCATATCCCTTTTCCCTTTGGGGCCGCCCCGCGCTTAGGCGTAGGGCAGCATCCTGTTGAGTCGCTTGGTATCCGCCTTCGAGGACACTGCGGCCTTGCGGAGCTTGCGCTTCCGCTTGGGGTTCTTCTTGGTCAGGATGTGGCTGGCGAAGGCGGGGTCGTGGGTGAACTTGCCCGTGGCCGTGCGCTTGAAGCGCTTGGCCGCCCCCCGATTGCTCTTTAGCTTAGGCACAAAAAACCCCCTTTCGCAGGACTGTGCCCCGCGAGTATAGCCCAGGGCCCCTCGTTGTGACTAGCGCCGGGAGGTGAGCCCGCGGCGCTGTAAAGCAGCTAGCTGCTAGCGGGGAGCCAGGATCATGGTCATCGCCCTGCCTTCCATGGAGGCCGTCTTCTCGATGTTGGCGATGTCCTGCGTATCCTGGGCAACCCGGACCATTATGCCACGCCCGATGTCGGTATGGGCCAGTTCCCGCCCTCTGAAGACCACGGTCACCTTGACCTTGTTCTTCTGCTCGATGAAGCGGCGCGCGTTGCGCATCTTGAACTGATAGTCGTGCTCCTCGGTCTTGGGGCGGATCTTCACTTCCTTGATCTGGACCAGGGTCTGGCGCTTGCGAGCCTCTTGCGTCTTTTTCTTCTGCTGATACTTGAACTTACCATAGTCCATGATGCGGCAGACCGGCGGCGCGGCGTTCGGCGCCACCTCCACCAGATCCAACCCCCGCTCCTCGGCTACGGCCTGGGCCTCGCGCACCCCCATGATCCCCAGCTGAGCGCCGTCGGCATCGATCAGCCTCACCTGGGGAACCCGAATCTGCGTGTTAATCCGAGCCTCTTTCTCTATGGTCCACCTCCGCGGGGCACTGCCCCCTGTATGTCCTCGAACTAACTCACCGCGCAGGCGCCTGGCGCCTGGATGCAGTGGTCCCCAACCTGAACCCGGCCTTCCTCGCGGACTAAGGCCAGGAAACTGCCGACACTCATGGGCTTGAGGTTCTCCCCGCCACGGCGGCGCGGGCTGACCGTGCCCTCCTGCTGCTCGCGGTCGCCCACGACCAGCATGTACGGGAACTTCTGGAGCTGGGCCTCGCGGATCTTGAGCCCCAGCTTCTCGTTGCGCAGGTCGGACTCGACGCGCACGCCACCCGCCAGCAGCTCCCCTCTCACCCGCTCGGCATAATCGTTATGCCGCTCGGTAATGGGTAGCACTACTGCCTGCACGGGGGCAAGCCACACCGGGAAGGCCCCGGCGTAGTGCTCGATGAGCACCCCCAGGAAGCGCTCGATGGCCCCGAGTATGACGCGGTGGAGCATCACGGGGCGCCTTCGCTCGCCGTCGGCCGCCATGTAGGTCAGGTCGAAGCGCTCGGGCAGCGTGAAGTCGCACTGGATGGTGGCGCACTGCCAGCGCCGCTCCAGGGCGTCCTTGAGCTTGATGTCGATCTTGGGCCCGTAGAAGGCGCCGTCGCCCTCGTTGATGGCAAAGGGCATCCCCTTGTCCTGCAGCGTCCCGATCAGCGCCTCCGTGGCCCGCTCCCAGTCCTCATCGGAGCCGATCGACTTCTCGGGGCGCGTGCTGACCTCGATCTCGTAGTCGAAGCCGAAGAGGCCCATCACGTCGCAGACGAAGTCGATGACGCCCGAAATCTCGGCGTGGAGCTGCTCCGGAGTACAGATGATATGGGCATCGTCCTGGGTGAACTGGCGCACCCGCAGCAGGCCGTGGAGCACCCCGCTCTTCTCGTGCCGGTGGACCGTGCCCAGCTCGAAGTAGCGCAGGGGCAGGTCGCGGTAGGAGCGGACGCGCGAGCGGTAGATCATCATGTGGGCCAGGCAGTTCATCGGCTTGATGCCGTACTTCTGGCCTTCCACCTCGGTGAAGTACATGTTCTCGCGATAGTTGTCGAAGTGGCCGCTCTTCTTCCACAGGTCCAGGCGCAAAATTTGCGGCCCGACCACCATGTGGTAGCCGCGCCTCAGGTGCTCGCAGCGCTCGAAGTTCTCGAGGATCCAGCGCAGCATCGCCCCGCGGGGGTGCCAGATGATGAGCCCTGCCCCGACCTCGTCGGTGATGCTGAACAGGTCAAGCTCGCGCCCCAGCTTGCGGTGGTCGCGCCGGCGGGCCTCCTCGAGGCGCTCGAGGTGCTTGGCCAGCTCCTCGGGGCTCCAGAAGGCCGTGCCGTAGATGCGCTGGAGCATCTGGCGGCGCTCGTCGCCCCTCCAGTAGGCCCCGGCCACACTCGTCAGTTTGAAGGCCGGCACCTTCCCGGTCGAGGGCAGGTGCGGGCCGCGGCACAGGTCGACGAAGCCGTCACGCTCGGGCCCTTGGCGGTAGACGGAGATCGTCTCGCCCTCGGGCAGCTCACCCAACAGCTCGACCTTGTAGGGCTCCCCCTCCCTCTCGAACAGGGCCAGGGCCTCCTCGCGGGGCAGCTCCTGGCGCCGGAGCGGGAGGTCGGCGGCGATTATCTCGGCCATCCGGCGCTCGATAGCCTCGAAGTCCTCGGGGCTGAAGGTGCCCGAGTAGTCGAAATCGTAGTAGAAACCGCTCTCGATGGCCGGGCCGATGGCGATGCGCACCCCCTTGAAGAGGTCCTTCACCGCCTGGGCCATGATGTGGGCCGTCGTGTGGCGCAAGACCTCCAGGGCCTCGGGGCTGCCGGCGTGCAGGCCCTCGATGCGCGCACCCGCACTCACCTGGGCGGAGAGGTCGACCAGGCGGCCGTCAACCCGGGCGGCCACCGCTTCCTCCGCGGCGGCGCGCAGGACATCGCCCACACTGCTGCCCTCCGGGGCCCGCAGCGTGCGGCCGTCTGCCAGAATGATGTCTATCTCGCCCAACTTAACTTAACTTTCGGCTTCGACTCTAAGCTGCGACTCGCGCGCACGGCTCCTCGAAGTCCGGACGACCTCAAGCAAAAAAAGCACCAGTCCTGCGAGGTGCCGCTTGCCGCCGCGCCCGGAATATCCTGGAAGCCAGGGAAAAACCTCGTTTTTAGAGGTGGTAGGCACGGGCGGTTTTGAACCGCCGACCTCTGCCGTGTCAGAGCAGCGCTCTCCCCCTGAGCTACGTGCCTACAGCTTTGTAACCCAAATTCAATAACAGTGGCGGGCCGATACGTCAAGGATATTCTGAAGGTTGCGCCCGCCAGGCAAGGCTGCCGTTGAAAACCGCCGCCAGGTGATGCTAATCTAATATGATTCGCCCCAGAATTCTACCGGGGTCTCCCGGGCTTGGCAACAAGCGAGCCCCAGGCGTCCAAACGATGAGCGACCAGAGCCACTACTTCCGCCGCGTCAAGTTCGTCCTCTGGGCCGTCATGGGGCTCAACTTCGCCGTGGCCGCGGCCAAGCTCGTTATCGGTCACCTGACCGGCTCGGTCTCCATCACCGCCGACGGCTACCACTCCATCTCGGACGGCGCCTCCAACATCGTCGGCCTCATCGGCGTCGCCTGGGCCTCCCAGCCCATCGACCCCGGCCACCCCTACGGCCACCGCAAGTATGAAACCCTGGCCGCGGTGGGCATTGCCGCCCTGCTCTTCCTGGTCTCCTTCAACGTCGCCCGCGAGGCCGTGGAGCGCATCTTCAGCCCGGCGGTCCCCCAGGTCACCGTCCTGAGCTTCGCCGTGATGCTGGCCACCATGGCGGTCAACATCGGCGTCATGCGCTACGAGCGGGCCGAGGGCCGCCGCCTGGGCAGCGAGATCCTCATCTCGGACTCCAAGCATACCGGCGCCGACCTCATCGTCTCGACCTCGGTCCTGGGCACCCTGGTGGCCATCCGGCTTGGCGCCCCCGTCCTCGACGTCGTCACCGCCTTCGTCGTCGCCGGCTTCATCGCCTGGGCCGGCTTCCAGGTCCTGCGCGAGAACGTCGAGATCCTGGCCGATCACGCCCCCGTCTCCGAGCACGACATCCAGACCATCTGCCAGCAGGTCGACGGCGTCCACGACTGCCACCGCATCCGCAGCCGCGGCCGCCCCGACGACATCTACATCGACCTCCACATCCTGCTCGAGCGCCGCATGGACCTGGAGCAGGCCCACGAGATCGCCAACCGCATCGAGCTCGGCCTCAAGCACCACATCCACGGCGTGCGCGACGTCACCGTCCACATCGAGCCCTACACCGAGGCGGAGCGGGCCGAAGGCTAGCCAGGCCACGGGCCTGGACCACTCCCGGCCCCTTGAGGCGCAGAGGCCACTTGCACGGCAGGGTGGGGCCGGAGTCCCGGCAGCGTTGCCGCCGGGTCGTTGGGAGCAAGGGTAAGGCCGAATGACTAGGCCAAGGGCCTAGAACCTCTCCCGGCCCCTTGAGGGACAACAGCCACTGAGGGCTCGGCGTGGGGCCGGGGTCCCGCTCGCGTTGCCACCGGGTCGTGCGGGGCACAGCTAGGCCGAGGGCTTAGAACCAATCCCGGCCCCGTGAAACCCAGTGGCTGCTGAAAAGTCAGCGTGGGGCCGGAGTCCCGCTCGCGTTGCGAGCGGGGCATGAGTGGCGGTTGAGCAAGCGGCTAGCCCCCACCGGCCAGACCCCCGTGGGCCCTTCAAAAATGCCCAGATGCAAGGCGCGTGAAATCTGAGGAATGAGGCGTACTGCATAGTACGCCGCAGTGACGCAGATAAGCGCAACGCCGCAGATGGGCGTTTTTCAAGGGCCCGCTACCCGCGCTGGGCCTCCCGGGCCGTCAGGAACTTCACCCCGATGAACATGTAGCGCAGGCCGGAGACGACCGTGAGGGCGCCCGTCGCCAGGAAGAGGGCCGTCATGGCCCGGTGCTGGCCAAACCCGTAGAGGGGGGCCAACAGCACGGCGAGCAGGGTGCCCAGCTGGAAGAAGGTGGTCAGCTTACTGATGGGCAGCGGCCGGATGGGGATGGGGCCGTACATGAGGTGGAGCATGGTCGCCCCGACGAGGATGATGACGTCGCGGCTGATGACGAGCACGGTCAGCCACGAGGGGATGAAGTGCAGGACGGCCAGGGTGACGTAGGCGCTCGAGAGCAGGAGCTTGTCGGCGATGGGGTCGAGGTAGCTGCCCAGGGTGGTCTTCTGCTTGAGGGCGCGGGCCAGGAAGCCGTCGAGGCCGTCGCTGACCGCCGCCAGCCCAAACACGCTCACCGCCTCCACGAACATGCGGTTGATGATCAGGATGACGAAGAGTGGCGTGAGGATGATCCTCAACACCGTCAGCATGTTGGGCAGGTTGACCCCGCTGGGGCGCCGCAGGCTCATGGCGCGGGAGGGGCGGCCTCCGGGTGGGCCACGGTGAGGATCAGCTCGCCCGCGGCCACCTGGGGAGCGCCCAGGCTGAAGCCACGCCACTCGCGCTGGGCCAGGCGCTGGGCCAGCGCCCCGGGCCCCCCGGCCACCTTGACCTCCAGCACGGCCTGCCCGGCCCGCAGGCTGCGCTCCCGCGCGGGGAGCCCCATGTCGTCCAGGGCCGCCTTGACCTGCACCAGCTCACTCCAGGCCGCCAGATTCTCGAGGCGCACGAGGATGGCTGCCGGCTCCTGAAGCCGCCTGGCCAGCGCGGCCACGGCGACCTTCAGGGCCTCGGCGGCGGCATCTTCGGCCCCGGCCCCCGTGCCGCTGGCCGCCGTCTCGGCCACCACCGCCTTGCCTTCCTTGCCCGTCAGCACGGCGTCGGCCTGGCACTTGCCCCCGGCGCACAGGCTCTTCACGCCGGCCATCACGCACAGCTCCTCGGGGCGCGCACTCCCCGAGGCGAGCAGCCGCACCGCAAACCCGGCCTGCTTCAGGGCCGCCAGCAGCAGGGCCTCGGCCCGGTCGGCGGCCAGCCCCTGGGGGGGGGCGCTCAGGCCCATGGCCACCGCCGGCAGCACGGTGTCCTCGGCACCGGCCAGGCCCCGGGCACGCAGGTCGCGCTTCAGGGCAGGCATGAAGATGAGTGCCTCGACCCGGACGGCATACATCGCCGGGGCGGGCTCGGCCGGCAGCGAGGCGGCCGGGGCGGCGGCCTCCGGGCCTGGCGAGGGCCACGCGGGTGCCCCGAGGTCTGGCTCGGGCACGACAGGCTCGACCTTGCCTTCGGTCAGGACGCGGTAGCTCAGGATATAGGCCTCGGGCCGGCCGAGGGACTTGCGCACCTCCTCGGGCTTGCCCTGCGGCCCCAGGAAGCTCAGGGCGGCCTGGAGGGCGGCGGTCTGGAGGGCCACGGCCAGGGCGGCCTGGCGGGCCTGGGCGCTGTTGCCTTTGATGATCTCGACACTCGCCTCGGCGCTGAAGGCATCCCCCTGGCGGGCCGGCTCCTGGGAATAGGCAGGCACGGCCAGATTGAGCGCGGCCAGCAGGGACAATATCAAAGCTAATCTGGTCACTTGCGTTTTCATCTCACCTTAACACGCGCGACATTGCCCGCGCCACCTTGGCCCGCGCTACCGTGGCCCGCGCTCTTCGCGCAGCCGGCCGATGGCCAGCAGGGCGTCGGCGCCGGAGACGGGGCTGGCCGGCTCGAGCTGCCCCGTGAACAGGTCGCGGACCTCCAGCAAACCCCGCGTGGCGCACAATGTCAAGGCCCGGTAGCCCGGCAGGTCGGGGCTCAAATCGGGGTACGGCGGCCGCGGCGGCGCCTGCCACTCGATCCCCTCCGGATCGAGGTGCGCAAGTATCGCCACGGCCAGCTCGGCGAACTCGGCCCGGGTGAGTGGGGTGTCGGGGTGGAAGGTGCCGTCGCCGTAGGGGCGCAGCGGCCCCAGCCTCAAGGCCAGCACGGGCAGCACCTGGGCCTTGAGGCGGTGGGCGGCCAGGTCAGGGGGCGCGGGGCCGGACCACTCCCCGGCGATATTCAGCTCGGCCGCAAGCAGGGCGGCCACCTCGGCGCGGGTGAGCGCGGCTCGCGCGGCCAGCTCCCGGCCCAGCTCCGAGCGCGGCGTGCAGCGCCTGGCCCTCTCCACTAGGCGCCATTCAGCGGCGGCCTCATCGGCGAAGGCCCCGCCAGCCTGCGCCACCACCTGAAGGAGGGCGGCGGAGCGCTCGAGCCTCAGGGCGTCGCGGTAGCACAGGGCCATGTAGTAGGCGGCGGCGGTGTCCTGCGGGCAGAGCGAGGCTGCCTGGACGTAGAGGGCCTGGGCCTCCTCGAGCCAGCGCACGGGGCGCTCGGCGGCGAGCAGCCGGATGTTGGCGACGTTGGTCTGGCAGCGCGAGCGGTCGTCCTTGGCCAGGGCGCGGGCCTTGGCCAGGTGGTCGCGGGCCTCGGGGAATCGCTCGAGCTGCGCGCAGGCCACGGTGAGGCCGCAGTAGGCGACGCCGCAGCCGGGGTCGAGCTCCACGGCCAGGGCCAGCTCGCGGCGGGCGTCCTCGGGCTTGCCGCGCTCAAGGAAGAGCAGGCCGGTCTGGACGTGATACTGGGCGGTGTCGAGCCCCAGCCAGCGCTTGTGCTGGGCCCCCGAGGCGCACCCCAATACCAGGAGCACGGCCAAAAGCATGGCCAGGAGCAGGCCGCAAGAGGCGAAGGTGAGGGGGGGCCGGCGCATCAGTTCACGACGATCAGCACGCGGCAGTGCTGGAGGAAGTCGGCGCTCTCCGGGGCGGAGCGGAGCTTCTGGGCGTCGGCGTGGCTGATGACGACGTCGCAGCGGCTGGCCCCCGAGGCCCGCAGGCCGCGCACCAGGAGCGGCGTGGCCCCGGCGCGCCCCCCGGCCTTGTCGGGCAGGGCCGTGGCGTAGGCGGCCACCCCACGCTGCACGGCGGCCTCGCGGCTGACGAAGGCCGGGCCGAAGACCTCGGTGCCGTCCTCGGAGAGCAGGCGCGGGCAGAGGGCCGGGCGCACCCCCAGGCCGCGGGCGTCCACCACCAGGCCGCTGTAGCGGGCCCCTGCCCTGGCGGCACAGTAGGTGACCTGCTGCACCGGGGCGATGGAGGTGACCTCGGGGGGCAGGACGAGCTGCAGGAAGCCGCCTCGCATGGAGAGTGCGGCAGCCACCTCCACCCCGCCGTCGGAGTAGAACTTGCGGTCGACCACCTGGGCCGAACGGACGATGTTGGCGAACTCGGCGGCCGCGGCCGGGTTGGCCTGGAGGGCCGAGCCGACGGTGCGGCCCGAGGCGAGGACGACCCCGCGCAGGAGCTGGGCCAGGGCGGCCTGGGCGCCGCGGGTGGCCAGGGCCGTCGCCTCCGGGCAGGAGAGGGCGCCGCCGGGGGCCGTCCCACCGGCCCGCACGAGGCCGCTGCCCCAATCGACCTGGCCGGCGGCCGCGCGCTCGACCAAGCTAGCCCCTTGCAAGCTAGCCCCTTGCAAGCTGGCCCCTCGCAGGCTGGCCCCTCGCGGGCTGGCGGCCTGGCACGGCGTCTGCGCCGCGTCCCTGGCCTGGGCGGGGCACGGGCTCAGCATGGCCACAAGCAGCAGAGTCAGGATAAGCATATCGCGCCAGCTACGGACATTTGCCAGCCACCAGATTAGCGGGCCAGTTATAGCAACGGGGCAAAGCCGCTGTCAATCCGGCGAGGGGCAAGCCCCCCTCAGGCCACGCCCCACAACCTCGCGGCCACCGCCTCGACCTCGGGGCTCTCCGGCTCGAGCCACGCCACCTCGGTGTCGGCCCGGAACCACACCAACTGGCGCTTGGCGTAGCGCCGGGTGTCGCGGGCAATCAGCTCCCTGGCCTCCTCCAGGCCCAGCCTGCCCTGGAGATGGGCGGCAAGCTGCCGGTAGCCCAGGCTCTGGAGGG
>Ga0315282_10011136_pt1 | contig 13984 bp, 14 predicted proteins | sample YL17G07_20_MG_FD_203693 | JGI IMG/M metagenome (GOLD analysis project Ga0315282, IMG submission 203693) | Sediment microbial communities from Yellowstone Lake, YNP, Wyoming, USA - YL17G07_20 | ecosystem: Environmental > Aquatic > Freshwater > Lake > Sediment | place: USA: Wyoming | collected... | reverse complement strand
TTGCTCGCACGCACACCAGGAGAGGTCCGGCCTGCGTCTTTGCGCGCTCCTTTCTTACATTTCACCTGGGATGCGGTTTCTCACCTTCAGGAGGACCGAATGATACTCGGCATCGGCCACACCGCGTACGGAGTGAAGGACCTCGACGCGAGCCTTCGCTTCTACGTCGATCAGCTCGGTCTGGAAAGGGCGTTCACCCTCAGCCGAGACGATGGGAGTCTCTGGATCGTCTACCTGTACGCTGGCGAGGGCACGTTCATCGAGCTATTCCCGGAGAGGGAGCCGCCGGTCCAGGCGAAAGGGGCGAGCTACAAGCACCTCTGTCTGCGCCTGGACGACATGAGTCTCACGCTCGACGATCTCAAGAAGCGGGGACTCGATCCCCTGGGCGCGCCGTCGGTCGGCAAGGACGGAAACACGCAGGCATGGTTGAGGGACCCGGACGGGGACCTCATCGAACTCATGCAGGTCGCGCCCACATCCGACCAGGGGAACCATGTCGCGCGGAGCAAGCGCGCCCGCAAGTAGTCTGTGGCAAGACGGTGGTGCTCGCTGACGAACCTGCACCTCCGATGGCGGGCCTGGCTATCCATCCCCGCGACGCAGGAATTGGCACGGAATGTGCCGTGGAGTAGAAATGGATCCTCATACCTCGTGCGGGTTCCATGACACCGGAGGCTGCAATCGGTTCTCTGCTACAGGGCTTCCATGATGCTTTTGCGACCGTTCACACATTTCCTGTGCGCCCTCCTACTATCAACTCCGATAGTCTCTGCCAGCGAGCGGCTCCGCGTCGTCGTCAATGACCTCGACGCGAACGGAGTGACCCCGCAGACCGTGCGCGTGGTGAGCGAGCACCTCCGCGTCAAGCTCATCGAGACGAGGCGCTTCATCATCCCGGAGCGGGACAAGATGGAAGCGATGCTCGCCGAACAGGCGGTGGGAGTGAGGCTCGGCGAGTGTTTCAGTCAGGAATGTGCCATCGAGCTTGGCAGAGTCCTGCAGGCGAACAAGATGGTGGTCGGGACGGTGAGCCTGCTCAACCAGACCTACAGCATCAGCATTCGCTTCCTCGACCTCGAGAGCGGGGCGGCGGAGTTCTCCGCCGACGAGAAGTGCTCAAGCTCGGACGACCTGTTCCTCGCGGCGGAACGGCTCGCGGCGCGGATTGTCGCGTTCATCCCTCCCCGGGGACGCGTCACCGCGGTCAGCGGTAACGACATCATCATTGACCTCGGCGCGCAGGACGGCGTGTCGGTCGGGATGGACTTCCGCATCCTGCGGCGAGTCGAACGAGTTCCCGGCTATCCGGAGGAAGAACAGATCGCCACGGCGCAGGTAACCTCGGTGCAACCGGCCTGGTCGCGGATCGAGATTCCGCGCACGCGGGAGAACCTCATGCGTCCTGTCACGGCGCAGGAGGGTGACGTCGTCATCGGGCCGCAATCCATCGCGGTGGATGAGATCCCGCAGTACGCGTACCTCATGGTCTTCTCGCGCCCGATCGGCGCGGAGGTGTACGTCGACAACCTCTTCCAGGGCCGGACGAAGGAGAGTGGCCTTGACGTGCGCCTTTCCGCCGGACGGCACACCGTCCGGGTGGCCGCGCCGGCGCATAGGACCGACGAGCGCACGGTGGAGCTGCGTCCGAACCAACGAATGCCTTACAACGCGACCCTCGAGCCGCAGTTGCGCCGTCCGCCCTTCGCGATGCAGATCACGACGTTCAGCTACGTGCGCCAGAGGCCGACGGACGATACGTTTCGTGGCCAGCTTGACGGCGAGGCGCTTCAGGGAGCACAGGCTGGATTCGGACGGGTCTACCGGATGTTCATGACCGAACTTGGCGGCACGTGGACGTTCGCGAACATGGCCCCGGGAGAGGGTTATGGCGTCAACGAGACGCACCGGCTCACGCTCTACGGTCAACTCGGCCTTGCCGTGCCGATGGGGTTCTTCATCCCGTACGGCGGCGTCGGTTACGAGGTCGGGCGCTTCATGTTCAACGAGGATAACGTCTTCAGCGGCCAGGAGAGCCTTGGTGCGACGGGTAAGATCGGCCACGACGGGTGGTACTGGTCCGTCGGCTCGTTCATCAGCCGGTGGCTCCGGGTGGACTATCGGAGCACGTGGGGAAGGCCGGAGACGGACCTGAGAACGCTCACCGTCGGGCTCAACATATCGGGGTTGTGAGATGTTTCGAGCGAGCGTCATGCGCGTTCTCGGTTGCATCGGTGTCTGCGGCGCAGTCGTCTTCTCCTCCGGTTGCGAGACCGATGGCGGCGGGAAGTTGCTGGAGCCGCTGCTGTTCTCCTCGCCGGACTCCGCGGCGCGGTACGGTGAGCCGAACGACACCATCGAGCAGGCCGTCGCCGTTCCCACGAACGACACGCCGGTCCCTTCGGCGTTCCATCGCCTGAAAGACCTGGACTACTACCGCTTTCTCGCCGCACAAGGTGCAACCTACATCGTCCGGACCCTGGACCTCGAACCGGGCGTCCTGACGAACCTCGAGCTGCGCGATCGAGATGACAAACCTGTGACGCCGGACACTGTTGGTTCGACTGCGCCGGGAGCGATGCGCGTCGTCTGGAAGGCGCGTTTCGCCGGCTACCTGTACGTGCGGGTGAGCAGTGTCGAGGGAGGACGGGTCGGCACCTACAAGCTGCGCATCAGCGTCGGTCCGGACGGTTACGAACCCGATAATTCGATCTCGACGGCTCGTATGATCGCGATCAGTGGCGACCCGCAGCAGCACACGCTCCACGAGCGCACAGACGTGGACTACGTCGAGTTTGCTGGGTGGAGTGATTTTGCCTATCATATTAGGGTGGAAGTCGCTGATATGGCGGGGAATGTCTCCCTGTCGGTGGTGGACGCGACGGGGAATGCCCTAGCGACGAACGCCGCGCCGCCCTATGAGTCCATCACCGTGACGGTGCCGAACGACGGGTTCTACTTCGCCAGCGTCGCCGCGAAGAACGACCAGGCGCTGGGGACCTACAACATCTCGGTGACACCGGCGAGCGATCCGTGGGAGCCGGACAGCACGCTCGCCCTTGCGAAGCCGATCTCGACCGATGGTGCGCCGCAGCGCCATAGCTTTTCAAGCTCCGCCGATCAGGACTACATCAGGTTCGAGGCGCAGGCGGGCAGGCTGTACAGCATCAGAACTGATAGCCTCTCCAGCGGGGTTGATACGCAGATCGAACTGAACAGCGTTGCCGGGACCGCCCTCGATTCGAACGATGATTGGGCGAGCGGAAAGGAGTCGGGTTTGACCTGGACCTCAGCGCTCAGTGCACCGTACTACGTCCGGATTCGCAGCAGTGGCGTGGGCAAGCCGGGCCACTACGTAGTCTCCGTGAAGGGATGATGTGGCACGCTGATTGCTTTCTCTGAGAGTGAGAGGTCGTAAGTGTCGTAAGGTAATGAGGATGATTCGCATGGATCATTGCTCCAACAGGCCAGGAGGTGCCGCGATGCGGTGTATCGTTCTTCCCGTTCTTGCAGCAGGCGTAGCACTCGTGCTCTCGGCCTGCAGTTCCAAGCCGCCGGAAATCGGTCAGCAGTTCGTCACCGAGCGCGTTCCGGGAGATCGACCGGAGTGGGTGACGCGCCCGCCGCGCGACCAGGACAACAAGCTCTTTTTCGTCGGGTTCAAGACTCATTCATCGAGTCTTGAGAACGGCAATACCGACGCACGCCAGAATGCCGTCCAGAAGATCGTCGAGTACATCGGCGGAACCGGCATGGTGGATTACACGAAGGCGCGCGTGGAGGCCGGTCTGACGGATGAAGGACAGGCGGGCAACTATGTCGAGGACGGCTATCGCTTCCTCGCCGAGTCCATCGCGCAGGGCGTTCGCGAGGACGAGACGTACTACGAGCGCGTGAAAGAATGGCGGCCCGACGGATGGCACCACTTCTACAACTACTACGTGGTGATCAGCATCCCGAAGGACGCGCTTCAGCGCTCTGCGGCGGTGGCCTTCGAGCGGCAGGCCGCGGCGGCACGCGCCCGGAACGACGCGAAGGCGGAAGCGTTTGCCAACCGACTGCGCGAACAGTTGACCGTGGACGCGACTTCGCCGAATCAGTAGCAGTTCGGTTCATGATGTCCTGCAGGGGCGGACCCGTGTGTCCGCCCCTCCGTGAATCACCGGTCAACCCATGCGGGGGCGAACGTCCATGGGTTCGCTCTCCCAATCCACGTCGTCCGCCATGATCCACCATCGCCGTTTCGCCGTCCTGGGGACACTTGCTGCGCCGCTGGCCGCCTTCGTGCTCTTCGCCGGATGCAGCCCCAAACCGGTCAGGACGACGCTTCGGGGCGAGCGCGCGCTCGTGGAGGCTTCTGCCCAGGAGGTGCCCGGCTGGGTGGTGCGGGAGCCGGAGAGCGACCGCGAGTTCCACTACTTCCGGGGCATCCGTACGGACGCGCCGAGCCTCGAAGCGGGTGAGACCGACGCCCGGATGAACGCCGTCGCCGGGATCATCCAGTTCCTCGGCCTGCGCGTGACGGTGGACTACCAGCGCCTGAGAACCGAAGAGCAGACCGAGATTCGGGATGCGCTCCAGTCAGTCGGCGGCGCGGACATCTTCGGCACGCGATTGTCCGAGCTGTTCTACCGTCGCTGGCGCATCCGGGATGGCGAGGAGGTGCGCGACCTCTACGACGTGTACGTCCTCGTGCGATTCCCGCGAGAGTCGGTCGAACGGATCGCGCGCAGCCAGCAGGAGCGCCTCCGGAACGTCGAGCAGTTGATGGCGGGACCGGGCTTGATTGGGCAGCCAAGTGAGGTCTATGGGCAGATCGTCCGGACGGGACAGGCGTTGACTGCGATCAACGAACTGAACCGGTCCGTACTCATCACGACCGAGACGGAAGGGCAGGCGGAGAATCTCAAGCGGCAGGCGGTGGCTCGCCTCTCACGTCTCATCGGCGGGCTGCGACTCTCCATCGCAACGAGCGCGCAACAGGTTACCACCGGCGCTCAGAACGCGCCGTTCACGATTTCCGTTACCGTTACGACTGAAGACCGAAACGCGAGCGCACCCGTGCCGAACGTGCCGGTGACGATGGTCTTCGGTGATACGAGCCATACGCAGGTTGTCTGGACCGACGGGAACGGCGTCGGACAGTGGGAGGTGCGCGAAGTCCCATTCGGGACGGGGACCCGGACGATCACCGCCCGGGCCGAATTGCCGGCGGCGGTCGAAGGAATCTCCGACATCGCACGCTCAGTCCCGACGGCATCGGCATCGGTCGAGGTGGTACCGGCGACGCAGTTGGTGAGGCTGCTCGTCATCGTGACCGAGCGGACAGATGGTCAGCGGCTGGACCGGACGCTCGCGGAAGGTTGGCTCGTCGAAGCGCTGCGGAAAGAGGGGTTCACCGTCGTCTCACCGTCGCAGACGCCGTCCGATCTTGGAGGCCTCGACCCGCGGGCAAACGAGAACGCCGCACTCGTGTTTGCGGAGCGGGTTGGCGCGACGGTGCTCCTCACGGGGACGATTGAGACGAGCCAAGCGACGCCCGTGGAGATGATGAACGGCATCTACCTGACGAGCGCACAGGCGAGGCTCACGCTCACCGATCTCGCCGCCAGCCAGGTCCTTGCAACCATCACGTTACCGGACGAGGTCATCAGGGATACGCGGGGATTCGGCAATACGCCGGAACGGGCCGCCGATGCCGCACTCTCTCTGACCCGGCGTGGCCAGCGGAATGGATACGAGTACATCGCCGAGCAGGTGCGCGTGGCGGTGAATCACTGACCGTGTACGTTCAGTCTGGGAGCCCCCTTGGTCGTTGCCTCCGTGCCGTTCTGCTTCCCCGATCTCCGAACGCCGCGCTACACTTCCATGATCTCGGCTTCTTTGGCTTCGAGCGCCTCGTCCACCTTCTTGATGAACTCGTCGGTGAGGTTCTGAAGCAGCTTCTGGTCGTGACGGCTCTCGTCCTCGGAGATCTTCTTCTCCTTTTCCTGCTTGCGAAGGTGCTCGATGGCGTCGCGGCGCTCGTTCCGAACGGCGATGCGGCCCTCCTCTGCCATCTTCCGAACGACCTTGACGTATTCCTTGCGGCGCTCTTCGGTGAGGGGCGGCAGGACGATCCGGATGACGTTTCCGTCGTTTGTGGGGGTCAGCCCGAGCTCGGAAAGTCGGATCGCCTTGTCGATGGCGCCGAGCGCGTCCTTATCCCAGGGCTGCACCATGAGCATTGCCGGTTCCGGCGTCGTGATGTTCGCCAACTGTGAGATCGGCATCTTCTGCCCGTAGTAGTCCACCCGGACCACGTCGAGTAAGGCGGGGTTTGCCTTGCCCGTGCGGACGGTGCTGAACTCGTGGACGGTCGCTTCGAGCGTCTTGTGCATCTTCGCCCGCGTCTGGCGTACTGTTGCGCTCTCGCTTGCCATCGCAGCCTCCTCGCCCGTTGGTTATCGCTAGGCTACCCGCGTGCCGACCGGCTCTCCGAGCGCGGCCTTCACGAGCTCTCCGTGCCGCTTCAGGTTGAACACGATGATCGGGAGTTCATGTTCCATCGACAGGCTCACGGCGGTGGCATCCATCACCCGGTATCTGCCCTTGAGCACTTCGTCGTACGTGAGGGTCGCAAAGCGACGGGCGTTCTCGTTCGTCATCGGGTCTGAGTCGTACACCCCGTCAACCTTCGTGCCCTTCAGGATCACCTCCGCCTCGATCTCGACGGCTCGAAGCGTCGCGGCGGTGTCGGTGGTGAAGAACGGATTGCCCGTGCCCGCGCCGAAGATGACGATGCGTTCCTTCTCCATGTGCCGGATGGCCCGGCGGCGTATGAACGGTTCGGCGACCTGTTCCATCGGGATCGCCGTCTGCACACGGGTGTCAACGCCCATCTTCTCCATGGCGGCCTGCAGCGCAAGGGAGTTGATCACCGTCGCCAGCATCCCCATGTTGTCCGCCGTCGCCGGTTCGATGCCGAGCTGGCTGACGATGTCCCGGCCTCGGAAGATGTTCCCTCCCCCGACGACGAGGCCGATCTGGACGCCCTGCCGGTGCACCTCGACGATCTCCTGAGAGATCCGGTGCACCTCCGCCGGGTCGATCCCGAATGGCTGCGATCCCTGCAGCGCTTCGCCCGATAGCTTGATCAGGATGCGCTTGTAGGCGCCCATGACGCGTTCCTACTCGGTGCCGACCTGATAGCGAACGAACTGCTTGACCACGATATTCTCGCGGATCTTGGAGACCGCCTCGGTGATGAGGTCGCCGACCTTCTTCGAGTCGTCGCGGATGTACACCTGGTCGAGGAGGCAGGTTTCCTGGTAGTACTTCTCCAGTCGCCCTTCGACGATCCGGTCAACGACCTTGTCCGGCTTCCCCTCAGCCTTGGCCTGCGCCCGGTTCACATCCCGCTCGTGTTCGAGGACCTCCGCCGGGATCTGATCGCGGCTCACGTAGACTGGCCCGGATGCGGCGATCTGCATGGCGATGTTCTTTCCGAGGGTCCTGAAGTCCTCGGTGCGCGCAACGAAGTCGGTCTCGCAGTTCAACTCCACGAGAACGCCAAGCTGGTCGCCGGGATGGACGTAGCTGAAGATAGCTCCCTGACGAGCGGCACGGCTACCCAGCTTCGCGGATTTCAGTATGCCCTGTTCGCGGAGGTAGTCGACTGCCTTCTGGAGGTCGCCGTTGGCCTCGGTCAGCGCCTTCTTGCACTCCATCATCCCGGCGCCGGTCTTGTCGCGGAGCTCTTTCACTTGTGTGGCAGTGATATTCATCGGATCCTCACGGGTGGTTGCAGCAGCTCACGCCCTGGTACGGCAGCGAGAGGAGACGGCAGGATGTCCGGACATCTCCTCTCGCCATGGCGTGTCAGCTTCCGGACTCAGCTTGGGCTCTTGCCGGACTGGTACGAGGGGGCACGGCGCCGCCTTCTCTGGGGCTGCTGTGGCCGCTCGCCGCTGGGTTCCGCGGCGCGTGCTGGCTCGCTCTGGGAGGGAGCCTGCATCCCCTCGATCACGGCATCGGCCAGGGTGTGGAGGATGAGGCTCACCGAGCGAATGGCGTCATCGTTTCCGGGAATCGGATAGGTGATGAGGTCGGGGTCGGAGTTCGTATCGATGACGGCGAACACGGGGACGTCGAGCTTGTTCGCCTCGGCGACGGCGATACGTTCCTTCTTCGTGTCGACGACGACAAGGGCGCCGGGCAGGCGGCCCATCTTACGGATGCCACCGAGTTGGGACTGCAGCCGGGCACGAGCTTTCTCCAGCCGGAGGACTTCCTTCTTCGTGAGCTTCTCGAATGTGCCGTCCTCGGCCATACGGTCCAGATCGTCGAGCCGCTTGATGCTCTGCCGGATGGTCTGGTAGTTCGTCAACATGCCACCGAGCCAGCGATCTGCCACATAGTAGCTGTTGCAGCGCGTCGCCTCTTCCGTGACGATCTCGTGCACCTGTTTCTTCGTGCCGACGAAGAGGATCGGACGCCCCGACGCGGCGATCTTCGCGACTGCGCTTGCCGCTATCTCGAGCTGGGCGATGGTCTTGTTGAGGTCGAGAATGTGGATACCATTTCGCTCCATGAAGATGAAGCGTCTCATCTTCGGGTTCCAGCGGCGGGTCTGGTGGCCGAAGTGAACACCGGCTTCAAGCAACTCCTTCATCTGGACTCGTGCCAATGCCTTCCTCCTGACGGTGTTACCGTCGCTGTCGTTTACCTCCACGAGTGCCGTTGAGTCCGACTTGCCACCTCTCGCGAGTGCTCGCGCAGCGAGAGCCGGACGACCGTCGGCGGCATCCCGTGTGTGTCATCACGCCCCGTCGGTCGAGCGCCGTGCCTCGGCACGGCGTCAGGACGGGGTCAGTTGCGTGCTTACCGCTTCGAGAACTGGAACTTCTTCCGCGCGCCGGGCTGACCGTATTTCTTCCGCTCGACCATGCGCGGGTCGCGGGTGAGGAAGCCGGCCGTCTTGAGGATCGTGCGGTGATCGGGGTTCATCTGCGTGAGTGCACGCGCAATGCCGAGCCGGAGCGCTCCGGCTTGCCCGCTCAGCCCACCGCCCTTGCAGTTGGCGGCAACGTCCACCGTGCCGGCGACTTCCGTCAGTTTCAGCGGCTGTTCCACCATCATGACGAGCGTCGGGCGTGCGAGATAGTCCGCCGCAGTCCTTCCGTTGACGGTAATCTGACCGGTTCCGGGCATCACGCGAACTGAAGCAGTGGCATCCTTACGCCGCCCGGTCGCAAAGTAGACGGGACCTTCCATGTGCTCTTCCCTGTCCTCCCTCATTCATGTGTGCAGTCGGTTCCCCGTTCACGGGAGCGGCTGCGGGTTCTGTCCGGCGTGGGGGTGCTTGTCATCGGCATAGACGCGCAGCTTCGAGAGGAGCTGGTACCCGAGCGTCCCCTTGGGCAGCATACCGCGTACGGCGTGCGTCATCACCTGAGCCGGATCAGTCTTCATGAGCGTGTCAACCGACTTGAACTTCGCGCCGCCGGGGTACCCGGAATAGCTGAAATACTTCATGTCCTGCCGCTTGTTTCCGGTCAGCCTGATCTTCGCCGCGTTGACCACGATCACTCGGTCGCCGAGGTCCACGTGCGGGGAATAGGTCGGACGATGCTTGCCGCGCAGCACCTTCGCCACCCGACTTGCCAGCCGACCGAGGACCTGATCTTCGGCGTCCACGATGTACCACGTCGGCTCAATATCCTTCGAGCTTACCGTGACGGTGCCCTTGCCGTAGGTTGCCATTCGAAACTCCGGTTCCGACTTGGTCTGTTCGCTTTCAGTGCCCGCCCACATCGCGTCGGCGCAACCTCACCTCCGCCACAGATCAGCACGGAGAGTCATGTCACATCGCGCCGTGCATGAAAAGCACAGACTTATAATACTACCAACTCGCACCCTCGTCTGTCAACGCCTTCCTCGCCTCGCCATGAGATCGACGAATCGTTGAAAGAGGTACCGGGCGTCGTGGGGACCGGGCGAGGCCTCCGGGTGATACTGGACGCCGAAAACCGGTAGCATCCTGTGGCGCAGCCCCTCGACGGTCTGGTCGTTGAGGTTGACATGCGTCACTTCCGCGTGCGCAGGGAGCGAGTCGGCATCGACGGCGAACCCGTGATTTTGGGACGTGATCTCCACCTTCCGCGTCGTGAGGTCCATCACCGGCTGGTTCGCTCCGCGATGGCCGAACTTCAGCTTGAACCGGCTCCCGCCGAGGGCAAGCCCCATGATCTGGTGACCAAGGCAGATGCCGAAGATCGGCAGACCGGATATCTCGCTCTCGGCGATAAGCTTCTTCACCTCTCGAATCGCGTATGTGACGGCGTCCGGGTCGCCCGGCCCGTTGGCGAGGAAGATGCCGTCGGGGCGGTAGCTCAGTGCGTCCTCGGCGGTCGCCGTTCCCGGCAGTATCGTCACGCGGCACCCGTGCTGGACGAGGATTCGCAGGATATTCTGCTTGCAGCCGTAGTCGAAGGCCACGACGTTGTAGCGGGCGTCGGGGCGCACGGTCTCGGCGTTGCGTGTCACGTCGAACACGCCCCGATCCCACGTCCCGGGTTCCTTCCGGGTAACAATCGGGACGCAGTCAAGCCCGGTCATGCCCTGCCACTCCCGAGCCTGTTCGACGAGATCGCCCGGGTTCACCTCCCCGGTGGCCAGGCAACCCTTCAGGGAACCATCAATGCGCAGCTTCTTCGTGAGCGCGCGCGTGTCAATTCCCTCGATCCCGATGATGCCGTGTTCTCTCAGCCACTCGCCGAGCGGCGCCGTCATCCGCCAGTTCGACGGTGTCGGGCAGTACTCCTTTACGACAAACCCGTCCACCCACGGATGCGGCGCTTCCGTGTCGTCGAAGTTCACTCCGCAGTTGCCGATGAGCGGGTAGGTCATCGTCACGATCTGTCGCGCGTAGGACGGATCGGTGAGGATCTCCTGATAGCCCGTCATCGAGGTGTTGAACACCACCTCGCCGACGCGAATCCCCGATCCGGCGAAGGACCAGCCCTCGTAGACGGTCCCGTCCTCAAGGGCGAGGTGCGCACGTTCGCGTCCGAACATCGAGCCTCTTTCGCGTGAGAACTTCTTCGCGGCTCATTCCGTGCACGTCAATGAAGGTGTCGGACGAGCAAGGGTAGTGCACGGATGAATCGCACGGTCCTGTCGACGGCAACCCTCAAGTGCACAGGTTCTTCAAGGGACTGCAACAGCCACAGGGCGTGCCGGACCCAGTACGAGCGCAGTCGCAACGGCAGGCAGGCGCGTTCCTCGTGCGAAAGCTCGCCGCATAGCGCCTCGTAGCGACGGAGGATCACCGCCATCCGGTCGTAGTCCACGACCGCAGGGGGTGCTACCAGCGGCTCAGTGTCCGCCGGGGTGTCGCGGTCGGTGCACATCGCGAGGAAGAGGTCTGCAAGGTCGTCGGTTCGGTCGCCCCGGTGCGCCCAGTCGAAGTCCGTGAGGACGACCATGCTGTCTCCCTGCACCACCCAGTTGCCGCGCCACAGGTCCGCGTGGACCGGGCGAGACGCCTGAGGACGTTGCAGATGCGACTGAAGCTGTGCCTCCGCCAGGAGCGCCTCTTCTAGCTCGCCGGTGGGCAGCCCGTACGAGGCGAGCTTCTTGATGAGCTGCGGGCCGAGCCGTCGGGCCTCCGACGGATCGTACCATCCGGTCCATGCCTCCGGCACGAGTTCGACTGGAACCCGCTGCCACAGGGCAAGCTGCTCGCTCGCTTCGAGGGCTTCCGTGTCCCTGGGACGTCCGAGGGGCCGCCCGGAGGCGAGCCGGTGGACTTCGCACGCCGTGCCGTCGGGAAGGCTGAGCCACGTTTCCCCGTTCGGCTGCGCCATGATCTCCGGCGCCTTCCCGCCTTCCCGTTGAAACGCACGGATGAGCGCGTGGCTTTCCCTCCTGACGACGGCGGGATGGTGCTTCTTGAGGAACCACGCGCCGGTGGCAGTCCGCAGGCGGCACCGAGCGCGCTGGCTGTCCCATCCGGTCTCCGGCATCGCCAACGGCCCGGTCAATAGCGGACCGAGGCGGTACGCCGCGAGCACCTCGCGGATCTCTTCAACCGTCCACGGGAAGACGATGTGCGCGTCGAGGGTCACGTCGCTCTTCCATCCAGATCGAACCTCACCACGCCACTCACGATGGTCAGCACCGCCCGGCCGGTCAATTCCCATCCGACGAAGGGGCTGTTCCTCGATTTCGAGCGGAACGTGGCGGGGACGGACCAGCGACGCTTCGGATCAATGACCGTCACGTCCGCTGGAGCCCCCGGTTTGAGCGTGCCAGCCGGGAGGCCGCAGATGCGAGCGGGATTCGTCGCCATCTTCTCGATGAGCTGATACGGCGTGAGGACCTCCTTCACAACAAGCTCGGTCCAGACGACGCCGAGCGCGGTCTCCAGGCCGATGATGCCGAACGGCGCGGCGTCGAACTCTACCTGCTTCTCTTCCGGCGCGTGGGGCGCGTGATCGGTGGCGATCACGTCGAGCGTCCCGTCGCGCAGGCCTTCCCTGAGCGCATCCCGATCTCTGTTCGTGCGGAGGGGCGGGTTCATCTTCGCGTTCGTGTCGAACGTTTTGATCGCCTCGTCGGTGAGCGCGAGGTAGTGTGGTGCGGTTTCGGCGGTGATCTTCCCGTGCCCAGGGGTGGCGCGGGCACGCCGGATGACCTCGACGCTCTCGGCTGCGGAGACGTGGCAGATGTGCAGGTGCACCCCGGCATACCGCGCCAGCATGATGTCCCGTGCGATGCCAAGTGCCTCCGCGATGACCGGCATTCCGGTCATGCCGAGCTCGGCGCTCACGACCCCCTCGTTCATCTGTCCGCCTTCGGCGAGGTCGGCGTCTTCGCAATGAGAGAGGATGGGTCTGCCGAGCGGGCGCGCGTATTCCATCGCGTTGAGAAGGATGCGCGAGTTCTTCACCGGATCTCCGTCGTCGGAGAAGCCGACGACGCCCGCCGCCACGAGATCGGCCATCTCGGCGAGGTCGCTTCCGGCTCGACCCTTCGTGATCGCGCCGACGGTGTACACGTGGCAGGCGGCGCTCTTCGCGCGCTCGTAGAAGCCGCGCACGTTCTCCGCGTTGTCGGGGGGTGGCTCGGTATTCGGCATCGCCACGACGGTCGTAATTCCCCCGGCGACCGCGCTGAGCGCGCCGGTCTCGATGGTTTCCTCGTACTCGTAGCCCGGCTCGCGCAGGTGCACGTGGATATCCACCAGTCCCGGCGTGACGAGCATCCCGGTGACGTCGATCTCCCGCCCGTTCCTCGGTGCGCCTGGGTCAAGGACCTCCACCACCGTGCCGTCGGCCAGCAACAGGTCAGCCGGTCGATCCAGTTCCTGAGCGGGATCAAGAACCCGTCCGCCCCGCAAGATCAGTGTAGCCATGGCTTCCTGTACCCCTCAATCAGTTCGCCGAATTCCATCGCTCGTCCACTGTCAACTTCTCACATGACGGGTCGGCACGGCACTCGCGCCGGGCTCCCCCCGTGCGGGACAAGGGTGTCCCGCACAGGACCGTCACCATACTCCGGACGCCGCACTCGGCGGGAAGACCCCCCTGAGAGGTCATACAGCGACGAGGCTCGCCTTCACAAGTGCGTATGCTTCGACACTCGGCAGAGAGAGAGTCACTACCCCCTTCTTCGCCTTGCGGCGAACAGCCGTCAGGCTCCCTCCGGACTCCAGCGATTCGACCCGGCGCACCCGCCAGCCGTCCGGGACGGTGAAGCGTAGAGAAAGGTCCTTCACTGCCTCCACCGTGCGCGTTTCCGGTTTGCTCGTCAGGGAGATGTTGTAGTTGACTACGTGCGCCACAAAAGCGCCTGACTTGCCCTCCAGGCGGATGTACGGGAACACGCGCACACCGCACGCAGCGTACGGGTCGGCGACCTGCAAACGCTCCCAGTCCTTCACGAGGCTCGCCAGCGGGCCGGGGTCCAGGAACCGCTCCACCGCGACGGCCCTATCCAC
>Ga0315282_10011135_pt1 | contig 13984 bp, 8 predicted proteins | sample YL17G07_20_MG_FD_203693 | JGI IMG/M metagenome (GOLD analysis project Ga0315282, IMG submission 203693) | Sediment microbial communities from Yellowstone Lake, YNP, Wyoming, USA - YL17G07_20 | ecosystem: Environmental > Aquatic > Freshwater > Lake > Sediment | place: USA: Wyoming | collected... | reverse complement strand
CCGGGGTTGTAAGAAGACCAACGCACCTCGCCTCTGAGGGTTAACGGGATCCGTTCTCCAGGGACCGAAATGCTGAGGAAGACTTTAGCCAGAAAATCCATGGGCTTGTGAGTGAGAAAGCGGATGCCACCACGGCTCAGGTCCAGGACCGGACAAAATTCTTCGGCGAACTCGTCACCGGCAAAGAGTTTGCGGTCTTTCCTGTAAGAAACGGTGGCCCCGGGGATCCTGAATCGCTCGCAGGTTCTTCTTTCTAAGCCATTCTCTTCCATGGCCGACCTCCCTTTGTTCCTCCCATCCAGGCTTTGCTCAGAGGGACTTCCTAAAATATATCAAAAAGAGAACAAAAGTCAAAAGGTAATTGATCGTTGTTTCGTCCATCTCGTCAGATGCGGATCAAGGGCATTTTTTTAGTCGTTTCATCCCCCCGGTTTTTCGACAAAACAGAGCGGATTTTCCAGTAGAGCCCGGGGGATTCAAAATCGGGCCCTATCTCGGAACTACCGCGAACCTTCCTCGAGAACTCCCGAAACGGAATCCACCAGCACTCCCGAGCCAAGATAGAGCGCCGTCCGCTGATGGTGAGATTGGGGAACGAGGTCCAGGATGGGGGTCCCCCGTTCGTCCACAGCACCCCCTCCTGCTTCACGGCACATGAATGCCACGGGCGCCGCCTCATACATCAACCTGAGCTTGCCCTGAGGACGATTCTTGCTGGGGTCGGGGTGGCTGACGATGGCGGGGTACATGAAGAGTCCGCCGTCGGTCAGGATACGGTGGAAGTCGCCGGCGAGCGCGCCTAGGTAGCGGAAGCCGTATTTCTTTTCGTTCTCGCGAATCCACTGTTGCACCGGAAGGGCAAAGGTTTCCCGGTTCGATGAATTGAATGAGAGCTCCCACTTCTTTTTTTCTTCCGGGAGTGTCACCCGTATCGGCCGGACATAGTTCATGGTTTCGTCGATGTGAAAACGCCAGCATCCGGCGTCATGGAGGGCGATCGTAAAGGTCCCCGTGGGAATGACGAACATCCCGGCGGCGATGAATTCCCGGCCGGCCCGGAGGTGCCTGTCTTCGGGCCCCTCCAGGTTCCGCTTGGCCACTCCGAACAGAAAACCGACGGGCAGGTTGTGGCGCACATTGGAGGAGCCGTCCAGCGGATCATAATAAACAAAATACCTGCCTCCCTCGAGGTTCATCGAAATGATGTCTTTTTCTTCTTCGCTCACCGCCTGGATGACCCGGCCGGACCGGCGCAGGTGATACTTAACGACCTCGTTGGCGATCTCGTCCATCTGCATCACGTCCTCGCCTTGGACATTGACCGAGCCGGCCAAACCCAGGTTCCCGCGCAGCGCGCCAGTGAGATAGTAATACTGTATGCGCTTGGCCGAGTTCATCAGGGCGTTCATCAAGATCAGGAAGTGGTAGGTCCGATTATGGCGTTCCTGATGCTCGAGCAAAAAATCCATGAAGGTCTCGTCAAATTGAAGCACGGTCGTCCTCCTATGAAAGCTAACCTACTTTCAACGAAGATTTCAAACCCACTCTCTGAATCATACCCGCCCTGTGACCTGCTGGCAAGTCCTTTTCGATTTGAATTTGACTTTCTCCGTCAGACTGTTTAATTTAATCATGAGATCGGGACAATGCCAATGACAGGGGAAAGCGAATGGACGTTCTCAGTCTGAGCCGGCTGCAATTCGCCGTCACAGCGGCCTTTCATTTTGTTTTTGTGCCCCTCACTTTGGGCCTCTCTGTTCTCGTCGCCTACTGGGAGTCCCGATACCTGAAAACGAACGATGATCTCTATCTGAGGATGGCCAGGTTTTGGGGAAAGTTGTTCTTGATCAATTTTGTCCTCGGTGTCGTCACCGGCCTGACGATGGAATTCCAGTTCGGGATGAACTGGGCCGAATATTCCAAGTATGTCGGCGACATCTTCGGCGCCCCGCTGGCCATCGAGGCGACGGTTGCCTTTTTCCTGGAATCGGTTTTCCTCGGCGTCTGGGCCTTCGGCTGGAGCAAGGTGAGTCCCAAGGTCCATGTTTTTTCGATCTGGCTGGTCGCCATCGCCTCCAACCTCTCGGCGCTGTGGATCCTTCTCGCCAACGGCTGGATGCAAGAGCCCGTGGGCTTTGTCTTGAGGAACGGCCGGGCCGAGATGGTCAATTTCTGGGCCCTCATCACCAATCGCGCCGGCTGGAACGAATTCTTCCACACCGTCCTCGCGGGGTTTGTCGTGGCTGCTTTTTTTGTCATGGGGATCTCCGCCTACCATCTCCTCCGCCAGAACAACCCCGTCTTCTTCAAGACGTCTTTCCGGACGGCCGCGGTCTTCGGACTCGTGAGCTCGCTCCTCGTGGCCGTGAGCGGCGACTTCCATGCGGTGGGTCTGGCCAAGACACAGCCGGCCAAGATGGCCGCCATGGAATCCCACTGGGAATCGAAGACGGAAGCCCCCTTCCATCTCCTCCTCTGGCCTAATCCAAGACAGGAGAAAAATTCAATCGAGGCGCTGAGAATCCCAAAGGGGTTGAGCCTCGTGGCCTTTCATGAAGGAGGCGCCATGGTCAAAGGCCTGAAGGAATTTCCGGTCGACGAGCGCCCGCCTGTCCTCCCGACATTTCTGAGCTTCCGGCTGATGGTTCTCCTCGGACTCCTGTTTATCTTGGTGTCTTTTGCTGCTTGGCTCCGCTCGCGGAAGGGAAAGATCGAGGGGAGCCGATTTTTATTGAAGTTGACATTAGTCATCCTCCCTCTTCCTTACATCGCAGCCCAGCTCGGCTGGATCGTGACTGAGGTCGGCCGGCAGCCCTGGCTCGTCTATGGCGTTTTGAAGACGTCGGAGGGCGTTTCCAAGTCGGTCTCACATGCTACCGTTGTCGTCTCTCTCGTCGGGTTTAGCCTGATTTACGGGCTGCTCGCAGCGGCGGATATCTATCTTCTGGCCAAAAACGCCCGCAAAGGCCCCCCCGACCGGGGAGGTGCAAAATGACGCTTCAGATACTCTGGTTTGTTCTGTGGGGGCTCTTGTGGGCGGTCTATTTTGTGCTGGACGGTTTTGATCTGGGAGCGGGGATCCTCTACGGTAACCTCGGAAAGAATGAAGCTGACAAAAGCGTTATCCGGAGAACCATAGGGCCGGTCTGGGGCGGGAACGAAGTCTGGCTCATCACTGCCGGAGGGGCGACCTTCGCCGCTTTCCCAACAACGTATGCTCTGATGTTCAGCTTTCTGTACCCTGCGCTGCTGATCATCCTCTTTGCCCTCATTTTCCGGGGAGTAGCCCTGGAATTCAGGGGAGGAGGAGAGGGCTTGGCCTGGAGAAAAGGCTGGGATTTGTCTATCGGCCTGGGAAGCTTTGTCCCCGCGCTCCTGTTCGGCGTCGCTTTTGGCAATCTCTTCCGCGGGCTGCCGTTTGATTCCCATGGGTACCACGGTTCTCTTCTTTCCCTCTTTAACCCTTACGGACTTTTGACGGGCCTGCTTTTTGCCTTGATGTTCACCGTCCACGGGGCCTTATGGCTGGCTGCGAAGTCATCGGGCAACGTGCAAAGGAGAGCGCTCCGTCTGGCCTCTCGCCTATGGTCTTTCTTTTTGGTTGTGGCCGCGTTTTTTTTGATCATGACGAAGTTTGACACTCACCTTTTTGATAACTATTTCCGGTATCCTTTCCTGTTCATCCTGCCTTTATTGGCCGTCCTGGCGCTCTGGGGGATCGGGCCGTTCCTTTCGAAAGGGAAGACCCTCGCGGCCTTCTACTCGTCGTGCCTGACGACCGCATTGATCACCTTCACCGGCTTGGCGGGTCTCTACCCCAATCTCATCCCGTCCCGTCTAGACCCAGCCTCCAGCCTGACGATTTTCAATTCGTCGAGCAGTGCCTACACGCTGAGGATTATGACGGTCGTAGCCTTGGTTTTTGTCCCGCTTGTCATAGGCTACCAGCTCTGGGTCTACAGAGTCTTCCGTGGTCCCGTTTCAGGAGAAGACGCCGAAGACCATGAAGCTTACTAACGGCAAGCGGGATCGGAGTTTAGGCCCCCTCGCTGTTCAGGGATAAACTCGCAACGTGAGCATCGGCGGGTTTTCGGCCGGCCCGGTCCTCCTCTATCTTAATCGGGCGCGGTGTTCTATAATAAAAATGCAGAAATTGACTTGATGACAAGGGATCATGAGATCGAGATTTGCCCTGAAAATCGGTGGCTTTTACCAAGACATAAGGGCTAAGAATCTATCCACGCTGGCCGCGTCCGTGTCCTTTTTTGCCTTTCTCTCGCTTTTCCCTTTTTTCGTCCTGCTGGTTTCTTTAGCTTCTCTCTTCCTTGGCCAAAAGACAGTGTTGCCGAAACTCGAGCCGCTGTTGCGGACATTCCCCAAAGGCGTTGTCGAGACTGTCACAAACACTCTCAGGGCCGCCCTTTCCCAGGGGAAAGTTGTTTCTGTTCTCAGCCTTGTCTTGCTTGTGTCTTCCTCGTTCGCGGTTTTCGGCCAGCTTCAGACCGCTCTGAATAGCGTCTTCGGGGCCCAGAGGGCAGCCAAGAGCTGGATCAGGACCCTGAGGGCGTTCTTTTTTTTTGTGGCTTTCGCCCTTATTCTCCTGTCGCTAATCCTGGGTGGGAGCATACTTTTTTTTATGGCTTCCAAACTGAATAAGCTTCCCCTCCTCCGGTCTTTCATCCTGGTTGAAGGCGGCACCATTCTGATTGAGGTTGTCTTGGTTTCGTTTTCTTACAGATACCTCACCTCCAGGAAATTAGCCTGGAGGAGTGTCTTCACCGGCGGCCTGGTCGCTTCCCTGGGCTGGGAAATCTTGAAAGCACTTTTTGGCTGGTACATCAGCAAGCTTGGCGGCGGCACCGCGATCTATGGCGCTATTGGCTCTGTTTTTCTCCTGATGCTGTGGCTGTACTATTCTGTAATTATCTATCTCGTGGGAGCGCACGTCAGCGTCGAGATCGAATGAGAAGAAGTCTCCTTCGCCGAGTTTTCCGCCGGAAGATTCTCCTGATCCTGAGTTTGTTTTTGGTTCTCCTGCTGTCCCTGCTTTTGGTCGTGGTTCACACTCCCTGGGTCAGGGCCTTCGCCCTGAAAAAGGCCGCGGCCTACGTTGAGAGCCAGTATGGAATCAAGCTGGTGGCTGACTCTCTCCAATATGACCTTGCGACTCTGCGCTTTTGGTTGACCAATGTCTCTCTCACTGTCGGGAAATCGAACCTTCCCGCTTTTTTCCAGGCCGACGAGGTGAGGGTCCGCCTCCCTGTCTCCTTCCTATTTAAAAAAGGATTTCATCTCAAAGAATTGGCCGTGGAGGGCCCGAGGGTACGCATTATTTATTCCGATCGCGGAATCCCGAACACTCCCTCCCTGCCCGCTTCGACGACGCCAATATCTTTCATCCTTGAAAAAGCGTCGATTCGAGAGGGGCTTTTTGTCTTTTCCGATCCGGTCAGTCATATCGACATCAAGATGCCCGGAATCGGAATTGATGTCTTCTGGCTCGAACGGTCCGTTCATGCCCTCCGTCTGGCGGCTAAGGAGGAAGGCCTTGCGGAGATCGGCCGGACCAGGATTCCAATCCAGGGACTCCTGCTGGCGGGTATGTTCGATCCGGACCAGGCCTCGATCAAAGAGCTCTCAGTGAGTGTGGACCAAAACAGGCTCCAGATAAAGGGGGAAGTGAAGGACTTACTCTCACCCAGATTTCAACTTGAGGCGCAAGGGGATTTCGTCGCCGCGGACCTTCAGCGGATCCTCAACCTTCAAGAGCAACTGGACGGCCGATTAGAGTTGAGGGCAAATCTTTCCGGCGGCTTCAAAAAATTTACCGCGGAGGGAAAGCTTGCCGGCCGGAACCTTAGAGTCGGTTCCTGGCGGAAGGCCGACCTGGCCGCCACCTTCCGCTGGGACGAGAGATCCTTCTCGGTCCCTTCATTCAGGGTTGAATCTCCGTTCGGAAATCTCTTCGGAAAAGCCGGATCCTCGGCTCAAGACGGCGGCCGGGAAAACAGCGTCGAAGTCTCGTGGGATTCGCTGGACCTGAACCGTGTTTCGGAAGACTTGAAATTGCCGCTAAAGATCGCCTCCCGGTCCGAGGGCAATCTGCAGATTCGATGGAGCGGAACACAACTTCCCTCGCTCCGAGCCAAGGCGGATATAAAGCTCGCCCCGACCCGGGAGTCTCCTTCAGGCGAGGTATACCCGTCGCTCTCCGGCTGGATAAAAGTGGATCTCGAGCCCGAGTCCTCTTCTTCTGCGTATTCTTCTCTAGTGCTGATCCGGGGACAGCTCGCTCGGAGCGGAAAGAGCGAAATCGGCATCGACGGGAAGGCTGCCCTGAGCCAGGAATTCCTGGATCTTTCGGCCCTTCGGCTGTCTTTGCCCGGCGGAGTGATCGATGCCTCGGCCCGTTATCCCTTGAGAAACAAAAACGGTCGACTTGAATTTTCGATCCAAGCGAAAAAGATCGATCTAGAGAAAACCGCCGAATTGTTGGGATTTCCTGGAGATTTCCACGGCACTGTGACCCTTGAGGCCAAGGGGTCGGGGGCGGTGAACCAACGGGAAATTGAATTTCATGCTTCCGGCGAGAATCTGCGATACGGGAAAAACGAGTTGGGCCGGGCGAACCTCGAAGGAAAGGCCGCCGCCGGTCAGGTCGGATTCCGATTTTTCTCGGACACTTTTCCCATTTCCAGCGTTGGTGTGATCTTGCTTCGGCCGCCCTATGACATGAAGGGGACGTTTTCGTTCAGCAGCCTGGCGCTCGGTTCTCTACTAAAACTCGCTTATCCGGGAAATAACCGCCAGGTTAACGGGAACCTAACCGGAACCGTCGACTACCGGGCATCCCTCAGCAAACCCGCGGACTCTTTTCGGGCCGACGTTTCGGTCGAGAAAATCTCCTTTGGTCCCCCGGAACTTCTGATGACGAATCAGGGACCCATAAAGATCACTTTCGATGGGAAGTCCCTGGATGTCAAGGAGATGACCCTGGCTGGACCGGGCACTCGCATCCAAATCCAGGGAGATGTCCCGGCGCATCCTTCCTCCGGGCGGGGATTTCTTTCTCTCCAAGCCGGGATCGACCTCGCCCTTCTCAACATGCTCGGCGGGGACATCGACGCTCGGGGCCGGGCGGAAATCTCGGCGAAGATAACCGGGTCCTTTTCTGCTCCCGAGGTTGAGCTTGGGGGGGAAATCAAAGAAGGAAGTGTTCTGCTGAAACCGATGGGCCTTCCCCTTGAAGGCATCGACCTGAGTTTTGCGGTCAGAGGAAACCAGGCTGAGGTTGATAAAGCCGTTTTCCGTTGGGGAAAAGCCGCGGGCACTCTGGCCGCTAAATTTCCTTTGCACGCGTTCCTGCCGTCGGTTCCCAGTGGGACGGGACCGGATCTTATCCGGTTGCACGGAGAAATTCGTAACTTCGACCTCGGCGACATGGGCTCCGCCCTCCATCTTGGATTCCTCCAGGGGATGAGCGGAAAGGTCGATTTGGATCTCGACCTTCAGGGGAGATCTCCTCGATGGACCGATCTGGCGGGAGAATTGGATATCAACACGTTGCGGATATCCGCCGGGGGAATGTCTTTCGGGCAGGATGAAAAGGCCCGGATTCTGGTCAAGGAAGGACGATTCGACCTTCAGGGCCTGAAGTTGTCCGGAGCCGGAACATCTCTTGATCTGAGCGGTTCCGTGAATCTCCCACTGAGGACTTTCTCCGGAGTCATTTTGCGCGGGCGGCTGGATTCGGCTCTCCTCAGGCCGTTTCTCACCGCAGCGGAAATCAGCGGACAAGTTGACCTCCAGATCCAGGTTTCGGGCGACCTCGGGAACCCCCAGCTTGACGGGACACTTGACGCCAAAAACATCGCAATGCGTTGGCCGGAATATAGGCTTTATCTCAGGGGGGTCGAGGGGAGAGTCGATCTCCAGAAAAGCCGTATCGTCATCCAGCACATCCATGGAACACTCAACCAGGGGAGCTTCTCCATTCGCGGTGCCGTCGACCGGGACCATTTCCTCGTGAGCGGTGCGGACGTTCAGATAACTGCCGACAACGTCATGACCAATTATCCCCAGGGATTGCTCGGCGAGTTGGCCCTGGATCTAAGGCTCGGGTCAGACGGACGCAGACAAAAGCTGAGCGGAAAAGTGACCCTGATCCAGGGACAGTACGCCGAAGATTTTTATTTCGGATCGCCGCTCTCCGGCATCTTTGCAAGGAGTTACACGCCGGTCTATACAGAGCGCAGCCCGCTTCTCGATCGTTTGGACTTCAACATCGATCTCACGACCGCTAACCCGGTCCAAATCCGAAACAATGTTGCCGATGCTCAGGTCCAGGCGGGGTTGAAACTCACGGGGACGCCATATAATCCCGGTTTGGGAGGTCGATTGATGGTTGTCGAGGGTGGAAGGGTCACCTTGGCGGGCAACAGTTATCAAATCGAACAGGGGAGCGTGGATTTCGTCAACCCGAACCGGATCGTGCCCGACCTCAACATGAAAGCAGTGACCAGAGTCAGCGGCTATACGATCCAGCTGAGTTTGAGCGGCACACCAGGCCATCTTTCTGCCAGCCTCAGGTCTGATCCCGTCCTTCCTGAATCGAGCATCATCTCGCTGCTCATGACCGGAGTCCCGCTTCAGGACGTCAAATCCCCGGTCCTGAATGTCTTGGGGGACCAGACCTTGACCTATCTCGGCGGAGCACTCACCGGGCAGTTGGGGAAGACCGTGGCCAGGGGGTTGGGGCTTGAGACCCTACGCATCGACACCGGCCTCGTCTCCCCTCAGCAAAGCCCGGAGGCGCGAATTACAATCGGCCAGCACTTAGCGCGCGATCTCCAGTTGATTTTCTCCCAGGGCCTTCGAGATTCCAATAACCGGATCATCATCCTCAATTTTGAGCCGCTCAGGAACTTCAATTTTCAGGCCCTCCACCAGCAGAGCGATGTCTATCGGTTCAGCTTCCAGAACCAATTGCACTTTGGTCCATCCACTCTGGGTTCCTTGCCTCAGGAATATTTAATCGCCCAGAAACCGCTCGAGATCGGACGGGTCGAACTGAGCGGCGGCCTCGGCTTTCCCGAGAAGACGATCCGGAAACGACTCTCGCTCAAGGAGGGCAAAAGATTCGACTTTCTCTCCTACCGAAATGACGTCCAGAAGCTCAGAGATCTCTACCGAAAATCAGGCCACCTGCAGGCGGCGATCAGAGCCGCAAGAGAAACCGACGGCGGGCGCATCAACATTTCCTTCAGAATCCAGGCCGGACCGCGGGTCGAAATTCATAGCCAAGGGCTGCGCATCCCGAGGTCCCTCCGAGAGACTCTTGAGAGGGCTTGGATGCAAAACTCCGACGATAGAATCAGGCTCGATGACGTCCAGCGAAAAACGGAAGCCTACCTGTGTTCGAAGAGGTATTTCCGCGCCGAGGTCGCGGCCCGGGTCGAGAGCGAAAGCCAAACGGATCGGAGGGTGCTGATCACCGTGAATGCGGGAACGCGCTTCAGCCGGCCGGCTCTGATTTTCTCCGGAAACAATTCACTCTCTGGATCGCGGCTGACCAAGGCCTTGGACCCAAAGACGATCTACTCCGATGTTTTCACCGCGCCCCAAAATTCCTCCCGGACGCTGAGGGATTTTTACCGCCAGAGTGGTTACCTTCAGGCCCGCGTGGAACGGCCGGTCACGAGCTTCAGTCGGGACGGAAATTCCGTAAGTGTAATCTTCAAGATCGAAGAAGGGCCTCTGTTTTCCGTCCGGAACATTGCCTTTGAAGGCAACCGGTCTATCGATAGCAGCGCCCTCCTGAAGGCTAGCGGCCTTCGCACCGGCGAGATTTTTCTGCCCGAGAAGTTCGATCGGAGTCAATCCAACCTGCAATCCTTTTATGAGGCCAAGGGTTTCAACCGGGTTGATATCGAAGCCGGAATCCGCCTGGATCAGGCCAATTCCGGCCTGGCCGTCGACTACAAGATCACGGAAAATTCCCGGGCGGCTATTAGCGACATCCAGATCTCCGGCAACAGAATGACGGGTTCGGGGTTCATCCGGGATGTTCTGAGCTTTCGGAAAGGAGACCTGGTCACATTCCGTGGCCTGAATGAATCACGGCGGGATCTCTATAACCTGGGGGTATTCCAAACGGTGAACATTGACGCTGTGCCATCAGAGGGATCGGCCTCTCAAGCTGACCCGGCACGGGATGAAGAAAGTCCTCCGCTGCCCTACGTGGCCAAAATCGATGTTGCCGAATCAAAGCCGGTCACGTTACGATATGGGCTGCAATATGATACTGAGACCATGTTCGGCGGCAATGCCGAGCTCGTCCACCACAATCTCTTCCGCAGGGCCGTCGCTCTGGGCGGAAGCACAAACCTCGACCGTCTTGAACAAGCGGGCCGGGCCTTCATCCAAACTCAGCACTTCCTCGGCAAAGCCGACACTCAGTTCTTTGTCTATTTCGATCGCCGGGTCGAGCCTGCCTTTGACGTGGATGTGCGGGGATTAACCTTGCAGCAGCAGCGGAAGATCGGGGAGAGGTCCATCCTCTCCTATGATTATTCCTTTGAACGGAACCGCAGCCTCGCGCCGAGCGGGCCGCTGAATCAAGCGTTCAATATCGGACGGCTTACGCTGGCGCTGATCAATGATTCCAGGGACGACGTCTTCGATCCGAGAAAGGGGCACTTCATCTCCCAGACGCTGGAGTACGGAGCCAGGTTTCTGGGGTCGGAGGTCCGCTATCTTCGCTATTTCGGGCAATCCTTTTTTTACTTCCGGCTGACACCGTTTCTTCTTTATGCAACGGGGCTTCGCCTGGGATTGGGACAGGGCCTGGGGCGGGATCTTCTGCCGGGGCAAAGATTTTTCGCCGGAGGCAGCAATACGATCCGGGGGTTCGATTTCCATGAGATCGGTCCCAAAGACCCGGCGACAGGCGAAGCCGTAGGGGGAAATGCGCTCTTTGTGCTCAACGAGGAGCTCAGGTTCCCGATCTACGATGTCGTCTCCGGAGCCGCCTTCCTGGATTTGGGCCAGGTCTATCCGAGTGTCTCTCGTTTCAATCCTTTCCGCGTCCGGAGCGCGGCAGGATTTGGGCTTCGTTTAAGCCTGGGTGCGCTGCTCGGGAGATTCGACCTGGGCTTCAAGCTGAATCGGCGAACAGGGGAGTCCCCCTATCGCCTATATTTCAGCATCGGGCAGGCCTTCTGAATTCAAGGGCGCCCGATGACTACCGGCGCCACTCGCCTCGCTTTCAGGGCGAAAATTTCCAGAAGGGTCGGTCAGCGGCCGTCGTTATCCCGAGCCGATGATGCGATTGGTGAATTTATGAGCTTTATTGTTGTTGACAGCAGGACGTTGGAGGGTTAATCTTAAGATATGAGCAAGAAAAAACACGCGGCAATTTCCCTTTGTCTTTTATTTTTGGTGTCCTCGGCTTTCGCCCAGAACTGGTTCAAGGGAACCCTGGATGAAGCCGTGGCCAAGGCCAGGACCGAAAACAAAAAAGTTCTCCTCGACTTTTTCTCGGGTGGCTGAGGGAGTTGTATACTGCTGGGTCAGCAGTTCTACGCAAATCCAAAGTATCAGCAATTTTTAAACGCCAACTTTGTTCTCTACCGGGCATCGCGCGGAGATAAGACCGGCGATGCGATGTACAAGAAATTCAATGTCACGGGAACCCCGACGGACATGCTCCTGGGCCCGGACGGCACGCCCATCGATTGGATCGTGGGTTACCAACCGCCCGCGGATAAATACCGCGATCGAGTAGAAAAGAGCCTCAAAGGGATCGACACCTTTCAGTCCCTTTCCGAACGCTACGCCAAGGAGCCCAAGAATGTGGAGGTCGTCTTCAAGCTCGCCCGAAAATTTTCCGTCAGATACGACGACCAAAATCAGAAAAAGGCCCTGGAGCTATTTAAGCAAGTGCTCGCCATCGACCCCGAAGGGAAGATGGGGACGACGACCGCCGAATATGAAGAAGCAAAGGTGACCTACACGGAGTATGCTGAATTCTCGATGGGCGAAATGCAGCTCTTCGGCATGAAGGGCGAGGCCCGGCCTCTGCAGGATTTTATCAAAAAGTACCCCAAGAGCGGACTCCAGTACCCTGCCTGCAAGGACTTAGGCTCCTACTACCAGCGTTCCGGTTCCAAAGAAGAAGCCGCCAGGTTTTTTGAAGATTATATCGCCAAGTACCCTCAGGATCCCTTCGTTCTCAATTCTTACGTCTCGAGGATCATCCAGGACAAGACGAATATTGATAAGGGGATCGAGCTTGAAGAAAAGATCAGAGATCTTACAAAATACAATCCGATTCTATCTTACCAGAAGAATCTCGCCGACCTGTACTTGTTGAAAGGAGACAAGGCCAAAGCCGAGGAGTTCTACGGCAAGGATTTCATTGAGGGCAGAGTCTCTCGGCTTCCCTTTGATCTCATGGACTACGCCAATTTTTGGGCCAAGCAGAAGATGAATACGGAGAGCGCCGTTGAGATGGCCGAGTTGGCGCTCAAGCTGAAGCCGGATAACAACTATCTTATCCAATCCGTGGCCAACATCTATTGCCAGGTCGATAGGTCTGATAAGGCGCTCGAAATCTACGGGCCAGACTGCTTAAAGAAGCATCAGGACGAAGCTCAATACCTTGAGGGATACGCCTCATTCTGGTCCGGCCAGGGGAAAAACCTGGAAAGCGCCCTGGATGCGGCGAAGAGGGCCTCCGAACTTTCTCCGGATGATTCTTATTCCTGGTTTGTCCTGGGCGGAGTTTACCAGAATCTCAATCGCTTTGAAGACGCCCTCAAGGCCGAGGAAAAAGCGCTCGGCCAGGCTGAAACTGATAAGGAAACATCATTCATTCCCAGGATCAAGCAGAAGATCGAAGAGATCAAGAAGGGGATGTCCCAAAAATAAGGGACTTCTGCCGAGCTATTCGGTTAGCTTGATTCGCTGATTCTGGCGAGTGAGTATCTCGTGACGGGTCCGGCCGCCGCAGAATCGCCGGATTAAATCAATAACTTTGCCGCAGATCTCCTCGATTTCCGCAGCGGGAATGGGCGGTAGGCCATCGACATTGAACTCGATGTCATTTGTGGTCGGCAGCGTCAGGGTGTGATTCGCCTGCCGCCAAGTCCAGCGACGTGTCAGAACGGTGTTCCCTTCGACGAAGATGATCTCTCCCGGGAGGGGCGATTCCACGCTCTCTGACCCAAACGGGGTAAAGACTTCATCGCCTTTCGCCAGACGCAGGGATATGTCTTGCGCCAGGACATCAATAGCATGTCCCCCCGTGGGGACCAGATATTGCAGAGAGACGGCATTCCCAATATCCACCAAGGTGTTGATGGACGGCAGGGGATCATTTCTCAAGGCGCGACGGGCCATGGCTTCGATAGATGATCGAAACTCGGCCGGCCTGGCCCCAAAAGACCGATACGCCTCCCTCCACGACTTTATTCTCGGATGCTCGGCGATCGTCTCAATCTTGACCTTGCTGTGGATGGATGCTTCGGCGTCGCGCAACAGAGAAACAACCTCGGCGGGGGATTCTCCGTTGGTGACGTCGTAGGCGAGGACGACTCCGCGGATATACGCGGGAAACCTAGCAAAAATGTCGTCGGCGATGGAATAATACAACTCTTTCACGGCTCATTCCCCCCCTTTCATAATCCAGCCAAACTCGCCCCCACGGGCACTCGAATGTTCTTGTAGCGCAAGAACTCTTCGGCGGCAAATAGAAAATCCATCAGGTATTCCCGGGTGGCGGCCTTGCCCAAATGCCCGACGCGGAATATCTTGCCTGCCAGCTCCCCCAAACCGCCGCTGATGGCCAGGCCGCGCTCTTGCTCGAGCCACTGGCTGAATTCCGACACCTCGAACTCGGGGCGCGCTTTGACTGCGGTGACGATTGGAGCCGCGTACTCATCCGGCACCAACATCTCAAATCCTATGTTGCGGAGTCCGGTGC
>Ga0315282_10011133_pt1 | contig 13984 bp, 10 predicted proteins | sample YL17G07_20_MG_FD_203693 | JGI IMG/M metagenome (GOLD analysis project Ga0315282, IMG submission 203693) | Sediment microbial communities from Yellowstone Lake, YNP, Wyoming, USA - YL17G07_20 | ecosystem: Environmental > Aquatic > Freshwater > Lake > Sediment | place: USA: Wyoming | collected... | reverse complement strand
TTGTCGCGACGGTCGCGATTTTTGCCCTGCGCCAGCCAGAGGGGCGGTACGGCTTCTTCCTCGAACGGCGCCAGGAAGCCGAGTCGGCCTGGTTCCCGCTGATTGCCTGGTCGCACAACCCCGGATATGATGAACTGGCCTTTAGGGACCAGGTACCGTCGTGGCAGCACCCCCTGGGCACCGCGCGGCTGGGCGACGACGTCCTGCTGCGCATTCTCTACGGCGCGCGGACCGCCATGACGATCGGTTTCGTGGCCGCGGGCATCGGGTCGACCATTGGCGTCATACTCGGGGCATTGAGCGGCTACTTCGGCAAATGGGTCGACCTGGTCCTGATGCGGATCGCCGAGATCTTCATGTTTATCCCGACGCTGGTCCTTATCATCATTATCCTGGCGGTCATTCCATCATGGGTGCCGGCGCTCTGGGCGGTCGTGGGGGTCATCGGCGTCACGGGCTGGACGGGGGCGTACCGTTTGATGCGAGCCGAGTTGTTTCGCATCCGCAGCGAGGACTACATGACGGCGGCGCGGGCCCTGGGCGTGCCGACCCGGCGGCTCCTCGTGAGGCACGCCATTCCGAACGGCCTCGCGCCGATCCTGGTGGGGGCGGGCTTCGGCATCGCCGGCGCCATCGGCATCGAACTGACGCTCGCGTTCCTGGGCCTCGTGCAGACGCCCAGTTGGGGCGAGATGCTTAACGACGGACGCCAGCACCTGGAGTACTGGTGGGTCTGGGCTTCCGCGGGTGCGATCATTTTCGTGACCATGTTCGCTTACAACCTTCTGGCCGAGGCCATCCGCGACTCCATCGACCCGAGGTTGAAAATCTGAGGTTCGGCGTTTGGCCGCGGCCGGTACGGCCGCGGGATGGGCGATGCGGCAGCACTCGTGGTTCGCGTCGCCGTGCCGGCGACGGCTAAACGAGGCGCGGCAGGGCGTTGCCGTGTTTAGCCGCGGCCGGTACGGCCGCGGGAATCGTGCCGGCGACGGCGAGGCAAGGTGTGCTGCGTGGTGCTCGGCGGACCGCTGGCCTGCCGCGATGAAGTGCGATGAGGAGGCGCTTGTGCCGCCCAACGACATCCTGCTCAGCGTCCGGGGCCTGACGACCCGCTTCTTCACCGAAGAGGGCGTGTCGTACGCCGTCGAGGACGTCTCATTCGACATTCCGCGCGGGCAGACGGTCGCCTTGGTCGGCGAGTCGGGTTGCGGCAAGACGGTGACCGCACTTTCGATCCTGCGGCTGGTGCCCGACCCGCCCGGCCGCATCGTGTCGGGCAGCGTCTCCCTGGGCGGGGCGGACCTGCTGAAGTTGCCCGAGGCCCGCGTGCGCGAGGTACGAGGCAACCGCATCTCCATGGTCTTCCAGGAACCCATGACGAGCCTCAACCCGGTCTTCACCATCGGCGACCAGATTATCGAGGCCCTGGTGCTTCATAAGAAGGTCGGCGGCGGCGAGGCGCTGACGCAGACCATCGCCATGCTCCGCAAGGTCGGCATCCCGGACCCCGAGGCCCGCGTCCGCGAGTACCCGCACCAGATGTCGGGCGGCATGCGCCAGCGGGCCATGATTGCCATGGCCCTGGTGTGCGGGCCGGAACTGCTGATTGCCGACGAACCCACCACGGCCCTCGACGTAACCATCCAGGCCCAGATCCTGGACCTCCTCAAGGGCCTCCAGGACGAGATCGGCATGAGCATCCTCTTGATTACGCACGACCTGGGCGTGGTGGCCGAGATTGCGCGCCATGTGGCCGTCATGTACGCCGGCCGCATCGTCGAGGAGGCCGACGTTCAGGAACTCTACGAGAACCCTCTGCACCCCTACACGGTTGGCCTGTTCCGGAGCCGTCCGTCGCTGGAGCGCAAAGGCCCGCTGGCAGCCATCCCGGGCCTGGTGCCCAGCCCCCTGGCGATTCCGCCGGGCTGCGCGTTCCATCCGCGGTGCCCGCTGTCGGACGGGGCGAAATGTGTTCACGATAGGCCCCCCTTGGAGCCGAAAAAGGAGGGGCAGGCGCAGGGCCATGCCGCCGCATGCTGGTACGCCGGACAGGTGGCCGACATGCGGGCACGCCAGGAGGCGCTCTACAAATCATGATTGCCACGGCTGCCGATCCAGTCCGCGAAGATACTCTCCTGGAGGTCCGCGATCTGCGGACGCACTTCCCGGTCCGCCGCGGCCTCCTGAGCCGGACCATCGGGTACGTCCGGGCCGTCGACGGCATCTCGTTCACCCTGGGACGCGGCAAGACGCTCGGCTTGGTGGGCGAATCGGGTTGCGGCAAGACCACCGCCGGGCGGACGATCCTGCGGCTCATTCCCGCCACCGCCGGGTCCGTCAGGTTCGAGGGCGAAGACGTGTTCGCCCTGCCGCCGGGCCACCTGCGGCGCCTGCGAGAGCACATGCAGATCATCTTCCAGGACCCGTACGGCAGCCTGAACCCGCGGATGACGATCGGCGGCATCATCGGCGAACCGCTCAAGGTCCACGGCCGGGCCCGCGGACGCGAACTCGAAGACCGCGTCGCCCAACTGCTGGACCGCGTGGGCCTCAGCCCCGCGTACCGCAACCGCTACCCGCACGAGTTCTCGGGCGGCCAGCGCCAGCGCATCGGCATCGCGCGGGCCCTGGCTCTGGAGCCGCGCCTGGTGATCTGCGATGAACCCGTCAGCGCCCTGGACGTCTCCATCCAGGCCCAGATCCTGACGCTCCTGGAAAGGCTCCAGGCGGAACTGAAACTGGCGTACCTTTTCATCGCCCACGACCTGGCGGTCGTCAGCCACATCTCGAACGACGTGGCCGTGATGTACCTGGGCAAGATCGTCGAGAAGGCGCCCAGCGGACGCCTCTACGAGAACCCGCTGCACCCGTATACGAAGTGCCTGATGTCGGCGATTCCGAAGTCGCGCCCGGGGGCCGGCCGCCAGCGCATCATCCCCAAGGGCGAGGTCCCCAGCGCGATGAACCCGCCCGCCGGTTGCCCGTTCCATCCGCGGTGCCCGTGGGCGTTCGACCGGTGCCCCGTGGAGGTGCCGCACCTTCTGCCCGCGGCCGGCGAACCGGATCACGTGGTGTCGTGCCACTTGTATCATGAGTAGGGGCACGGCATGCCGCGGCCCTACAGGGCATGCCGGCACGAGGCACCGACAGGAATCGAAGTCAGGAGCACATATGAGAGTCCGAACGTGCCTGGCCGGGCTGGTGATGTTGGGGTGGCTGTCTTGTGCCCAGGCTGCGGCGCCGCCCGACCCGCGCCTCGAGGCCCTGAGCCTCGTGCCGAAGGACGCCGTCGCGCTGTTTAATATCCCGAGCATCCAGGCGCTGGAGGCCGACCTGAAGCGTTTCTCGCGCGAGACCGGGTGGCAGATCGGCCGCGGCGACCATCCGGCGCTGGAGGTGCTCGCGCACCGCACGGGCATCAGCGAAGGGCTCGACCCGGCGGGCTCCGCCTGCGTCGCCTTCATGGACCCGAAGAAGTTCCGCGAGCGTTACACGGTCTACATTCTCCCGGTGGCCGACTGGGACTCGCTCCTGAAATCCACGGCGGGCGAGGAGATGATGTCGGGCCTTTACGCCCTGACCGGGACGCAGGGGCCGCGGTTCGTGCTGCGGCGGGGCAAGTTCGCCGTCATCACGAGTTCCATCCGGACGCTCGACGCCCTGGCCGACGCGGCGCCGCTGGCGCCGGCCCTGCGGCCGGAGACCCTCGCCCGTGCCGCCAGCGGCCCGATGATCTACCTCAACATCCGGCAACTCAAGGACATCTACGAGCGGGAGATCGCCTCGTGGTTCCGGGCTGCGACCGGCCAGGTCTACCATGAGCCTCAGGCAGTTCCGTATGCCGACATGTTTGTTACATACATGCTTGGGATCGCCGCCGTCCTCGACCAGATGGAGACGGGCGAGGCGGTGCTCCGGTTCGGGCCCGACGGGCTGGGGGCCGACCTGTCGGTGCGGTTCCTCGAAAAGGCGGGCGTGGCCGAGTTCCTCTCGGCGCAGGTTCCCGGCGCCGCGCCGCTGCCTGCCGTCACGGACCGGCCCGTCACGTCGGAGGCCACCCTGACGCTGGACCCCGCGAGCCGGACCGATCTTCTCCTTCGGGCCACGAAGTTCTTCCTTGAATCGGCGCCGCGGCCGGAGCCGCTCCCGGAGCACGACAAGAAGTCGATCGCCGAGGCGGTGGAGACGTTCGCGAACTCCCTCGGCGAGCACGCCACGTTCCTTTCGGCCCCGGCGGCGCCGGGCATGGGAATGTTCACCGACGTGACCGTGTTCGACCTGAAGGACCCCGCCCAGTTCCGCCACGGCCTGGAGTTGCTCGTGGCCTCGTTTGAATCGCTGGCGGAGCAACTGAATCTGTACATGAAGTTCAAGGCGGCGCCGGAGACGGCGCAGGTGGCCGGCGTGGACGTGACCTCCTACGTGCCCCAACTCAGGTGGGGCGTTCCCGCCCGCCACGTGGAGTTCCGCCAGCGTCTGCAGATGCTCTACGGCCCCGACGGGCTGATCTACCGTATCGCCGTCGTCGGCAACCAGGCCGTCGTTTGCACGGGGAGCGATCTCAGCCTGTTCCGCGAGACCATCGAGCGCCTGAAGGCGGGCAAGGAGCCGGGGCCGTCGCCGGCGGTCCGGCGCCTCGAAAAAAACGTGCCGGCCAAGCAGAACGTCTTCGTCGCGCTTAACCTCCCGATGTTCGTCGGCCAGGCGCTGGAGCGCGGCGGGACGCCGGCCGACCGGATCGGAACGATCGACCCGGGCCACGAGGTGGCGGGCATCGGCATCCACGGCGGCAGCGAGACGCTCCAGGTAACGTCCTACTGGCCGCACGAGCAGATACGCTTGGCCAGAGAACTTCTGAACCGTGCCGCGCCGGACATTGCCGAGGGCACGAAGTCGCTGTTCGAGCCGGCCCCCGAAGGGCCGCCGAAGCCCGAAGGCACCAAGCCGCCGGCGCCGAAGGTCGGGATGCCCCAGCCCCAGCCCCCGCGCCTCCCGCCGGTCCCCGGCCCCGGCCTGAAGATCCCCCCGCCTGTCGAGAAGCCGCGGCCTGTCAAGCCTCAGCAGGGGCCTGCGGCGGACAAGCCTAAGGAATCGCCTTCGCCTGCCGACAAGCCGACAGAAACGCCGCCCGCCGAGGCCCCCAAACCCGCCTCCGCAACGCCGTAAGGTTGCCCGCCTACGCGCCGCCGTGTTTAGCCGCGGCCGGTACGGCCGCGGGATGCCAGGTGTGGCATCAATTGTACTTCGCGTCGCCGTGGCGGCGATCACGGGACTACCGACCGCCCAGGAAAGGCCCCACGATCATCAGGACGTTGAAGAGAGCGTGGGTCACGATGGGGGCCACCAGGCTCCGGGTACGGTACGCCACGTAACCTAGCGCCAGGCCCAGGAGAAAAAGCGGCACCACCGCCTGCGGCTCGGCGTAGACGTGGGCCACGGCAAAGATAGCGCTCGAAAGGATCAGGGTCCAGAGGATTCCCACCTGCTTCAGGAGCGTCATCATCAGGACGCCGCGGTACATGAATTCCTCGCCGAGCGGCGCAAGCACCCCCGCCTGAACGAGCGCCACCGGAATCACCCACGGTTCGGGCGCCTTCTGCACTGTCTCCAGGAGCGGATGCGGCGCGACCGGCACTTTGAATAGTTCCATGAAAACGGTGCTGGCTATGAGGCCCGCAAAGCAGACGGGCAGAATGGCCGCCACCGCCACCAGGCCGTCAAGGAGGCCTTTCCTCAGCGTCCCGCACCGGACCCCGGCGGCATCGAGAGCCGGGCGGCCGAACCGCGCCACGAGGACCAGGCCGACCACCGGCGGCAGAACCTGGCCAAGGAAGACTCCCGGGCTGAACGTGTCGGGTATCTTCAGGGGCTCCCAGGGGAGGAGTCCTGCGCTGGCCGCCGCCTGGTAGCCGCCCAGCAGGACGAAGAACATCAACTGCATGGCGATGAAAAGCGCGAGGCCGAACCAGGCGGGCCAGGGCACGACCGGCTCGCCTTCCGCCGGCGCCGGGATGGGGCGGTCCGAGAGCCACCAGCGGCCGATCCGCCTGAAGACGACGATCGAGACCGGCAGGCTCAGCCCGGCCGCCACCATCCACCACACCTGCGACAGGCTGCTGAGGTCCTGTGCATGGTCTGGTGCCATGGATGCTCCCGTCCCGCCGGCCGACTACTCCCACTCAATCGTGCTCGGCGGCTTGGAGGACACGTCGTACACGACGCGGTTGACGCCCTTGACCTCGTTGATGATCCGGTTAGCGATGGCGCGCATCGCGGCCTCTGGAAGCCGGGCCCAGTCGGCCGTCATGCCGTCGCGGCTCGTGACGGCCCGCAGGGCGATGACGTTGGCGTAAGTCCGCTCGTCGCCCATCACGCCCACCGCCTTGACGGGCAGCAGGACCGCGAAGGCCTGCCAGACCTTGCGGTAGAGGCCGGCCTTGTGCAGTTCCTCCAGGAAGATCGAGTCAGCCTCGCGCAGGATCCGCAGTTTTCGCGCATTGACGTTGCCGATGATGCGGACCGCCAGCCCCGGCCCGGGGAACGGGTGCCGCCAGATCATCCGCTCGGGCAGGCCGAGTTCCTTGCCGACGCGGCGCACTTCGTCCTTGAAGAGGTACCGCAGGGGCTCGACGAGTTCGAACTTGAGGTTCGGCGGCAGCCCGCCGACGTTGTGGTGCGTCTTGATGGTGGCCGACGGCCCGCCGCGCGGAGAGCGGCTCTCGATGACGTCCGGGTACAGCGTCCCCTGGGCCAGGAACCGCGGCGTGCCCAGGCGCCGGGCCTCGCGCTGGAAGACCCGCACGAAAACCGAGCCGATGATCCGGCGTTTGCGCTCCGGGCTCGTGATGCCGCGGAGCCGCCGCAGGAACGACGCGGCCGCGTTGATGTCGTGCAGGCGGATGTGCAGGAAATCACGGAACTTCTGCCGCACGCCCGCCGCCTCGTTTTTCCTCAGCAGGCCGTTGTCGATGAAGACGCACTCGAGTTGGTCGCCGATGGCGCGGTGCAGCAGGGTCGCCAGCACCGTGGAATCCACGCCGCCGCTCGTGGCGCACAGGACCCGGTCGGAACCGATCGTACTGCGCAGTTGCCCTATGGTCGTATCGACAAAAGACTTTGCCGTCCACCGGCACCGGCATCCGGCGATGCGGAACAGGAAATGGGCGAGGATCTCTTTGCCGCGCGGCGTGTGCACGACCTCGGGATGGAACTGAAGGCCGTACAGCCGGCGCTTCGGGTCGGCCATGGCCGCCACGGGCGAGGTGCCCGTGCGGGCGATGATCCGGAACCCCTGCGGCACCTGCGTGACCTCGTCGCCGTGGCTCATCCAAACGGCGATGTGGCCCGGCAGGCCGCGCAGCAACTCTCCCTTTCGCAGGATCTCGATGGTGGCGTGGCCGTATTCGCGGCGCGGGGCGGCCCACACGCGGCCGCCCAGCAGTTTCGCCATCAACTGCATCCCGTAGCAAATGCCGAGGACGGGGATGCCCAGGCGGAAGACGGCCGGGTCCATCGCGGGGCTGCCGCCGGCGGTGACGCTGGCGGGCCCGCCCGAGAGGATGAGGGCGGCCGGGCGCCGCGCGGCAATCGACGACGCCGCAAGGTCGTTCGACACGATCTCCGAGTACACGCCGCATTCACGCACACGCCGGGCGATCAACTGGGTGTACTGCGACCCGAAATCCAGGATCAGCACGTGTTCCTGGGCCCCGGGCCCGCCGGCGGACGCACGCGTCGTGTTATTCCACTTCTTGCTCATAGGTCGAATAGTAGTAGGGCGTGAAGGCCTCGAATTCGGCGGCGCACGTGTCCACGCACTTGAAGACCGGCCTGATGCCCAGCGCCCCGCGCCGGTCCCGGACTGTCTTCTCGTCGGTCTCCAGGAGGCGCGCCAACTGGAAATCGCTGAAGCCGTACTGCTTGGCCCGGTACAGGCGGTCGCGCGTCAGGGCCCGTGAGGCATTTCGCGAGGACTGGCCCACGCGGCGCAGGTCGGCCTCGAACTCCACGATCTGGCGGATGTTGTCGAGGAACCACGGGTCGATCATCGTCAGTTTGTGGATTTCGGCCGTGTCCAGGCCGAGTTGATACGCCTGCTTGACGTGGAACACGCGGTCCGGCCCGGGCGTGGCCAGCAGGCGCCGCAGCGCGTCGGCGCCGGGCAGGGGGCCGATGTCGTCGAGGCCGTGGACGCCGATCTCGAGCGACCGCAGGGCCTTCTGGAGCGCCTCCTTGAACGTCCGGCCGATGGCCATGGCCTCGCCCACGCTACGCATCGAGGTTGTCAGCACCTTCTCGGTCTGGCTGAACTTCTCGAACGTGAAGCGGGGGACCTTGACCACGCAGTAGTCGATCGTCGGCTCGAAGCAGGCGGGCGTCTGGCGCGTGATGTCGTTGCGGATCTCGTCGAGCGTGTACCCGGCCGCAAGGCGCGCCGCGATCTTGGCGATCGGGAATCCCGTGGCCTTCGACGCGAGGGCCGACGAGCGGCTGACGCGCGGGTTCATCTCGATGACCATCATGCGGCCGGTCTCGGGGTGGATGGCGAACTGGATGTTCGAGCCGCCCGTCTCGACGCCGATCTCGCGGATGATCGCCACCGCCGCGTCGCGCATGTGCTGGTACTCGCGGTCCGTGAGCGTCTGGACGGGCGCCACGGTGATGGAATCGCCGGTGTGGATGCCCATCGGGTCGAAGTTCTCGATCGAGCAGATGACGACGACGTTGTCCTTGAGGTCGCGCATGACCTCCAGTTCGAACTCCTTCCACCCGATGACCGACTGCTCGATGAGAACCTCGTGGATGGGGCTGGCGTCGATGGCGAGTTTCGCCAGTTCAGTGAGTTCCTCGACGTTGTAGGCGACGCCGCCACCCGTGCCGCCCAGGGTGAAACTCGGCCGCAGGATCACCGGCAGGCCGATGGCGGCCGCCGTATCCAGCGCCTCGGCGACGCTCCTGACGACGCGGCTCTCGGGGACATCGAGGCCGATCTTCTGCATAGACTTTTTGAAGAGGTCGCGGTCCTCGGCCTTCTCGATGGCCTCGGTGTTTGCGCCGATCATCTCGACGCCGTAGCGCTCGAGCGCGCCGCTCTTGGCGAGTGCCACGGCGGTGTTGAGCGCCGTCTGGCCGCCGACGGTCGGCAGGATGGCGTCGGGCTTCTCGCGGCGGATGACGGCCTCGACGATCTCAGGCGTGATCGGCTCGACGTACGTCCGGTCTCCGACCGACGGGTCGGTCATGATCGTCGCCGGGTTGGAGTTGATGAGGACGACCTCGTACCCCTCGGCCTTGAGGGCCTTGCAGGCCTGCGTCCCGGAGTAGTCGAACTCGCACCCCTGGCCGATGATGATCGGGCCGGAGCCGATGACGAGGATCCTCCGGATGTCGGTTCGCTTAGGCATGCGTCTCTCGCATCAGTTCGAGGAACCGGCCAAAGAGGTAGTGGGCGTCGTGCGGCCCCGGCGACGCCTCCGGGTGGAACTGGACTGAGAAGACCGGCAGCCGCTTGTGCCGCATCCCTTCGAGCGTGTTGTCGTTGAGGTTCATGTGCGTGATCTCGACGTCGCCCGGCGGCAGCGAGTCGATGTCGACGCAGAAGCCGTGGTTCTGAACCGTGATGGCCACCTTGGTCGTCCGCATGTCCATGACCGGGTGGTTGGCTCCGTGGTGGCCGAACTTGAGTTTGAACGTCTTGCCGCCGAGCGCCTGGCCGAGAATCTGGTGGCCCATGCAGATGCCGAAGATGGGCAGGGGCCTGCCGCCCGGCGGGTCCTCAATCAGTTGCCGCGCGGTTTCGACTGCGTACGGCACGGCGGAGGGGTCGCCGGGGCCGTTCGAGAGGAGCACGCCGTCGGGCTTCTCGGCGGCAATGTCGCGGGCCGTCGCGCCGGCCGGCACGACGCAAGCGCGGCAGCCGGCCTCTCGAAGGTGCCGCAGAATGCCGTACTTGACGCCGTAGTCGACCACCACGACGGTGGTGTGCCGCGGCCGGTCTTGCCCCGCCGTGCCCACGGGCGGCTGATGGCCGTCCCACTCCCACGGCTTCTCGCACGTGACCTCGCGTATCAGGTCGCGGCCCACGAGGCCGGGCGATGCCCTGGCCCGGGCCACGGCGCGTTTGGGATCGGCATCGACGCACGAGAGAAAGGCACGCATGGCCCCGGCGGTCCGGATGTGCTTCGTCAGGTCGCGCGTGTCGATGCCCTGGATGCCGGGGACGTTCCACTCCTTCAAATACTCGTTGAGGCCCTTGCGCGAGCGCCAGTTGCTTGTGATGCGGCTGAGTTCGCGGACCGCGAAACCTTCGACCCAGGGCCGGCGCGACTCGACGTCGTCGTCGTTGACGCCGCAGTTGCCGATGAGCGGGTACGTCATCGCGACGATCTGCCCCTTGTACGAGGCGTCGGTCACGATTTCCTGGTAGCCCGTCATGCTGGTGTTGAAGACGACCTCGCCTTCACACTCGCCAAGGGCGCCGAAGGCCTCGCCCCGGTAGACCTTGCCGTCTTCCAGTGCCAGCACTGCGGTGGTCATGGCGTTACATCCCCTGGCGCAGCCGCCGCCGGCCGTGGGCGCGCTGCGTCCTGTGGCGAGCAGATAATGACGAAATCCGAAGCACGAATGGCGAATGAATGACGAGACGGCAATGACGAAGCGTAAAGGCCGGTGCCCGGCTCTTTCGTAAGGCGGCTTCGCCGGATTCGTCGTTCGGGTTTGCTTTTTGATTCGTCATTCGGATTTCGCCAATCGTCATTGCACGCCGGGCAATCCCGATAAACCCCGCGGCCCGCTACCTGCACTTCCGGGCCGCATCAAACTGTTCCTTCTCGAACGCCACGGGCACCTCGGTCGGGTACTCGCCCGTGAAGCACGCCGTGCACATGTCCTTCGGGAATGGCACGGTCTTGAGCATCCCCTCGACCGAAAGGTACCCGAGCGAATCGGCGCCGATGTGGTCGCGGATTTGCTCGACAGTGTGCGAGGACGCAATCAGTTCCTTGCATGTCGACATGTCGACCCCGTAGAAGCATGGGAACCGGATGGGCGGGCTGCCGACCCGGACGTGGACCTCGGCCGCCCCCGCGCCGCGGATCATCCGGACGAGTTGCTTGAGGGTCGTCCCGCGGACGATCGAGTCCTCGACCACCACCACGCGCCTGTTCTTCACCACGCCGGTGACCGGGTTGAACTTCAGGTGCACCTTCAAGTCCCTCTCGCTCTGCTCGGGCGCGATGAACGTGCGGCCGACATAGTGGCTGCGGATGAGGCCGATCTCGAAACGGATGTACGAGGCCTCGGAGTAGCCCAGGGCGGCCGTGTTCGCCGAGTCCGGCACGCCGATGACGATGTCGGCCCGGGCCGGGTGCTCCTCGGCGAGGCGCCGGCCGAACTGGCGGCGGATCTTATCGGCCATCTGCCCGAAGATGCGGCTGTCGGGACGCGCAATGTAGATATACTCGAATATGCACATCGCCCGCCGGGGCGACTCCGGCAGACGCCGGCTCGCCGTGCCATGGGAGTCCAGGATCAGCATCTCGCCCGGCTCGACGCCGCGCACGTGCTCCGCCCCGACGATGTCCAGCGCGCACGACTCCGACGCCACCACCGGGGCGCCCTTGAGCGACCCGAGGCACAGCGGCCGGAAGCCCATCGGGTCGCGCACCGCCACGAGTTGGTCCTTCGCGAGAAAAAGCAAGCAGTACGCCCCGCGCACCAGCGCCAGAGCCTCGGCGATCATGTCGGGCAGGGGGCCGTACGCGGCCCGGGCAATCAGGTGCAGGACGATCTCGCTGTCGGAACTGGTCTGGAAGATGGAGCCGTCGGCCTCCATCGCCCCGCGCAGGGCGTCGGCGTTGACGATGTTGCCGTTGTGTGCCGCCGCCAGTTGCCCGCACTTGAACTCGATGGCCAGCGGCTGGGCGTTCATGATGCTCGACGAGCCGGTGGTCGAGTAGCGGTTGTGCGCGATGGCCGTGTGGCCCCTCAGGCGAGCGACAATCGCCGGGTCGGCAAAGACCGTCGACGCCAGGCCCATGCCTTTATGCGTGAGGATGCGCTGGCCGTCGGCCGCCGAGATGCCGGCGCTCTCCTGGCCCCGATGCTGGAGGGCATAAAGACCGAGGTGCGCCAGTTCCGCCGCGCGGTCCGCGCCGTAAACCCCGAACAGGCCGCAGTAATGGCGCGGCCGGTCGCTCTTACAGCCCGTTTGTCTCTGCCGACTGCTGTTCAATCCGCGATTCCTTACGGCACGCGCCCGGCAAGCCGGGCGGCTGAATGGCCTACTTGACGGCGATTTGCACCTTTCGCTGCCTCGGTCCGTCGAACTCGCAGAAGTACACGGCCTGCCAGGTTCCCAGAATGGGCCGCCCGCCCGAGACGATCAGCACCAGCGACGGGCCGAAGAGGGTCGACTTGATGTGGGCCGCCGAGTTCCCCTCGCCGTGATGATAGCCGTCGTCGAAGGGGACGACCTTGTTCATCTCCGCCAGCAGGTCGCGCACCACCGTCGGGTCGGCGTTCTCGTTGATAGTCACCCCGGCCGTGGTATGCGGAACAAAGACGACTGCCAGACCGTCTGAGACCTTCTCCTTGCGGATGGCCTCGGCCACCTGGTCGGTTATGTCGATCATCTCGACCCGGGCGCGGGTCGCGATGGTCAGCGTCTGCACCCCGTACTCCTTGTCGTACCCAGGACTGGCGCGGGGGAAAATTTCGTGGCCCGCAACGCATTCTAGGAAACCCTGCCGCGCACTTCAAGCAAAAAGGTTGACAGTCCAGCGGCAAGTGACTAAGTGACTGAGTAACGGAGTGACGGAGCAATGGCCGAACAGGTCGTTTTTTCACCTGCCGTGTCTTTACTCAGTCACTCCGTTACTCAGTGACTCAGTCACTCTCTGAAGCAGGTGCTTCGGCAATGGGGCAACGCCTCCATAGGCTAACATGGCTGGGATTCTCGATGACATCCTGACCGCGAAGCGCCGCGAGGTGGCTGCCCTGGCCCCGCGCCTGTCCGCCCTGAAGGCCGCCTGCCGCGAGGCTCCGGCCCCCCGAAGCATGTCGGCCGCCCTGCGGCGTCCGGCAGGCGCCCCGATCCGCGTGATCGCCGAGGTCAAGCATAAGTCGCCCTCGGCGGGAGTTCTCATCGAGCCGTTCGACCCGGCCTCCATCGCCCGGCGCTATGCGGCTGCCGGGGCCGACGCCATCAGTTGCCTCACGGACCGCGAATTTTTCGGCGGCGACATCGAGCACCTGTGGGCCGTCCGGCAGGCGGTCGACCTGCCGGTTTTGCGCAAGGACTTCATCATTTCGCCGGAGCAGGTGTACGAGGCCCGTGCCGCCGGGGCCGACGCCATTCTCCTGATCGCCGAAGTGCTGGAACTGGCCCTCATGGGCGAACTGGCCGCCTTGGCCGCCGATCTCAGCATGGAGGTCCTGGCCGAGGCGCACGGCGGCCCCGCCCTGGAGAAGGCCATAGATAGCGGCGCGGCGATCGTAGGGGTCAACAACCGCGACTTGGCGACCTTCAGGGTTGACCTGGCGGCCACGGAGCGCCTGGCCCCGCGGGTGCGTAGCGCCGGGTGCATGCTGGTGGCCGAGAGCGGCATCAAGACCGCCGCCGACGTGCGGCGTCTCGTCGCCGTCGGCTGCGACGCCATCCTCGTCGGCGAAGGGCTCCTCAAGTCCGGCGACGTGGCCGCCAAGTTGGCGGAGTTGAAGAACGCCTAGCGCCGCAGTGCGTCTTTGCGCGGCGGGTCTCCCGACCGTATGTGTCTGGCGTTGTCATTCTGAGCGAGCGCAGCGAGCGAGGAATCTCGCCTTGGCCTTGCGTCGTTGCCCGCAACACACGGCCGGACCCTTCGCTTCGCTCAGAGCCTGTGATCAATTCGATCTTTGCGTGGCCCCCCGTGTGAGGGCGGAGCCTTTTTCAGGTCGCCGTCACGAATTCCCTCGCCGGCATTTCATAGGCACTCGACCGTCAGTC
>Ga0315282_10011131_pt1 | contig 13987 bp, 14 predicted proteins | sample YL17G07_20_MG_FD_203693 | JGI IMG/M metagenome (GOLD analysis project Ga0315282, IMG submission 203693) | Sediment microbial communities from Yellowstone Lake, YNP, Wyoming, USA - YL17G07_20 | ecosystem: Environmental > Aquatic > Freshwater > Lake > Sediment | place: USA: Wyoming | collected... | reverse complement strand
AAATCTGCTGCCTCCAGAAGGATGAACACGACCGTAAGCAGGATCAGAAACGCATTGGTGAGGACACTGCTCAGGGCTGAGAATATACCCCCTGCCAAGCTCATCACCCACCCCGGATGAATATGGGGCATCTCTTCTTCTGGAATACTAATGCCCTTTTCGCGCAACCAGCTTGTTATAGTAGCCATATAGGTCGATAATCGTTCTTGATACTCAGGAAGGGAGTTCAAGAAATTATTCAGCGAAGGACCTATCAATGCTCCAAAGAGCACTCCTACAATTAGGATGGCCACCAGAATGAGGACAAGCGCGAGGACCTTCGGCACGCCCTTTCGTTGCAGCCAGAACAACGGTGGAGTGCAAATGACCGCAATGAACACTGCCAGAAAAAAAGGAACCAGGATGGAGCTCGCTGCCTTCATCCCCGCCACTACGATGATAAAGCTGGCCAGGATCAATAGTGCGGGCGCCTTGGCCGCGTGTTTCACATTGTTATCCATTGGAACCTCCTTCTTGACTAAGCTACCCAATAGGGAAATCGTGCGTGCTGCCGTCAGGGTTAATGATATGGAAACGGACCTGATGCTTGGGTTGATTTCGCAACTTCTCCCATGCTTTTCGGAAACGCTCCGCCTGCCCTTCGGGCGGCAGCACAGGGGATGACCCGGCGATGACTTCCGCCGATTTGTAAATTAATCCTCCCTCAAGAATTGGGCAGTCTCCTCGGGAAAGGAAACGTTGATATAGATGCCGGATCCCATTTCAAATCCAGCGGGGGTCGTCAGTCTTGGGATAATCTGAAGATGCCAATGGTAGTAATCTTCCTGTTCATCCTTAATGGGAGCGGTGTGGATGACAAAATTATAATCGGGATCGTTCAGTTTGGAATAGAGTTTAAATAAGGTTGTCTTTAAGACTTTTGCAAATCTTTTTGAATCCTCCATCGAGATTAAACCGAAAGAGGCCTGATGCTCTTTGGGAACGATCCAGGTTTCGAAGGGGGACCGGGATGCAAAGGATTGGAGGACGACAAATCTCTCGGTATCCATCACGATCCTCTTCCCGAACTTAAGTTCCTCCTTAATTGAATCGCAATAGACACACCTCCCGTGGTCATCGTAATATCGAGCCGCCTCTTCTAATTTCTTTCGAATATTGGAGGGAACGACGGAAGTCCCGACGAGTTGGGAGTGGGTGTGATCCAGTGAGGTCCCGGCGGCCTCCCCATAGTTTTTAAAGACGATGATCAATTTGATCCTGGGGTCCTCTCTTAAAGCAAGATACCTTTCCCGATAGGCAAGAAGGATTTCCTCCACCTGTTTGTCCTCCATCAGGGGGAGGAGTTGGTTATGGATGGGGCTTTCGATCACCACTTCATGGATTCCCACTCCATCCATCATCCTGAAAAACCCCGTCTCTTCTCTCTCCAGGCTCCCCTCTGAAGAAAGGGCGGGAAATTTATTGGGAATGACCCTTACCCACCATCCTTTACTATCTGCCAGCCCCCCACTTCGATAGGCCAGGGACTCATGAGGAGTGAGATGCTCATTGCCCTGACAGAAGGGGCAGTCTTCTTTATAGGGAGGTTTTTCAATCAAAGGTTTAGTCTTTATAAAATCGTGGGGTCTCTTTGAACGCTCTGCAGCAATAATCACCCACTCTTTCGTTGTGGGATCTTGTCTTAATTGAGGCATAGGGACCTCCTGCAAAACCTATTGGGTTCCATTTCCCCCATCCCTCTCCATGATGGTGGTCGGGATGAAAGATTTTGATTTCATATCATATCATATCAGCACTGGAGTTTATGAACAAATTGTAACACTTTTGCGCTTTGTAAAATCGCCCGCAAATTTATATTTTCTAAACTTGAGGATGATGATATAGTATCCCAAAATCTTCTCTAACGATGATGAGAAGGGTGCTAAAAAAGTCATTTTCGCCCTTAGAGGGTTATTCCTGCGGAAGCAGGAATCCAGTCTTTTCAAGGTCTTCTGGACTCCCGCTTTTGCGGGAGTGACAGTGATTTGGGGTTTTTCCGCAGGCTATTACTGTTTATCTGTTTTGAGATGTAAGCGTTCACCTAAATGAGACGGCAATTTTAGATACACGCTGACTGGATAAGATATGAACCACAGTCAAACTCAATTTTGGAGCGTCCCCTCTCTTGAATTGCTTCAGAAGCTCAAAACCACCCCTCAAGGCCTGATGAGCGATGAGGCTCAAAGACGACTCTTACGCTATGGATCCAATCTCCTGAAACCCAAGAAGAAATCAGACGCGCTCACACTTCTCTTAGCTCAATTCAAGAGTCCAATTATTCTCATCCTTATCTTTGCGGCGGGATTATCGTTCTTCCTCCGTAATCCCATTGATGCCACGATCATCCTCGTGATCGTTCTGGCCAGCGGTTTCCTTGGATTCTGGCAGGAACGGGGAGCGGTCAATGCCGTTGAAAAGCTCTATGCCATCGTGCAGGTCAACGCGACGGTGGTTCGTCAGGGAGACCCAAAAGAAATTCCTGTCGAAGAGATCGTCCCGGGCGATATGGTGATCATCAAGGCAGGCGACGTCATCCCCGGAGACTGTCTTCTTCTCGAATCCAAAGATCTCTTTGTCGATGAAGCCACCCTGACCGGTGAAACCTATCCTGTCGAAAAATCGGTCGGCACGTTGCCTCCTGAAACGCCGCTCAGCCGGCGGACAAACTCACTCTTTATGGGAACACATGTGGTCAGCGGGAGTGCCAGGGCAGTGGTCATCCGAACAGGGAAGGAGACCGAATTCGGAAAGGTGTCCGAACGGCTGAGACTCAGACCTCCGGAGACAGAGTTTGAGCATGGCGTCAGGCGATTTGGGTATCTCCTCATGGAGATCACGCTGGTGCTGGTGATCGCCGTCTTTGCCATCAATGTCTATTTTACGCGGCCGGTATTGGAATCTTTTCTCTTTGCACTGGCGCTTGCCGTGGGACTGACTCCAACACTATTACCCGCGATTATCAGCATTAACCTTGCTCACGGCGCTAAGCGGATGGCCCTCGATAAGGTCATCGTAAAACGGCTGGCATCGATTGAAAACTTCGGCAGCATGAACGTGCTCTGTTCCGATAAAACCGGCACCCTGACTGAAGGAATGGTGAAATTACACTCTGCCTTAAATGTGGACGGCCATGAGAGTGAAAAGGTCCTTCTCTATGCCTTTCTCAATGCTTCTTATGAAACAGGCTTCATGAGTCCGATCGATGAAGCGATCCGTAAATATCGCCCCTTTGATCTGTCAGCCTTTAAGAAATTGGATGAGGTGCCTTACGACTTTATTCGCAAGCGATTGAGCATTTTGATACTTCGACCGCACCAAACCCCGGACATTAGTATGGGGACAAAAGCCCCGCTCAGTATCAACCCTGAGCCTTCGACCCGAGCTCAGGCCGAGGGGCAAACTCCGGACCTTAGGACGGGGAAAGTCGAAGGGTTGATTTCAAAAGATGACACGCATCTGATGGTAACGAAAGGGGCCCTGTCAAATGTGCTCGCTGTCTGCTCTTCCGCAGAAAGTGCTGAAGGAGGGATTGTGGACATCGTTACCGTAGAGGAACAGGTCCAGGAGCACTTTGAAGAGTTCAGTCGCAAAGGCTTTCGTACCTTGGGAGTGGCTTACAAGGATGTCGGTGCCAACACGGTCATTACCAGGGAGCAAGAAGCCGACATGACTTTTTTGGGATTTCTGATTCTTTTTGATCCGCCCAAGCCCGGAATCATCGAGACCATCAGAGAGCTGAAACATCTCGGCGTTTCATTGAAGATCATCACGGGAGATAACCGGCTGCTTGCCGCCAATGTCAGTCAACAAGTGGAGTTATTGAATCCACAGATCCTCACAGGTGGAGATCTTCACGAAATGAGTGATGAGGCGCTTCTCAAACGGGTCAATGAGGTGGATGTCTTCGCTGAGGTGGAGCCCAACCACAAAGAACGTATCATTCTGGCTCTGAAGAAGGCGGGACATGTCGTCGGATATATGGGAGATGGTATCAATGACGCCTCGGCACTTCATACTGCCGATGTCGGTATCTCCGTGGATAGCGCGGTCGATGTTGCCAAGGAGGCGGCTGAGATTGTGCTGCTTGAAAAGGATCTCGGCGTTCTGGTACAGGGCGTACGCGAAGGGAGGAGAACTTTTGCCAATACACTGAAGTATGTGTTTATGGCGACCAGTGCCAATTTTGGAAATATGTTCAGCATGGCAGGTGCCTCCCTCTTTTTACCTTTTCTTCCTCTTCTGCCTAAGCAGATTCTACTGACCAATTTGCTGACGGACTTTCCGGAGATGACCATTGCCACGGACAGTGTCGATCAAGAACTGGTTGAGAAACCTCGCCGCTGGAATATCCAGTTCATAAGAAACTTTATGCTGACCTTCGGCATTCTAAGCTCGGTATTTGATTATCTTACCTTTGGTGTGCTTCTGCTTCTCCTCCATGCCACGACGGATCAATTCAGAACAGGCTGGTTTATAGAGTCTGTGATTTCAGCCTCTGTCATTGTCCTCGTTATTCGCACCCGGAGGTCTTTCTTCAGAAGTAAACCCGGGAAGTATCTGCTGATAGCCACTCTGCTGATTGTTGCTGTGACGATTCTATTTCCATTCACTCCCCTTGCGGAACTTTTAGGCTTCCAACCGTTGCCAATGACGATCCTTCTGGTCATCGGCATGATTGTGGTCCTTTATATTATTGCAGCGGAAATAACAAAAAGGTCCTTTTACAAAAGGGTGAGTTTTTGAATTAAGGGCACGTATGGTCTAAGACGTTCTTGGGTTGAATGGGTTCTATTAGTCTAAGAAATACAGCTTCTTTTCTCGTAAAATACAATACTCAACTTATTCAATTGGCAAAGGAATGATGAAAAAATGTGATGTTGAGGGCAGCCGAAGGGATGCCCACAAGAAGTCGGGGGGATATGAGTGGTATATCCAAGAAAGGAGTCATGAGTATGGATAAGCTTGATTCTGAATGTCCCGTAGAAAATGTCTCCGCTTCGGAGCTTGACCGTGTGGAATGTGAACTGCCCCCTTTGTTTCGCCACGAACTTCCTCAGATTGTGTCCGACCTCGTTGAAAGTTGTCAGGACATGGATACTTTCCATCACCTGAACCTGGTAGGATTTCCCTCTCGAGGGGTCGTGATCGAGATCATCGAGCGTCTTAAAAGGGTCCTCTTCCCCGGGTATTTTGGGGAACATGAGGTGGATAGTTTCAGTCTGTCCTACCAGATGGGCATCGAAATAAATACCCTTTTTGAGCTCTTATCCAGGCAGATAACCCTGAGCATACGCCATGAATGCCGCCGCCATCAGATGGTCTGCACTGCTTGCTCGGAAAGGGGGCAAAAGGAGGCCCTTATCGTATTAAAAAAATTAAAAGGTCTTAGAAAAATCCTGACCGAGGACGTTAGGGCAGCCTACCACGGAGATCCGGCAGCGAAAAGCTTTGACGAGATCATTTTTAGTTACCCAAGCATTTTCGCCATTTTAACCTACCGCGTAGCCCACGAGCTTTATGATCAGGAGGTTCCCTTAATCCCAAGGATGATGACTGAATACGCCCATAGCGTCACCGGTATAGATATCCACCCGGGAGCGGTCATCGGTCGGCACTTTTTCATTGACCATGGTACAGGGGTGGTTATTGGAGAAACCGGTATCATCGGGGACTACGTCAGGATTTATCAAGGAGTGACCCTGGGTGCCTTGAGTCTCCCGATGGAGGGAAAAGGTGATCTGCTTAGGAAGATGAAACGCCATCCGACCATAGGAGATCATGTCACCATTTATGCTGGCGCCACAATTTTAGGAGGAGAGACAGTGATCGGTGCCGGCTCGGTGATCGGAGGGAATGTCTGGTTGACCCACTCGGTCCCGCCAGGAACGACGGTTATGATTGAGGCACCCGGGTTAAAATACAAAGAAGAAAAGTGAGACGAGTAATACTATGACTTGCCAAGTCTACGAGAAGGTGAGCACCTGCTCTGTGGAACTCGGCCCGGCCGGCCTTCTCCCTCTTTCAATCGTTCCAACAATGCATCCCAAGCGTGGGATCTGTGCTTTGTAGATCTGCTCCACCAGGTAGTTCTGCACCCCCATCTGCTTGATCTGGTCGAGTTGGGCCTCGATCCAGTCAATATGGTCCTCTTCTTCCTTCAGGATGGATTCGAGGAGCACTTTGGTGTTGTTATCTCCCACCTCGACTGCCAGCCGAATGGTCTCATTGTACCCCCGGATGGCCACTTCTTCGGCGCCATGGTCATACTGGTGCATCTTCGGTACCTCGGCACCGATGGAGATTTTGTTCAGGTTGCTGACGACGGGGATCCCCTCAAGAAAGAGGATGCGGGCGATCAGCTTCTCCGCGTGCTTCATCTCAGCGATGGCCCGCTTCTGGATCGTCTCATCCAGCCGTTTGTACTTCCAGTTGTCGCACATCTCGGCATGGACCATGTACTGATTGATGGCGGTCAATTCCTCGGCCAGGCGCGCGTTCAACTGCACGATGATCTTCTCATTCCCCTTCATACATTACCTCCTTTGTAAAAGAATTTAGATGGTCATTCTTCAGATATCCGATTTCCCTAAGGCTACACATCCACCTTCTACCTTTGATTAGGCTTCCCGCACTGGATGAACGTCCCGAGCATCGACCCATTGCCTGGGCATCGAGACCGGAATCAGTTTGACAATACATGGTTGGTGGTGACATCCGCGATCAGCTTCTCGTCGGCGCCGTACACAAGAGTGCGAACGATGCTGACGGTGTGCCCGTGCTTGACAAATGAGGAAACGGCAGTGAACATCCCGTCTGTCTGATTGCCGATGAAATTTGCATTCAGGGTAATGGCAAGAGGAAAGCCTTTCATTCCCTCTGACGGCTGCGCGGAACCCATCACTAAGACCGTCGCGGTTACATCCGCGAGCCACAGGATGGCGCCGACATGAACAACTCCGAAGGGATTCTTTATGCCGGCCCGAATCGGCATCTCCGAGACAACACGATTGTCGGCGCGCTCGATGATTGAGAACTCAATCGACCCTTCGATCTTCATGTCTCCTCTACCTCACCGTGGTTCTATACTTTCCTCTTGCCGCTGACGTATTTAGACGGAGCGTAGCGCCAAAGACTCTATGGCCGCCAGCAGCGAATCATAATCGGGCGAGCCGTCGTAGCGTTTTCCGTTGATAAAAAAGGTCGGCGTGCCGTTAACGCCGCCGCGGATGCCGCTCTGGCGGTCTTCCTTGATACGCTTTTCAACAATGCCTTGCTTGATATCGTTCCCCAATTTTTCGAGATTCAACCCGATCCTTTTGGCCCACAAGGGAATCATGTCGGGCTTGAGTAAGGTCTGCTCTTCAAAAAGCAGATCGTGCATCTCCCAAAACTTACCCTGTAGCGCCGCGGCTTCCGCCGCTTCGGCCGCAATCAGGGCATAGTGGTGCACCTGGGTCAGAGGGAAGTTCCTGAACACAAATCGCAGCTTCTTCTCCAATGTCTTCTGCAGGCGCTTCACGACGGGATAGGCGGCTCCGCAGTAAGGGCATTGATAGTCGCCGTATTCCACTAAAGTCAAAGGCGCGTCGGCGGGTCCTTCAGCGTGGTCACGCGCTGAAACGGGCTGGGTGAGCGTGGCGGAATTGTCCATGGTACCTCCTGACCGGCAAGTGCCCCGCAAGCCCCGCCTTGTAGGCGGGGTCAAGGGGCTCCATATAAAATGATAATTCGTTTCCGGGAAGCCCCGTCCTGTGGACGGGGAGCTTCACTTGGACATCGGACTAGTTTCGGTCACTGACTGCTTTTTTTGCTTTTGGCCATTGATTCGAGAGCTTTCAAAATGCCGTCGGCGCCCGGATTGATGCCGACCGGCGAGACGTAACTCCAACGAATGACGCCCTCGGCATCGATGACAAACAGCGCCCGCTCTGCCTCGCCGTCCTTCTCCCGGTAGACGCCGTACCGACGGGCCACTGCGCCTTTGGGCTCAAAATCCGCCAAGAGCGGAATGTGCAATTTGCGGTCTTTGCTGAAGGCGAGATGGCACCAGACGCCGTCGACTGAGATGCCGATGATTTGCGATTGAAATTCGGAGAATTCGGGCTTTAACTCGTTATACAGCGCCAACTGGTCACTGCAAACGGGGCTCCAATCGGCCGGATAGAAGACCAGGACTACGGGCCGTCCGCGAAATTCGGAGAGAGATACTTTTTGATCAGGGGTGGTTGAAAGGGAAAAGTCAGGGGCTTGAACTCCGGGTTTAAGAGCTGTCATCGAATCCTCCTCAGGGACAGTTCGCGCCAGATCGGGGCCATTGACCGGGCGGCCAAACGCCGTTGCGCCTCACATGGTCAGGACGACGCGGAATTCTGCTTTCCCGCTCATCATGCGAGCGTAGCCTTCAGCGGCTTTCGTGAGCGGGTACTTTTCGATCATCGGGCGGACGCCAGTCATTTCCGCGAGGCGCAGCGTGTCTTCAGAGTCAGTTGGGATCCCAGCCGACCAGCCTTGGATTCGCTTCTTGCCCATGATCAACTGAATGGGCGGCAGCTCGATCGGCTCCATCGAGACTCCCACAACCAGCAGTGTGCCATTCGCGCCCAGGCCGCCGACCAGCGCGGACATCGCTTTGCCGCTGGGCGCGGTTGCAAGAATCGCACGCGCGCCGCCGAGTTTCTGCAGCTCGGCCGCGACATCCGTGGCGGCGCTGTCGATATAGAGATCCGCGCCAAGCTTTTTTGCGAGCGCAGCGTTGTCCGCGCCACGGCTTATTGCCGCAACTCGATAGCCAATTTTTTTTTGCAAACTGAACTCCCAGGTGGCCAAGCCCGCCGATCCCCTGGATGGCGACAAGATCGCTTGGCAGCGCACCGCTATGACGGAGAGCATTGAATGTGGTAAGTCCGGCGCACATCAGCGGCGCGGCTTCGGCGGGGTCCAGGGATTCGGGCATGCGGGCCAACGCTTCGACCGGCGCGACCATGAATTCCTGATAACCGCCGTCGTAGCTAATTCCGCAAACCTTCACATTCGCACAGTTCACGAAATCCCCCCTCCTGCACGCGGGACAAGTGCCGTCCTGGCCACCATGCCAGCCGACGCCGACGCGTTCGCCCTTCTTCCAGTCCTTCACACCGGCTCCGATCGCGTCGATTACGCCAGCCACCTCGTGTCCCGGCACGCGCGGGTACGAGATGCCGGGAAAGGTGCCTTCCTTGGTGATTGCATCGCTGTGGCAGACTCCGCATGCTAGAACGCGAATCCTCACGTGTCCTGAGGCGGGCTCCAGGATTTCACGTTCCACGACTTCGAAGTCCGCTCCTGCCTTCGGTACTTGAACCACTTTCATTCTTTTCATTTGCCGTCCTCCTTATTTCTCCGAACTCGCTGTCGCCCTAGCGAGGCGCCAGGCTTTTAGAGCTTCGACCCACCGTCGACCGTGGTACTCACTCCCGTGATCCAGGACCCGCTTGGGGATCTCTCCAAGCAGTTTAACGCCACCGGTGGCCAGGACCTTAAGCGCCAGATTGACGACCTCAGCGAGATCAATGCCGAGCTTGGCGAGACGGTCCTCGGCGGTCGTTGAGTTTGTGGTCACCACGAAAACTCCTTTCAATTACCAGCGGCCGAAATGAGCGCCGCCATCGACGTACAGGATGTCACCAGTGACCATCGCGGCGTCGGTCAGGTACATGACCGCGTCCGTGATGTCCTTGACCGTCGAAGGCCGACCCATCGGCGACAGGCTCTCCATCACGTCCTTCGGAGTCTCCCGGTGAAGCGGCGTGTAGACGACGCCGATCGCGACGGCGTTCACGCGGATACCGTCTTTCGCGTACTCCATCGCAAGGTGCTGGGTAATCGTTTCAAGACCGCCTTTGGTGAGCATCGGCACTGCCGCCGTGACGCCCCGGATCGTGTTGCGAGCAAGGGCCGCCGTGATCGTGACAATGCTCCCGCCAGTCTTCTGCGCTAACATTTGTTTGATGGAGAGTTGGGTGACGTACAGGAAGCCCACGACGTTCGTCGAGACGAGCGACTTGAAGTCCTCGGCCGTGTAGTCCGTGAACGGCTTGGTGATGAAGATGCCGGCGTTATTGACCAGTGCGTCGATCGATCCGAATTTGCTCTTGGCGACTTCAGCGATCTTCGCCGCCGTTGCAGCTTCAGCGATGCCTCCGTCGACCAAAGCGAGTTTATCTGATGCGTCGAACGCGCCCGACTTGGTGATGTTTCGCGAATTCGCCACCACGTTGTAACCGCGATCCAGAAAGGCCTTCACAAGACCTGCTCCGATGCCTTGCGAGGCGCCGGTCACGATTGCTGTTTTCTGTGTATTTGCCATTTCAGGTTGGTAATGTAAATCGCTCTTTTCGCCGCTTAGAAATTCATCGTCCTGCACCTTCAGGCTAACAGTGGCATTTGAGAAACTAAATGGGGTGAATCCGGTATTTTTACAGGAACGGTACAGTATTTATCAGCAGAGGGGGATGATTACGATTTAGAAAAGCTTGTATGGTGCGGTGATATTAGAGAAACTAAACATAGCTTGCCAATAGAAACCTACTCGAAACATCAGCAAAATGTATCTATTCGATCTTCAAATCGTAACTTTTCTGGTTTAGAAAAACGGAAGGTCTATAGCAGATACACGGACTTTTCAACAAAGATGGTCTTATTTGCAAGAAAAGTAAGGAGAATCGGCAAGTCAGCAAAGGCTGCGACATGAAGGAACGAATTAAAGAGAGCAAACAGGATAGCCTAGAGAAGCGAAACCAATTCGCTTCGTTTGATCGGGCTATTGTTGATTCAAGCTTATTTTCCTTTTGGAATAAATCCCGGAATACCTGTCTCAGTGACTGGATTATACCTATATTGCGTGTTGATCCCTTCACGAATCTCTTTCATTGCGTCTTCGGGTAGAGCGGAAACATCAAAATTCTCTTTAATTCGGTTAGGATTCTTCGATGTGGTAATTGGAGCTGTGCCCCGTTGGAGAGCCCAAGCGAGCAGGACTTGGGCAGGAGTTTTCTTGAGTCGCTTCGAGATGGTGGTGATGACTGGGTCCTCCACAAGCTTGGGCTCAATGCCATGACCCAGTGGGGCAAAAGCATGTAGCACAATACCCTTCTTCTTGCAAAAGTCGAGAAGGTCCCATTGTGGGAGATAAGGATGAGATTCGACCTGAACAACAGCAGGCTTTATCCGCGCCGACTCGAAAATCTCCTGTACCTTTTCCAAACCGATGTCTGATAATCCAATCGCTTTACATCTCCCCTGATCCATGAGGTTTTCCAAGGCCCTCCACGTATCCAATAGAGTTACCCCTTCGTCATAGATTACTTTGCCGTTCTCATCCCTCGGGTCTTGTTCCTCTCCGGGTTTGAAGGCGAAAGGAGTATGGATAAGATAGAGATCGACATAGTCGAGTTGGAGTTTCTTTAGACTCGCCTCGAATGCAGGTTTGACACGTTCGGGCCGGTGATTGTTGTTCCAGAGCTTCGTACCGACAAATAACTCCTCCCTTCTAATCTTCCCATCCCTGAGCGCCTCCTTCATCGCCTCGCCCACTTCTTTCTCATTTCGGTATCGCTCTGCACAATCCAATTGGCGAAATCCCACTTCCAGCGCAGCCTTAACCGCCTTTTTTGTTTCGGTAGGGTCGGGAATCAGTGTACCAAAGCCTAACGCGGGGATTTCCGATCCGTTGTTGAGAAGAATCTTCGTAAAGCGGATATCGTCAGGCACTGTGATGGGTTTCCCTCCTCCCTTTAAAACAGCGGCTTCTTTTGGAGCGCCAACCCTTTTCGGCGGCCTCTCCTATCCGTAATAGTTTAATGAGGAAACTTCTTTCCCCGTCCCTGGCTTATCGTCCCACACCTTCAGGCTAACAGTGGCATTTGAAAAACTAAATGGGGTGAATGCTGTATATTCACAGGAACGCTACGGTATTTAGCTGCATTTATCCGCCAACAGGCACAATTGTGATTTGAAAGCTTGGTTTTGTGGGGTGAGATTCAAGAATGACGAGTTCATAAGAAGTTATAGATCTCCATCGGATGGTACCAACATCTGGAAGTTGAACATATCTCGCCAATATACGCACCTGCCAAATTCCACCCCCCGGTCAAAGGAAAGCTGATGCAAGGGTTTGAAGGTCTTGATGTCAGAGATCGAGTCCACGTTGAGTTCTTCAGGACTGACGTAGAACGACGATTCACTGACTTTGTCCGAGCAGCCCATCCTGCCGACTCTGCCTTAAACCCTTCCATTTAATCCGGATCTTAAGAAGATTTCTGCGAGTTTTTAGCTTTTCTTTTTTCCAGACGCCTTTGCGTAATCTACCATACCTTGAAAATCAATGGTAACCACGGGCTCATCTCCCACAACCCAGCCGTCATGTCCGGCCTCGAGCAAAGAGACATCCCCTGCTTTAAAATCCTTTTCTGTCCCATCGTCCATTTTAACTCTCAACGTCCCAGACATGTGATACTGGAAATGAGGAGCCTCACAGCTTTTAGTGTTTACCAAGGGCTTAACAGATTGAGACCATCTCCATCCCGGTTGGAACGTGGCCCGGCCTACGGTTCTCCCGCCAATATTGATGAGTTCCAATTTTCCCTTATCAAAGGTCCTCACCTCATCGGGGTTATTGAGACTTTTCCCTTCCATTTTTGCCATTTTAGTCACCTCCTCGGCCTATTGGTTCGGCTTTTCCTCTTTTCCAAAAGATGCTTATTGGGAACCCGCCTGTCAAGCAAACCCCGTTAGAAATTCCAGTCGTCGCGACTCGAAACCGAGCGGTACATCCAACTCCGCCGGAATTATTTAAAATCTAATCCCGCTATAGCTGGACTGTAGAGCAGCGAGGCATTATTTCTAACGGGGTAAATCCCATTTGGGCAAAGTCAGTTTCACGAGATATATGGGAGAAGAAGGCGATCCCTGTTTTACCCGCCGGCGGAAGGCAGGGTTTTATGAGGTATGGAGAGATTTCCTCTGATTAATGTAAATCGCATACCTTGATTATTATCGATTAGCGCCATTCACCTATGGCTTTGCGGGCAATATCGTTGCTTGGCCGGGCGAGCAACCCGGTGCTACTGACAGATACGGTGTAGCTTGCGCCGTCAACCATCGGCATATAGGTGGCACTTCCGTAGACAGCATCCACCCAGGGTATCCAGTGCGCATACCTCCGGCCAATCATCCATAGATCGAGGCCTTGTTCTTCGCTTAGACTGTGAACTGTGCGCAGCCCTGTTCTCTCTTGGGTGATGTCCCGATAGCGACCGCTCAAGCGATCGAGGCGGTAAAGTGTGTCGAAACCGATGAGTACGGCCATTCCACGCCATTTTAGAACCCGGGCATCAATCTGCCACTCATCGCCACGTAGATCTAAAATCTCACCCTTATTTTTCAATGTCACAAAGGCTCCAAAGTGTTGGGGTCCGATCTCCTGGAAACTTACTTCGGCTATTGTCGACTCGTGCGTCAAACGGTCATAGGTGTACAGATTAATGGAGATCGCCGCCATTAACGCAGCGATGGCAAGAAGCAGGAGGCCTACGAGTCCCTCCAGACTACCTGCTACTACCTTGCGCCGCCAAAAGCGCTGGATTCCCAAAATGAATAGGATGACTCCCAGAACAGCGAAAACGATAATCGCAACCTTTACCCAAATTATTTTATCCATAGGTAATATTCATCCTCCCAGGCAGTAAAATCATTGGGCGCTACCCCTTTCAACTCAACCGAACGATTGTCTCGTACGCCGACATGGGCCATTTTATTGTAAAAATGATTTCAACGTCAACAGAAAAAGAGGAAGCGAATTGCCTCATAAAAAATGTTACCGAGAGACTGATTAAAAAGGGATCGTTGACTCATAATGGGTGTTACCGAATAACTGACCCTAAAAGGAGGGTTGATCATGAGTCCACGGTCA
>Ga0315282_10011130_pt1 | contig 13987 bp, 12 predicted proteins | sample YL17G07_20_MG_FD_203693 | JGI IMG/M metagenome (GOLD analysis project Ga0315282, IMG submission 203693) | Sediment microbial communities from Yellowstone Lake, YNP, Wyoming, USA - YL17G07_20 | ecosystem: Environmental > Aquatic > Freshwater > Lake > Sediment | place: USA: Wyoming | collected... | reverse complement strand
CCGAATCAATTTCAACCATCTCCGCTTCATCCGGGTGGCCGAAAACAAAGTCATGGTCATCCTCTTGACCACCTTCAACCTAGTTCTGAACGAAATCGTCCGCACCAGCTCCTACCTCACTCAACTTGAGCTGGATGAGGCGGCCCAATACATCAACACCGGTTTCCGGGGCAAGAACCTGGTCACCGTCCTGGACTACCTGGCTAAGGAACTGCCCCACTATAAGAGTCGCGGCGAGCCGGTGGTGGGGAAGCTGGTCGAACTCCTGAAAGCCTATATCCACCAGGAAAAACAAACAGACCCCATCTTCCTCCAGGGAGCGGCCAAGCTCCTGGACAGGGCCGCGGAATTCCACACGGAAAAACTCAGCGCGCTATTCCGCCACGTCGAGGAAAAGGCCCGGCTGGCCCGCCTGATCTCCGATTTTATCTCCCTCGACCGGGTCAAGGTTCTGATCGGGGCCGAGGAGAGCCTGCCGGATATGGCCGACTGCGCTCTCATCCTGTCCCATTATGGAACCGAGAGCCAGGTGCTGGGGTCGCTGGGGATCATCGGCCCGAAAAGGATTCCCTATCAGAGAATTATCCCCCTGGTGGAAAGCATCGCCCTGAGGTTGAGCCAGACCATCAGTCGAAATCATTAATCTCATTCCGAGGTCATTTATGACTGAGAAAAAACACGATCAAGAACACGAGGCCGAGAAGGACGAGGGCCCGGAAAAGGCCGGCCCGCAGGGCGGCCCCCAACAGGAGGCCGGACCCGGACCCGGCCCCGGACGGCAGCCCGAGCCGGATAAGGCCTCGAGCCGAGAGGCCGGGGCCCAGGAAACTGAACGGGAAACCGAAGAGGAACGGCCCCTTAAACACAAGCTGACCAAAAAAGAAGCGGAGATCAAGGCCCTCCGTTATGAACGTGATGAGCTTAAGGACAAGTACCTGCGTGCCCTGGCCGAAATGGAGAACCTGCGCAAACGCGCCGAACGGGAGAAAAGCGAGTTCTATCAGTTCTCTCTGGCCGAGGTGCTCAAAGAGCTCTTAGGCGTAATGGACAGTCTCGAGCGGGCTTTGTGTACCGAGGACCAGGCCGACGGCAAAATTTTTCAAGAGGGTGTGCGGATGATCCACCGGCAGCTCCTGGACACCTTGGCCCGGAGAGGGGTCACCCCGGTCCTGGAAGTGGTGGGCAGCCGGTTCGACCCGAGCCTTCATCAGGCTCTGTCCACCGAGGAAGCCGACGATGTCGAAGAGCCGGTGGTCTCCGAAGAGCTGCAGCGCGGCTATCGACTCCATGACCGCCTGTTGAGGCCGGCCCTGGTCAAGGTCAAAGTTCCCCGCCGAGCTTCCCTCGATTGAAATGACCAAGCGCGATTACTACCAGGTGCTGGACGTCGCCCGTACGGCCAGCACCGAAGAGATCAAAAAAGCCTACCGTCAGAAGGCCCTGCAGTATCATCCCGACCGCAACCCCGGCAACAAAGAGGCCGAGGCGAGGTTCAAGGAAGCGGCCGAGGCCTACAGCGTGCTGGGCGACGACCAGAAGAGGTCGGTCTATGACCGCTTCGGCCAAGAAGGTCTCCGCGGCGAAGGATTCACCGGCTTTGAAGGTTTCGATTCAACCATCTTTGGAGATTTTCAAGATATCCTGGGCAGTTTTTTCGGCTTCACTTTCAGCGATTTTTTCGGCACCGGCCGGCGGCCGGGCCGCCGCACGGCCCAGGCCGGCCGCGACCTAGCCCTGGAGCTGGATATCACTCTGGAGGAGGCTTTTCGCGGCGCGGAGAAAGAGATTTCCCTGAACAGGGCCGAAGCCTGCCCGGCCTGCCACGGCAGCCGGCTCAAGCCCGGGACCCGCAAATCGGTCTGCCCGGCCTGCCGGGGACAAGGGCAGGTCCGTCATCAGCAGGGCTTTTTCACCATCAGCCGGACCTGTCCTCACTGTCAGGGCGAAGGAGAGATTATTCCCAGCCCCTGTCCTGAATGCCGAGGTGCCGGCCTGGCCAAGAAGAAAAAAACATTGACCCTTCGCCTCCCGGCCGGAATCGACGACGGTGCGCGGCTGAGGCTGACCGGCGAGGGCGAGGCAGGGGAGTCCGGGGCACCCCGCGGCGACCTGTATGTTGCCGTGCATATCAAGAAGCACGAGACCTTTGAAAGGCAGGGGCGTGACCTCTACTGCCAAGTGTCCGTATCATTCAGCCAGGCGGCCTTGGGGGTGAACCTCGACATCCCCACTCTCGACGGACAGGAGCAGATCAAGATCCCGGCCGGCATCCAGTCGGGTGAAGTGATCCGGCTCAAGGGCAAGGGGCTGCAGGAGCTCCGTTCCCAGCGGGCCGGCGATCTTTATGTCCGTGTCCAGCTCCAGACGCCGGACAGGTTGACCCGGGAGCAGAAGAGCCTTCTGCGGCAGCTGGCGGAGTTGCGGGCCGAGCCCTCGGAAGAGGTGGCCAAGGCCCAGCTGGACAGGCTCAAAGACATCGTTCACTAAGGGGACGAGTGACTGCCAACCGCTTTTTCATTCCGCAGCCGGCCCTGCCCGAGTCGCGTCTCTGGATTGAGGGCCGTGAGCATCATCACCTCAGCCGGGTGGCCCGCTGGTTGCGCATTGCCCGTGAAGCGGCCAAGCAGGGCGAAACCGGGCTGGTGCCGGACATCAGGCCGCCGCAGCGGCTTGAGGAATTCCTGGCCGGAGACGGCTCGAGCCTGAAGCTCGTCCTGAGCGAGCGCGGCGGGACTTATCTGCGGGACGTGCTCCTGACAGGCCTGCCCGCGCCGGCCCCGGCCTCGGCGAGCCGGCCCTCGGCCGCTCCCTTGGACCAGGCCTGCTTGCTGGTTGGGCCGGAAGGCGGCTGGTCAGCGGCCGAGGAAAAACGGATTCAGGCTTTCGGTTTTCGGCCGGTCAGCCTGGGCCGGCGCATTTTCCGCACCGAGACCGCCGCCCTGTGCGCGGCGTTCCTGATCAACCATTTCTGGAACAGCTGACATGTTTCTGCAAGGACAGAAGGTCGGGAAATATGAGATTCTCCGCTCCCTGGGCAGCGGCGGGTTCGGCTCGGTGTACCTGGCCCGGGACACCTGGCTCGACATCAAGGTGGCCATCAAAGTCCCCCACAAGCAGGCCCTGGAGCTGTTCAAAATGCTCAAGGAGCCGCGCCTGCAAGCCGCCCTCAATCATCCCAATATCGTGCGCATGCTGGCCGCCGAGAAGGAGGACCGGGTCTTTTTCATGGTCATGGAATACGTCAAGGGCAAAACTCTGGAAAAGATCCTGGAGAAGGAGAAAATCCTGGACGGTGAACTGGCCGTGGACTACATCCGCCAAGTGTCCAGCGGAGTCGACCACGCCCACAAGAACAAGATTATCCACCGTGACCTTCGGCCGTCCAATATCATGATCTCCGAGGAGGGCATGGTCAAGATTACCGATTTTGGCACGTCGGCCTGGCTGCAGAACGTCCACTACGCCACGACCCGAATCGGCTCGCCGCCCTATATGGCTCCCGAGCAATTCGCCGGCAAGGCCAGCTACGCTTCGGACATTTACTCCATCGGCTGCATTTTCTATGAAATGATCACCGGCCGGCCGCCCATCTTCGACTCCGACCCGTTCAAAATTCTGGAGCGGGCCCAGCAGGGAAAAATCACGCCGCCGCGATTGAAGAACACCAAGGTTCCCCGCGAAGTGGACGAAATCATCATGAAGTGCCTGGCCTTGCAGCCCGAGGATCGCTACCAGCGGCCGGCCGAGATACTGCACGTCCTGGCCGCGCTCAAGAGCAAGGACATGAAGACTTCCCAGATGGAGGACATTCTGGGCCGCATCCGGGCCCGAGAGCAATCCAGCCGGGAGCGCTGCTGGAACTGCCGCCGCGACCTGCCCTTTCGGGCCAAGGTCTGTCCCCACTGCGGCGAATCTGTATGAAGCCAAATTGACTTGCCCCGGGGATTGGGTTAAGATGAGCCTCCGCCTGCAATGATCATTGGCGAATGGCCACACATCACTTGGAAAGGAGTCATCCATGAGCCCTTTTAAGGAGGATGGCCTTGTCTGGATGAACGGACAGCTCGTTCCCTGGAAAGAGGCCAACATCCACATCGCCTCGCATGTCATTCACTACGGAAGTTCCATTTTCGAAGGCTTTCGCGCCTATGAGACGCCCAAGGGGGCGGCTATTTTTCGACTGGAGGCACACACCCGCCGTCTCTACAACTCCTGCAAAATCTACCGGATGGAGGTGCCCTACACGCCCGATGAGTTCAATCAAGCCGTCATCCGGACCATTAAGGCCAACAAGTTCCGCGCCTGTTACATCCGGCCGATCGTCTATAGGGGCTACAGCGCTCTGGGCGTGGACCCTTTTCCCAACCCCATAGACTGCGCCATCATGGTCTGGGAATGGGGCCAGTACCTCGGCCCGGAGGCCCTGGAGAACGGCGTGGACGTCTGCGTCTCCTCCTGGCAGCGCATGGCCCCCAACACTTTCCCGGCCTTGGCCAAATCGGGGGCCAATTACATGAACTCCCAGCTCATTAAAATGGAAGCGCTCAAAGACGGCTACAGCGAGGGAATCGCCCTCAACATTCGCGGTCACATCAGCGAGGGCAGCGGGGAAAACATCTTCCTGGTCATGGACGGCCGGATCCTGACCCCGCCGCTGTCGACCTCGATCCTGCCCGGCATCACCCGTGATTCGGTCATCACTCTGGCCCGGGACCTGGGCCTGGCCGTGTTCGAGGAGACCATCCCCCGGGAGATGCTGTACATCGCCGATGAGGTTTTCTTCACCGGGTCAGCGGCGGAGATAACTCCCATCCGCTCTATCGACAAGATCACCATCGGTTTGGGCAAGCGCGGGCCGGTGGTCAAGAAACTGCAGGAGGCCTTTTTCGCCGTCATCAACGGCGGCCGGGAGGATAAGCACGGCTGGCTGACCTACGTCCGCTAATGTTTTTGGGAGGCTAAGGAGAATGGCATGAATATCGATGAGCTGCTTAAGATCGGCATCGAGCGCGAAGCCTCGGACGTTCACCTCAAGGTCGGCCAACACCCCACCCTTCGCATCCACGGCATTCTCTATCCCCTGACCGGGTTGGAGCGTTTGTCGGCCCGGGACGCGGAAGAAGTCGTCGAGGACCTCCTCAACGACTACCAGAAGAAAAAACTGCGCGAGAATATGGACGTGGACTTTGCCTACAGCTTGTCCGGTTACGGCCGCTTCCGGGGGAATATCTTCATGCAGAGGGGGACCTTATCCGTTTCCATGCGCATTATCCCCTTCGAAGTTAAAAGTATCCGCGAGCTTCTCCTGCCCGAGGCCCTGGAGAAAATTTGCGACACCGCGCGCGGGCTGGTCCTGGTCACGGGAACCACCGGAAGCGGCAAAACGACGACCCTGGCCTCCATGATCGATCATATCAACCGCCAGCGGCGGCAGAGGATCATCACCATCGAGGAGCCCATCGAATTCCTTCATGCGGATAAGTTGAGCATGATCTGCCAGCGGGAGGTGGGCGAGGATGTGACCAGTTTCGCCCGGGGCCTGAGGGCCGCCTTGCGCGAAGACCCCGACGTCATCCTGGTGGGCGAGATGCGCGACCAGGACACTATCGAGACGGCCATCATGGCCGCCGAGACGGGCCATCTGGTGCTGAGCACTCTCCATACCCTGGACGCCCCGGAGACGATCAACCGCATCGTGGCCGTTTTTCCGCCCCACCAGCATCGCCAGCTCCGGCTCCAATTGTCCAACCTGATGCGGGCCATCGTCTCCATGCGGCTGGTTCCGAAGCAGGACGGCTCGGGCCGGGTACCGGCCGTCGAGGTTATGATCAACACGGGCTACATCCAGGCCTGTATCCTGGACGGAGAAAAAACCAATCTGATCCGGGACGCCATCCAGGCCGGCGTTTCGGAATACGGCATGCAGACCTTTGACCAGTCCATATACTATCTGTACAAGGGCGGCTATATCTCTTTTGAGCAGGGGATGGGCTACTCTTCCAACCCCGACGGTTTTAAACTCCGGGTCCAGGGCATCCAGTCCACCTTGGACATCGCCCTGGAAGACATGGAGAAAAAAATAGGCCGCCTGGACCGCCATCCGGCGCTGGAGCGTGATCAAAAAGGCCGGGAATGAAAGCCCACGACATCCGCCTGGCCTTTCTCGATTTCTTCGCTCAGCGCGGGCACAAGATCGTTCGAAGCTCGTCGCTGCTGCCCAAGGACGATCCCTCCCTCCTTTTTACCAACGCCGGCATGAATCAATTCAAAAATATTTTTTTGGGGCTGGAAGAGCGAAGCTACAAGCGGGCGGCCAGCGTCCAGAAGTGCATGCGGGTCAGCGGCAAGCATAACGACCTGGAACAGGTGGGCCGCACGCCCAAACACCATACCTTCTTCGAGATGCTGGGCAATTTTTCCTTCGGGGATTATTTTAAAGCCGAGGCCGTGGCCTTGGCCTGGGAGCTGGTCACCCGGGTCTTCCGACTCCCCCCTGACCGGCTGTTCATCACCGTCTTCCAGGATGATGAGGAAGCCTTCCGGCTGTGGAACAGGGAAATGGGTATTCCGGCCGACCGCATATTCTCCTTCGGCAAAAAAGACAACTACTGGTCCATGGGCGACGCCGGACCCTGCGGCCCCTGTTCCGAGATTCATTACGACCAAGACCCGAACGGCGAACCGGGAGAGCCCCGAGCCTTGATCGAACGGGGCAGCGACAGGATGGTCGAGCTGTGGAACCTGGTTTTCATGCAATTCTTCCAGGACGAGCGGGGACAGCTCCAGCCGCTGCCCTCGCCCTCGATTGACACGGGCCTGGGTCTGGAGCGTACGGCGGCCGCCCTGCAGGGCCGGCGCAGCAATTTCGACACCGACCTTTTCCGGCCCATCCTGGACATGATCGGCCAAGCCTGTGGACGGGAGTATCCCTCCGGAGACGAGGGGGATGTTTCCATGCGGATCATAGCCGACCATCTCCGGGCGGTGACCTTTCTCATCAGCGACGGGATCATGCCGGCCAACGACGGCCGCGGCTACGTCCTGAGGCGCCTCATTCGCCGGGCTTTTCGGCAAGGAAACCTGCTCGGCCTGGACAAGCCTTTTCTCTTCCGGATGACGGGCCAGGTGAGCGACCTCATGAAGGACGCCTATCCCGAGCTGTTGGACGCGGCCGCCCTGGTCTCCAAGATCTGCCTTTCCGAGGAAGAACGGTTCGCCGCCAATCTGTCCAGGGGATTGCGGGTTTTCAATGAGTTCGCCGCCGAAGCCCGTCGGACTGGCCGCCCCGCCCTATCCGGGGCCGAAGTCTTCAAGCTGTACGACACTTACGGTTTTCCGCTGGACCTCTCCCAGGAACTTGGGCGTGAGCAGGGCCTGAGTTTGGATGAGTTGGGCTTCCGGGAGGACCTGGAGAAACAGCGGGAGCGGGCCAGGGAATCATGGAAAGGGGACGCCGGGAAGAAGGAACGGAAAGCCTATGAGCCCTTCCGGAGCGCAGGGATCAGCTTTGTCGGCTATGAGACGGTCCACGTAGAGGGAGCCCGAGTGGTCGGCTTGCTTCAGGAAGGGAAACGCGTCGAGGTGCTGTCGCAAGGCGGACAGGGCGAGATCATCCTGGAACGGACTCCCTTCTACGCCGAGGCGGGAGGCCAAGCCGGAGATGCGGGGACCATGAAAAACCCTCACTTCTCTGCCCTGGTCAAAGCCACCTACTATCCCCTGGCCGAGGTCATCGTCCACCGGGTCGAGGTGCTGTCCGGCCGGGTTCGCCAGGGAGACGAAGTGGAAGCGACCGTGGACGGCGAGCGAAGGTCGGCCCTCAGCCGGAACCACACCGCCACCCATATCCTTCATGCCGCCCTGAGACAGGTTCTGGGCGAACATGTCAAGCAGTCCGGCTCGCTCGTCCTGCCCGAGCGCCTGAGGTTCGATTTCACCCACTATGCCGCTTTGAGCCGGGAAGAAATTCTCAAGGTGGAGACCCTGGCCAACGACCTCATCAGGGAAGATCTTCCGGTCGAAACCCGGATCATGACTCTGGAGGAGGGCCTCCGCTCGGGGGCCATGGCCATTTTCGAGGAAAAGTACGGCGAGCGCGTCCGCCTGGTCTCCATCGATGACGTCAGCCGCGAGCTGTGCGGCGGCGTCCATGTCACCTCCACCGGCCGGCTCGGCCTGTTTAAGATCCTCAGCGAAGCCTCCATCGCCGCCGGCCTGAGACGAATCGAAGCCGTCACCGGCGGCCCTGCTTTGGCTGCGGTCCAGGAAGCGGAGGCGCTCCTGTCCGGCCTGCAGGCCGCTTTGAACTCTTCGCGCCAGGACCTGCCGGCCCAAATCGAGAGGCTCCAGGAGGATATGCGCCAGAAGGAGCGAGAGAATCGAGCCTTGAGAAAGAAAATCGCTCGGGGAACGGCGGCCGATTCCGAGGAAAATATCCGCACGGTCAAGGGTGTCAAGCTCCTGACCCGGAAGGTCGAAGGGTTGAACCCCGCTGAGGTCCGGGAATTGGCCGATTCTTTGAAGCAGAAGTTGGGCACGGGAGTGGTCGTCCTGGGCCAGGCCGAGGCTGACAAAATCTTCTTGGTAGCGGCGGTCAGCAAAGACCTGACCGGCCGGCTTTCGGCTGACCGTCTCATCAAGGATTTGGCGGCCCTGGTCGGGGGCGGGGGAGGGGGCCGGCCCGATTTCGCCCAAGCCGGAGGCCATCAACCTGAAAAGCTCGACGAGGTGCTGGAGCAAAGCGCCGGGCTGATGGAAAAATTGCTCTGAGGACGAGAGCCGGTCATTCGGGCCGTTCGTCCTCTTTAAGGGGGGGGATAAACTCCTCCCTAAAATCACCTCAAAGGGTCATTGACGGCCGGGCCCGTTGGGGCAAGAGTAGGAATAGCCATGAAGGTCCGGGATTATTTTCTGCGCTCGATTTGCCCTAGGCTTGCCGCTCTGCTGGTTCTTTTGGTTTTTTGGGCCGGAACGGCCGCCTGGGGCGCCCTAAACGTGGAAAAGCGCCAGAAATACGGGGACATCGTCAGGGCCGTGGCCGAAAAGCATGACCTGGACGAGGACCTTCTCCATTCCATTATCGAGGCTGAATCCGGTTATGACTCGTCCATTGTCTCGTCCAAGGGCGCTGTCGGGCTGATGCAGCTCATCCCGGAGACAGCGGCCAAATACGGCGTCAGGAACGTCTTTGACCCGGCCGAAAATATCGAAGCCGGCGCTCGCTACATCAAGGACCTTATGTCCCTTTACCAGAACGACCTGCGCTCAGTCCTGGCGGCTTATAATGCTGGTCCGGATGCGCTTAAGAAGCACAACGGCATTCCGCCTTTCCCGGAAACAAAGAGATACATCCGCAAGGTCCTGAACCTTTTGGACGGTCAGGACAGCCTGGGAGGGCAGCTTTACACTTATCACGACAACCAAGGACGGACGTTGTTGACCAGCGACCGGTTCTATTCTTATATGATCTCGCGCAGCGGCGAGAAACACTGACCAAGGGCTCCCCCGGCCCGGCCCCCGGGGAGACGCTTCCATCCCAAAAAACAGGCGCGGGACGCGACTCGTTGAGGGTCAGGTCTGGCTCTTGACGCTCAGGGACAGGGGCAGGATCTCGAAGGTGGCCGGCAGCCGGCCGGGCTGCTCACCGTCCAGCTCAATGACGACTTCCTCATTCGTATTTTCAGGCTCGGCCTCTACCCGGCGACAGCGATGGAGGTCAATCTTGGGGTGGGCCAGGTGGGTGCCCAGATAGATTTTCCAGCTATTGAGAAAGAACTCCAGCATCTTCATCCCCCGGACCAGGACGAAATCGAACCGGCCGTCGTCCAGCTTGGCATAGGGCGAGATCTTCATGCCTTTGCCGAAGATTCGGCCATTGGCCACGGCTCCGATCATATACTCCCCGCGGGGAAAATCCAGGCCGTCCACTTTGAGGCGCAGACGTTTGTTCTTGAAGCGGAGGGCGGTGGTCATCAGGCAGCGAAAGTAAGACGAGGCGCGGCGCTCCAGGCGCTTCCGGTTGATCATCTGGACGACCTCGCCGCCGATCCCGAAATCGGCCACGTTAAGAAAGAACCGTTCCTCGGGCCGGCCGTCGGGGCCGGTGAAAATCGCTCGGCCGACGTCAATCCTCTTGGTCCCGGCCCCGGTGATGACCTGCAGGGCATGCTTGACGTTCTGGGGCAGGTTGAGGCTTTTGGTGAAATCGCAGCCAGTGCCCGAGGGCACCACGCCCAGGGCCGTGTCCGGGTTGATGGCCCGGCGGTTCTCGAAGAAGCCGTTGGCGATTTCGTTCATGGTGCCGTCGCCGCCGACGCCGATGATAAGCTCCGTGCCCGATTTAATGGCCTCCCGGGTGAGGTCGGTCGCCTGGCGGGGCTTTTCAGTGAAGTCGTATTTGAAGTCCTTGATGAAGTTCTTGAGAGCGGACTTTATCTCGGTCCACCGTCTCCGGGTGCGGCCCTTGTTGGACTCAGGGTTGATGATGACTTGAGTTTTGGGAAGCATGGCTTTCGTCCGCAGCGGACGGCGGCGTCTTTTTCTTGGTCAGGGAAACGGCTATGACTCCGCCCAAAGCGGCCAGGCCGGCGAAGACCACGGCCGCCAGCAGAAGGTCGAAGAAGAAACCCGGTACGGTCTGAGCCGGAATCTCTCCCTGCAGAATTTCTTTGAGCTGGCTGGGGGGCTGCTGGCCGGACTGTTCGATCCAGTCCAGGAGCAGGGGAAAAACATATTTCTTCAGGAACAGCATGTTCAGCGGCTGGAGGGGGATCATGAGCAAGCCCCGGACGACAGCGGCGGAGATGCCGGTCAGGGCGCCTAGGACGGCGCCGTCTCCGGCGGCCAAGAAGGCCCGGGTCTCCTTGGGGACCAGAAAGACAGCCAAGAGCCCGGCCCCTATGGGCCACAGACAGCAGCAGCAATTGGTGAGGGGAAGGCTGGCCAGCAACCCGGCCAAAGCTCCAGCGATGAGGGCCGGCATCCACAACTCGGCGGTACGCTCTTCCAAGGCCCGTTCCTTTCTTTGGCGATTATTCTATGTGGTTGGCCGCCGGAATGCAAGCCGGCGAAGGATAAGGTCGGTCAGGCCGGCCAGAAAATAAAAGGGAAGGATGAAGCCCCATACCACCCCGGTGCTGAATCGAAACCCATTGCCTAAATCCCAGAGGTGCAGCATGTTGGCCAAGACATCCAGCCCTAGGGGCAGGGATAGCAGAACGAACATCCGCGGCCGGGGGACCCTGGCGGAGAACAGGCTTCTGGCCAGGGGATAGACCAGGCAGCCGGCCAGGAATCCTATATAGATGCCCAGGCAGCGTCCACAGGCCGCTACAGGATGGCCGAAGAGGACGAAGCAGCGGGAAGGATTCTGGTGACAGATTTGGTGGTAGGAATGGTAGAGCCCGGCGGCCAAACCCGAGCCCCGGCTGGCCAGCCAGGGCGCTAAAAGAGCCGCCCCAGCCACAGACAGGGCCACGACGGTCGTGGCCATATAGCCGGCCACCACAAGCATCCTTTGCCCGGGGCTTATCTTCTGCGCGGAAAAAGACATGGGATCCTGCCTAGGCCAGCCGTTTCCAACGGAGGTGGACCAGGATTCCGAGGATGACCAGGAAAAAGAGAGTCGGCAGGGAAAGCCCCATAAGGCGGGCGTAGGCCTTGCGGCCGAGAAGGTCGTAGAGCAGGAAAAAAATAAGACAGGCGTTGGCAGTGAAAATGAACCGGCCGCCCCGCGGCAGGTCGAATAAATGACGGAAGCAGAGGGTCAAGGCCGGAAGAGAAAAAAGGAACGTATAGTCCCAGCCCAGCGGAGAAAGGAGCGGGATAAGAAGAAGAAGCGCGGAACACTCGAGGAATTCAGCTCGAGCCAGGCTGCGGCCTTGAAGCATCATGATGAGCATCACCAAGCCGAGCAGCCCGGCCACAATCGCCCAGGCAGCCAGGGGAGCGCTCCCCGCAATTCGCCACTTGGCTAAAAGAGCTAAAAGCGAGATGTTGTCCTGAGAGGTCAGCAGATGGGGGGTGGACCGGGAAAAAGTTGTGATCCATTCTTGGTGGACAGTCATGTTCCCCTTGAACCCATAGAAAAGAACCGGCATCAATAATGCTGCTGCCAGGGCCGCCAAACCGGCAGCCAGAACTTTCCATCTTTTTTTTAGCAGGAAATAGGGCAGGAAGATAAGGCTGTAAGGTTTAACGGCCACGGCCAAACCCCACCACAACCCGCCCAGCAACTCCCCGCGGTTTGAGGCAGTCCTATCCTCCTTGATCATCAGGGCTGAGGTCATGCTCAGCAGGAGAAGCATGACCAAGGCGTTGACCTGTCCAAGCTGGAGTTCCCTGAGGAAAAAGCGGGCCAGAACGAGCCCCGGAAGAAAGGCCAGGGCTAGGTGCTCGGGATGCTCTTTCCTATCGGACAGGTTCAAAGAAAGCCCGATGGAAGCCGCCGTGGCGGCCAGAATCAGCAGCGACCAGATGCCTTTAGCTGCGGTCAAAGACAATAGGGACAGGGGGAGGTAGATCAAAGCTGCGAAGGGAGGGTACTTGAATTCATAATGGCCGTCCAGGAGGGGGCCGGGATAGAGGGTTTCGCCTTCCGACAGCCGGAAGCCGGCTTTATAGTTGACCTCGAAGTCGATCATTTGGCTTTTGAGGACCGTAAAAAAAAGCGCAGCCCACAGGCCGGCCACAACAGCCACCGGCCACCATCGGCTGAACAAGCGATTTGTCGATTTCAAGCCGGCACCCTCAGAATGCCCAATCTAGCAGGTACGACATCTTTTTTCAAATGGGACATAGGGATAAAAAAGAGATGCTTAGGCCTAGTGCCGGAGCTGGTGCTGAAGAATTGACAGGAATTGCATTCTGTGCCAATATTAATAACAAGTCAGTCACTGCCATAGTGCATGGAAAGGAGGAGGAATGAAACGAGAAAGTGTGGGAAGGATATTTCTTGTCGGCGCCCTCTTCTTTATCACCATCCTGCTCTCGGCCCAAGTGGACGACGCCTCCAGGATTCTGGAGCAGAACAAGCAGGGCGTCATGTACTTGGTGGGCCTGGGCGCTAACAAGGAAGAGGTGTCCCGAGGAACTGGCTTTGCCGTCAGCGAGGATACTTTGGTAACCAACTACCATGTGGTGGCCAGGGCGATGAACATGGAGGCCTATACCTTTGATAACAAAAAAGTTAAGGTCGATGGCATCCTGGGCGTAAACAAGGCCGCCAACCTGGCTATGATTAGGGTCAAGGGCAAGCCCAGGAGCCTGATCATCGGCAATTTTGATTTCATTGCCCCCGATACGAAGCTTTTTACCATCGGCGCCAATGAGGCCGGCGCCATCAACGTGGTCAGCGCTCAAGTCCGCCAGATCTTGCAGGCCACGCCCGAGATGAAAGTGGCAGATTTTCAGACATCCTTGCCCCTGACTTTTTCCGGGGCGCCGGTGATCGACATCAGCGGCCAAGTGGTGGGAATCCTGACCGTTCTCGACCAGGGGCTGAAGTTCATTGTTCCGGTCAATATTTTTCGGTCCATGACCAGGCTGGCCAAGCCGGTCGAGTTCAAGAGCTGGACCCATGAGGATTTTTTCAACACTCAGGAAGGGTCCCTCTTAGCCGGGCGGATCGGCGCCGCCATCGGCGATACGGGCAATGCCCAGAAGTACTTGCAACAGGTGCTCAAAACCAGCCCCAACAACGTGGAGACTCAAGCGCTGCTGGCCAAGGTCTATGGCGACCAGCGGGATTATGCTTCCGCTACGGCAGCCTATAAAAAGCTCATCGAACTCGACCCCAACAGGGCTTCGGCCTATTTTGAGCAGGGCATTATCTTCTCGAAAACGCAAAAGTTCGACGAGGCTTTGGCCTCCTTCAAAAGAGCCAGAGAGCTTAACTTCAACAACCCCGAGATTTTTTTTCAGATGGGCAGCGTCTACGAAGCCAAGAAGGATTTTGCCGGGGCTGTTGATGAGTACGCCAGGTACCTCC
>Ga0315282_10011129_pt1 | contig 13989 bp, 11 predicted proteins | sample YL17G07_20_MG_FD_203693 | JGI IMG/M metagenome (GOLD analysis project Ga0315282, IMG submission 203693) | Sediment microbial communities from Yellowstone Lake, YNP, Wyoming, USA - YL17G07_20 | ecosystem: Environmental > Aquatic > Freshwater > Lake > Sediment | place: USA: Wyoming | collected... | reverse complement strand
CGCGGGGTGGGCGCCTGTCTCCGTCACCGTGGACCCGAGCGGCCCGTTCGTCTACGTGGCGAATACCCGTTCCTGGGACGTCTCTGCCTACACGATCGACGGCGGGACCGGGGCGCTGACTGCCATCCCGGGCTCCCCCTTCGCCGCGGGGATGGCGCCTAACTCCGTCACCGTGGACCCGAGCGGCCCGTTCGTCTACGTGGCGAATGGCAGCTCCGACGACGTCTCCGCCTACAGGATCGACGCCGCGACCGGGGCGCTGACCCCTGTCCCGGGCTCCCCCTTCGCCGCGGGGACGAATCCTAAATCCGTCACCGTGGACCCGAGCGGCCGGTTCGCCTTTGTGGCGAATTACGGCTCCGCCAACGTCTCCGCCTACACGATCGACGGCGGGACCGGGGCGCTGACCCCTGTCCCGGGCTCCCCCTTTGCCGCGGGGACGAATCCTGGCTCCGTCACCGTGGATGCGAGCGGCCGGTTCGCCTACGTGGCGAATGGCAGCTCCTACAACGTCTCCGCCTATACGATAAGCGCCGGGACCGGGGCGCTGACCGCCATCCCGGGCTCCCCCTTCGCCGCGGGTCCGGGGGCCGTCTCCATAACGACCACGGGGACAATTCAGTAGGCCGGGCTTAAAAGAAAAGGGGACGGTCCTATTATCGCTGAAGATTTAACTGGGACCGTCCCCTTTAAATCCCCATCCGAGGAACTAACGTGACGTTGTTTCCGAGTTGACTTGCACATTCAACTTCCTGGGAAGAGCGTAAATCGATCCAGAACCTACGTCTCCTATCCCACTCATAAATTCATGACGAATTATTCTATTTACGGACGAGTTCTTACTATTCGCTTATCTTTGAAACCGGTAGGACGGCTTTAGGAATGGCGAGCACAATGCGGTCCGCAGGCGCTTCCGCAGCGTCCCGCGCAAGGGCGATGTCCAGAATATAGGATGCTGAAGGATCAGGCGAACCAGCGGCAGTGGTTATAGCCGCGGCCAGGTTACAAATCAGGCCGGGGTTTGGCAACATCGTGCAGATGTTATTGTCATCAATTCCCGGTGTATACGGCTGGTCTTTAAAAAGCACTAAAGGTATCACTGTTGACATACCACCTTCCAGAGGCGTCGAGAGCTCTACGCTTATATTAACTTCGGCATTCCCGGATACCGCTTTTAGCGGCGCTGTAAACCCTGAAAAAAAGCGCGCCAGATGCGAAGCCAGAGGGGCGGGTGGATAACCTGAAGCAATATCAATTTCTTGATCGATATCCACATGAGGGCTTAAAGGATCGACAAAGCCCGCTGGAACGGGCACAACCTGGGTGGGTTGTATAAACGCGATGCGGACTTCAGCTTTGGCATCGCGCAGTGCATCGAGCCCCACAAAGGAAAGTCGCCTCGTGATGGAGGACGATGAACTCTCATCAAGCTCGATTAATGCCGTGGGCGCGGTGGGCTCATTTGCGGAAATACTTGCAGTTATCTGTCCTCCCGTATTCATTTCCGTCACATCATAGTGATAGACCCTTGGAGCTATGTTTTCAGCTGGGCAGGAAAGCGTCAGCTCCACAGTCGTTTTTAGCGAGCAGGCGGTTGGCGGAATATTATAATAGCCATAATCGACGTTATACGTCCACGAACCCAATGTATTCAGAGGATCGCCCAATTTCCAATTTGGTTGAGATGCTTGACTGATCGGAGCAGGCGTATCGAAAGGTGTGATCCATGGCTCAATGAAATTACCCTGCGCATCCCAGGCCGCAAGGGTCAGATACGTATAATTCAAAATCGGGCCACCTCCAGGCGCCGTTACACTCCCCTCAATCAGGTAAAGTCCGCCTTGCTGGCAGGGGCTCGAGGCAGGTACATACTGAAGGTTAAGGGCAAAACTGCTGCAGGTATCGCTGTTACTCAGGGCGAACTCGCTGTACTCGGTAAGAATTTTTGCGGCGCAGAGCGTGGAATTATTCGAAACCACTACTGTGGCAGCTGGATACTAAGGATCCACTATTGTGTTGATGGTCAATCCGTTGAGGTCGAATTGGGCGATCGGATTCGGAGATGGATTGTAAGATGCACCAGAATCAGGGGGCGGTGTCGAAGATGACTCCCCGCCGCAGGAAGACAGTAGTGCGATGACGGCAAAAGCCGCTATCATGATGACACAACGGCATAAAAAGTTCCTGAGGTTCGCTCCCTGGTGCCTCTTGATAACACAATGGATACGGACTTGCTTTTTCACGTATTTACGATATAAAAGTAAGGCTTGTGTGTCAAGGGGAATTTATCACGCCATCAGATACTGTTTACCGCTTGATAGCGGCAACTTTTTATGACTCTGCCCGATCGTGGTTCCCGCCGGGTCGGACCAGGCTACTTGGTTGATATTCAAGATGGATAACCGCAAAAGCAGGTGTTTTTAAACCTTAAACCGCCATACACTACTTAGGCTTGTAAACACCGGGTTGCACGCTGCCATTTCAAGGGTCCCGCTCTGGTCTAAACAGTTCTTTCGGGAAAAATGATATTGATAACCTCTTTGAATATCATCATTGTGGCTGCCCCCTGTGCTGGTTGTGTGTTGAGCATGAGGATAACCATTGCGCCGGTCGATGGGTCGTACATCGAAATATTGACATACCCGGGCAGGGCGCCGTTGTGTCCCACAAATCCGCCTAGAGTGAACCAGCCGAGCCCGTATCGGGCACTTGGAAAATCAATATGAGTATTTCCCGCATCATACCACTCACTCCTCCTCTGGGCTTGCGTTTCAGGTCTCAACAGGGATCCCTGTCCCAGGGCTTTGACGTAAATTTTCAAATCGGATAAGGTCGAGATTATTGCTCCGGCTGCCCAGCCCCAGGAGGGGTTGGCGAGGCTCCAGTCTTCGCGGGTGGCCTCCGGAGTGTAATAGCCATGAATGTATTCGCCCGGCATGCTTCCGTCCGTTGGGAAATAGGTATTCCTGAGACCTAGCGGGTCGGAGATCTTCCTCTTGATTGCTCCTCCAAGGTCATCACGCTCACGGTTTATTTTTTCGATAATCAGTCCGAGTAGTACCGTGTTCGAATTCGAATAATGGTAACTGATCCCGGGGGGAAACTGAATGGGTAATGCGAACGCAAAGCTCAATAGTTCCTGGGGGGTAAAGCTCCGCTGCGGGTTGGCAAAAAGGAGTTTCCCGAAATCCTCGGATTCGCTGTAGCTCGGCAGACCGCTCCTCATGGTCAATAGGTGGCGGATGGTTACGGTGTCCCCGTTAGGAACTCCGCTAATATAATCCCCGACTTTGTCGTCGAGTTGAATCAGTCCTTCATCCATAAGTTTCAGGATCACTGTCCCGGTGAACGTCTTGGTGAGACTCCCGATGCGGAAAAGGGGAGGCGTTGTCATGGGAGTTCCGTTGGCAATATCCGCAATCCCGCTGGCGCGTAGATATTCACCCCGACCGGGGATGGAGACGTAGAGAATCATGCCGGGGGAATTATAGGCCTCAATGGTTTCGCTCATCAGATCATCGAATCTGGTTGTCGTCGCCGCATCAAACGAACCTGTTGGAGAATCCCTCGTTGTTGTAGTCGACGCGCAGGCTTCAAGGACTGCAAACATGATCGCAAGCACCAGATAGGCTATCGCTTTCTTGGTTCTCCTCATCCCTCAGTTCTCCTTATGGGTGCCAATTCTCTATTTCCGAAAGCCTCTCTTTGTGATTTTCTCACCCAAATTATCGACGCTTATTGTGCATTTCTGAATTCGTTTCTGCAAATTTCATTAGGGGGGGAATAGGCGATGGCGAGCGCATAGCGAATGACAAGGGCCGGGGGGCGGAAGTCGTAAGTCGGAAGGGGGTAAAGCGAAGACGCATGGAGCATAGGGCAGAGGGCATAGAGGATAACAACAACCGTAAGTCGTAGGGGTTCAACAACCGTAAGGCGCAAGTCGTGAGTCGTAAGGCGATTAACGGGAAGACGCATGGGGCATAGCGCAGAGCGCATAGAGTATAAGAAAGGCCGGGAGGCGGAAGTGCCAAGCCGGGGCGGGAAGGGGGCGTCCTGCATCCCGCTTTTAATGCATGAGATTGTTGGGTCGGGACAAGCTGGGTTAAGGAATGGAATGAAGAAAAAACGTAGGCCGAAGGCAGAAATCAGTTGACAGTATTGCCGGTCCTGCCTAAAATTCATTAGCTTTGTTGGCCCTGAACTGGAGACGCAAGGGTCATGGTTCAGAGGGGATAGCGAATAAGAAAGGCCATGGATAAGCAGTTCCGCCCATTCCATGGTAGGTAATTATCCGCAGGCTCTCGCCGATGCCAACCGGGCGATCGAACTGGACCCGAGACTTTCAATGGCCTATGTGAATCGCAGTTCTGCCTATTCCACGATGGGCAATTATCCCCAAGTGATTGCCGATGCCAGCAAGGCCATCGAACTCGACCCAAAAAATTCTCTGGCGTACTTCAATCGCGGGACAGCCTATGGCCATTTGGGTTATCATGAACAGGCCATGAACGACTTCAAAGTTTCTGCCCGCTTGGGAAATGCAGGGGCCCAGAAATTCCTGCGTTCCATGGGGATCGTCTGGCAATAATTGGGGGGTCTTTAGGGGATGGGACGTTCTACCGACATATAACGACCGGATATCATTCAGCCAGGCGCAGCAAGTAATCCCACTCTTTCGCGACTCTTTCTTTTGCCCTGTCAATATCCTGTTCTTTAAGGCTGCGGTAGCGTCCCTGGAGGGAGAAATATTCCTTTAAGGATTCGGCCTTCCAGCCTCTCCGGTTTAAGCGGTATTTGTCGCCGTTTTCCACTTCGTAAAGAGGGAAGATTCCCGCCTCGGTGGCCAGTTTGGCGATGTGGATGGTCATTTCTGAAGAATAACGCCATCCCGTAGGGCAGGGTGAAAAAACGAGAATGAATTTTGTGCCGACCACCTCTTTCGCTTTCTGCACTTTCTTGATTAAATCTGGAGGAAACCCCACGGAGGCGGTCGCGATATAGGGGATTTTGTGGGCGGCCATGATGCGGACGATATCCTTCTTGGGAGTATCCTTTGTGAAAGGTACCGGGGTGGTGGTGGTCCAGGCCCCTTCGGGGGTCGCCGAACTCCTTTGAATGCCCGTGTTCATGTACGCTTCATTGTCGTAGCAGACATAGAGGATGTTATCGTTCCTTTCCGCTGCGGCCGATAAAGCCTGGATGCCGATATCCAGAGTTCCCCCATCCCCGGCCCACGCCAGCACCTGGATATCCTTCTTTCCCATCACGTCGAGGGCCGCCCGGATTCCGGAAGCGGAGATCGCCGCGGTTTCAAAGGATATGCGCAGGGTCGGGATCTTGAGGGACGAAGAGGGAAACGCACCGGCAATCGTCCCGGCGCAGGAAGGCGGGATGACCACCATCGTATCGGGGCCCAGAGCCTTGAAGACATATCTCATGGCCAGGGCGGCGCCGCACCCCGGGCAGGCCGTATGTCCGGAGTACATCATTTCTTCTTGCGGTATGGGAAATTTCATTCGAGCAGGCCGATCCATTTGATTCCCCCGGGTTCTCTGGCTTTCATGGCTTGTTCCACGATCCAGGAAATATCGTCATCGGTAACATCCTTTCCCCCCAGGCCGGCGATGAATTCGTGAACCGAAATGTCCGGCTTGGACCCCAGCAAAGCTGATTTCAACTCCTGGGCCAGGATCCCGCCGCACCCCGGTGAGAAATCCCGGTCGATGACGGCGATCTTTTTAACATCCGCCAGCGCCCGGCGGAGTTGCTCCTGGGGGAAGGGTCTGAACAACTTGATTTTCAATACGCCTACTTTCAAGCCTTGGGCCGCGAGCCGATCGGCAACCACCCGGCAGGTTCCGGCGATGGTTCCGGCCGTCACCAGGATGATGTCGGCTCCGGCACAGCGGTAGGTCTGGATGAGATCGTATCCCCGTCCGAAAACGGCCCGAAACTCGCCATCGACCTTCTGGCAGACGGCTTTGGCTTCCTCCATGGCTTGATGCATCTTGTACCGAAAATTGATGTAGAGATCAGTTGTCGCCCCCATCATCATCGGATCTTCCACGTCGAGGATGGGCCGCTCGGCGGGGCGGGGAAGAAAGGCGTCGATCCGGTCCTGCTCGGGGATGTCCACAATTTCATAGGTGTGGGAGAGGATGAATCCTTCCAGATTCACCATCACCGGGAGCAGGACCTGCTCGGAAATCTTGAAAGACTGAATGATCGTATCGAAGACCTCCTGCCCGCTCTCGCAGTAGAATTGCAGCCACCCCGTGTCTCTCTGGGAGAGGCTGTCGCTCAAGTCGGCTTTGAGGTTGAAGGGACTACCCAGCGCCCGGTTCACATTGGCCATGACAATGGGAAAGCGCAATCCCGACGCGTAATGCAGCATCTCGTGCATTAAGGCCAGACCCTGTGAACTCGTGGCCGTAAACGTGCGGGCTCCGACCGAGGCCGCGGCGATGCAAGCGGCCATGGCGGAATGCTCCGACTCCACGTTGATGAATTTCGCCTGGAGGTCCCCCTGGGCGCAAAAGCTGGCCAGCATCTCCACGATGGTAGACTGGGGCGTGATCGGGTACGCGGCAATCACCTGAGTTCTGGCGGCTCGGACGGCCTGGGAAACGGCCTGATTGGCGGAGATAACCTTTTTCATCTTTCTTCCACTATGAGGGAAATGGCCCCCTGCGGACATTCCTGGGCGCAAATTCCACATCCTTTGCAGTATTTATCGACGATCGTAAAGAACTCTCCCTCCGCCCCGATGGCCATATCGGGGCAGTACATCCAGCATAATCCGCAGAGGTTACATTTCCCGGGATCGATCACCGGCCGCTGCGAACGCCACTCGCCGGTTTCATTCGCCTCCGAGGTCAGGAAGGTGATCGAAGTCAGGGGCAAATCTTCCAGCTTTTTCATACCGTATTTTTTCTTCATTTGTTTCTTGCTTCCTCCTGGACCCGGGGGGGCTGGTAATTCGCGGCTTCGTACGCCTCCCGCGCAGCGCGGGCATTTTCTTCCGGCTTGGAAGGGGCGCTTTCGCGGATCGCCTCCAGGACCGATTCGATTTTTATGATTCCGGTGACTTTGGCAAACGCTCCCAGGATGGTCGTATTGATAATCGGGACGGATGGGCTCCCCAGCTTATATTTGCGGGCGATGGAGCTGGCATCGATGGTCGCCACCGGATAATTTCCCAAAAACCGGAAATCGTCGGGGGGGCGGTCACTGTTGATGATCATCCAATGACCGTCCTTCAGTCCGGAAGTAATCCCCGCTTTTTTGGCCAGAGTTGCATCCAGGATGACCAAACAGTCCGGTTTATAGATACCGAACCGTACGTTGATTTCCTGCTCGTCGATCCGGGTAAAGGCCATAACCGGCGCCCCTCTCCGTTCGGCGCCGAAGGAAGGGAAGGCCTGGACGAATTTGCCCTCCTTGAAGAAGGCCGAAGCCAGAACGCTGGAGGCGACCACCGCTCCTTGCCCCCCTCGACCGTGAAAGCGAATTTCGAACATGGGTAAGTTCCTTGTAAAAAAAGCTATCAGCCAAAAGAATTATTATTTAGAGCTTATCCGCAAACAACTTTCCCCCCTTTCGCAAAAGGGGGGGCAGGGGGGATTTAATACGCTATGCTTGGGGAAATCCCCCTAAATCCCCCTTTGCAAAGGGGGACTTTACACGCCAAGATTATTTACGGACAAGCTCTTAGCTGAAAGCTGATCGCTGTTCCTTAAGATTTAAACCCCTCTGCTCGCACCACTTCGGCAACAGATGGCGTTCCACTTCTTCTTCCACGGTGGACGCCTTGGAGCGGAGCAGATCGGCCAGGGGAGCCGTCAAGTTGAAGCCCCCGACGGCTCCGTCGAAGACAATGACGTCGGAAGTACCCGAGGCCCGGCAGACGAATTCAACCGCGTTCTTCAGGTCCTCCGCCATGACGCTGTACCCCATGAAACCCGGATTCTGGGGGCAGGATTTGATGAGATCGACCAGAGGCTGTCCCACCACGACCATCGGGACGTGCTGGGCAAAAAAAGCGCTCGGGTACCCGATGTAACAGTAGTTATTGACGATCCACCGTACGGCCGGGTTCAGGGGGGGGATATCCCTCAAAAGGGGCTTCCCCTTGGGATCAAAGTACATCTCCGAGTAGCGGGAGAAAGGGGGCATGGCGTGATCCAGGTCGAATTCGTCGACCGAGAGGCCCATGAAATTATCGAAGACGATTCCCCCCGCTTTCATGTATCCGATCGGGTAGGGGCCGTCCAGCACCACGTTGCAGCGATCGATCTTCTTCAGCAGGGTCAAGAGCTTCCCATACCAGCGCAGGCAGTCGATGGTAATGCGGTCGTTTTGGACCAAAAGGTCGTTATCGGCATCGACGCCCATGATGCCATTGGGAGAAGTGGTCAGAATGATGGAAAAGACGAATTTGCTCTGTACGAAAGCGGAGTTGAAAATCGCCCGCGGGATGATGTTCGAAGACCGGGGGCCGAAGTTCTGGTGGTAGGTGGAACGGGTCTCAATCCTCGCGTAGGACATGGCGAAAGGCTTGAGGATGCGGTTGATCTGCCGGTGGTTGTGCAGCTCGCGCAGGTCGCTGTTGTGCGCATGGACGATCCATTTGGCATCGTAGGCCCTCTTCAGCCCGTAGAGGGTTCCAAACTCCGTCTCGATGGGGATACCCTCATCGATGGGCGCCATCCCTTTGGCCTTGCCCCGGAAATACTGGTCGAGCTGGAATCGCTTGATGTACTCCTCCGTCTCCCGGAACCTCAGCCCCACCCCCGCCCGCAGGCGGATATCTTCTGTCCCGGTAACTTCGGCGATGGTGTCCCTCGTAATCTTCAGCATCTCGGCATAGGGGGCACCCCCCAAAAGTGTAAACCCGTGATGGGAAGCCAGGATATTCACCGAATCGACCTTCTTAATCTTGCTCAAATCGACCTTGGACAGGGCCTCTCGGGTTGCCCGGCCAACGGCCTCGACCCCCTGCTCGCCCGGAAAAATCGGCGGGGGAATGCTGGGCAATACTTCCCGAAAGGAAACGGAGGTCATTCCGGGAATTTCTACCGCCCTCATCTTCAACAGGTCCGGTTTGATCGTGTACTGGGAATGGACCGCATCCGCAGGTTTTAACGTATTCGTATTCATTTTCTCCTGCCTCATTTTTTCTCGAAGGCCTCTTCTATGACCCGTTTATCTTCTGCAAAATGATAACCCTGAGCCGCATGTTTCTTTAAAGTGGATTCATCGATCTCCCAGAGGGTAATCGTCCTTTCATAGTACTGGTGGGTTGGTCCCGGAGTCAATGATTGGCCCGCAGCTTCCAGGAGTTTCAGGATGGATTGGATGCAAAGAACGGTGCACCCGGTACGGGCCCCGGTCGCGCGGGATACGTCTTCGGGGGTTTTCGCCCCGTTTAGAATGGCCGCGGCAATCTCTCCGGCCGTGGTATTCGTGCAGTAGCAGACGGTCTGCTGGGGATGCACTCTGGCCCGGGTGCAGATCTTCAGAATTTCCGTGCTGCTGAACTCATTGGGGTCGACTCTTACGGTATAAGGCTGTTCGCGGGGTTCGATGGTGATCGCCGAGGCCGGGCATCTCTGCTCGCAGTTCACGCATGACCGGCAGTCTTCCACGTTGTACTGGATTGGAGTTGCGCATCCAAAGCATCTCTTGGCCTCTTGCGAAGCCTCCTCTTGCGAGAAAGTAAAGCGGACCTCAGCAAAGGATTTGGCGGCTTCGACGGAATCCAGGTGCCCGGGGCTAATCTTCGCGGCGGCATAGAAATAATCGGGATTCATCTCCTCAAAGCTCACAATATCCTTTTTTTCCGCTTTCTGAGCTGCTTCTTTCCTGAGGAAGCGGTGGATGGCCATGGCTCCTCTCTTTCCGGAGGCGATGGCTCCGGAGACCCTGCCGGCGCCGGTCGTTATGTCTCCGCCCGCAAAGATCCCGCGGCTTCGGGTGGCCCCGTGGTCATCCACGATCAGGCCAGCCTTCGTGGTTTTCAACGACGGCGGGAAACCGGAAAAATCAGGCTGGGCGCCAACGGCCAGGATGACGTTGTCGACCTCGAGGGTAAACCGGGAATCCGGGACCGGATGAGGGACCCTTCTCCCGTCTTTGCCCACCTCGCCCAACCGGGTGTGCAGGCATTCGATTCCTCGGACCCGGCCCTTTTCGGTGATAATCCGTTTCGGCATAACCAGTGGCAGGAGGGATATTCCTTCCCGCTCCAATTCTACCCGTTCGGCGGGGATCGCCGGCATCTCCTCAATGGACCTGCGGTACAATACCACGGGCTGCGATCCGAGCCGCCGGGCCGAGCGGGCGGCGTCGATGGCGGCATTTCCTCCTCCGATCACGGCCACCCGGTTTCCCAGGGAGACCGCTTCGCCGGATTTCATTCTTTTCAGAAACTCCAGGGCGGAGAGAACCCCCGGTCCGTTTTCTCCCGGGATCCGGAGAAGGTGGCTTTGGGGAAGGCCCGTGGCCAGGAACAGGGCGTCAAATTTCTTTACATCGGAGAATTTGAGGTTTTTTCCGAGCCGCTGATTCATGCGGAACTTGACCTTCAAAGAACGCAGGGTTTGAATCTCCCCTTCCAGAGCTTCTTCCGGCAAGCGGTAAGCGGGAATCCCATAGCGGAGCATTCCTCCCACCCGGCTTTCGGCCTCGAAAACTTCCACCGAGTACCCGGCCCTGGCCAGAAAGTACGCACAGGAGAGACCCGTCGGGCCGGAGCCGATGACGGCCACCTTCTCCTTCTGACGAATTCGGGGTTTGGTCATCTCATATCCGACCTGCCGGGCATAATCGGAGACGAACCTCTCCAGACCCTGAATGGAGAGGGCTTCGTCAAAATGCAAGCGATTGCAGTTTGTTTCACAGGGATGGTGGCAAACCCTGCCGGTCAGGCCGGGAAAGGGGTTGGTTTCCAGCAGCAGACGATAGGCATCCAAATATCTTTTCTGGCCCACCAGGAAAATAAACCCCTCAATATCATTGTTCACAGGGCACTGGTCCGAGCAGGGGGAGATCTTGAACTTCTCCACCGGCCGGTCCATCGGAAGAGTGTAAGCCAGCGTGGGGCAGACATGGGCGCAGGTCTTGCAGCCCACGCACTTTTCAGGATGCAAACGGGAGTTGGAAACGACGATCTTCACGGAAACACCTCTCAGCCTCCGGTCAGCGAAGGCACCGGGACGAATTCTTTCTTGGATAGCTTCCATTGGTAAAACAAGAAGGGACATAAAATGACCAGTCCCATCAGATCCGTATAAATTCCAGGCTTAATCAACAGCAGACTGGCGGCAAAGGGCATAATTCTTTGCCACCAGGGGAAGGCCCGGAAGAGATAACCTTCGAGGGCGACCGCCAGGGCAAAGATCCCCACCAGGGCCGTGGCGAAAGCAATGATGATATTGAGGGCTGAATCCTCCAGGATCAGCGCAGGCCCGTAGACGAACATGAAAGGCACGATGAAGCCGGCCAGCCCGATGCGCCAGGCGGCAAAACCCGTCTTCATCGGGGGCGACTCGGCGAGGCCGGCGGCGGCATAGGCGGCCAGGGCAACGGGCGGCGTCAGGTGGGAAAGGCACCCGTAATAAAAGACGAAGAGGTGGGCGCACATCGGGGACAGGCCCAGCTTGACCAGCGTCGGGGCGGCCAGGGTGGCCAGGATGATGTATACGGCCGTTGTCGGCATGCCCATGCCAAGGATGATGTTGCAGATGGCCATGAGGAGCAGGAGCGGAAAAAGCTGCCCCCCCGATAGCTGGATCAGGATGGAGGAGAGCTTCATCCCCAGGCCGGTGATCGTGAACATCCCCACGACGATCCCCGCACAGGCGCAGGCCGATGCGACTGAAAGGACGTTGATTCCCCCTTCCTTCAGAGAGGCCAGGATTTTGCGGAACCCCATACGCGTATTCTTTCGCAAGTAACTAACGGCCACGATGGCCAGGGTCGCGTAGAAGGCAGATTTCATGGGCGTGTAGAAGAACACGACCAGCATTAAAATTAAAATCATCAAGGGAAGGAAGAGGTGCCCCTGGTCGGACAGGACCTCCTTCAGCTTGGGAAGCTCCGATCTTTTCAGCCCCATGAGCCCGCACTTGGCGGCCTCGAGGTCAATGACGAAATAGAGCGAAATGTAGTAGAGGATGGCCGGGACGGCCGCGGCCAGGGCCACTTTGTAGTAGGGAACGCCGATGATCTCGGCCATGATGAAGGCGGCGGCCCCCATCACCGGCGGCATAATCTGCCCTCCGGTAGAGGCTACGGCCTCAATCGCTCCGGCGATGTGGGGCTTGAAGCCGACCTTTTTCATCATCGGAATGGTGAGCCAGCCGTCGACCATTACGTTGGCTACGGCACTGCCCGAAACGGTGCCGAATAAGCTGCTGGATATTACGGAAACCTTGGCCGGCCCACCGCGGACGGTGCCGAAGAGGGATTTGGCGAAATTGAAGAAAAGGTCGGAAGCGCCGCTCTGGCCCAGAAAGGCCCCGAAGATGACGAAGATGACGATGTAAGTCGCCGAGACGCCGATGGCTACGCCGTAAATCCCTTCCAGGGTCACGTAGAGATTGGAAAAGATGTCTTCGAAGGATAGACCGCTGTGGGCGAAAGGCCCGGGAAAGTACCGGCCCCAGAATCCGTAGAGAATAAAGAATATCGCCACCAGGGGCATCGGCCAGCCCAGAATTCGCCGGGTTGATTCCAAGACCAGAATGGTCAACAGAAAGCCGAGCCAGATATCGGCGGAGCTCGGCAGGCCCTGCCGCAACGAGAGATATTCGTACTGGGTGAAGATATAGATCCCGACCGCGGCGCTGAGCAGGGCCAGCAGGATATCCAGAAAATAAAACCGGGGGCGGAGCCTGCCCCGGAATAAGGGGAAAAGCAAAAAAAGCAGGACCATGGCAAAGGTCAGGTGAATCGCCCGGTGCTGGAGAGCGGGGAGCGCCCCGAAATAAGCGGTGAGCAGGTGATAGAGGGAAAAAGCGATGGCGATCCCCGAGACAATCCCCTTCAAGACGCCTTCGGGTTCCATCCGGCTTAAAAGGCCTTCATCATCGATAATCTTTTTCATCTAACCAATTTTCCGGCAAAGAGCCGGTTCCTAATTCACCGGGATACCCTTCTCCTTGAAGTACTTCAAGGCCCCGGGGTGGACGGGGATGGCGAAGCCTTTCTTGACGGTTTCCAGGCTCCACTCCAGCCCGGAAGGGTGCATCTCAGCCAGCCTCTTGGTATTCTCGCCGATCAACTTGGCCGTCAGGTAGATCAATTCATCATCGGCGCTTTTGTGCGTGGTCAAGTAAGTACCGATGGTCAGAGCCGGAACACTTTCCGTAATCCCCGGGTACATCCCTGGCTTATAAACGCCTCTGATGTAGTAGGGAAATTTCTTGATGATCTTGTCCTGCATCTCCGGGCTGACGGGCAGGATGCGGACTTTATGGGTGGCGGCCAGGTCGAGAACGTTGCCGCTGGGCGCTCCGGTCAGGATGGCGCCGGCGTCGATCGTTTCATCCTTCAAGGCGCCAACGACCTCGGAATGGGTGAGAAAAGCCTTTTTAAAATCCCGGTCGGGGAGCAGACCGTACTCCGCCAGAATCTCCCGGGTTACGATCTCTACCGAACCGCCCGGGTATCCCACGGCGACTTTCCGTCCCTTCAGGTCCTGGATCGTTTTGATCCCGGTTCTTTCCAGGGTAATCATGTGCCAGTAGGAGACGTGGCCGGAGAAAACGGCGCGGAGGTCCGGGTATCGTTCATCCTTGAATTCCGGGCCCCCGTGGATGGCGTGGTAAGCCGTGTCGGTGGTCAGCAATCCCATCTTCCATTTCTGGGTTCCGATCCGGCGCGCGTTCATCACCGAGCCGCCCGGCTCCGGGGTGGCGTCAAGCCATTTCACGTTGCCGTTGAGCAGCATGCAGATTCCGCTGGCCATGATGTGAAAGGTGGCTC
>Ga0315282_10011128_pt1 | contig 13989 bp, 15 predicted proteins | sample YL17G07_20_MG_FD_203693 | JGI IMG/M metagenome (GOLD analysis project Ga0315282, IMG submission 203693) | Sediment microbial communities from Yellowstone Lake, YNP, Wyoming, USA - YL17G07_20 | ecosystem: Environmental > Aquatic > Freshwater > Lake > Sediment | place: USA: Wyoming | collected... | reverse complement strand
CGAAAGCTGCGGGCGGTGAAACTTCAACAATCAGTCTGGGAATCCGGCAAGCTGGCTGAGCTGAAGAGCCTAGCCGATTCAATCGGCATGACCGGCGGGAAGGCGTTGGTGCTGAAGAAACGCGTCACCCACTTGTCACAGCTGTGACAGAGGAAGCAAAATTGGAACTTGTGCCCCCACGACCCAGGCACACGTCACACCTGTGACATGACCAGCACGCGAGCTAAATACATACAATTTTTTAATCAGAAAAGTCCTCACTTTATTGTGACTGGGTGAGCTCAATGCGTGATTTCTCCAAGGCGAAACGAATTGTCGTGAAGATAGGCACAAGTAGCTTGACCGACGCGGGATACAGGCTAGATCCAAAGAAGGTACAAAAATTTGTACGCGATTCGATGGAACTTCGTAAATCTGGGGGGGAAGTCGTAATCGTGACCTCAGGTGCCATAGGTGCTGGAGTCGGACGTTTGGCATTGAAGGAACGCCCAGGGGAGATGGGGATGCTACAGGCAACCGCGGCCGTTGGACAGGGGATCTTGATGCAGGTTTATGAAAAATATTTTAGCAAATACAAGCAGCCGGTCGCACAAATGTTGCTGACTAGGGAGGATTTTCTGAACCCGATACGACAAAAGAACTTCGAGAGCACGCTTAACATTTTACTGAAGTGGGGTGTGGTACCGATCGTCAATGAGAATGATAGCGTGGCGGTAGAGGAAATAAGGGTGGGGGATAACGACATGCTCTCCGCCTTCGTCGCCACAAGTGCACGTGCTGACCTCCTGATTCTACTCTCCGATGTCGATGGATTGTACACCTGCGATCCAAACAAGGACAAAAGTGCGAGGTTGATAAGCGAGGTCGGATGTGTCACGCCCGATATAGAGAAACTCGCAGGAAAGGCTTCATCCCGCGGGTCAGGCGGAATGGCGACCAAAGTACGCGCAGCGAGGATCGCATGCGAGTCCGGGATTCCTGTTGTAATAGCGAAAAGTGATGAAAGGGATGTGCTAAAGCGCGTGCTCGCGGGCGAAGATTTAGGAACCATTTTCTTTGCGGGGGAGAAAAAATGAAGGAAGTTGTGGTAAAAGCGAAGGCAGCTCGAGCAGCCGCTTTGCAACTGGCGAACGTTTCGACTGAGGTCAAAAACGTGGCCCTTCAGCGGGCAGCATCGGCCATTTTAGAGAACAGCGAGATGGTGCTGAGCGCGAATGCCAAAGATGTCGAACTCGCCGAAAGGCTTCAAAGCAAGGGGGGACTTTCAAAGTCCCTCGTGCAGAGACTTAAGCTCGATGAGCACAAGCTGGAAGGTATCGCGGTTATGGTCGAGAGCGTCGCCAAGCTTGAGGATCCTATCGGCAAGACTCTTTACGCTATGCAGCTTGATGAAAATCTCGAGCTCTACAAAGTTTCCTGCCCAATCGGGGTGATAGGGGCGATTTTCGAATCTAGGCCCGACGTGCTCCCGCAGATATCTTCGCTTTCCCTGAAATCCGGCAATTCGGTTATCCTTAAGGGGGGAAAGGAGGCCAAGCATTCGAACGAAGCTCTGTTCGAATTGATGCGCGAGGCCACAGAAGGCGCTGGAATTCCAAAGGGATGGATTCAGCTCATCGAGGCTAGGGGAGAAGTTCGGGAACTGCTCAGGTTGGAGGAGTACATCGACCTCCTGTTGCCGAGGGGGAGCAATGAGTTCATTAAATACATCCAATCCAACACACGCATCCCAGTGCTAGGGCATTCCGAGGGTATATGTCATATATACGTGGACGCGCATGCCGACTTGCAAAAAGCATTGGACATATGCTATGATGCGAAGGTTCAATATCCAGCGGTTTGTAACGCGGTAGAAACCCTGCTCGTCCACAAAGCGATAGCGCCACGATTTCTGCCAGCGATTGCCAAGAGATATGAGAGTGCCGGAGTAGAGATCAAGGGGGACGAAAGGACACGAAAAATCATAAAGGTAAAGAAGGCTACCAAAAAGGACTGGCGGACAGAATATCTTGACTTGATAATTTCAATCAAAATAGTGAACAGTATCGACGAAGCCATAAAGCACATCAATACCTATGGCTCAAAACATACTGATTCAATCGTCACCGAGGACAAGTGGGCCGCACTCAAATTTTTGCAGGACGTTGACTCTTCAAGCGTTATGCTTAACACTTCGACAAGGTTCAGCGATGGCTACAGGTATGGCTTAGGGGCTGAAGTTGGGATCAGCACGGGCAAGATCCACGCGAGGGGGCCAGTTGGGCTTGAGGGATTAACAAGCTCCAAATATTATTTGCTAGGCAATGGTCAAGTTGTAGCTAATTATATTGGGTCATCCGCTAGGCAATTCACTCATAGGCCGCTGCAAAAGCGGTGGCATGAAGTAGTGAGGAAATTCGGTGGCGAGTAATCTAGAGATGGTTACTATGCTTAGGAGAGTGTGAATTTGGATAACACGAGAGTAAGGTCACATAAAAAACTCGTAAAAGTAGGCATCATAGGTGTTGGGAGGGTGGGATCTGCTTTGGTGAGGGGTTTTCTCAACGCAAAGATGACAAAAAAAAGTCTACTGGCTAGCGATTATGACAAGGAAAAATTGAAACTGTTGTGCAAAGATACTGGGATAAAAATGGCCTCCGATAATATCGAACTTGCGAATAAATCTGAAATAGTAATTATCGCTGTAAAACCAAAAGATTTGGAAAAAGTGCTAGACGAAATTTTTGGCAATGTTGGCGAAAAGTTGGTGGTTTCAACCGCCGCGGGCGTGCCCATCGCTGTGTTCGAAAGAAAGTTGAAGGGAGCCAAGGTGGTCAGAATAATGCCCAACATCGCTTGCTCCGTTGGCGAGGGAGCAATAGCCTTTTCAGCTGGTTCTCGGGTAAGGAGAAAGGATTTAAGACGGGTTAATGAGTTGCTCGACAAGCTGGGTATTTCATTGGAGTTGCCCGAGAACAAGCTCGATGCGGTTACCGGGCTGAGCGGGAGTGGTCCAGCCTTCTATAGCTTTGTCATCAAGGCAATGGCGCTAGCTGGCATGGAGGAGGGTCTACCTGATGACGTCGCGCTCAAGCTTGCAGTCCAGACTGCTAAAGGTGTGGGCAAGTTGCTTTTTGAGACAGGAATGGACCCCGAGGAGCTGGTGAGGATGGTCCGCTCGCCAGGGGGCACGACAGAGGCTGGGTTGAAAAAATTGGAGGAAAGGGCCGTAACTGGAGCGTTCAAGGAAGCCGTGCACGCTGCAGTTAAAAGGGCTAAGGAATTGAAGAAAAGCTGATTATGGAACTTCGCCTTGGTCGGTTAAATGAAATTCAAAAAAATAGCAGTCGGTGGGACGTTTGATTACATACACGATGGCCATTTGGCGATTCTGGCAAAGGCTTTCGAGCTTGGTGAGCATGTGCTTGTCGGTATAACTTCTAACGAGATGCAGTTGGTGAAAGATTCAGCGGGCATTCCCCCACTTGAAGTACGCAGGCGTGAACTTCTGGAGGTTTTGAGCTCCCACGGTTGGGTAGAGCGAGCTGAGGTCTACATCATCTCGGACCCATTCGGTCCAGCGGTCGACAACCCAGAGTTGGAGGCTATCGTGGTAAGCCCGGAAACCAGACCGAGGGCAGAGGAGATCAACAAATTTAGGACTTCGAAGTGCCTTAAGCAGCTTGAGATCATCGATATCCCATTTGTATTGGCTGAGGATGGTTTACCGATATCTTCCATAAGGATACGCTATGGCGAGATCGATATACATGGTAAGCTATTGAACCGCTATGCCACTTAATTAAAACCATAATTTGGCGATCTACATCTTCTCGAATTGGTCCTTTGGAGCGAAACATACTGGGCACACCCAATCATCCGGCAGGTCCTCAAATGGCGTGCCAGGATCTATTCCTGCTCCGGGATCACCCGCATCGGGATCGTAGATATATCCGCAAACTATGCATACCCATTTTTCCACAATTTTCACCCCCTAGCTAACCGTGATTTCATCTTTTATAAACTTTATAAGTAAAGCTCGATTATCCTCCAATGCTGTTTTCCCATGCATGTTTCACGAACCGTTTAAAAAACCAAGCATTTATACCTCATGCTAATCCGCGCCCAAGCCTCTGGGTGCTGGCACAAAGAGCATGTAGGATAGTTTCATAATTGGCTTAAACCGAGTTTTTAAGATTTTAAATGCGGGTCGGTCGGCCGGCGGTCTCGACACTCCAGCCATCCGATGATCGCCATTACAAAAGGTGATTTAGCCGACCCGTAGATCATAGCATGCATAAGTTTAGGACCGAAGGTTTCAAAGGCGTTTTGCTATCAGCACTGCTGGTGACTTCGCTACTTGCTGTTTTCAGTCTATATGTTTCGAATTCAAAAATAACCACGGCTCCTAAGGCTCCTGAAGTCCTAATAGCATCTGGAACCTTTACACTTACAACCTACCCTATAGCCGATGCATACGTGGAAGAAGGCCATCCAACAAGTAATTACGGTACTCAAACTAAGATAATCGCTAGGTCCTGCGACACTGGTACTGGAAGCAACGGTCAAATGCGTGGCTTCTTGAAGTTTGATATCAGTAGTATCCCCGCAGGAGCGACGATAACAGGGGCGAAACTCCGCCTCCACGGTTATTACATAACCGAATACATCAAAAATGTAAGCGATGTGCAGATAAGGCAGGTCACGGATGACAGTTGGGTCGAGAGCTCGATAAATTGGAACAACCAACCTGCATATGGCAGCGTGTTAAGTAACATAATTTTGTTAGATAATGATAGCTGGGCGGGCAGTCATCCTATTGATAATTGGTACGAGAACGATGTCACATCCTTCGTGAAAACCCAGTTTGACAATGGGGATACAACAATAAGCCTAATGATTAGATGCATGCAAGAATACTATGACAATCTTTACTATAGGGGCAGTTATTACCACTCTAAGGAAGCCGCCCTTGAAAATCGCCCGACGCTAATCGTCACCTACGAGCAACCATTAGAACATGGTGTATCTGTTAGCGTCGCGCCAGATACCAAGGACAACCTACAGGGTTCGGTATCGTCATTTGTCGTGACTGTAACGAACACTGGCAGTCATCAGGAGAACTACATAATGACAATCGGCGATAACGATAATTGGGGTTTGATTCTGTCTGGCGACAACCTCACCGTGGATAACAAGCTTGAGAACGTGTCTCCGGGCTATAATAGAATCCTGACGTTGACCGTGGCTATACTGGACAACGCCACGATCGGCGCTTTGGACAACATATGGATTAAAGTCACCGCAGTTGACAACGAAAACGTTACCGATAATAGCTATTGCATCGTGCGTTGCACAGATGAGATCAAACCTACAGCAGACGCTTACGTTAGCGACCTCTGGCCTGACAATAAGAACAATCGACTCGAGATAGGAGTGCAGAGCTTTACCAGGGAGAATGGGAATTTGAGAACATTCATAAAGTTCCCTCTTAGCGATATACCCTCTGGCAAGAACGTGGTCAGCGCAAAAGTCATGCTCTACTGCTGGGCAGCAAGTGATGATGATGTCGACGCGCAGATATGCGGAGTAGACAATGACAACTGGTTAGAAAATGAGATAACTTGGAGCAGCCAGCCATCGATAGGCGATCCCCTTGACACGCAGACGCTAACCTCTTGGCCCACCACTATCGAGAACTCGTGGATATCTTGGGAAGCGAGGGATCTCTTAACCCAGCAGCGGTTTTACGGCGATAATAACGCGAGCTTCTGCATAAAGGCGGAAGTCGAAAATACGAGTGGAAATTACCTATTTGAATCTAGATCATATACTGTGGAGCAGCTACGTCCGAAGCTGGTAATTACATTCGGTGATGTACAACGCGCTGTGTCCGTCTCGTCGATTTCACCCGTCCACAGGATCGGCGATAACGGCGTAACGGAGAACTACACCGTCAATATCATAAACAAGGGCAACGTCATTGATAACTACACCCTATCATCTACAGACACCGCCGGCTGGACTAGTACTTTCGATACCACCTCGTTCTTGAATGTCATCCCCGGCCAAAGCATTACCACAACCCTCCATGTCGCCATCCCCGGTGGCGCTGCACCAGGCGCTGTGGATAATATAAAGGTGACAGCAACTGGCACGAGTGTCGCTGACAACGAGTACGTCACGACATCCGTGAGGAAGCTCAGTTCATGGGTGGTCGCAGGGTATTCACCAGACATTGAAAACTACGGCACTGCAGTGGCCGGTGCTGGGAATTACATCTACGTGGTGACCAGCAACTCGTTTGGTACCAGAGTTAATTTCATGCGCTACGACCCGACTGCAGGGGGCAGTTGGACATACCTAGCGACACCACCTGTATCTAGCCCATTCAAGAACGGGACCGTGCTAGCCTGGGACAGTGGCAATTACATCTATACACTTGGGGGCGGCTCCTACGAAGATAACGCAGCCAACAGCAACGCCCGACACTATTTCTGGAGGTATCACATCGATAACAACTGGTGGGAGAACCTGGCGCCAACGGGCAATACGGACAACGAAAACAACAACTTGGGTGCGCAGGGATATGGAGATGCCATAGCGGTAGACACCACCGATAACTACGTCTACGCCATACTTGGTCAAAGGTACATAGGCTCTACATTCTGGAGGTACAGCATTGCGAACAACACGTGGGAGAATCGAGCATTTTTGTGGTCGAGCACCGACGATGGCTGTTCCTTGGTATGGACAGGTGGAGACTTCATCTACGCATTCCGAGGCCAATCTAGCACGATAACTAAGAGCTTTTCTAGATATAGCATCTCAGGAAATAGCTGGACTTCGATGGCGGACACACCTGAAGGAGTTGACGATGGTGGTAGCCTGCTTTGGATAAGCGGCGACAATATCTACGCACTCTTAGGTGGAAATTCGTCAACGGAAAACGCAAGAGACAATTGCTTCTTTGCTTACAGCATCAAAAACAACAACTGGATGAAGCTGGAGAACCTGCCAAGTGGCATCGCCGACCCGAATGGCCCGCGCATGGGCAGCACTGGTGGTAACGTCTACATCTGGCGGGGCCCCTGCAATCCCACGAAGGAGTACAACCCCGTCCTCTGGGTATATGCGTTGCCACCACCTCCTGGAGCTCTGGTCGTTCTATCAGTTGGTTGGAACAACGTGTGCTTCACGGCGGTTGATAATACAAAAGATACTCCGGCCAATGTCTTCCCAGGTCTGACTTATCTAACGGACTACGTCATCTACTGGTGGAAAATCGGCGTAGGGTACAAACTGCAGGGCGCCAGCACGCCTTTCAATGATAACAGTGGCTACTGGGTCTACATCAGCACGACCAAGACTGTCACGACGAGTGGAATGCGTCCACCTACCCGTAACATAATCTGTTCTGTTGGATGGAACATGGTGGGCTTCCCGGTCGACAACGCGAACACGACTCCGGCCAACGTCTTCACAGGTTTGACTTATCTAACGGACTACGTCATCTACTGGTGGAAAATCGGCGTAGGGTACAAACTGCAGGGCGTCAACACAGCTTTGAATGACAATGCGGGCTGCTGGGTCTGGATCAACCAAGACAAGACTGTGATGGTCCCGTGAGTGATATCGGAACTTTAGCGACTAGATTATGTACTAACTGGACATTTATGGGATTTCTTACCTCTCCCTTTAACCTTGACCACAAAGATCCGGATTAACTTCCAAGAGGATCCAGAAGCGAGCCAGTTATTTCGCATAATCCGTCACACAGTCGTCAGAAATTGCAAAATTAAAAAAACTTACAGATGAATCATCCTTTTTAAATCATCAATAAGAGAAATAGTAGTTAATAATTTAAGCTGAGAGGGTCTGTTTTAACTCAAGGTGAATATTTGCATCCATCGCATGACATCCGAGGCGCTAAGGGCGATGAGCTAGCCGGGCGAAAAATAGTGCTCTGTATTACCGGGAGCGTTGCGTCCATAAAGTGCCCTGAGTTTGCGCGCGAGCTGATGCGGCATGGAGCAGATTTGCGGGTTGTCATGACCCCGGAAGCGGCCAAGCTAATAACCCCCCAGCTCATGCATTGGACGACCGGCAATCCAGTTGTTGCTGAGCTCACGGGCAAGCTGGAGCACGTCGAGCTAGCCACTTGGGCTGACTTAATTCTAGTTGCGCCAGCGACAGCGAATACGCTCAGCAAGGTGGCGTGCGCCATAGACGACACCCCCGTTACATCCACCGTTTCTGTTGCGCTTGGCCTCGGAAAGCCAGTAGCGATGGTACCTGCGATGCACGGATCGATGTATTCACACAAGCTCCTGCAGGATAATATAATTCGCCTCAGGCAGGCTGGCGTGCGGGTGCTGGAGCCCCATCTCGAGGAGGGCAAGGCGAAGATACTGGGAGTGCCCGAGATTCTTGATTTTGTGCTTGGACTGTTTGCCCCTAAAGATTTGGAGGGCTTGCGCGTTTTAGTAACAGCTGGCCCGACGGTCGAGCACATCGATCCAATAAAATTTATAACAAATCGGAGTTCAGGAAAAATGGGCACCGCAATTGCTAGGGCAGCCACAAATAGGGGTGCTGAGGTCACACTTATCTTTGGAGCGGGAACAGAGGAACCCCCCTCTGACGTAAATGTGATTAGAGTAAGGACCACGGCTGAAATGCGCGATGCTTTCGAGCAGGAGTTAGCTGGTCATTACGATATCATCATTTCGACCGCAGCTGCGCAGGACTTCACGGTCGAGCGCCCCGCTGAAAAAAAGCTCAAACATACCGAGCCGGTGGAGATAAAACTCGTCCCGGCACCTCGCGTCCTAGATGTGGCCCGAAAATTGGCACCAAAGGCGTTCATCGTCGGATTTAAGGCTGAATATAACACTACCGACGAGCAGCTGATTGAAGCTGCAAGTGGGAAACTTCATGAAAACGAGCTGGATATGGTTGTGGCCAACGATGTCTCGAAACCTAGTGCCGGTTTTGCTGAGGACACAAATGATGTGATTATTGTAACTTCATCCGGCCAGAGGAGGATGAGGTCCTCTAAGGCTAAAATTGCGAACGCGATCTTGGATACAGTTATTGCAAAGCTTCGAGGGCAAGGTCGATGAGGACGGCCGCAGCTTTCGTCCCCGGCCATATCTCAGGTTTTTTCCAGATATGCGATGAGGCTGGTGAGCTGGAGCGCAAGGGGTCGCGTAATTGTGGGCCATGCATAAACGCTGGTGTGCTAACGGAAATTGCGGTGGGTCCGGATGAACGCATAAACGTGGAAGTGTTCATAAACGGGCGAAGGGCGCCTGAGGCTCACACTACCTTGGCAGTCGCTCGGCAAATTTTACAAATGGTACAGAAACCTTCAAGGGTGGTCATTAAACACTCGGCGCAGGTGCCGATCGGTGCCGGCTACGGGGCAAGCGGGGCAGGGGCGCTCGGCGCAGCTTTAGCGCTTTCTAAAGCATTTGACTTGGGTTTTACTCGATCGAAGATAATCGAAATCGCGCATGTTGCCGAGGTCAGCTGCAGGACGGGGCTTGGGGATGTCGGGGCTCAAGCTATCGGTGGTCTGGTGATCGGATTGGAGGCTGGAGCGCCGCCACATGGAAAATGGCAGCAGATCCCCCTGGAACGAGACATGAAGATCGTCTGCGCGACGCTTGCCCCACTTTCGACGAGGGATCTCCTCGAAGATTCAGATCTGCGCGATAGGTCGAGGAAATTTGGTGCAATTGCAATGGAAAATTTGCTGGAAAGACCCACCCTCCAAAATTTCATTAAGGTTTCCTATAATTTCTCAGAAGAACTTGGACTCATGGATGATGAACTCCGCGAATTAATAGAAGCGGCGAATTCTGCTGGGGCCATCGGCGCGAGCATGGTTATGCTCGGAAGAGCTGTTTTCGCCTTCGTGAAGGTCCCGGCGCTTGAGAAGGTGAAACGTGCATTTTCAGAGCGCGTGGATCGGGACGCGATTTTAACCGCAGATTTTGACCTTGAGGGCGCTAGGTTAGCACAGAATGCGCAAATTTAGCGATTTTCTCCTTCTACCTGTACTACACGGCCGTGCAGCAGGACTTCACACGTGTGCACAATCGACAACATTTAACAGCGACGGAAGAGAGCGAGCGTTCACGGCCGTGCACAGCAACTGAACAAAGGGATTTGACCTGACAGAGTTGAAAAGGTAGGAGTTCAAGTCGAGACCAGGCACCAGGAATTTTAACAACTTATGGCCGTTAATTACTTTTTTTATAACAAATTTGCATCAAGAGATTTTGTGGTTGTAATTCAAGTACACCGGAAAATCGTGTGACTTCACGGCCGTGCAAAATCGAGATATCTGAATTACCAGGGTTTGAAGGTAGTAAATGTTTGAAAAATCGTGCCCCTATCCGACAAATGAGATAAGTTGTCCCTGAGGCCAAATAAATGATCTAGAACTTGTTTTTATGCACGATATCGTTCAACGGCCTGCGCGGTGGTGGACTTGGATCTTCTGCTGGCCTACCCAACGGGATTATCGCAACAGGCCTGACTTCTGAAGGCACTCGGATCACATCGGCAACAGCACCCTCATCAAATGCTCCAATCCAGCAGGTTCCGTAGCCGAGCGAATATGCTGCAAGTAGAATATTCTGCGTTGCGGCGGCTGTATCTTGTATACAATAAAGCTCCTGCCCTCTCCTCCCATATCGCCTGGAAGTCCGAGGGAGATTAGCGCACACGACGATCACAACAGGTGATTCCGCGATAAAGGTCTGCTCGAGCGCAGCTGACGCGAGCCTCCGCTTCAAAGATGGTTCCTTTACGACTACTAACTCAGATGGTTGACAATTGCCGGCTGAGGGGGCGAACCTACCTGCATCGAGGATTTTCCGCAGATCCTCGTCCTTGACAGGTTCCGGTTTAAACTCCCGTATGCTCCGGCGCCCCTTGATTGCCTCGAATAAGTCCATTTTACCATAGAGGGTTTATAGCTTTACAAAACTTAAATGATTCAGTGATGATATGGTCGAACAATCGGAACTCGATTGGATCGTGCAAAAAGCCTCCGAACTTTTGGTAGACAAGGTCAAGGACGGACCCCTTATGGATCGCGACGTAAAGCTTGCGTTTGAAATATTTGCCCAGCCGAGGCTAAAGAAATTCTCGGAAACATTCACTGATGAGAAGGAACAACGAAGGGCAGTCGACCATATAATAATAAAACTTGAGGAGCTCGCCCGTCGGTTAAATATGGAGCATTGGAAAAAGAGCGAGCTTTAGCTTTACCACCTGATCAGTAGGTAAAATAGCACGACGCACACAGCTACTACGCCGAAGCAAGCTGCTCCCCATTTCCGCGCTTGAGCCTTGAAACATATGTATCCAAACAGCCCGCTGCCAGCGATGATTACCAGCAGGATTAACCCGAGCAATATTTTGACGATCCACATCCACCAGGACAAATGTTCACCTCTCTTCAGATGTCGATAATTGTTTATTTAAATTTACTCATAAAGGCACCGAAGGTATAATATGCCAAGAATAGCAGTTCTGGACCGCGATGGGTGCCAGCCAAAGCGATGCTCTTTGGAGTGCGTGCGATACTGCCCAGGAGTTCGCACTGGGGACGAGACAATCACAATAGACGAGCAAATTGGTCTGCCGATTGTTTCAGAGGAACTCTGCAGCGGGTGCGGCATCTGTGTCCACAAGTGTCCATTCAGGGCAATATCGATAATTAATCTCCCAGAGCAACTTGAAGGCAGGTGCATCCACCGTTACGGCCAAAATGGATTTGCTCTTTATATGTTGCCCATACCACACGGCGGCAAGGTGACAGGCCTTGTAGGGCAAAACGGAATAGGTAAGACAACGGCCATCAACATCCTCGCTGGCAAAATTAAACCGAATCTTGGCCAAGAGATAGAGCCGACACCAAGGGCGATAAGTGAATTCTTCAAGGGCTCGGAGCTCCAGGCCTACTTTGCCAGAATAGAAACAGTCAAGACCTCTCACAAACCTCAGTCGGTGGATATGCTTCCCAGTGTTGTCAAGGGTAGTATAGCGCAGCTCCTCAAAAGGGTGGACGAGCGTGGCGTGTCGAGCGAGCTAATATCGGAATTGAGCTTGAAGGAGGTCCAAGATCGTAAGATAGAGCACCTGAGCGGTGGAGAGCTCCAGCGCCTAGCGATCGCGGCAACAGCAGTCAGGGAAGCGGACATGTATTACTTTGACGAGCCGAGCTCCCACCTTGATATATATCAGCGTCTGGAAGCGGCTAAAGTTATAAGAAGGTTAGCTGAGGCGGGTAAAGCTGTCATAGTCGCGGAACATGATTTGGTCTTATTGGACTACATGTGCGATTACGTCCATGTTATGTACGGTGAGCCTAGCGCATACGGCGTAGTTTCCGAACCGCGAGGAGTTCGAGTCGGGATAAATATTTTCCTGGACGGCTTCCTGCGGGAGGAAAATGTAAGGTTCAGAAAGGAGTCCATTCGTTTTTTGGTCAGGCCACCAGTAAAGGCTCGTCCAGGGATTGCCGCATTTAGCTTCCCTAAATTAACGAAGCGATTCAAGGGGTTTGATCTAGCGGTAGAGCCGGGTAGCATTTGCGCTGGCGAGGTGGTGGGTGTCGTGGGCCCGAACGCAACGGGCAAGACGACCTTTGTGAGGCTGCTAGCTGGTGAGCTTAAACCCACAAGCGGTGACGTCGGACTTGACCTAACCATCGCTTACAAACCACAATATCCGGAGAGGAAGTTCGATGGTACGGTTGAGGCCTGGTTGCTCAAATCATTGGGTGAATTTGGTAGAAGCTTTGAGCTTGAAATTATGGAACCGCTCGGGCTGAAAGCGCTCATGGAGAGGGCGTTAAATGAATTGAGTGGAGGGGAACTCCAGCGCGTGGCGATCGCGACATGTCTCGGCCAGGCTGTCGACCTTTACCTTTTGGATGAGCCGAGTGCTTATCTGGACGTGGAGCAGCGTCTCAGCGTGGCCAAGTTAATAAGGCGGGTAATTGAAAATCGCGAGGCGGCCGCACTGGTTGTCGACCACGACATGCTTTCGGTTGATTTTATCTCAGACCGCCTGCTTGTCTTCACGGGCGAACCTGGACGTTCGGGTCAAACTCATGGTCCACTCGATATGCGTAGGGGAATGAACATGTTCCTGAAGGAGGTTGGTGTAACCTTCAGGCGGGACCCTCAAACCGGCAGGCCCAGAGCCAACAAGCCCGACAGTCGGATCGATCGTGAGCAAAAGGAGAGGGGAGAGTACTTTTATCTCGGCTAGGTTACAAATGGCTGTGAGCTGCATGGGAGTCCCTGAAACCATAAACTGGCTTAAGGAGAGTAAAATCCGCTGGAAGATATTTGCAATAATTGCGACAGGCCGAGCCTCTAAGATAAGGGATCTCCGAGTACGGCTGGATATGATCGATTGGTGGCAGGTGAAACAATACGTAAAGGACCTCGTAGATCGAGGTTTGATAACAGAAGTCGATGGCAACTGCAGGCTCACCGAGGATGGGCAAAAGGTCTTTGAGTCCATACAAGCTGTTTTTGATATAGAAAAGCTCTAGGTTGAGATAACCTGGACATTTCCACCCTTTACGACCATTAGCTTGTGGCGTCCGGTGATTTCCTCGCCAGAATATTCCTCGACGTTTTCCAGCAGGAGGTTCATGTATTCATCATACTGTGATAGGAGCCCCTTCAACCTGCGGCCATCCCTGACCCGCACCGTGATTGTTGTTTTCAATAGTTTTTCCAAGTCGATGGGTTTTTCTTCCATGTTTTACCTACAGCAGGGGTCGGTGGGGCTTTATAAATTACTTTCGGTGCCATGCCACTTAAAGCCTTATTGCGATTGATGATATTTAGCGCCTCCATGAGAATCAATCCTACTTTTCAAGTGCCCCTTTTAAAAGTTTGGGGGGATACTTAGCTAATGAACATTTACATTTAGCACACTCGTAAACTGTCTCAATCTTAGGGATCCAGACAT
>Ga0315282_10011127_pt1 | contig 13993 bp, 11 predicted proteins | sample YL17G07_20_MG_FD_203693 | JGI IMG/M metagenome (GOLD analysis project Ga0315282, IMG submission 203693) | Sediment microbial communities from Yellowstone Lake, YNP, Wyoming, USA - YL17G07_20 | ecosystem: Environmental > Aquatic > Freshwater > Lake > Sediment | place: USA: Wyoming | collected... | reverse complement strand
CCCACCGCCCCCGCTTGGAACTGATAATAGGCTGTTCCTGGTCCGTCGGTGGTGATCGTGCCCACCAGTTGAACCTTCGCAGGGCACGGGCCCGAGTATTCAGCAGGGACAACCTCAAGACGCACTGCAGTAACCCTCGCATTGGCCGTGCCCGCCGTGGCCGGTTGGTTCGCTGGGGTCGTTGTCTGGCTTCCCGCCGAAGCCCCGCCCGCACACTTAAAATCCTCGGGTACAACGTTGGATACGGTCACTGGCCCGTGTTTGCCATCCGGCCCCTGCATGGCGGCCTCAAGCCTGAACTGGCCTCTGACGTCGCGAGTGAACTTGGCTCCCTTGCCAACGCCCACCCACTCAGAAGAACCGAGGTCCGCCGTCCCTTCTGGCCCATAGTCAAAGGTCACCCCTGCCGGGCCCTCGAAGCGGTACCACACGGTTCCCGATCCATTGGTCGCGATGGTCCCGCTCAGGCTGAGCTGACAAGGCCCGGACTCATCGATGGAAACCTGAAGCTTTACCGAGGTCACCATCGCTGCGGTCTGTGCAGCCGGCGGAGGCGCGGCAGACTGCGCCCGCAACCGCACGAGCTGAAAACCAAGCACCGACGTCATTCCCAGAAAAAGAAACACCATGCGCCGAGTCATACTCACCTCCGGGACACTCCATGTATGAGGACAATCAGCCCAACCGCAGCTACTAGCACGCACACTGGGAAGGGATGGCCGCTGGATCCAAGCGCCAGCACAGATGCAGTCACAAACACGGAAAGCAGCCTCTTGGCAACGACAATACGCTGAGCGCCTTCTCATGTCCATGCTTTTGCGTCGTCAATAGCGTCCGGATTTCGTTGGCTGGGGGCGCGGGCGTCTCGCCCGCTCTTTATCCGGAATTTCCATTATGACTTCGCGGTCGACCGGCAACATACCCCTAACGGCTTCTAAATGCAATGGCCAGTCGGGTTTTCAGCGTTCGGTGCCTCCAGCGCCCAGGGAAGCGGCCAGTTCTGCCACTCCTGACAATGCCAAAGCCCGAAACTGCCGTTTCTTCGGCCTATTCCTCCGACACTTTTCCTTCCCCGGTCTCCCTCCTCGCCGAAATCGGCGCCAGTCTGCGGCCCGCCTATTCCGCTGGAGATGATAGCGCCGCAATCCTGCCCAGCATGGCTCCAAAGAGCCGCCGCGTCAGATGACCCTCGGCCAGCAGCAGCCAATAGTACCGGGCGTGCTTGATCAAGCGACCACCAGTTTTCACCAGGCGCTGCTGCAAGCTGGTGAGAGACCAGTTGTCGATTCTCTTCGGCAGCACCAGACGCCGCCACAGGTTCCCAAGATTGTAGGCGATCACACTCAACCACAGCCGCACTTCGTTCGACCGGAAACGACGGCAACTGAGGCGCGTCATCTTGACGGCCTGTTTTGCCCTCCTTGATCACCTTGACGATTGTGCCTGGATGACGGCGCACTCGGAAGAAATCTTGCCACTTTCTGAGCAGCGGGGCGCCAGTGGGCCGGATAACGCCCTACTCGTACAAGTGCAACCCCTGACTCCCCCGACGTCCGAATCTGGGAAACTGGCGACGATCTTCAAACTGACCCACTACCGGAAGGTTCGTAGGTAGAGTTCAAATTGGAAATCTGTGATAATGATGATTTCCTTTCGTTGACTTTAGGAATTCCGGAGTGAAACCCCATCTCCTGGGCTAGCGGCAAGAAAACGAGGCAGTGCAATTTCAATCTTCCCGCCCGGTCCCTTATCCGGGCTCCAGGTCGCCCCAGCGCCCCGGCGAGTTGGTGGGGTCTCGTCCGCCTCGGCATTGGCATCATGCTGATCAATGTGGCCTTTGCGAGGGGGATGGGCGCGAGTGAACCCCCGTGGGGCCGGCGGGTCACTCACCTCCGGCTCGAATCGGATGCCAATCTATCTATCGAGGAGTTCACCCCACAAATCGCCCAGAAGGTCGGCGAGCCCCTGGACGCCTCCGGGGTCAGCGAGACTCTCAAGAACCTTTACGCCACCGGGCGCTTCAGCGAATTACGCGCCGACTGGGAAGCGACAGCGGAGGGGGTCGAACTGGTTTTTGTGGGGCGAGCGCAATTCTTCGTGGGCCAGATGGAAGTAGAGGGGGCGCCCGGCGCGGTTGAGCCGCGAGCCCTGATTAACGCCTCACGCTTGCGACTCGGCCTGCCCATCTCCGAGGAAGAACTGGCTGCCGCGCGCCCGCGCTTGCTAAGAATCCTCGCCGATAACGGCTACTTCCAGGCGCAGGTGGAACATCGGCTGCACCGGCGCCCCGAAAGTCAGGAAGCAGACATCGTCTTTTCGATTACGCCCGGCCGTGCGGCGGTCCTGAGCAAGGTGGAGTTCCAGGGGAATCCCGCCGCGCCGCCGGAGAAGCTCGCGGCGGTGGCCGGCTGGCGTCCTGGAAAGCATCTGACGGCGCCCCGCATCGAGCGTGGCCTGTTCAAAATCCACCAGTTTTATGTGGCCAAAGGGCGGCTCCAGGCAACTACCAGCATCCAGCAGCGGGTCTACGACCCCCAGGCCCATGCGGAGAAGCTCCTGGTGCGGACCGATGCCGGCCCCTTGGTCCACGTGCGCGTGAGGGGCGCAAGCATCTCCCGCTCCCGGATGCAAGACCTGCTGCCGGTCTTTCGCGAAGGCGTTGTGGACGACCCGGTCCTGAAAAGGGGCCAGCAAGCTCTGGAAGATTACTTTCAACGCCAGGGTTATTTCTCGGTGACGACCCGGGTCCAGAAAGCGGTTCAGCGGGACACGCAGGGGTTGGACATCACCTATACCGTCACGCTGGGCACTCAGGGCGAGTTCCGGGGTTATGGCTTTAAGGGCAACCACTCCCTGCCCACCGCGGCTCTCGTGGCGGCCATCGCGACGGGGCCGCAGGACGTCTCCCACCCCCGAGGTGTCTTCAGCCGCTCGCTCCTTGAGGAAGATTTGAAAACCCTGCGGGAGCTTTACCAATCACGAGGATTCCTCGAGCCGCGCATCGAGGCCGGCCTGAATGACCACTACGCCGAGCAGCCAGGCCAACTGTTCGTCACCTTCAATATCGAGGAAGGGCCGAAGACCACCGTGCGAAACCTCGTCCTGCGGGGCGTGGACGCGGCGATGGAAAGGGAAATCTGGCCCTTGCTGGCTACCAAGAGTGGCCAGCCCTATTCGCCGGAACTGGCGCAGCTCGACCACGATGCGATTCTCGGCTTTCTCGCTGACCGAGGATTCAGTGAGGCGGCGGTGCGCTGGCAAGCCTCCGCGCTGACTTCCGACCACCGGGTTGACCTGGAATTCCGCATCCAACCCGGAGTGCAGCAAAGGGTTCGGCGAATCCTGGTGCTGGGAAACCGGCACACACATGACGGCCTCATTCAGCGCGCGCTGACGGTCCGCAACGGAAGACCCCTGAGCCAAAGCGATCTCCTCGAGTCGCAGCGGCGGCTCTACGACCTGGGAATCTTCAATCAGGTTCAGATCGCGACCCAAGCTCCCCAGTCGTCGGAGACGGCCAAAACCGTGCTGGTGGATGTCGAGGAAACCCGGCGGTGGACGGTAGGCTACGGCGGAGGCCTGGAACTCCAGCGCTTGGGAAGTGACCAGCCGCAGGGGACCTTCAAGGCCAGCCCGCGCCTTTCTCTCGACGTCACACGTCTGAACGTCGGTGGCCGAGGCCAGACTTTCGCCCTGCGCGGGCGACTCTCCAACCTGGAGAAAGGCGGAGCTCTCAGCTACCTGCTTCCCCACCTCTTCACCCGGCGCGACCTCAGCTTGCGCATCAACGGATTGGTCGACCGCAGTCGCGACGTGCTGACCTTCACCGCCGACCGCAAAGAAGCTTCCGTGAGCATCGAGAAGCGCTTCAGCCCGGCAACGTTGCTCCTGGGACGTTACAGCTTCCGCCGCGTGCTGGCTCTGGATATTTCCAAACGCATTAGCGACGAGCAAATCCCCCTGTTCAGCCGTCCGGCGCGAGTGGGCATGCTGGGAGCGAGCTACGTGAACGATCACCGGGACAACCTCGCCGACGCTACGCAAGGTTCCTACAGCCTGGCGGACGCCGGCGTCGCCTGGGCGAAGTTCGGTTCGGAGTCGAACTTCCTCCGCCTTACCGGCCAGAACGCCACGTACCACCGGCTCGGCGCCCACCTGATCTTGGCGCGCAACACGCGCTTCGGCGTGGAATCACCCTACGGCGCGCTGCGCCTGGTGCGCATTTCCGGAGAGGATCAGCCCCCTCAATTCATCCGCACACATGAGATTCCTCTGCCCGAACGCTTCTTCATGGGCGGCAGCGAGTCGCATCGCGGCTTCTCCATCAACCAGGCCGGTCCGCGCGACCCCTCGACGGGGTTTCCCATCGGAGGCAACGCGCTGTTTTTCAACTCCCTGGAACTCCGCATGCCCTTCGCCGACAACCGTTACGGCTTTGTCCTCTTCCACGATGCCGGCAATGTGTTTTCCACCATCCGCAAGATGCGCCTGTTGAAGTTCACCCAGAGTTCGCCGACCGACTTTGATTTTGCCTCGCACGCCGTGGGCTCGGGCTTCCGTTATAAGACGCCCATCGGGCCGGTACGCTTCGACGTGGGATACAATCCCAATCCGCCCCGCTTTCAGGCCACGCAGGGGGAGAAGATGGAGGTTCGCCGATTATCACACTTGCAGTTCTTTTTCAGCATCGGCCAAAGCTTCTGATGGGGCTGAGCGCGGCGCTCTGCCTGGCGCTGGGCCCGGGAAACCCTCCGTCTTGGGCGCGCCAGACCCTGGACCGCGTGGTGGCATCCATGGCGAACCACGCTATCACGGAGAGCGATGTCGAGACGGAGTACGGATTCCAACTCTTCCTCGATGGCCGCATCCCAACTTCCTCTCCTGATCCTGCGACCCTGGAACGAGTCCGTAATCAGCTTATTGACCAGCACCTGCTATTGCAGGAAGCGGCGGCGGAGGCCGTGGGAGCCGCCGACCTCACGACAGTTGCCGCGGAACGCCTGGCCGAGGTTGGCAAGAGATTCCAGAGCCAGGATGCTTATGAGTCAGCCTTGCGCGCCATGGGCATGGACGAGTCGCAGGCGCTCCAGCGGCTCGAGCAACTGGAGCAAACCCTGCGCATGATCGACCAGCGCCTTCGCCCTGCCGCCTGGGTGGACCCCGCAGAAGTCGAAACGTACTACCGGGAAACCTTTGCGCCCGACTACGCGCAGCGCAGCGGAACTGCGGCGCCGGCCCTGCCGGAAGTCGAGGGGCAGATTCGGGAAATTCTTGTCCAGAAGAAGATCGATCAGCTCCTGACCACCTGGCTGGAAGAACTCAAGTCCAGCCGCGAGATCAGGTTTCACAGTTTCTGATCTCTCCCTGGCCACGCGGCCGTTCGGAGCAGACATGGGAATGGGCAAACGCGCTCGCCAATTCGGATACGCGTTCGGGATCGTTACGGCCCTCCTACTTGCCGCCCTGGGCGTGATGAGCACGCCCTGGTTTCGCCACCTCCTGCAACGCCGCGCCATTCGAGGCCTGGAACAGCTCAGCGGCGGCCATGTGGAGATCGGCGAGTTCCACTTCAAGCCCGCCCTGTTGGAAATTACTTTTCGGCGGCTGCTTCTCCACGGGGAGGAAGCTCCGGGGGACCTTCCGCTGTTTTCTGCCCAAACCGTCGTGGTGCGCCTGAATCCCGCCACTTTCCTCCAGCGGCGACTGCTCCTGCGCAGTCTCGCCTGGGACGAGGCAGAGTTGCACATACGCGTGGGCCCTGACGGGTCCAGCAACCTGCCGGGACCCCAGATTCCATTCCGCCCGGGTGAAGTACTAAACGAATTTATGGATTTGGATATCCACCGGCTGAATCTCACCCGCACCCGAGTTTTCTGGAACAATCAGGTCCTCCCCCTGGAGCTGGCGGCGGGCCAGGTCGGCATTCTGCTGCGCGCCAGTCTCCGGCACCGTTATTCGGGAAGCATCGTGTCCGCCGGCACGCGCTTCCAGGTGAAAGGCTGGTTCTTACCGCCGGTCGACCTCAAGACGCAGTTCGAGTTTACGCGCAAGGAATTGGTCGTACCCCTCCTGACGTTGGAAGCCCCAGGGTTCCAAGGGAAGGGCTCACTGAACTTGCGGGACTTCTTTTCACCCCGAGGCTATCTCTCGTATCAGGCCAGCGGTGAAATCTCCGAACTCGCCCAGGCCCTGCGGCTTTCGGAGCTGCGCGGGGGGAACGCCCATACCGAGGGACAAGCAATCTACCAACAAGGGAAGTTCACGGTCGAAGGTCGGCTGCAAGCCCGCCGGCTGCTGTTCGAACCTTCCGCGATCAGTCCCGGCCGGGTAGATCTTTCGCTGGATTACCAGGCCGACCGCCGCCATGTCGAAGTCAACAACCTCAAAGCTTCCACGCTGGGCGGGACTATCCTTGGGCGCGGGGAAGTCTTGTTGACGGAACCCCTCCCAGTGTTCAATCTGCGCGCCCAACTTCTCGCGCCGGATGTGGCCACGGTCCTCCGCTCGCTGGCAGGCCCCAGGACGGCTTGGGCCCAACTGCGCGTTGCCACGAGTCTCGAGGGGACGGCGGAGGCGACCTGGCGCGGACGGCTCGAGAACTTCAAGTCGCAATTCAATCTGCGATTGCATCCGGCGAGGGCGGGCTCGAGCGGGGCGCTGCCCTTGCAGGGATCCATCAATGGAAGCGCCTCGAACGCCCAGGGATTTCGCGTCGAAGTCCAGAAGGCTGACCTTCGCACCCCCCATTCTGCTCTCACCTTTCAAGGCACGGCGTTGGGACCGCCCGCCAGACTTGCCATTGGTCTTTCCACCACCGACTTTGAGGAATGGCGCCCTGCGGTCGAATTTCTCTGCGAGAGGACTGAACCGATTCCCCTGGTGCTGAGGTCGCCCGCCACCTTCTCAGGCACGGCCTCCGGCTCCATGAGCCACCCGGCGATGCGCGGGCAATTCAAGCTCGGCACCTTTGAATATTCCGGCTGGACCTGGGACGGATTTGAGGCGGAGGTGGCGGCCAGCCCCACCCATGTCGAACTCTCCTCCGGCCGCCTTTGGCACGAGTCGAGCGCCCTGACCCTGGAGGCCGCGGCGATGCTGGCCGACTGGAAGCTCTTGAGTAGTGCACCCGTCCGTTTCTCCGCGCAAGCACAGCAAACCTCCCTGGGGGGCCTGGAAGCAGCCTTGGGCATCCATGTTCCCTTCCGTGGCCTGACCAGCGGCCGTTTGGACCTCGCCGGAACCGCGTCGCAACTGGCCGGCGCCGGCGCGCTCCAGGTAGAACGTGGCGCGCTTTTCCAGGAACCCTTTGACACGTTCTCCGCGAAGATTCGGGTCGCTGATTCCATCTGGAACCTGAGTGAGATTCAACTTGCCAAAGGGGCTGGCAGGCTCACAGGACAAGCGCGTATCGATCCGCCCCACCGGGTGTTTTCCACGGAGTTGCATGGCACGGGCTTTCTGCTCTCTCAATTCGAACGCCTGGGCCTCTGCAAGTCCAGACCGTGCCTCCTGGAGGGGCAGGCGAGCTTCGACCTTCGCGGCCAGGGGACACCTGAAAATCCGCAACTGCACTCCACATGGAGCGTTGGCGAAATTAGGGTGAACGGGAATCCCGCCGGCAGCCTGGGCGGGCAACTGGACTGGCAGGGTCACGAGATGCGGCTGCAGGGGGAAGGCCAGGGCCCGGCGCTCGGCGCGCTACGCTTCAGCGGCTCGGCTCAGACTGAGGCCGACTGGCCCCTGGAACTCCACGGCCAATTCTCGAAGCTTCGCGCCGACCCTTGGATTCACGCGCTGATGGGCACCAAGTTCGACGCCCTCGTCTCGAGCAGCGGCACTTTCGAGGTTGCGGGTCCGCTTGCGGCGCCGGCACAGGCCGAGGTGCGCGCCCAGATTTCCGACCTGGAGGTTCGCTCCCCCAGCCTGGTATGGAAGAATGACCAGCCCGTCAAGTGCCACCTGGAGAACAGCGTGCTGACCGCCCAACGTTTCCGCATGCGTGGCCCCTCGACGGACCTCGAGGTGGAAGGATCGATCCACTTTGCAGAGCCCCCCTCCGTCTCTTTCCTCGCCACCGGGCAAGCCGAGGCCACGCTCCTCAGCCTGCTCGATCCGGATATCCACGCGGTGGGGAGCTCCCAGGTGGAACTGCGCGGGAGTGGCAATCCCGCCCACCCCTTGCTCAACGGCACGCTAACGGTCAAGGACGTTAGCCTGACCTTCGGCGACCTGCCCTTCCGCCTGGCCAGCCTGAATGGCGAAATCCGCTTGGAAGGAGAAAGGGCCACGTTGAGCTCCCTGCGCGGAGTTAGCGGCGGGGGCGCCGTGAACCTGGCCGGCTTCGTTACCCTCAGCGAAACACCTCGCTTCGACGTGCGCCTGGACCTCGACCAGGTACGCGTCCCCTACCCCGCCGACTTCACCTCGGTCCTTTCGGGACGCCTGCGGCTCGAAGGTAGCTCCGAGCGTGGGCAACTGGGCGGCGAGCTGAACCTGCGGCAGATGTATGTGAGCGAGAACCTCAACCTGCTGGCGCGGCTGATGCAGCCAGCCGGTTCCTTCGTAGCGCCGCCGGGTGGAGTCAGTTCCCCGCTCGCCTCCAGGATTCGACTGAAGGTTCAGGTGACCTCCGCCCCGGCGGTTCGGATCGAAACCCGTGACCTGCGCTTCGGCGCCGACGTCGACCAGCGCCTTCAAGGAACACTGGCGAACCCCGTCCAGGTGGGAACCATCCACCTGCTGAGTGGTGAAGCGGTGTTTCGCGGCAACCGCTACCGGCTCAGCCGCGGCGAAGTCAGCATGAGCAATCCCTTCCGCACCCAGCCCGTCCTCGATATGGAAGTCCAGACGCGGGTGCAACGCTACGACCTGACGCTGGACATCTCCGGCCCCTTCGACCGGCTGAGATTCGCCTATCGATCGGACCCCCCTCTCCCCACCGAGGACGTCCTCTCCCTGCTGGCGCTGGGCTATTCGCGCCAGCAGAGTGAGATGTCAACTGCCGTGGGTCACGCCACGCCCACCTTCGGAGCCAGCACGCTTCTTTCGGAGGCCCTGGCAAGCCAGGTGACAGGACGCATCCAGCGATTGTTCGGGGTCAGCCGCATCAAGATTGACCCCAATGTCGGCGGGCCCGGAAACCTTTCCGGCGCCAGAGTCACGGTCGAGCAGCAGGTCACGCGTGACCTCACCCTGACCTACGTCACCAACACCGCCGCTTCGCAATATCGCATCATCCAGTTTGATTATGCCGTGAACGAAAACGTTTCTCTGATCGGGGTGCGCGACCAGAACGGCATCTTCGGTTTGGAGCTGAAGTTCCGCACCAGGTTCAGGTGAGCCCGCGCCATCCCTCCACCGCGTTCCCGATCGGAGGCAACGCGCTGTTTCTCAATTCCGCCAGGCGGTCCGGCGAGGAGAAATCTTGGAGCATTATACTGAACACCGGCGCGGAGCCTGCTGCCTGGTCAACGGGTTCACGGACGAGGGGCGTCCGCTCCACATCGTTTGCACAACGGCGCAGACGCTGCTAATCTTGATTACGGCTTACGAACCCCGGCCGCCGAAGTGGCGAACGCCGCGCGAGAGGAAAAGCCAGCCGTGAAATGTACCATTGAGGGATGCCCCGGCGCCTATCAAGCTCGGACAGTCGTGCATACGGTTAAACACCGGGGTGAGGTGATTGTGATCGACCACGTTCCCGCCGAGGTCTGCAACGTTTGCGCCGACGTCCTGCTGGCACCCGAAACCGTTCGCCGCATCGAAGCCTTGCTCAAAGCCACTCCCCCACCCAGCCGCAACGTCCCCCTCTACGAGTTCGCCTGAACGTCCGCCAATTGATCGGCTCATCGGGAGATCGGATCATCGGTTCATCGGGTGAAGTTAGACCGACCGATCACGAGATCACCCGATCACCAGATCATGGGTTTCTGCTTTTGCCCAGCCCGCGAGCCCCGAGCCCCCAGTCCCCGTTCTCCCCCCTTGATTTGTTAGTCAGTCGGGATTATAAAGGTTAACAGCTAACGCCCTGGTATAGATTATGTGTCCGGTATCTACCCTCGGGTTTATTGGGCCGCACATGTCACAAAGCGGCTAATGCGCCGACTCCGGACTCGGGTGACAGCAGCTCCAAATGTGCAATCTACCGATCGATGAAAGTGCTTTCTCGGTTGTGAGCGACGCGAACTTCCTCTTCTATCTTCTGGAAGGCTTAGTGAATGCTGCCGAGAACGATAGCCCCGACATCTCGCGCGGGGAGATGTTTGAGCGTTTCATGGATCGTCTCCATCGCCTGTTGGACGGAGTGGCCCGCAGGACGACGGACGGCAAGTTTCTGATTTCATCAAGGGTCTACGAGGAAGAGGTGCGTCCGACAAACTCGAACAGCTCTCTGCGCAAGAAACTAAGCTGCATCGAGACCATGTGCCAGAGACTAAATCAGAAGTACGAGTTGCTCGAACAATGCCTCCTTCATCACCTCGAGATCGTCCCGGAACCGGAGGAGCATGTCCATTTCCTCATGCAGCATTTCCATGCAGAACTAAGACCCACGGACAGGGACGCAACTTTGCTTCTCCTAGCTCTAAAACGAAGTGCAAGAACACCCACGTTTCTTTTGACCGATGACCAGGATCTGATCGACGCGTGTGACCACATAATCCGCCAGGGGCAAGTCGTTATCGCCTGTGGTACATTTGAAACGAAGCACCTTGATAAGGTGAAGTACATGGACTTCATAAAGTGGGCACATGACGTATGCTTCATAGATAGCGACCAATTCACTTCATGCTTTAACCTTAGGCTCGCAATTGAGCACGACCGACTGGAAACAGTGGGGCCATCGGGGCGCCGTCTGAAAGTGAAGCAATTCGACAAAGCCACTTACGCCTACAGACGGTCCATCATCATGAAGGCACAGTCGAATCACCCCGAGCCGCCCCCGCAAGCCCTGTAGGTTCGATGATATGACACAGAGACAACCATTCCGAATCTTTGAAGATGTAAAAGTCCGGGGAAAGGGTGTTTCTCTCACAAAATACAACGAGCACCTGGCTGTCCTAGACGAAGCGCGGGAAAAGCTCTTGAAACTGATCGACGAAGGTTTCAATTTGGAGGAGGGTTCCCTGGAGATTGTTCGTGGCGACGGGCCGATTGAAACTGAGCCCCCCGACTATGTCGTTCAGAAAGACGACGTGGCCGACTACATATTCCTTTTGGAAGAGCCCGAGAAAGCAAAGGTTGAGAAAGAATATTGGACACGAATCACTAACAACTTGTTCAGCAAGCCTGTTACAGGCGTGATTGTATGTTGGCCGAGAGAGTCGTGGATGGCTTGTGCAATCGATCTGTTTGCGGTGAGGAAATACGTGGACTCACAGGGGCCAGTCATAAATCTTGAAAAAGAGAACTTCTTAGAGCTAGCAGACTGTATCCGCGATTTCTACAGCCAGCAATTCGTCGATTGGAAGCCCGCTGAGGGTCTGCGCCATGGGCTAACCCAACCGAGTCCTTGGTCCTCGCTACCTGATAAGTTGGAGCAAGCGCTCATTGATAGCTTTCATCGAATGAAAGCCAGCAAGTTTCAAATCCCTGAGAAGATTGCCGCCCAGGTCAGTCTTGATGAAAAGGACGTGGAGGTTGTTGCGCGAAGTCTGGCCCGGATACTGTCAGCAAGAGAGGTTGGAACCGAAGAACTGGAAGAATTTCGAAGCCTCTTCAGACGGCTTCAGGTAACGCGGAATGATTAGATCGGTATCAATCAAGAACTGGAAAGCATTTGAGAATGACACGCCACACCTGTTTTCGGAAGGGCTTAACCTATTCGTCGGTTCTAACGGCAGCGGCAAGACTACACTGCTGGAGGGGATATGCCTCGGTCTGACCGGGACCTGCTCCATTCAAAGTTTTGAGGAGTTAATCAGGGATCAAACCAGGGAAGCCAGTGTGGAGGTTTCGTTTAAGCGAGGGAGTGAGGACTATATTGTTCGGCGATCCTTTAGTGCTCGCAGAAAGTACGCGGAACTCACGGAGGTCTCGACACAGAAAAAGTACTCCACATGGAACGGCGTCAACGATCGAGTTCTGGAGATTCTGGGTGTAGACGCAACCTTCTTCAATAGGCTTATATACATGTCCGAAGGCGAAGTGCAGAAGTGCCTCTCCAGTCCCCCGCAGAAAGCCCTAGCTGGTCAATTGCGAGTTCTCTTTGGGTTGGCCAGCATCGATCTGGTGACGGAGGCGGCCGACAAAATGAGCAGAGAGCTTCGGCGCCAAATCGAAGATTCGAACAAGCAACTCCAGTTCCTCAAGGATGTGCCTGAACAAGAGACAGCGGAAGTACCGAAACTGGAGAACGAAATTTCAGAACTCCGTGCGAAGCAAAAGGCAAGCCTGGAAAAGGCAGAAGGTCTCAAATCTCGCACCCAGGTACTCGACAAAACAGAGCACACACTAAAGGAAATCTTGGAGGGTCTCTCCTGGTTTGCGGAGTGGGCAAAGGGGAAGGCAGTCCCCGAGCCTGCCGCCGAGCCCGGGCTTGACGACGTGAAGGTAGGAATAGCGACGCTGCGGAATCGATCAACCGAACAAGAGAGGCAGCTTTCATCTTCGACCAGCGAGAAGGGCAGCGTCACGGCCGATGTCGGTCGGCTTATTGAAATCCGCAGGCTCCTTACAGAAGCGACAGGCCCCGATCGAAAGGTTGTCCCTTGCCCCGTCTGCAAGAGACCTATCGACGATGCCTTGGCTCGCAGTCTGTTTGAAGAAATCGACACGTCAGCATCAAAACTCGATGCTCGCATGTCTGAAGTCGAGATTCAGATGCGCGAGCTTGAGGAAAGTCGGAGACACACACGCGAGGATCTTGCGCGCCTAGTTCAGTTTTCGGACCGGATCAACCATCTCCTCGAGCAATTGCCGAGCGGGACAACGTTCGAGAGCACGCAGTTTCGGGAGAGACTAGAACAGTTGCAAAGGGAAAAACAGCTTGTAAATGACTCACTTGTCAGTGCATCGGCTGAGAGTTCCGGAATCGCCGAAGAGATCGCCGCTAAAGAGAGACGCCTGGCGGGAATGGTTGAAGCCAACAAGCGAGTTCTCTTGAAGAAGGATCTGGAGGGAAAATTCATCGGCAGTTATCGTGCATCATTGCTATTGGAGTCCGTGGGTGAAGTACTGCAAGACCTTCGCAGATCCCGGCAGAATCTAAACATGGAAGAAGTTTACGGGCATATTGCGGACCTATGGAACAGATTTCGGCCTGACGCTCGGTGGACAGTGGAGTTCGATGCGGATGGCAACTTCGCTCTAAAAGCAAAGGGCAAGAAAATTCGGTACGCCCACCTGAGCGGCGGCGAAAAAACGGTCCTGCTAGTCCTCGCGAGAGCCATACTGAGCAAGACTGTTGCTGACATAGATTTTCTTCTAATCGACGAGCCACTTGAGCATCTCGATGTCCGTAATAGGCGCTCGCTGTTGAACTTCCTTCGTGGGCTTGCATTACAGCGTGTCATCCCTCAAATCGTTGTGACCACGTTCGACGAGACCCTTACTCGGCACTTCCGTGTCGCTTCTGACGTCAACCTCGTCTTCCTCGGGCATCAAAAGCCTGTTTTTCAAGCCTAACCATCCTGTCACGGCAACCAGCTCCGCTGGCTGGCGCAGACCCCTGTTCTCTGGGGTCTGCGATTTCCCGAAGGGACCAGTGGGAGCTGACGTCGGTGGGGCAGACACGGTTTTGTAATGTCTGCGGTGTACTGACATGAGCGAGAATCTCGCCATGCCGCGACCGCGCCTTTCTACAGCAAGCGTAGCGCAGATGTGTCCTTCACGTCTGCGGCTCTTTGGTGGGGATTCTTGAACGAACCGCGGACCTACAAATCAGGTCCGCGCTACCTTGCTTCTCGAAGCGATTTGCATTCCTGAGCGGGAGGAAGTATGCTCCGGGTATGACACTGGAAGGCATCAAACAAGCGATTGCCGAGCTTCCCGAAGG
>Ga0315282_10011126_pt1 | contig 13993 bp, 10 predicted proteins | sample YL17G07_20_MG_FD_203693 | JGI IMG/M metagenome (GOLD analysis project Ga0315282, IMG submission 203693) | Sediment microbial communities from Yellowstone Lake, YNP, Wyoming, USA - YL17G07_20 | ecosystem: Environmental > Aquatic > Freshwater > Lake > Sediment | place: USA: Wyoming | collected... | reverse complement strand
CTGCTAACTCTGCTGGTTTTCATAATGCTACTGGTCAGTTAGTTCTATCACTATAACGCAGCAAATGAAAATTGTATCCATTATAGGAATGGCGTCAAGGGCTATGAACACAAAAGGCGAGAAGGAAAAAGGAGGACCTTACAACCAACCTGCAAATTTGTTTTTGTGTTTTCCGCTGTCATGAAGATGACGCCTTGGGCTGTTTTATGCTCTTGGACAAAAGACCGGTAGCGACGGGGAGTTTGGAGATTTTTTGACAGAAAAGGATGCATTGGTGTATCCTTTCTAATATAAAAGATTCAGAATTGGTGTGGATTCTGATTTTTTTGTTTGTGGCAACAACCTTGCCCCCATACGGTTTCCCGAACCCGTTTCTCTTGCTGATTGTGGCTTCTCGGCAAGACATGCCTTCTTTTCTGGGAAGTTCTTGTTCAAAAAGGCATGCAAATTTTGCCCAAAAAGCAAAATACCCCTTCTTTATATATCTCCGCCTTTGGCTTAACCTCAAAATAAGATGAGGTTAAGTAAAGAAGCAATCGTAGAGTTTAAGAAAATCTACTATCAGGAGTTTGGCACGGTAATCTCAGATGAGAAAGCCCGTGAGCTGGCGGAAAATCTGCTGTCACTGTTTGAGATAATCTACCGCCCACTTCCTGGCTCAGATGAAGCAGAGCTGATGGTTAAAAATAATAAAAACCCTGAGGCTACTTAAGCTTCAGGGTCTTTTGACCATTTGACAGAATCTGTTGGCGCGTTAAAATGTGCGCGCAGGATAACAAATAATCAACAAGGTCTCAAGATTCCTGTTGGCAGACCCGTTAGCGAATTACCCACAGGACTTTTAGACCTCAAATTCATGCCCCGTTACTTTATCTACTGCCGTAAGTCCTCTGAGTCAGAGGACAGGCAGGTATTATCTATTGAATCCCAGATAAATGAGTTGAAAAAGCTTGCCCTCAGGTTGAAGTTACCTGTGGTTGACCTTCTTTCTGAATCTAAGTCGGCAAAAGAGCCTGGCAGACCGGTTTTCAACGAGATGATTAAAAAAATCGACCAAGGGAAAGCAGAAGGAATCATCTGCTGGAAGCTGGACCGGCTGGCCAGAAATCCGATTGATGGTGGCCAGATAAGCTGGATGCTACAGCAGGGAGACATCCAGCACATCCAGACCTATGACAGAAGTTACTATCCCCAGGATAATGTATTGATAATGGGTGTGGAACTTGGGATGGCTAACCAGTTTATTTTGGACTTGAGCAAAAACGTCAAAAGGGGCCTTAAGACTAAGGCGGAAAAAGGCTGGCAGCCAGGCCTTGCCCCTCTCGGGTATTTGAATGATAAATCAAGAGGCAAGGGGAAAACTGAGATTATTAAAGACCCTGATAGGTTCAACCTGGTAAAAAAGATGTGGCAACTAATGATTGCTGGGAGATACAGCCCACCGAAAATATTAGACATTGCCAATAACAGGTGGGGCTTTAGAACAGCTCATGGAAAGCTTCTTTCCAGAAGTGGGATTTATCGTATTTTTACCAATCCCTTTTACTATGGCTGGTTTGAATATCCAAGGGCAAGCGGAAACTGGTACAAAGGGTCTCATCAGCCAATGATAACAGTTGAGCAGTATGATAAAGTCCAAGTCCTTTTAGGAAGAAATGGCAGGCCCAGGCCGAAGACCCGTAGCTTTGCCTTCACTGGGCTAATACGATGTGGTGAGTGTGGGGCGATGGTAACCGCGGAAGAGAAAAACCAGGCTATCTGCTCTATTTGCAGATACAAATTCTCCTCTAATCATAAGCTGACATGCCCCAAATGTCAGACGCCGGTTGAAAAAATGAAATCACCTACCATCCTAAAGTATGTTTATTACCACTGCACCAAAAGAAAAAACCCCAAATGCAGCCAGGGTTCGATAGAAATTAGAGAACTTGAAAAACAGATTGATGAGTACCTATCCCGAATCCATATCTCCGAGAGTTTCAAGAACTGGGCTATAAAATATCTCAAAGAAGAAAACAAAAGAGAGGTCTCATCACGAGAAACTATTTTTGCTTCTCAAAGAAAGGCTTATGACACCTGTCTAAAGAAATTAAATAACCTTTTCCAACTCAAAATCTCCCCCTTAAACACTGACGGAAACCTGCTTTCAGATGAAGAATATGCCAAGAGAAAAGCCGAGCTCATAAAAGAAAAAGCCCGGCTCGAGGAGATTCTCAATGATACCTCTGGCCGAGTTGAGAGATGGTTAGAGGATGCCGAGAAGACTTTTGACTTTGCTTGTTATGCCAGAAAATGGTTTGCCAAAGGCAGTCTCCAAGAGAAAGCAAGGATTCTCCAGTCCCTTGGTTCGAACCTAACTTTAAAAAACAAAAAGCTCTATATTCAGCTTAAAAAACCCCTATTTCTCATTGAACGTGTCTCAAAGGGGTTAACCCAGATAAAAGGGGCGTTCGAACCTAAAAATAAAGGCCAAAATGAACGGGAACTGGAGCAATTTTACTCCCAAAATCCCATCCTGCGGGGCATCGTGGACGATGTTCGAACCTATTTTATGGGCACAAAAGAGTATTATGAGATACCGGTTCTTAGCCGTTCGTAGGGTTATTCTAATTCAAGTGTATCATCTATTTATCAAAAAGTCACTATTCGTGCTGTTGTTGAGCATTTTCTAACTGGAAAATTCCTCGGCGACATGTTTTTTAATTTTGACCAACAAGAGTTCGAATAAGTTATAATAAATTAATATGGTATCTCCAAAAGACGCAAAACCTTTAACCGAAAACATTGTGCTTTATTTCTTATATTGCCAGGCAAAAAAAAGAGGGAGCAAGGTTTTCTTTAAGATTAAACACACCCTATCTCTGGAAAGAATTTCCGGCCGTTCACCCATAACTTGGTTTTATTTTGCTCCTGATGTGGACATGTTAGAGATAACTCCTGATAATGAAATAATAGGATATGAAACCAAAGGTCAACGAAAAGGCAAAACAGGATACAAATGGCCTTCTCTTTATCAAGGATTAGATGAGGCTCTTTTTTATCTTCGACTACCTTATATTCGCCCAAGAGAACTTGAAGGAGGGGTTATTGACAAGGTCTTCGTCGTTCATGCTCATCCAAGTCCTGAAAAAATAGAAAAAGATGAAAAATTGGGATTAAGAATTTATGAATTAACTCCGATTGGATTTATCTGTGTTATGCCACAAGGCAAAATCATAAAATTAGTAGAAGCGAAAAATAATCCCCTTTTGGATAGAGATGCAAAAACTTTTTTCCTTCAGAACTTAGATACCCTCGAAAATTTTTCAGAGAACAGCAGAACCTTTCGCCAAATAAGAGAAAGGGGAGAAGATTTTCTCAAATAAAATTAGAGCAGTTTACTACCAAATAAAGATTAATAAAGATTGCCGCCGTTGGGCTTTTTAAAGTTAGATTAAGCCCTAACTGGCTCCCCAGCCCGCTACTTAATCTAACTTTGAAGGACTGGCAATACATGGCTATGCTGAAGGAAAGATTAAATGAGGTTAAAAGGCTGTCGATAGCCGCCTAGGATGGTTTTTCATTTTATTTTCTTTGTCCTCGGCGTTTTTCTTATGCAGCCAGGTTTTCCATAATAAAACGGCAAGCTGTTCGGCAGCCATTTCGATTAGCTGGCGTTTATTCTCATTTTGAGTCTTACCATGAATGTCTGTTTGAATGAGTTTTTGATTAATGTCTTTACCTAATGTTCTTTCAGGCATGGCAATATTTCCCTTAATAACTCGTCTTTATGTTAGTCTAAGAAAGATAATAATTCGAGAAAAGAAGGGGAATATTGCCGTTAGAGTAAAAACTGGGGAAAAAAGTAGATACTCAGTTATGTTCTTACCCAATCGCCCATTCCCCAAATCTTGTCGCTAATCTTTCTACATACAGCATCTCTTGCCGATTGTGAAGCAGCATAGACCATCACGTTCCCCGGTATGTTTTTTGTGTCGATTGAAACGTCGCTCGCACCTATGATACTCCGGATTGTATTGCCCCCTGTACCAATAAGTAGACCTACCTTTGAATAAGGAATCTGAGCCCTAGCAATAAAAGCTTGCTTTCGGCTTAGAACCAAGGTTGGCGGGAAAATATTGGTATCTATTTGTAGTATTCTGCACGTCAATTCCTGATCGACGCTTACAATATCAAAGGGTGAATTTATACGATGCCAGCTCAACTCGCTAAGTGGCAAGAAGCCTATCAATAAGAAGGGGCCGTGTGATGTATTAACTTGGATACTAAGATTGAGACCGCTTGATTTCCCCTCTCTATTTCTCGTTTCTTCTTGAACCTTTCCAACGATTCGAGCACTAACATTTAGTTTGCTAAGGGCCTCTCGATAGGAAACCGTATTTACTAACCGAGCATTTAGACAATACTGCCAGGAATGTCTCCTGACAAAATCAACAACCTCGGGACGTGCAGGCCACTCACTTAAGCTCTTTTCATCTAAGCAGTAAGGAAACAATAGCTCATCTTTCTTGTCGTCATGTTTCAAATGGCTGGGTACGGTTTTAATTTCCTTTTGAGAAAAGTAATCTGCTCGCACATGGTCTACTTGGGTCGATGGTAGCGAAAGTTGTACGACGACCTCCTCTTGCATTCTAAGATTAGCGATCTGCTTACCGGGTACGAAATCTTTATGAACTTCAAAAGAATGGACCGCACCAAAAGCCCTGGGCACAATTACAATCACCTTTTCCTCTTCTTCCCTTATTTCCTCAACACATCCCTTTAGGGCCACATTTTCTTTAGCGGTAACCTGTTTCCGCAGATCTCGTAAATCCTCGATCACCTTATCAAGGTTGCTAAGTTGCAAATAGCTATCCTCATCAAGCTCCTTAACAGTCAGGTTAAGAGTTTGCCCCTCAATTCGTTCCAGTCCGAGACCCAAGGGGGACATGCTCATATTGCTCAGTTCTACTGGTATGTCGTAGCCAGACTGTGTCATTGCAATAATCCACCCACCGCTACCCACAGGGTCTCGAGCAACTTTATGGATCCTTACCCTGATTGTATCTCCTATCTTCTTATTCATTCTGGTCGCCGGACTCTCTAGAAAAGGGCTAAGGACAGCGATCGGAACTCCATCTCTTTCCATCCATTCAATAATCTTTGCTTGACTGGCCTTTTTGTCACTAACCCACCTTCCCTCAGAAGGTGTTGATATTTCCATCCCTTCAATAAACCTTTTGTCAAAAGACACGGTTTTTTCTTCTGGAGGTGACTCTTCAAGTGTGTCCAGTGTGTCTTTGTAACTTACCTTGATTGCCTGAGGAAGTTGTATTAAGCTGACCAGATAAGTTCTTCCCTGTTCTTCCTTCACTTGAACTTGGCTACCGACAGGAAAATTCTGATCCACAAGGAAATGAGCTCTTTCTTTTATTTGTCGCTGGTCTGGTGGTTTCACCAAAAAGCTAGCCACGAGACACTCACTGGGATAGCCATTAATGACCGCTTCTTCCTCAACTACGGTGCCCCAAAGAGCCTGTTTCTCCTTTTTCCAATCGCCAGCACAAGAGGGAGAAATGACACCGACTTTCCCATTCACATGATAACTAATAGGATTTCCAAGCTTTAGATGTATTACTCTATCTGTCCAAGCAGCAGCTATCAGAGAACGAACCTTTTCAAGAATACCAAAGTTAATGCCTCGAATACTCTCCTCTCTTTCCTCCCCAAATTTTGCAATTAAGTCTTTTGTATCTTCAAAAATTTTCTGAAGTACATCGTAATTGAGGAAATGCCAGCTTGCCCATCTTTCACCTAACCCTTTTTTCTCTGCTTTACAAAAGCAATAGGCCAACTTGATGACGAAATCTAGATCATCTTGACAACCTACTCGTAATCCCTGATGAACTGTTGCAACATGTGCCTTTGTTTTTGCCGTCCATCTCTTATCCCAGCACAAAAGTCCGTTGTAAGAGTCGTAAAGGTTTGCGCCCATCCGAGCTTCTCCATCTCTAGTAGACATTAGCAACAGGGTAGTTAATACCTCAAAAAAAGAACCCTGCTCATCAGCTAAATACAGTAAGGAAGCATCACTTGACGATCTTGGAATACGCAAAAACTCAAGAGCATACTCAACGATTTCTCCTTTGTCATCAAGTATCCCCCGTGTTTGAAGAGTTTGCCCCGCTCTTGCGATTTCTTTTTTCATCTCAGGCTTTTCAGAAGGCTCTTCAACCCAGGGAAACTGCTCAATATCTTTTATCCCCGCTGCTTTCAAGCTTACGACGACATCTTCTAAGCAACACCGAGTAATCTCAGCAGAAGTATGCTTTTCAATTTCATTTTCATTATCAAACTGCTGCTTAGTAATAAGATGATACACGTAGCCATTCTGGTTCCTACCGGCACGCCCAGCTCTTTGCATATCACCGTCCTGGCTGTGAAGTTTTGGACGGAGCGTAGTCACTTGGGTTACAGGATCATACTCTGGCTGTTTGATCCAGCCAGAATTAACTACGAAGACTACATCCGGGATAGTAATGGATGTTTCTGCAATGTTAGTAGCAACAATTACTCTTCTCTGTCCCTCAGTAATTTCCAACTGCCTCTCGGCTTTTGCTTGAATCCTCCTGTAAACGGGAATAACCGGCGCAAATCTTGTCTTTATTCTCCGCGCCGTATCATCAATTGTACTTTCTCCGTGCAAGAAAATAAGGACGCTACCATCTTTTGCTTCCTGTAATATTTTCAAGGCGAAATTAGCTGTTGCTTCTGGTAAATCATATTCTTTGATAGCATCCTTTTGGTTTTTCCAAAACTCTCTTCTCGCTTCAGAGGATTTTCGGCAGAGCCAACAATCACATCCTTCGACTGGTTTCTCATCTTTCCACCAATGCTCCCACTTTTTGAATTGCTTTCGCGAGGGAATATCCAGAAGCTCAACCGAAATATTTGCTTTCTTAAACGTATCAAGAAACTTGTCCGTATTGATAGTTGCCGAAGAAATAATAACTCGTAGATGAGGATACTTGGGAAGTTCTCTTTTCAAAAATCCTAGAATCAAGTCAATGTTGCAGCTTCTCTCGTGAGCTTCGTCCACCATGATCAAACTACATTCGCCGAGTCTGCCTTCTCTTATCCAGTTTGGCAATGTACCATCGGTAATAATTTTTATTTGATTCCAACGGTCAGAATTATCTTTCTCACTATTCCTGAAACCAACCGCCTGGCCAGCTCCCAGTCCCGTTCCCAAAATCTTGGCAATTGTACCGGATACCCGCTCAGTAGCGAGAATTCGAGGCTGGGTGATAATTATCTGACCTTGACGAATAAGCCGTTCAACAAAGTCCCCGGGCTGGTTTTCCGGCGGTTGCAGTAATCTCTTAGGGATATAAGTTGATTTGCCAGTTCCAGTAGGACTAACAACTACAACGACTTGATTGTTTTCGAGCTTCTGGTAAAGGGCTAAAACATCTTCATCAGTTATGCTTACATCCATGCCTGACAGATCTTCCTCCATTTCCTCCTCTGGGAGAACTCGTTCACCATGGTCAGTATATCCAGCAGGGAAAAGATTGAAATCTGCGTATGATTCAGCTTCCTTAAATGGGAAATAGGGAACTTTCAGATTTGTAATTATTTTTGCATGACGCTTGCGGCACTCAGAACATCGTTCTGGCTTACTCTCTCCCTTCTCAGCCAGCAACAAATAAGAACTTTCATCGTACCTGAAAACTTGGCCGCAAGTTTTACAAATCATCGGGATTTGCTTAGGCATCTTGTTATTCCTGCCTTCTCTTTATTAAGACATTCATGTTATACAGATTTTATGCAGAACAGTCTGGTGTTTTTAATACCATTCTGCTGCTTCTACGTAATAATCCACGCTCTTCCCCACAGTTATTCTTTTGTTTATCATTTCTTTTCGATCCTGTCTGCTTATCAACCGGGGAACCACAACTAATTCACGTCGGCGTTTTCGCAAAAACTCTACTACTGCCCTGTAGGTGCCTAACACAGCAGGCTCAAGGCCGGTTTGATAGATGTGAAGCTCACAGCCCTGATACTTTCTGTCCTTAAAGCTAAGGCGCTGCCAGAGGTCTTTGAACCTTATATCTTTAGTTATTTCTTGTACCCTCTTATGTTGAAGCAGATCAACCGTATTTGTGAGGAAATACCAAGCTCTCCTGAATGCATAATCTTCTTGCTCAGCCGATGTTTCCCTGCGTTCGAGCATGATATTCTGAATCAAGTACCCTTCGGCGATTAAATCCAAGGTGGCATGTCGCATAGAGATAAGCCCGACCGGTAATCGGTAAAAATTGTCAGCTTTGATAGTTTTCTTTGGCAGACAGAATAAAGGAAAAGGTTGTCCCTCGGTACCGTCACTATAGACAACTCGAAGCATTATTGGCAAATGAGGTCTCTTTCCTTTGAATAAACTGACCAATCTTTGCCACAGAGAAAGAGAGTCTTTATGATAATAGATATAATCTCGAAGAACTTCCGGGAGTATCTCGTGGCGAAAGTAAGAGACAGCTAACGGGTGGCTGTACCATTTTCCCTGGTGGAAAGCACCATTTGTGATGGCTTCCCGAATTTGCTTATGGGCTCTTTCAATCTCCTCAGGCCGAGAAATCTTATATTTTTCCAGTCTTATTTCGGGAAATCGAAAGTCACGTCTCGCAGAAGATTCATCTCTCCGGCCTGTAATAGGTTTTACAACAAGCCTTATGTTTGACTTCTCATATGGTGAAGCCACTACGACGAGTCCTCCTTTAACCTCTTTAAGAGCAACACGAACCGCCGTTTTTACCTTTTTAAGAAACAAAGGCATATCCTCCGGCAGGACAAAAGGAAAGGTTATACCGTGCTCCGATTTTAGGGCGACTAACAGGTTTTCACTTAATTCATTTTTAAATTCGGCAACTTTCCTGCTTTTATTGTCCTGAAGGGCTATTCTTTCAATACACTGACAATTTATACTAAATCGCATTCTACCTAAATGTAGATCAGTCCTTTGGGTAATCCATGTGGCTGCGGTCTTTGCATCACCGACGGAATAGAGAAGGTCGTTTTGCAACCAGCGTTCTTTTGGGACCTCGATTACCTGAAGGTTTGGAGGGCTACTTCTAGGACTGAATTGTCGGATTTTTCTTGCCCGACTCATACGACTTTCGACTTCAGCACTCAGTAGCTCAGAGCGATAAGGTGAGAAAAGAATGTAGATTCCAAGTTGCGCTGCTTTGACAGAAAATCTCTTCATTCCTTCGGAAAACCGCATGCCGTGTTCTAGGTCGCTAAATTCAAAGCTTAATAGAAGACAACGAAATTCAGCCTTAATCTTGTTCAAAATTCTTAAATTTTGTTCAAGCCATCGCTTGTTATATTCTGGTTGACCTGGTAATAGCGGTCTTGAGAGTAAGAGTACTGGCTTTCCCGCGGGCACTTCAATTTTCAGTGTTTTATCCGCCAACCAAGGTAAGTAAAAATTCTTATTACTTCTTAACACCCAGAATTCCTGTTTAGGTTCCACGAAACACTTCGCCTCAGTGTGTTCCTCGGCAGAACGACCTCCGCTTACATCCAAGAATACTTTGTCCCGAAGTCTTGAAACAAGCAGTGCCGATCTGCCGTAATTTAGCGAATCGGAATACAAAAGCCTATCCTCAGGAAGGTCTGTGCCAAGAATTATTGCTTCTGGCCGCGGCGTATTTTCAAAAAACCAAATTACCTCTTCTCTTGACCAGATTCCAGCTGCCAAAATAAAACAGAGTGCTTCTCTTGTTAAACACCCTGCTTCGGCAAGTTCGCCGATTCTGGTTAAAACTTCAGGCGGAAATTCAAATAGCCGGATAAAAATATCAGTACCTATGTCGTGATTGATTCTTCCTTTTCTAATCTGCTCTTCCTCGAAGGTTACACCATATCTATTGACCAAATCAACTATCTCTTCGGGGATTTGACAATGTATCCTGCCTTTATTTTTTAAGGCCTCCTCCTGAAGGTCGGGTGGAAGTTTATGGAGAACCTTTCGCCAATTCGTTTCTATGATACAATCGTCTATCCCAATTTCCTCGATTTCCCGAATGTCTCTGGTGAACGCAATGCTTAAAGAGCCGGACAGTTGTGAAGCCATTGATAAAAGCAAAATTAGGAGATGCTTAGTTGCTTCGCCTTTAGGAAATCGAGGGTCATCGACACTCCAGCATTCGTCAACCTCCAGACAGTTCAGAGCGTAACTATGTCTAAATGCGGTTAATATCACCGTATAATCATGCACTTCAACCGTCCGACAATGCCAATCTTGTGGTCTGGTATAAATGTGGTAAACCTCTTCACCGCCTTTTTGACTGAACTTAGGAAGTGTTACCCCTTTAGTTTCTACTCTCTCTCGAAACCAGTCTAAAAACTGGACTACTTTTCCTTCATATGCCAAAACCTTGCCTGCTTCACTTATATAAGCTTTGTAGCAGGATTTGCAAACAAGGTGGTCACCTCGATCGGCCTTTTGACAAACAGGACATGTGGATCCAAACTTTTTCTCAATAATACCCCTAAACACTGTAGTTCTTATTTCATTTTGTCTGTTTCGAATTCGGAGACGAACTAACTTGAACCTCTCCTCCTTTTGTTTTTGACCCTCAATCCAATTGGAAAAAGAATCACTTACTAAAATTAAGGGGTCGCTTTCTTTGAGAAGGTTGGTTTCAACCAATGGGCAATCCTCTTCATGAGGTTCTCTTAAATCAAGGCAAAGAACTTTACCTTTTACGATAGGATTCAACGAGATAACAACCAAAGCTTCAGGCAGATCATTTCGCTTCTTTCTGAGAATCAATGTCCCCTCAAGCATCGATAATTTGACTTCCTCTGTTGGCAACCCTAGGATGCTAAATCCACCTATCACTGCTGACTCTTTCTCTAAAAGAAATTGCCGATATGAAGAAGGAAATTCAACACCAAGATTCCACTCTAATGAGACAATCTTTATTTTCCTAAGATAAATTTTAGGAGTAGGATTCTCTCTGTTTTTTATCTTCATTCCTTGATTTTTGATTCCTCCATTTCTCCACTAATTCCTTTCTCTTTTGTAACTCACTAAAAAGCCATTCCCAAAAGTTCTGCCCTTCTATCCAAAAATCAGAATCTTCAGGACGAGGATTGTTAGGATAGGTTTTTTCTGGTGGAAGATCATGCTGCCAAAAAATTACTTTTCCATTATCCTTTCCACCACAAACTACACAATAAAAGTTGCCATATCCGTCAGCTTTCACAGCAACACAATTTTTTGGAAATTCCTCAGAATGCATCTCTCTTAATTCCAAAGTTGCCTCAACTGTTGATAGATAGGAATAAGGTATTTCCTTGCCGCCACCGAGAATCTCGATGTCTTCTAAGCATCCATAGGCTAAGAGAAACTCCTTATATCCCTTTGGAAATTCGAGACCGAGCTTAATCTCCATCTCCTGAACTTCAGCAGGAGCCACTGAGCTACAATGTCTTAGACCAAGCTCTTTAATTAGTTGTTGAATTCGTTGCTTAATTTCTAGCATTGTTTTAGTAGTGCTCTAACTTTTTTACTATTTCCCCATTTCTTATTTCTAATTGGTCAAAGGCTTCTTTAAGATATTCGGGGAGATATTTTTCAGCTTTCCATCGCCAATAGATAGCTCTTTGGTTCTTATAAACATTCCGTTCCTCCTTAGTTAATGGTTCAAAACCATGAAGTAGCCCCTTCAACCCTTTTCCTCTGTGTTCATTCATTTTCATTTGAATAAGACGTTCAGCTTTTTGTTGAAAATGATGAAGCTCTATTGGTTTATCATTCTCATCACAAGGTGCTGTTCCGTTTCGCATTCTTATTAAGTTTTCTATGGTGATAGGGACTCTTTTTGCAAGAGCATTTGTTTCTTCTACTTTAGGAATATCCTCAGGATAGTCCTTTTTGTTTTCTGACACGATATCTCTGAAATTACTTTTCTCTTCTATTAAAAGAAAATCTTTAGGATTGAAACTCTGTATTTTTTCTGCTACTTTTGAAGTTTTGATTTCAGCAGGTATTGATTCTGGTAGGATTCTTATCTCTACTTCTGGGCGGTTTAAAATAGATGTAGCATAGGGCGGAATTATCTTTTCAATATTTTTTTCAAACTCTTCTACACCTTTCTTTGCCTCTTCTATTAACGGTTTATTCTCCTCAATCTCCCCCCAATTTTTCTCGAAAAGCTGCGGTAGCCCATTAGCGGCCTCATCCAGCATCTGGTCAATTTCTTCAGTGGGTTCTTGATTACAGCCCGTAGCCATTTCTTTACCTTCCTTTCGAGATATCGGTATGCATTTTTTATTTTATGTTAAAATAGCGTCTCCGTCAAGGATGGATGGCCGAGTAGCAGATACTTTACTCTGGGCAAAATGCAAACAAAAAAGGAAGTAGATTTTCTACTTCCTTTTTCAAAAGAGCTAATTCCCCTGCCAATCCTTACAAGGCCTTGCATACTCGCAGTCCTTGCACATAAAGCTTGACCTAGGAAAGAAAATCTTTGACCTTATGCCTTTTAAGACCTGCCTGGCAAGGTAAAAGAACCTCGGGTAATCCAGCCTCTTTGCGTCAGTTTCCAGTGTGATAATCCTTGGCCTCTTTGTCTTAACAAAGTCAACAAGCTTAAGTAGTTTCGGAGACTTTCGGTAAAGCATCTGGTAAGCGTAGCTATAAGCAGTCAACTGTAGATGATCGTCTAAGTCAGTCAGGTTCATAGCCTGATTGGATGTCTTGAACTCGGTTATGGCATCGCCTTCCTCAATCAGGTCAATGTAACCTTCAAGATTTACATCCAGTCTTTCGCCGGTAGATAGGTTCACCAGAGGCAGAACAAAAGGTACCTCCGCTCCCAGCAGCTTTCTATGAGGCCGGACAAAGTAGAGTGACAAAAGCTCTTTAGCTAAAATTGTCAGCCTGGTCTCTGTCTCACCATCCTTGTAATGGATGTCAGTATCAAGTTTTTGAGCATACCAATCGGCATCAAAGATCTTATACAATTTATCTACCGAGACATCATTTCCATTCATTCTCTGCTTGTGAAGCCAGGCAAGGGCTGCATGAATTGACCCACCAAAGGCAAGGCCGGAAGGCCTGAATGGTTTTGGCAGGTTGTCAAGGTACAAAAATTTATACTTTAGAGGACACTGCAAATACAGATTGATCTGACTGCAGGAAAGATGGTCCATAACTGTCACCTCCTTTCGTTTGATTTAAAAATGGTTTTGTATCTAGTGGTTTTGCGTCTGCAGGATTAGATTTGGCAGGTCGATGAGGATCTCTTTTGGCAAGGGCTGATTTTTGGCATATTTTTTTATCAGAAGAGCAATAAACGCGGCAACTACCATCGGGCAGTAGAGAATCGAGCGGGCTGAACAAGGCAGGTGCTCGGCTTCGCCGCTGCTGTATAGATTCTGCTGGTAAAAATCAGCATCCTCGACATTCGTTGGGTGAATGGCGTAAATCCTAGCGAACTCGGCGCCCATACGGGCGTCAATAAGAAGAGGTATTTGGGGGTTCAGTTTTGCCCTTTTCCAGACGTTCTTACGGCCAGCCATATTGTCAACGGTGACAACTACTACGCCCTTTAGGTTCTGGCCCGTGTAACGCCGGTTTATCTGCTTAATCTGAAATTCGGTCAGTTCATAAACCAGTTGTGCCAGTGCCTCAACCTTTGACCTACCCACGAACGAAGGCTTGCACAACTGATTGGGAATATTTACTTCTTCAAGTGCATCAGCATCCCAGACCGTAATGTCTGAACAGCCCATCTTTGCCAGTGTTAGAACCGCAGCTGAACCTATGGCACCTGCACCAATAACGGTAATGGGGAAAGCCAGTTTTTCCGGCGATACAATCTCAATCTGTCTTAAGAATCTATTCTCTAAACTACGATTATCTGTCATAATTTTGTCCTTTCATTGAAAAATATTCATCAAAACATAAAATTATCTTCATCGAATCCCACGGGCCGCT
>Ga0315282_10011123_pt1 | contig 13996 bp, 12 predicted proteins | sample YL17G07_20_MG_FD_203693 | JGI IMG/M metagenome (GOLD analysis project Ga0315282, IMG submission 203693) | Sediment microbial communities from Yellowstone Lake, YNP, Wyoming, USA - YL17G07_20 | ecosystem: Environmental > Aquatic > Freshwater > Lake > Sediment | place: USA: Wyoming | collected... | reverse complement strand
CGGGATATGCCTTCGGAGCCATTCAGACCACACGCGGCTGTCCATTGAACTGCAGCTTTTGCAGCGTGACGGCATTCAACGGGACCCGCTACCGGCAGCGACCCATTCCGGATGTCGTGCGGGAATTTCAGTTGATTCGTGAGAAACGTGTTCTGGTGGTTGACGACAACCTCATTGGCACGCGACCTGAACACATCGCCCGCGCCAAGGAGATGTTCCGCGCCCTGGCACAGGCGAACCTGCGAAAGGAATGGATTGCTCAGGCCACCATTAACTTCGCCGATGACGAAGAACTTCTGGCGTTGGCCGCGAAGGCCGGGTGCAGCGGGGTCTTCATCGGCTTTGAATCCCCCGCGCCGGAAGGGCTTCGGGAACTCGGCAGGAAATTCAACCTTCTGAAGGGCCGGGACTTCCGCGCCTCCGTACGCCGCATACAGCGGCACAACATTCAGGTTGTAGGTTCCTTTATCATCGGTTTTGACATAGACGAACCGGGCGTTGGCAACCATATCGCCGAGGCGGCCAGTCAGTACGGCCTGGACTATCTCAACGTGCTGTTTCTAACGCCCTTGCCCGGAACGCGCCTGTGGGAGCAGATGAAATCGGAGGACCGCATCGCCCTCGATGCGTTCCCGGAGGACTGGAAATATTACACGCTAACCTTCCCGGTGGCCCGGCATAAGCATTTGTCTCTGGACGGCATCATCGAAGAAATGATCTCCTGCGACGGGCGCTTCTATTCCATGCGGCGCATTCTGCGCAGGGTGTGCAGCAACTTGTGGCAACGCCGCAAGCCACTGATCACCTTGGTGGGTGGTCTTTCATACAGAAGCAGCCTCCGGTTGAACTGCAAGGCATATGCGGACTTCAAGCGTCAACGGGGCAATAGGCACGATTGAGTAAGTGGAGTGTAAGGGGAAAACCGAGTGCCAGCCACAGGATAGAAGGAATGAAATCCACAAGTCATAATTCTTCATGCCCAACAAGTCGCTCAAGTAAACCGCTGATCGCGAGGCCTTTCTGTACTTTGTTGCAACATTATATGAACGATGGAAGCAGAGAGTCTGGAAAGCACGTGTTCCTGCTTATTTCAAGGGGCTCTTGATTGATGCTTCGGCCCGGAAAGTTGCTAGGTCGGCGAGCGGAGAAGTTGGGCGCTATAGTTTTTTCAACCCCGGCTTCGAACTAGGAAGGAACGTCGGTCAACATATTGACGCTGATGTTTGCGAGGAGTTAGAAAAGGCTAGGCACGTACGGTCTCCAAAACAGCTTTTGGATATTTCGCCGCGACACAGAGGAGCACACGAGCGGCGCCTTCAGGCTTTCGTCTGCCTTGTTCCCAGTTTCGGAGTGTTGCCGGACTGATTCCGAGCAGCTCAGCAAACTTCTGCTGAGTGAGCCCCAGATGCCGACGAATTGCCGAAACGTTTGGGCTATCAATGCGGAATGATCGGCTCGGCGCTTTCTTGCCTCGCAGTAAGGTGCCTCCTTGTTCAATGCTCGTCAGCAGCTCATCAAATGTTTCCTTCTTCATCGCAGCTCCTTTGCGGCAATTGATCGTAGTGTCTTGAGCTGATCTTTGCTAAGATCGCTCCGTTCGTTTTTCTTGAACACAAAGAGCATCAAAATCGTGTCCCTTGGTCTCAGCCAATAGTAGATGACTCTCGTTCCTCCCCGCTTTCCCTTGCCTGAGATCGTCCATCGCAGCTTCCGAAGGCCATGGCTGCCCGGAATGATATCGCCTGCATCGGGGTATTGAGCTATGAAATACTGAAGCCCCCGATATTCATCATCGGTCAGGATTTCCAGCACTCGTTTGGTGAATACCGGGGTCTCTACAATGAGCATAGGAGAATATACGCCATTGGCGTATAACTGTCAAGTGCAATATTTAGTCGCTGTCGGCGGCTGGCACAGAGAGAGAATTGCTTGCGCAGTTTTTGCGTTAAGGCGGTATGAAGAAGAATCCCCGCCTGACCTACTTATCGGTGAAAAACCCGATCCGAAAACGATTGCGACAGCCCCCGATCAAGAAGCGACCGGCGTGAATCGGTGAGCCTGCCCGACTGAATGACTCAGTCAGGCAGGCGGGGATTTTTCATTTTAGGCCGAAACTCTTCAATTATATCCTATCTTTTCCCTACAGACCACACTCAAGAACTCTCCCATTTGCCTTTCAGTCGAAACTGCAGTAGCTTTGTGAGGTAGAATTTCCCGCCGTTACCGTAAGTCCCGATTCCCACCAAAGGAGGTCCTTATGATCGGGCAAACAATCTCTCACTTCCACATTCTTGAAAAGCTCGGTGAAGGCGGAATGGGAGTGGCGTATAAGGCCGAAGACACCAAGCTCAGACGCACCGTTGCCCTAAAGTTCCTTCTTCCAGACCTCACCCGCGACGAAGAAGACGATCTTGTTGAGATAATCAGACTGTCAATGCCATCTCGCGGGCAGGTCGGATTCTCACCCGACTGAAGGCGATGGTTCCCCTTACGGTGCGGGATACCGTTGCTTGCCCTCTCCGGGCGTCGCCCGCGAGGTGCTTTTGTTTTGAACGGAGCGAAGGTGGAACAGGGGGTTTGAGAACCTCTGGATTCTGCGCTTTTTGCATCCGCCATGCCTCATCTCTTGGCGGAGCGACGCGGTGAAGGGGATTTTGGTTTCGCTTGCAGACCTACTGCCGCGCGCTGCGCTAAGTCCCGGGGCTCTACTATCTTTGCTAGTAATAGTCACGTAAGTTTTTTGAACACAGAAAGGAGAGACCAAAATGTCAACGTTCTTTATGTTTGGTAAATACTCATCCGAGGCTTTGAAAGGAATTAGTCCTAAACGGACGGACAAGACTCTCAAGCTTTTCAAAAAGCTAGGCGGTGAGGTTAAATCTATTTACGCATTGCTTGGGAAGAAGGACTTGGTGTTGATCGTGGATTTGCCCAATGTCGAACAGGTGATGAAAGCCTCAGTTGCTCTGCACAAGTTGACAGGTATCTCATTCTCTACAGTTCCAGCAGTGACGGTCGAAGAGTTCGACAGAATGATGGCTGAACAGTGAGGGCAATGAGGCAAGCCGTTGTGACGAGGTAGGAGGCAAAACCAGGATCAATCGCCCTCTTCAGTTTGTCGGGAGAGAGTGAATACCTCGTACCGGCAAGACGAACGACCGAGTCGCTCCAAAGTTAGCCGGCAACGCGAGGGCCTCGGCCGCGATACCGAATTACTGAACTAGTACACGGCAGGCAATGTTCTATTGCGCCTTCAACTTCTTCAGAGCGTCGATTCCGCTCTGGCTCTTCGGATTCAATTCCAGAGACTTCTCGTAGTTCTTGACTGCCAGTTCCTGTTCCCCCGCCGCGGCGAATGCTTCTCCCAGACTATCGTACACATTGAAGGACTGCGGGAACGCCTCGACGTTCAATTTGAAAACCTCAATGGCTTCCTTCAACTTGTTCGCCTGTAAGTATACTCATCTTTCTTTGCTCGAAGCTCCTTGAATCTTAATACTGCGGCTTCAATTCCGGATGTCTGAATCGTTTCCCGCAGCACATCCGCAATCGACAGTTTCAGGTACCCCTCCAGGCGTTTGACGAGTAGCTTGTTGCAGCCCTCACTCGATGTTGGCTTGATACTCTGATAATCAGGCTGATGTGAGTTCTGCATATCCACGATGACCCATTCCCCCTTGCGGTCGCACACGACGAAGTGCACAAGACCTTGCTCCCATTGTTGAGGGTTAAAGACATAGTCTGCGTAAAGAGCGTAGTCAACATCCAGTGGGTTTTTTCTTGCATAATCCCGGAACTCGCGCGCAAGGTCCCAGAGGGCTTTCATCTCGTTCATAGCCGGGGGAGCCTTCAGCAACAACGACTGCTTTGCAGGCACTGCCTTGCAGAGCCCAGCATCAGTGATCATCTTTGCCAGCTCGGTTGCACTTGCCGAATTCGCTGTATCACCAATCCGAGCCGGAAAAACCATCAGGGTCATATTCTTCCTGGATTCCTTCAGCTCTTTCTGGCGTTGAGGGAGAGCAACCCTTTCGTTCTCGGGTGGCAGTCCACTCCTCTCTTCCATGAGTCTCGCCATCTTGCCGGGTTGAGCGGCCTTGCTCGTCTCCTCATTGAGGCCCAACTGCGGACTCAGCCGTTGGACCAAAAGGAGGGAAAACCCCATTGGATCCCGGTCGTTCAGTCTCTTGAATGCTTCGTCCTGCGGCCCCTGACGGTCTGTCCAAACAATAGCACCGCTCCTATCGACAACGATCGCTCGAATCTCGTCCAGCCCTGTCTGAGGAGTGCTGTTGTATTCAGCGTACAACGCGTACTCTGTTACAATCGGGTTCTTTTTGACAAAATCGCTAAGAGAACTGGACATTCGTTCCATCTCGATCTTGCTTTCGGGCTCGAATGCCGTCTTCCCAAGTTCGATATTCTTCAGCCCCTGTTTCTCAAGAAGAAGCCCGACGACCTCAGACACGCGTTCGAAGGGTCTTCCTGCAAGCATGATAGGAAGAATGGTGAGGGATGCTTCCGGTCCTTTGGATTTCATCAGCTCAATTCTCTTTTGCTGCTCGGGCGAGGGACCGGCCTTCTCCTGTGTTTCTTGAGCCGATGCCCATCCTGACGTGAAGAGAACACCGAGAAGTATGCCAAGAACAGTGATCCTCATAGATAGTATCATAGGGATTTTCCTTTCTTTTCTTTAATCGAAGTCGCGGGGATCAGAACCCCGATTTGCACCCTTCGCCAAAATGGATTCGTCTGTTCTACTACAGTTCCTCCGCAGTTATTAGTGCGTTGCCGGCAGCCCTTCATGATCTCTCCGCGATCCCTTGAAGAGGCAGAAGGCCGAGGCGGCAAGCGGCAGCGAGACCAAGAGCGCTGTGATCAACTGATAGATTGAAAAGCCCCGACCGGTTCGGAACCCGATGAACACGAACAACAGGATCGAAAGAAGAGCGAAGACGACTGCGCTGATGAGCGGTTTCCGCCTTCCAAGTAACCCGATGAGAAGAATAATGATGCCGGGTGCGGCTTCGGGGAGAGCACGCAACGCGGGACCGTTCTCCACCGCAACGAACAGAATCCAGAGGGATCCAACACCCACAGCAATCCTCACTCCAGCTTCGCGGTAATCGCCGATCATAAGCACCCCAGCGAGTGCCCGCGCAGCCAGTCCAATGATAACAAGAGCGTTGAAGTCGTCTGTGGGCTTCCCTTCCATCTCAGCCTTGATCGCAAAGACAATAACGGCAAGGATCAGCACGGTGAGCGCGAGGTTTCCGGATCGAAACTGGATTGAGGTCTGTCGCTCGTCAGCATACTTCGTGGCAAGACCGAGAGCATAGAGCGTCGGACGAAGCATGTATGAACAAACCATCAGGAACAGAAACACGTCGTTTTTCGTCGCTGCGGCGAGAGCCAAACTCACGACAAAGATCCCCGTAGCCCACCATGAAACCGTATCCCATTTAGGCATTGTCGTTCTCCTCCAGTTCAAAAAGTTGTTCGACGGTTGTTTCCAGCCTTTTTGCGAGCAGCAATGCGAGCTTGACTGATGGATTGTAGTCGCCGCGCTCAATCGAAACAATCGTTTGCCGGGAGACCTTCACCATCTCTGCAATCTGTTGCTGGCTAAGCTCGCCGCGATCAAATCGAAATCTTCTCAGGTTTGTTTTCATCTTACGCCCGTGATAAGTCCTGGAAGCTCCTTCACGGGATGAGTGTAAGGAATTCTTTACATTATGTCAAGCATATTGTCCTTATCGTCAAGTAATATTGTCTTCCCCGGCAATAGATTGGTATTTCAAAATGGTCAGGTTCTTCGAAGGGGCTAGGCACAAGCAGACACTGCCGGGATCGATATCTATGGTAATTCCAGTTTGAAGGTCGCGCCTCACCCGGCAATTAGGAAGAAGCCTGCAACTTTGTATGTAACCGCGCGGGGTGAAGGTGACGCGGAGCGTCTTCATTATCATAGTAACAGGTCAGAATTCGTTGTCCTGTTGAGTACCGATGTCCCTAGACATCGGGACCTGCCCCGCTCGTTTTTGGAGCGGGGCCCCCGCTATCCCGATTGGGAAACATCGGGACACACGAATGGTGCAACGTCTAAAGAAGAATCCTCATCGGTGAAGACCCCGAAGAAGACTCGGGGCAGGCCGATGAGGATTCTTTGTTTTTGGCCATAACTTCACAACCATACCCCGTATTTTTCCTCAAGTTGAAGAACCATTGCTAACATCCCCCTATTGATGCAACGTTGACTTTCTCGTGATCATCCTCGTGCTTGAAGCGGGTAGGACAGAAGGTTTGACGCTGTTGCCTTTCAGTCGAAACTGAAGTAGCTTTGTGCCGTAGAATTTCCCGCCGTTACCGTAAGTCCCGATTCCCGCCTAAGGAGGTTATGATGATCGGGGCAACAATCTCTCATTACAGGATCCTCGAAAAGCTCCCGACTTCGTTCCTTAGAAACGGAACTCCGTCGGGACAAGTCGGTGGTGGAGGGATGTCCCGAAATTGCCTGCGAGCGCTGCCTGAGCGAGCAGCTGCAATTTCGTGGATCTCCCGCTTTCAAGGATTCCGCTCAACGAGCGGGATTCAGACAGCGGAACCGCTGTTTCCTAGCGGGAGGTGTTGTCTATGATTGGCCAAACAATATCTCATTACAAGATTCTCGAGAAACTTGGCGGCGGTGGGATGGGTGTTGTTTACAAAGCCGAGGACACCAAGCTCAAGCGCACCGTTGCCCTAAAATTCCTTCCTCCAGACCTCACCCGCGACGATGAAGCCAAGGACCGCTTCATCCACGAGGCGCAAGCCGCATCAGCCCTTCAGCATAACAACATCTGTAATATCCACGACATTGATGAGAGCGATGACGGTCGGATATTCATTGTGATGGATTGCTACGAAGGCGATACCCTCAGATCGCGGATTGCGAAAAGCCCCCGCCTGCCTGATGGGTCATACAAAGGCGGGCAGGAATTGCGAATTGAGGATGCCACTGATATTGCGATTCAGATTGCCCAAGGATTACAGAAGGCACACGAGAAGGGGATCGTGCACAGAGACATCAAGCCGGCAAACATCATCATTACAAAGGATGGTGTGGTGAAGATTCTCGACTTTGGTCTGGCAAAGCTGGCCGGACAGGCGAGGCTCACGAAGACGGGTTCAACAGTTGGGACGGCGGCGTACATGTCGCCCGAGCAGGCACGGGGGGAAGATGTTGATCATCGGACAGACATCTGGTCGCTGGGTGTCGTCCTCTACGAAATGATCACAGGCCGGCTACCGTTCAAGAGCGATTACGATCAGGCTATGGTCTACTTGATACTCAACGAAGAGCCACAGCCGATGACGAGTGTGAGGTCTGATGTGCCGCCGGGGTTGCAGTCCGTCGTGACAAAGGCGATTCGCAAAGATCAAGACGGACGCTACCAGACCGTAACCGAAATGCTGATCGACCTGAAGTCTCTCGGAGATCTGCCCAGGGATGAGACTTCGAGAAAGCAACCGCCGATCGAAAGGAAGCAATCTTCCATTGCCGTTCTTCCATTTGCCAACCTGAGTGCCGATCCGGAGAATGAGTACTTCAGTGACGGCATGAGTGAGGAAATCATCAATGCCCTGACAAAGGTGAACGGGCTCCACGTTGTGGCGAGGACTTCGTCGTTCGCGTTTAAAGGCAAGAATGAAGACATTCGCGAGATCGGCAAGAAGCTGCACGTGGAGCATGTGCTGGAAGGAAGCGTGCGCAAAGCGGGCAACCGGCTGCGGATCACGGCTCAGCTCATCAAGATAGCGGATGGCTACCACCTTTGGTCTGAGCGCTTTGACCAGCCGATGGATGACGTCTTCGCCATACAGGACGAGATCTCCCTCTCCATCGTGGACAAGCTGAAGGTGACGCTCCTCGAAGACGAGAAAGGCGCCCTTGCGAAGCGCTCCACGGAGAATCTCGAAGCGTACAATCTGCTCCTGCAGGGCCGGTACTCTCTGAACAAGGTTACTCGCGAATCACTGCAACTTGCCATCGAAAGATTCCAAGAAGCCATATGCGTGTCACCGGACTATGCCCAGGCGTATGCGGAGATGGCGTTCGCGTACCACGTCCTCGGTTTCATGGATTATCTTCCTCCAAAAGAAGTGTACCCGAAGGCAAAAGCGTTAGCGCTGAAAGCTATTGAGATTGATCCGACCACTGCCGAAGCCCATGTCGTACTGGCAACCGTCAAGCTGTTCTATGATTGGGATTGGGAAGGGGCGGAGAGTGCATTCAGGAGAGCCATTGAACTGAATCCCAGCAACGTACACGCGAGGGTGCATTACGCATATTGTCTTCTCTTCCTTGGTAGAATGAACGAGTCTCTTGTGGAGTTGACTACCGCCAAATCGATTGATCCGCTTTCCGATCCAGTGCACTTGGGGATCGTCTTGCTCAGAATGGGGAGGTTGGAAGAGGCTCGAGACCGGTTCAAGAAATCAACAGAATCGAAGCCGGAATATGCTAATCCCCTCTGGTTACTGGGTCACGTCGATGTCCTCGAAGGGCGGTACGAAGAAGGTCTTTCGGAGATCCGGAGAGCACTTTCTCTCTCGGGCAATAATGCGATAATCTTAGCTGGATTTGGGTGGAGCAACGCAATGGTCGGGAAAAGGGATGAGGCGCTGAAAGTGCTCGATGAATTGCGTGAGCGATCAGCACGCGAGTGCATACGCCCCTGTCTTTCTGCCAAGATCTACAGCGCTTTGGGCGAGAACGACCTGGCTTTCGAGTGGTTGGAGAGGGCCTATGAAGGACATGACGCATCGCTGGCCGCTATCCTTAACGACGAATCACTCATCGGACTGCACCAGGACCCGAGATTTGACGAACTGCTTAGGAGAATGAATCTGAAACGGTAGGCCTCATGGAGGGAGTCATGAAGAAAGTTCTTTTCGTAAGCTGGCAAGGAGGGATGGGGCACATCACCAGGGATGTGGCAATTGTCAAAGAACTGCGTCGCCAGAATCCCGAAATAGATGTGTCGTGGATCGCCCATCCTCTGGCATGCAAGCTGCTCACAGAGGAAGGCGAGCCAATTCTACCTGAATCTCAGCTCAGTGCCGACTACAACCAGGCGCTTGAGCGATGCATTATCGGCTTTCGATTCAACGTTATGAGGTTTGTCGGTGCAACGACAAAGGCCTGGGCTCACAACGTTAACCTCTTCAGACAGGTGATCACCAAATATCATTTCGACCTTGTGATCGGTGATGAATCCTATGAACTCACCAGAGCAATGCGTGTGAATGAGGTGGACCTAAGATGTAGAATGATCGTGATTGAGGATTTCATCGCTGTGCAGGCGATGACCCGTAACCCTCTGGAGAAGCTGGGCGTTTACGTAAGGAACCGTCGCTTGGCCGCGCGGCCCGAGCGCCTTCAATCTCGCGTTACCAACTTCTTTGTCGGAGAGTTGGAGGACGTGCCCGACAAGCGCTTCGGCTTCGGTCTACCGAACCGGCGTGATATTGCAGGGAAGTACTACCAGTTCCTGGGTTATGTGATCCGTTTTGACCCAGGCGAATATGCAGACAAAGCCGAGATCAGGGCGAAGCTCGGGTATGGACAGGAACCTCTCCTCATCTGCGCAACGGGCGGCACGTCGGCAGGCAAAGAATTGCTCGAACTGTGTGGGAAGGCATACACCGTTCTGAAAGAAGATATCCCCGATCTGCACATGGTTGCTGTTTGCGGGGAGTTGTCCGGAAAGAAGCCGCCGGAACTTACTCCCGGCGTGGAATTGCATCACTATGTCCCCGATCTCTACCAGCATTATGCGGCTTGCGACATAGCTGTGGTGGTGGGCGGTGGGACAACGACCGTCGAGCTTACTGCCTTGCGCCGGCCGTTTATTTTCTTTCCACTGGAGAATCAGTATGACCAACAGCTCTACATTGCTGACCGGCTTGCCAGACAGGGAGCGGGGATTAAGATGCGTTTCTACGAAACAACGCCGAAGTCTCTGGCAGACGTCATCAAGAAGAACATCGGCAAAGAAGCGACGTGGCCGCCCATTCGCACCGATGGGGCAGAGAAGGCGGCGAGGCTAATCAATCAAATGCTGGCGGGAATCAACTGACTCTGGAAGGCACCCGCGAGTACTACACTGAAAGAAATGTCCAACTCATAGTCGACCTGTGTCAACAACCTCGGCCCATTTCTCGTTCACAATCTGATCCTTCTCATCCGCCTTCTGTTCGGCCCACGCGAGCCATTGCGCTGAGTCACTGCTTGCAGTGAATCTCCCACCCGTCCATTCCTCACTTGTCAGATCCGTCTTCCGGGGTTCTTGTCGTTCTTCGCAGAGGTATTTTCCTTATGCGGTCTTTGATGGACAAAGTCTCATTCACGGTGACTCCCGAAGGGACAATCGTGGAACTCGTGATCGATATGAAACATCCAGGCCTACAACAGAGATTCTGAGATGTCGTCCATCGGAAGGTCCCCATAGTTTTGCCCGGGTTTCTCATTCCGAGAAAAAACAAAACCCCATGTTCCGACAAGGACGTGGGGTTTTTCGCGAAACTACAAGCAGCCGGACTAGAAATTCAATCCGATGTTGACACCGAAAAGATTAGTACCGCCCGAGTATGCTCCGGCGGACACATTGGCCGGAATCGCTGGATATAAGGCCGTCTTGGAAGTGATCACGCCATTTCGATCTGACATACTGATCATCTGATAGAACGCGCTCACGTTGACGTTCTTACTGATCTCATAGCCAAATCCGACGGTGATCGCCATCCGATTTGCATCCGGGTTCATGGGCTCAACAGCCGCATCTGGCTGAGGGGTTTTGTCATAAACGAACCCTGCGCGAACAGCCAGCTTTTCCATTCGATACTCACCACCGACCCGGATCACGAGTGCATTGTCCCAATTCTTTACCAAGGTCTGTGCCTTCTGAAGCACGCCCAAGGGCGAGGCTGGTCCAGTTGGAAGACCGAAATTCAACTGATCATAGCTGCTCCAGCTTACATACTGATAGTCAGCTTCGACGGTGAAATCTTTCGTGATGTTGTAAGCGATTCCAGCGAACAAGCTGCTCGGGAAAGGCAATGTTGTGGTTCCAGTACCGCCTGGGAAAAAGCTCGAGAGCACATTCATGCCCGTGAATGTCGCATTGCCGGTGAAGTCGACCTTTGTAAGTGAGCGGTACGACACCCCAACAGACAAATCCTTTGTTGGTTTGTAGAGGATTCCCACGTTCCAGTTGATGCTGTTGCCGGTGCCATCAAGATTGACGGTACCGTCTGTCGCTGCTGGTGTAAGAGGGGAAAGCGATCCCAACGTCGGAGAGCGCTGCGAAAATTTCACGCTTGCGCGAACGTAGCTCACACCCACTCCCACTGCAAATTGATCACTGAATCTATATGCCACGGTTGGATTGATGTACCACGTGGTGAGATTCGACTTCACCGACATCTGCCTGCCATCCCAGTCAACCGGCCATTCTGACCCAAGTCCGTATGGGTTGTAGACGCCAACTCCCACAGTGAGTCCGTTGTCGAATGCATAAGAAATATATGCATTGATCGGCGTGAATGTCTGGCTGACCATGTCTGTCGCAGTTGTGTATGGCGTAGTGGTTGTCCCAACCGTCTTCGTGGTCGGCTTCCACGTGCTTGAGGGCATGATCATTGTTGTCCCCAACATCACTTTGAATCCGTTTTGAAAAGCCAATCCCGCCGGATTGAAAAAGATGGCTGATCCGTCGGAGGCCTGTGCGACGTAGGCACCCCCCATACCCATAGCCCGGGCACCCTGTGCATTGTTCTGGTAACCGCCCGCAAAAGCCGATGCGCCGCAAACCGTCAAGACAACAAGAACCAAAAAGGTCTTGGTAGGCGACATAGAGCCTCCTCTGTTGCATCTTAGTTGTGCAGCTGTTGTTTAGTGACCTAAACTGTCGTTGTCGATGCTTGGAAGGAAACGCACGGCTACAATCTTAACAAACCACTTCTCGAAATCAAGGATGAAATTCTGCGGCGACTATGCGCCTTTCCCAATAACCGCAATGGCCTGTCATTGTTGATGTTCTGGATTTCTGAACCGAACAATGAAAAGTCCCGGCGTATTCCTGCCGGGACTTTTATGAGTATTCTCAAAGTTCTGAGAGAAGAGCCTTAAATATTGACCTGCCCCCTGTAGTGGTGCCAATGTTAACCTGGATCCTGCGTGAAAAATGTTGTTTTGTGTCACTTCATGATTTTGTGTGAATTCTGTTTTTGGCTTGTGCGAGAATGTTCAAGAAGTCTTCGGTATATACATAGCTGGGTGCAATGCGGAGCGTCGGCACGCCGGCGGGGCGCACCAATTGTGCTGGAACGACTAACAATCGCTGTCGCATGCGGCGGAGCGTTGCCCGTTGCCAGTGCGGCGGGACGCACAGACGCTTGAACCAATTGAGCAAGTTGTAGGCCAGCAGGACGATCTGAAAGAAGGCTTCGTTGGCTGCAAAATCTTTGGTCGGGATCTTTCCCAAGGCGTACGCATCCTTGAGTTCTCGGATGATGAGTTCCGCTGTGGCGCGTTGATTGTAGAAGCGCCAAAGATTCAAAGGCTTCAAAGGAAGATTGGTGACAAAGACTTGATACGTGTATCGTCCCATCTGAAACAGATGCAGTTGCGCCGACGGTTCTTCTGGAATCGGTCGACGAATCACGACGAACCGTTCGGAGCGTTTCCAGCCATGGGGACAGTATCGAAACTCTCCTGCCCACACTTGCCGTCCAATGCGTCGGTAGCGAAGCCCACCGAGGCGGTGCTGAACCGGTCGAGTCAGCCGAGCGACAATCACAAACGAGGCCTGTTTTCCTTCGATAAATTCGATAATTTCGTGATCGAAGAACGCTCCATCGGCGCGCACGCGGACCTGACGGACAACACTGGGAAGCTTGCCGAAGACGTCTTCCAGCAGTGGCCGGATCACACTGGTCGGATGAGTGTTGCCTGGATGATAGCTGCCGGAGAAAATATCTGCTGTCTTTCCCTCGAAGCGCAACAGGGGCAGGTAGGACGGACGACCTCGCTTGGTGGGATTGAAACCAACGACCGCACCTTGCTGCCGACCGTAGACAGTCAGCACGGTTGTATCCAAATCGAAGATCGCACTCGCTCTCGGGTGAGCACGGCACAGCATTTCCTTTCGCCACCGGTCGTGGAGTGCAATGAATTTGTCTCGCCCCAAGAGGCCAAAGCGCTCCAGAAAGCGACGGAGCGTCGTGGCTGCTGGGTAACGGGGAAGTCCTGCCAAGTACTGAAAGACCCCATTGCGGCGCAACGGCTCGGTGGTCTCGACCCGCCCCAAGCCGAGGATAAGAGGATACAGCAACGCCTCGATTGTTTCGCTGATCGAGTACTCGTTGTTCCTCTGAGCAAAACGAACCCATCGTTGCAATTGGCCTCGAAGGCCAAGCCGCTGGAAGAAGGCATGAAGCAGGGCCACGCCGCCAAATGCCGTTAGGCCTGAGCCGTGAGACGAAATCCGCAGGCTTCGGGGTCCTCGGGGCATCGTCGTCAAACCGCACTTCTAGTGAGGGTTTACGAAATGTCAGCTCAACCCCCAAATATAGTGCGTTCTCTCGGAAATACAAATACATTGCGTCTCTCTTTCAAAAAACCACGCAGGATTCAGGTTAAGAGTCAAGTAGAGATCAGAGAATAAAATGATCCCTCTGCTATGCGCGATAGCGTGAAGCTTCGCAAGTCGTTGTTCGGTTACAGTGGGGGCGTCGCATACTAAAAAGAGAGAAGTAAGTCCTAGACTTCTTCGCACGTTGTGGAACGGTCGCCCCCTCTGACACGAGCAATGATCCACTCAAGTTACTCAAGTTGACCGCCTTCAAGCGGCCAAGAGATAAGATTTGACCTGATCGATGATTTGTTCTTTGTAATGTTGAGTTGGTAACCAGCGTTTAGGGATACGGTCTTCGATGCAATCAAGGGTATCGA
>Ga0315282_10011122_pt1 | contig 13996 bp, 8 predicted proteins | sample YL17G07_20_MG_FD_203693 | JGI IMG/M metagenome (GOLD analysis project Ga0315282, IMG submission 203693) | Sediment microbial communities from Yellowstone Lake, YNP, Wyoming, USA - YL17G07_20 | ecosystem: Environmental > Aquatic > Freshwater > Lake > Sediment | place: USA: Wyoming | collected... | reverse complement strand
TCTTAAACGATGCCTTTTTGGCCCACAGGTTGACCGGCAGGCTGTTCGTGTCTCCGCCGCTGGGCGAGAAGACCACGAGCTCGTAGTTGAAGACAAGCTGCGCGCCCGTCGCGCTGTCCGTCGCCGTGAAAGTGACCGGGAAGATGCCCGTCGCCGTGGGCGTGCCGGAAAAATCCCCGGATGCGCTGTAGCTGATCCCCGGCGGCAGGCCGCTCGCCGAGTACACTGCGGCGCCAGGCCCTGGGTTCTGCGTCGTCAACGAGATCAGCGGCGCGGCCGGGCTGTACGGCTGGTTGAGGAAGCCCGCGGGAGGGAACGAGGCCCGCCACGCGAAGCTGCTCCCCTGCGGCGTCACCCACATCACCAGGTTCGTCGTGATGCTGTCGTCGCCCTTCGTCGCCGTCAGCCATACGAAGAACGTCCCCGCCTGCGTCGGTGTGCCTGAGATCACTCCCTTCTCGCTGTCAATGCCCAGCCCCGGCGGCAGCCCCGCCGCGGCGAACTTCAGCCCGCCGCCCTTCGGCTCCCCGCTCACGGCCACCGTAAGGCTGTAGGGCGTGTTCACCATCGCGTCGCTCAGCGCCGTCGTGTCAAATTTGAACGAGGAGTTCTTCTCGTACACGACCAGCGGCAGCACCACCACCGCCTTGTCGTTGTCCGTCAGGTCCGTGGCCGTGAAGGTGACGTTGAAGGTGCCGGAGGAATCAGGCGTGCCGGAGATCGCTCCCGTCAGCCCGTCCAGCGACAGGCCCGGCGGCAGGTCCGCGGCCCCGAAGCGGATGTACGTCAACCCGCTCGTGGCCACCGACCCGCCCTGAACCTGCACCGTAGCGTTGTAGGACTTGTCCTCGTCCCCAGTGGGCAATGACGTCGTCACGAAGATCAGGTCCCCGTACACGCCCCCGCCGATACCCGCTGTGTAATACGTGAACCCGCCCGCGAGCGTACCCGCTTGCCCGTCCGGGTTCGTTACCACGACATCCACCGCGCCCGCCTGGTGCTGCGGCGCCGTCGCCGTGATCTGTGTCGCGCTCGTCACCGTCACGCTGGCAGCGGCCGCGCCGCCGATGGTCACCGTCGCGCTCGTCACGAAGTTCGTGCCCGTGATCGTAACCGGACTACCGCCCGTGGATGGCCCTGTCGCAGGTGAGATGCTTGTCACCGTTGGGGCCGGGTCGTACCTGAACCCGCCGGCCAAGGTGGCCGTCTGACTGTCCGAGATCGTGACCACCACGTCCACCGTGCCCGCGGCATGGGCCGGCGTCGTCGCCGTGATCTGCGTTGGACTCGTCACCATCACGTTCGTGGCCGCAGTATTGCCGAAGGTCGCGCTCGCCGGACCCGCGAAGTTCGTGCCCGTGATGATCACGCTCGAACCGCCCGAAGCCGGACCGTTCGCGGGCAACACGCCTGTAACAGTCGGCGCAGGCGCGGGGATGTAGGTGTAACCGTCGGCCAGCGGCGCCTGTTGGCCGTCCGGGTTCGTCACCACCACATCCACCACGCCCGCCGGGTGCCCGGCCGTCGTGCAGGTGATCCGCGTCGGGCTCACGACCTGGACATTCGTTGCGGCCGTTCCCCCAAAGGTCACGGTGACGGGAGCCACGTAGTTCGTGCCCGTGATGGCCACGTTCGTTCCACCGGTCGAGATTCCGGAGATGGGATCAACGCTCGTGATCGTTGGTGCCGGCGCGAGGTTGTAGGTGAAGCCGCCGGCAAGCGTTCCCGACTGGCTGTCGGGATTCGTCACCACCACGTCCACAATGCCTGCGGCATGCGGGGGGGTGTTGCAGGTGATCTCCGTAGCGCTGGTGACGTTCACATTCGTGGCCGCTGTGCCACCGAACCTGACTGTTGCTCCAGAGACCAGACTGGCCCCCGTGATGGTCACGCTCGTTCCACCTGTGGACAGCCCTGCGTTGGGGGCCACGCCGGATAGTGTCGGCGGCGGAACCTGATAGGTGAAGCCGCCGCTCAGCGTGCCGGGTTTGCCGCCGCCGCCCGGGTTGGTCACTATGACGTCAACGGCGCCGGCCGCGTGCGCCGGCGTTGTCGCCGTGATCTGCGTTGCGTTCACCACCGTGACGTTCGTCGCCGCAGTGCCGCCGAAGGTGACGGTCGCCCCCGTCTCAAAGCTGTTCCCCCCGATGGTCACGTTCGTGCCGCCGGTTGTCGGCCCGCTGTTGGGCGTCACGCTCTGTACCGAGGGCGTCTGTCCGGCCCAGGCTGAGGCCTGGAAGACACCAGCAAGCAGCAACGCCGCAAGGCCCGCTGCGTATGTCACGACGCGACAGAACATACTATCTCCTTTCGGCTCAGGCCGTGCAGACGCACCGACGAACCGCATCTGAAGAAGCCGCAGGTCAAACCCAGTTCACCATGTTTGTGCCGCGACGTGCGAGCGGCGTTTACGGGGAAATCCGGGTTGCACTGGAGTTCCTCATCGTGCTACGACCCGAGAAATGCACATGTGCGCAGCAGCATTCCACTGCGTCCACTCCGCGGTCCCCAGCCGTGCTACCGCATCTTTGTCGAGTATGAACCAGCCTTCGGCGCGAAGAGCGTGACGCCCGTGTAGTACTGCTTGTCGGCAATGGTCATCTCCACGCTGACGTGTGCCTCCCCGCCTGTGAGCAGCCCGGCCAGGCTCAGCCCCTTCAGGGCCACGGCGAGCTTGCCCGACTTGCTGTCATAGCTGAACTTCCCCGCCGGCGTCGCGCTGTCCTTGCCGCTCTTCATCTTGTAGACCGTCACGCCGGTGGTCTTGTCAACGCTGCTGGTGGCCGTGACGATCGCGCTGAAGTCCTTGTTCATGACCTCCTGGTTGCTGCTGTTGATGACGCGGAAGCGCACGGTCTTGGACCCGCTGTCAGACGGGAACCTGAAGCCTGGGTCGCCCAGGTACATCCCCCACATGGCGCTGTCTTTCTTCGCGGCCTTGACGCTTACCTTGGCCGACGCAACCACGAAGGCGGTCTTCCGGTAGCCGAGCGCCGGCGTGAACTTCCCCTTCGCGCCGAAGAACAGGTCCAGCTTGTAGCCCTTGCGCCCCAGCGTGACCCGGTTGGTGACCACGCTCGGCACGGAATCCGGGATCACCTCGTTCTTGCCCATCACCGCGATTGTCTGGCCGCTCATGTCCAGCTTCACGGCGCGGGCGGGGTTGACGCCCTTGGCGCTCTTCCACGCGTATTTCGGCTTGGTGCCTGCCAGCAGCGTTGGCGGCGGCGTCAGGTTCAGTTCGGGGATGCCGCCGAGCTTATCAATGAACGCGTCCTTGGTGGGGTCGAAGATCTTCGCCGCGGTGCGGTTCGCGTTGTAGATGTACTGCATCTGCCATGCTTCCTTGCCGTCGGTCCCGACCTTGAGCTGCCCCTTCTTGACCCACAGGTTGACGGGCAGGCTGTTCACATCGCCTCCGTTGGGCGGCAATACGACGAAATCGTAGTTGAACGTGATGACCGCTAAGCTGGCGCTGTCCGTGGCGCTGAAGACGACGGGATACAGCCCCGGCTCGGTCGCTGTGCCGGACAGCGCCCCGCTGCTGGCATCGTAGCTGATGCCCTCCGGCAAGCCCTGCGACGAGTAGACGATGCCGCCTCCCGTTCCGTTGTCGGCGGCCAGGAGCAGCGGAGGGTTCGTGCGGTCATAGGGGATGTTCATGGTGCCGGTCGGCAGGCCGCCGGAGAAGATCCAGTGGAAAATGCTCCCCGCCGGCACGATGATGATCGGGCGGTTCATCGTGATCGTGTCCGTCCCGTTGCTGGCGCTGACCGTAGCCATGAAGGTACCCGGCGCGGTTGGCGTGCCCGAGAGTTCCCCGGTCGCGGAGTTCATGTTCAGCCCGACGGGCTGCCCTGACGCCCCGAACGTGACGCCGCTGGCAGCGTTGGTCGTGAGCGTGCAACTGTACGGCGTGCCCACTTCGCCGTTATCGAGGATCTTCGTGGTGAACTGGAAATCCGAACCGGCCGGCAGAACGACCAGCGGAGTCACCACAAGAATCTTGTTGTTGCCTTCGCCCACATCCGTGCCGGACAACGTGACGTAGAACGTGCCCGCGGCCGTCGGCGTGCCGGAGATGGTGAACGTCGCGTCGTGGTCCTCCAGGCCGCTCATCGTAATGCCGGGCGGCAGGTCCATGGCGCCGAAGTAGAACGGTCCGACACCGAACTCCACGGTGACGTTGATCGAGTACGCCTGGCCCACGCGTCCTTGTGGCAGCAGCACGCTGAGGCTGCCGTCGGCCTGCTGCGTTGGCAGGGGGAAGCCGATGCCGGCATTGCCGCCGCCGCCCGTGGAACTGGTCTTGATGCTGGCGGCGAGCTGGATGTGAGTCTGGCCGTCGAAGGCGTCGAAAGTGACGTCCACGGTTTCGACGACGGTCGGCCTGCCGGTGATGAAGCCGGTGAAGGCATCCAGCATCAGGCCCGTGGGCAGCCTCCCCGCCGTAATCGTGAATGTCACCGGTCCTGCCGCGTTCGCGGTAAGCAGCGTCGCGTCGTAGACGAGGTTCGTGCTGGCCTTGGGGCCGGTGTTGGTCGTGCCGGGAAGCGAGGTTGGCGTGGTAAGCCACCGGAACGTCCCGCCGCCGCCACCGGCGGCGTTGATGGTCAAGGCCAACGTCGCCGTCCCGGGCCCGGTAGCGTTGGTCGCGGTGAGGGTCACGTTGGTCGTTCCCGCGGCCGTGGGTGTGCCGGAGATGGCGCCCGTGGTGGTGTCAACCGCCAGGCCAGCGGGTAAAGGCGTGGCGTCGAAACTGGTCGGGCTGTTCGTGGCCGTGATGGTGTAGTTGAACAGCGTGCCCACCGTTCCCGACGCCGTCGTAGCGCTGGTGATCGTTGGGGCGCCTGGCGCCGTGATGGTAATCGTCAGCGTGGCTGTGCCCGTGCCGCCGCCATTGGTGGCGCTGATGGTCACGTCGTCCGCCCCGGCCGCCGTTGGTGTGCCGGAGATGACGCCGGTGGATGTGTTGACGGACAGGCCCCCGGGCAGGGGCGTGGCGTTGAAGCTCGACGGGTTGTTCGTGGCCGTGATGGTGTAGTTGAACGGTGTCCCCACCGTTCCCGTCGCCGTCGTCGCGCTGTTGATCGAGGGCGGCTGTCCGGCCAGTGCCGGCGGCGTGAACGACAAGGCGCTGGCAGCCAGGAGCAGCGCTAACCCGATCCCACAGGTAGACCCGTATCTGTACATAACTCCTCCATCGCATTGACGCCCGAACGACAGATGCCAGGGCACATTATCGCCGGCGTTGCCCCATCTTCGGCTTCCAGTTCACAATGTGTGCTTCACGCTGTTATTACAGGTTACGGAAAAAGGACCGCTGCGGTTCTAAGAAAATGTTAATAATGAGGGTCAAAGAGGATGTTGGCGCAAGGTTTCGCAAGTTCTGCACGTTGACGGTGTAGGAAGTACTGGTGCGCCTGCCGATGGAGGCTGACCCTATGCGTGCTCATATCATGTTTGCCCTGCTCCTGGTGGTGGCTGCCCCGGCGCGCCTCTGGGCCGACGCCACCGACGATGCCGAGCAGTTGAAGGCCGAGGCCACGCAGACCCTGAAAGCCAACGCGGCCAAGACCGTCCCGCCGCAGGACTACGCCATGGCCATCTACAGGCTGGAAAAGGCGCAGTCCGTTCTGCTGGAGGCGGGGCAGACCAACACCTCCCTGGCGCAGGAGGTCAACTCGGCGCTCTTCTGGGCGCGCCGCTGTTCGAACGTGTTTATCGTCAAGGAACTCGAGAAGATCCATGCCAGCAATCCACCGCTCAAGCTCGCCTCGGAGACCAAGCGCAAGGCCGCCAAGGCGCTGGGGCAGGGCGAGATAGACCTGCAGGAGGAGGCCAAGGCCGCCTTCCTCGAAGCCCAGGAGTTCGCCAAGGCGCACAAGAATGACGACTACATGGTCGGGCTGCGCTACTTCCAGATGGCGGCCGAACACCCCGGGACCGACTACGCGTTGAAGGCCATGACGTTGGCTGCGGAGGCACAGATGCGCTTCGCCATCAACTCCGGCACGGTGAAGGAGGAGATCCCAGACACGCCGGAGATGAAACCCGTGCAGCAGGCTGAAGCGCTGGTTGCGGACGGCAAACTGGAGGCGGCATTCGAGTTGTACAAGGCTTCGATCAAGCTGAAGGACACGCTGCTCGCGCACCGCAAGTTTGGCCACGCATTTTTCCGGCGGGCGCAGCAGATGAAAGACGAGCTCAACGCCGACTTCGAGGCGTTCGCGCCGCAGTACAAAGCGGCGTATGACTCGTCGTTCATCCAGGAAGGCCACGGCAAGACGGCGCAGAAGAGGTTCAACCCCGAGTCGCCCGGGCTGGCGGCAGCCAACACGAAGTACAAGGAACTGCTGAAGCGCGCCAACGACGCCCTGGTGCGCTACATGTACGCGCAGTGGGAGTTCGAGAAAGTCCTCAAGCTCGCCCCCGGCGGCAAGGACTTCGATGCGGCGGCGTACCAGGCCATGAGCGTCAGCGCGCGGCCCGATTCGAAGTACAAGGCCCAGGAAGCCCTGCGCAAGTTCCTCAAGGACTACCAGCCCGCCAACGAGACCGAGCGGCTCATCTACGAGTTCTGCAAGACGGAACTGGAGCGGCTCGGCAAATGAGGCATTTTCCGGCGGCTTTTCCGTTGACATGACCGGTCAGTCATTTATGACAATGGCATGCGCAGGCCGACCGACCACCGCCCCGCCATCCTGAAAGCCGCTGCCCGGCTCTTCGGACACAAACGCTTTCATGAAGTGCTGATGGCGGATATCGCCGCCGCAGCCGGGATTGCGAAAGGCACCATCTACCGGTTCTACCGCACCAAGGAGGAACTCCTTGCCGACATCTGCCTTGTCTTGCTGGACGAACTGGCCGGCGACCTGGAGCGTGTCGCGCAGCAGCGCGTGAGCGCGCGGGCGCGGCTGGCGCGGATGGTGGAGTGCGCGATCCGGCACTTCCGGCAGCGGAGCGACTTCTTCGAGGTCATGCAGCGGGAGTGGGGGCACGCGTGCCTGGGCAAGAAGACGCCGTTCATGGCGCGCCGCGCGAGGGCGCGCGGGATCTACGCGGGGGTCATCCGCGACGGGCAGGGGGCGGGCGAGTTCCGCAGAGTGGACCCTGACACCGCCGCGGACATACTGATGGGCATGAACCGCACGATACTGCACTTCGGCGATCCGCAGCTCCCGCCGGAACGCGTGGCGCGGCTGATTCTGGACGTGTTCCTCTACGGTGTGGCGCGTGAGAAGGATGGGATGTCATGAATGCGAGGAGTCTGCTTGCGGCGCTTGCCCTTGCGGCTGTGGGGTTGCTTGTCGGCTGTGCCGACAAACCCAGCGCGGCCGGGCCTGAGAAGGCCGGCGGGAAGAAGGATGAGAAGAAGGAGCGGCGCTACCTCGTGCGCACCGCCGCCGTCTCGGTGCGCCCGCTGCAGTACGCGATCGAAGCCACCGGCTCGCTGCAGGCCGACGACATTTACCGCATTGACGCCCAGATGGCCGGCATGGTGGAAGGCATCAACTTCAGAGAAGGCGACAGTGTGACGCCGCAGACCGTGTTGTGCCGCATTGCGCCGCGCACATACGAACTGGCGGCGCAGCGCGCGAAAGCCGCGTGGCAGAAGGCCAAGGACGCCTGGCAGAAGGCGCTGGCCGATCTGGCCGACACCGAACGCAAGAGCCGTAACGACATCGCCCGCGCCAGGATCAAGCTGACGCAGGCCCAGCGCGACGTGGAACGGGTCAAGCCGGCGTTCACGTCCGGCGCAGTGAGCCAGGACGAGATGCTGCTGGCGCAGGACAAGGCCGAACTCGCCGCCGTTGACCTGAAGGATATGGAGGAAGCAGCCAGGACGCTCGTGGAAGTCATGCGCACCGCCGCGCAACAGAAGGACGGCGAGGCGAAGCAGGCGGAAGTCGAATCGCAGCAGGCCGACGACGACCTGCGGAAGAGCGCGGTCATGTCCCCGATTGCGGGGACAATTGACCAGCGTTTCCTCTCCAATGGAACGCTGGTGACGCCGGGCACCACCGTGCCCGTGGCGCAGGTGGTGGGACAGGGGCTGAAGCTCAAGTTTTCGCTGCCGGAGAAGGAATCGGCGCATGTGCGGGCGCAGGCGCGCGTGACCTTCCGCGTGATGGCGTATCCGACCCGGGAATTCGCGGCCACGATCTACTACATCAGCACCCTGGCCGACCCCAAGGCGCGCCTGGTGACATGTTGGGCGAATGTCGAGAAGTCCGAGGCTGTGCTGAAATCCGGCTTCTTCGCCACGGTCAAGATCGTGACCGAGACGCGCGGCAGCGCGGTTGTTGTGCCGATTACGGCTGTGCTGCCCACCGAACGCGGCTTTGTGGCCTACCTGGTGGTGGACGGCAAGGCCGTGCGGCGGCCCGTCACGCTGGGCCTGCAGTTGGCCGACCAGGCGGTGGAGATCGTCAGCGGGCTCGAGCCCGGTGAAACGCTGGTCGTGGAAGGCGGCAACGCGTTGCAGGAAGGTGTGCTGGTGCGCACCGCCGACGAAACGAAGAGTGAAACCACGGATAAACACAGATGAACACAGATGGGCACTGCAGCGGACCGAACAGAACTGAACAAGCTCACCGAGAAAATCATCGGGTGTGCCTACAAGGTGAGCAATGCCTTGGGGTGTGGCTTTCTCGAGAAGGTCTACGAGAATGCGCTGACCATTGAGTTGCGCAAGGCCGGCCTGAAAGTAGAGCAGCAGGCCGCGATTAAGGTGCTGTACGATGGTGTGGTCGTTGGCCAGTACTTCGCAGACCTGCTCGTTGAAGGCTGCGTTGTGGTCGAGTTGAAGGCCGCGAAGGACGTGGATGAGGTACACGAAGCTCAATGCCTGAACTACCTGAAGGCGACGGGGCTCACGGTTGCCCTGCTCATCAACTTCGGCAGCCCGAAGGTAAAGGTCAAGCGTTTCGTGCGCTGACAGTTGCGGGGAGTGTTCCTGTGTCCATCTGTGTTCATCTGTGTTTATCTGTGGCTCAAAGGGTTCGCGCGTGAGTCTGGCATCGGTCTCGATCCGTAACCCCGTCTTCGCCTGGATGCTGATGGCGGGCATCATCCTGGTCGGCGCCGTCGGGTTGCAGCGCCTGGGCGTGGGCCTGATGCCCGACGTGGACCTGCCCACGATCACCGTCTCCGCGACGCTGGAGGGCGCGGACCCGGAGATCATGGAGTCCGAGGTGGTGGACGTGCTGGAGGACGCCGTCATGGCGTGCTCCGGCGTGAAGGAAGTCACCAGCTCGGCAAAGCAGGGCGACTGCCGCGTGACAGTGGAGTTCGTGCCGGAGAAGAACATTGACGTGGCCTTCCAGGAGGTGCAGGCGCGGGTGTCGGCGAACATACGTCTGCTGCCGAAGGACATTGATCCACCGACCCTCAACAAGACCAATCCTGAGGACTTCCCCATCCTGTGGGTCGCCCTGACGGGCACGCGTTCGCAGCAGGAGTTGAGCGAGTACGCGAAGAACGTCCTGCGCGACCGTTTCCTCACCGTGCCCGATACGGGCGATGTGATGATGGGCGGCTATCAGGACCGCAACATGCGGGTGTGGCTGGACCCGCTGAAGCTGCAGGCCCGCGGCTTGACCGTGGACGACGTGATGCAGGCCATCCTGCGGGAGCACGTTGAGCTGCCGGCCGGGCGCATCGAAGGCACGTTCAAGGAATCCAACGTCAAGGTGGAAGGCGAGGCGCTGAGCGTCGCGCAATGGCAGAAAATCAGGCTGGCCGAATACGACGGGACTGCGGTGACGCTGGGCGACGTGGCGGTGATCGAGGACGGCTTTGCGGATCTCCGGCGTATGTCGCGGGTCAACGGCATTCCGGCGCAGGGGCTCGGCATCATCAAACAGCGCGGCTCCAACGCCGTGCAGGTGGCCGATGACTGCAAAGCCCGGATCGTGCAACTGAACAAGTCCATGCCGCACGGCATGGAACTGCTGGTGCGCTACGATTCGACCAAGTTCATCCAGGAGGCCTATGAAGAGACGCGCTTCACGCTGATCATGGCCGTGCTGCTGACGGCCGTGGTGTGCTGGCTCTTCCTCGGTTCCCTCTCCTCGACGTTCAACGTCGTGCTCGCCATTCCCGTGTCGGTTTTCGGCACCTTTGCGGTCATCTATTTCTGCGGCTTCACCCTCAACCTGTTCACGCTGCTGGCGCTGTCGCTGTCCATCGGCCTGGTGGTGGACGACGCCATCATGGTGCTGGAGAACATCTATCGCCACGCCGAAATGGGGCACGACAAGGTCACCGCCTCGCGCGTGGGGACCGAACAGATACAGTTCGCCGCGTTGTGTGCCACGCTGGCCATCGTCGCTATTTTCATGCCGGTGCTCTTCATGCCGGGCGTGATGGGCAAGTTCTTCTTCCAGTTCGGCGTCGTGCTTTCCGCGTCCGTGATGATCTCGCTGCTGGAAGCCCTGACGCTGGCGCCGATGCGTTGCTCGCAGTTCCTGAACGTGGGCGAGCGGCGGAACGCGGTCGAGCGCTGGGTGGGCTGGTGTTTCAACCGCCTGGCGGCGCTTTACCGCTGGGCGCTCGGTGGCATTCTCGGCTGGCGGCCGTGGCGCTATGCGGTGCTGATCGCGGCGGTCGCGGTCTTTGTTTCCTCACTGTCGCTGGTCCTGAAGATCCCGAAGGAGGAGGTGCCGGCGCAGGACCAGGGCATGTTCATGGTGAAGCTCGAAGGCCCCATCGGCTCGTCCATAGACTACACCAACGCGCTGAGCCGCAAGGCGGAAGAGATCATCACTTCGCGCCCGGAGATTGACGCCACCTTTGCCATGATCGGCGGCTGGGGCGGCGAGGCGAACGAGTTCAACGTCTTCATCACGATGAAGCCGCGGAATCAGCGGCCCGTGTCGGCGGAGACGGGCAAGCCCATGACGCAGCAAGAGTGCATGGCCGGGATGCGGCGGGCGCTGAGCATCTACCCGGGCGTGAATGTGATCATCCGCGACCCCTCCAAGTCGAGCTTGAGCGGCGGCGGACGCGGCGGCGGCCTGCCCGTATCCTTCTCGATCCGTGGCCCCGATTGGGAACAGCTCGGCCAGTTGAGCTGGAAGTTCAAGGAGGAGATACTCGCCAGCGGCAAGATGGTGGACGTTGGGACTGATTTCAAGGTCGGCATGCCGGAAGTGCAGGTCATCCCCAATCGCGACAAGACGCTCGCGCACAAGGTTGACATCCAGACGCTTGGCGCAAGCGTCCGCGCGCTGGTCGGCGGCTACAAGCTCACCAAGTTCACGCGCGAAGGCCGGCGTTACGACGTGCGCGTCCGCCTGCTGCGCGGCGAACGCTTGCGGCCGGAAGACATCGGCAACATGTACATCCGCAACGCGGACGGGGAACCGATCAAGATCTCGGAACTCGTTGACATCCGCACGCTGCCGTCGCTGCAGGCCATCTACCGCGTCAACCGCGCGCGCGCGTTGACCATGGGCGCCAATCCCGCGCCCGGCGTAGCGCAGGACGAGGCGCTGGCCGCAGTCATGAAGATCAAGGAGAAGCTGCTGCCCGAGGGCTACGAGTTGGTGCTCACCGGCTCGTCCCGGTCCGCCGAGGAATCGCAGCGAGCGCTCATCTTTGCCTTCATCGGCGGTCTGATCGCGGCGTACATGGTGCTCGCAAGCCAGTTCAACAGCTTCCTGCACCCGTTTACGATCCTGCTCGCGCTGCCTTTCAGCATGACCGGCGCGTTGCTGGGCCTCTTCTTCTTCGGACAGTCGCTCAATATCTTCAGCATCCTGGCGCTGATCCTGCTCGCCGGCATCGTGAAGAAGAACTCGATCCTGCTGGTGGATTTCACCAACAAGTTGCGCGGCGAAGGCAGGGGCGTGGATGACGCCCTGCGCGAGGCATGCCCGATCCGCCTGCGCCCCATCCTGATGACGTCCATCGCCACCATCGCGGGAGCGGTGCCAGGGGCGTTGTCACTGGGGCCGGGCGGCGAGCTGCGCATCCCAATGTCTATTGCAGTCGTCGGCGGCGTGATCGTTTCGACGGTGCTGACGCTCTTCGTCGTGCCGTGCTTCTACAGCATTGCCGAAGAGTGGCGCGGCTTCATCGCCCGCGCCTGGCGCCGCGTCTTCCCCGCCCGGCCGGAGCCGGTCCGAGTGGTCGCCGCGCCGACCGAGACCGCGGCGAAGTAGCTTTCCCGCCATCCGCACCGTGACGCGCTGCCCTCGCCCGGTGTACACGACGTACAAAGGGCTGTCGTCACGCTGCATTGGCACGCTGGTATGGAGGGAGCACCATGAGAAATGCGCTGACTGCACTGGTTCTGTTCGCCTGGGTGTGTGCGTGGGGCGCGTGGGCGGGGGAGGGGGCCGCGCCTGATTCCGACTTCCCGCCGCGTGTGGTGAAAACCGAGCCGGCGTACGGCGAGAAGGACGTAGACTTCTCCCTCAAGGAGATCAAGGTTACCTTCGATCGTCCGATGCAGACCGAGAAGGCGTGGTCGTGGATCATCCACGAGAACCTCGGCGTGTATCCCGGCTTCCGCGGGGGCCCTGAGCCGCGCTGGGAGAACGACGGCAAGACGTGCGTGCTGCCGGTCAAGCTCAGTCCCGACACGGTCTATGCGGTGGGCGTGAACAGCGTCAGACATTCGGGCTTCAAAGATGCAGGCGGCAAGGTCGCCGTGCCGCACGTGTGGGTCTTCAAGACGAAGAAAGCGAAGTAGCCAATAGCCGGACGGTGCGCTCAGAACTCTCCCGGCGGCTTCTGCGGCTCCCTTTCTCCCTTTCCTTCGCCCGGGAACGGCGGCTTGCCCTCGCCGGGGAACGGCGGTTTCCGGCGGACCATGAAGCCTTCCTCGCCCGGCGGACCGCCTGGCCGGGGCGGCTGCTGCGAGCGGAAGGCGCGCATCAGTGCGGCGGCGCGCCGCAGGTCGGCGGGCTGGTCCGAGGTGAGGACGAGCACCTTCAGCGCCTGCTCCGAGGCGACTTTGACGTTGGGCACTGTCTGTGTCAGCAGCGCTTTCAGCTTCTCGATGTCCACGTCGGGCGGGATGTCACGGTCGAAGCGGTAGGCCAGCAGGCCGTCCTTCGACTCGTCCATGGCGCGGTCAAGAATCTGCTGGCCCATGCCCGGCATCATCAGCAGCGGCGCGTCGGCTTCGATGACCGTACCGTCGGGCAGCTTCACGGACAGCTTGGGTATCGTCATCTGTCTGGGCTCGTCGCCGCGGCCTTTGCCTTCTCTCGGGTCAAAGATGAAGACGCCGTTCTCGTGGATTTCCCACTTCAACTGCGCCAGCTTCGCGATCCACGACAGCACCTGTTCCAACGGCATGTCCTTGCCCTTCAGCGAGACGGGAATGCCCCTGCGCTCGCCCAGCTTGGGGTCAAGCACCATCGGCGTTTGCGAGACCTGTGACAGAAACTCGATGACCTCTTTCAGGGGCGTTTCGACGAACTCGAACGTGATCTGTTTCTCCAGCGCGGGCAACGCGCCCCGTTTTGGGTTCCGGGCTTCGGGTTCCCCCGGTTTCGGATTTCGCGTTTCGAGCTTCGGTTTTCCTTCCGGCGGGCCCTTCTTGCCGCCGTCGTCGGGTTCGCCGCACAGTAGCATTCCCGCTGCAAACGCTACACTGACAAGAAGGAGCACATTGGTCTTCATGGGCGCATACCTCCGCTGACGCTGCCTATCGCCTTTAGCTTAGAGACGCAATCTGCCACATTTTGCTGCCGAAAGCCTTGGCTATTGGCTATCAGCTATTGGTGACTGCCCAAGCGCCGTCTGCCAATAGCCAATAGCTCCTAGCCAATAGCCAGTTCGCCCCGCAGTTCCAGGACTCGCACGCCGTACGGTTCGAGTCTCAGGCGCCCGGACAGTTGCGCCCCTGACAGCACATCCTTCCCATGCGCCTGAGCGCCCAGTTTCACCTCGCGCTTGGCGGCCGAGTGGTTGAGCAGGAAGAGCAGGCGGCGGCCGTTGCCGCCGCGCTCGAGCACCTCCACGTCCGCGGGCGCAT
>Ga0315282_10011121_pt1 | contig 13997 bp, 6 predicted proteins | sample YL17G07_20_MG_FD_203693 | JGI IMG/M metagenome (GOLD analysis project Ga0315282, IMG submission 203693) | Sediment microbial communities from Yellowstone Lake, YNP, Wyoming, USA - YL17G07_20 | ecosystem: Environmental > Aquatic > Freshwater > Lake > Sediment | place: USA: Wyoming | collected... | reverse complement strand
TTAGCAGGCTGCTGAAAAACGTTCATCTGCGGCGTTCCCCTCGTCCTTCGTCGTTGCGACGTACGTCCAAGTACGCCTCACTCCTCAGGATTTCGGGCGCCTTGCATCTGAGCATTTTTGATCAGCCTTACAAAAGTGGCTTTTTCAGTATCCTTTTAGATTGGAGGGAAGGGAGTTGTGACCAATAATCAAATCATACATATCATGAAGGACATGTTAGGCATGAAAAAAGAGCCTGTGGCAATCAAGGTGTGGAAGGAAGAGCCATGGTTTGTTCGAAAGTATGAGGAAAGGGCATTTCCCGGCATGTGTACTCAGATCGGCGAGGTACTCAAGACAGGGGAAACCTTTTACACCAACCTCGATCATCAGTTCTGTACGGGAGGTGTTGTTGCCACAGGCGTGGCACTTCCCCCTTCTGAAGATGAAAAAATAGAGATGCTGAAGGTGCATTTTCAGATAAGCAAAGGATATCGGGATGTTGATACGGCCATTCGCTATCTCTACGAATCCGAGAAGGCAATTCCACCTGTGGTTGAGAAAAATGCAGCTGTCCAGCTGGGCCTCTTTAAGGACATCAAAGATCCTGACCTTGTCTTGATTTTCTGCACACCCCGTTCAGCGGATATACTCAATCGTACCTATTGTTATATAGCAGGAGAACCTGTACAGGGTTTTGGAGGGAATGGCGGATGTTCCTTTGCAATCCAATACCCGTATGTAACGAAGAAACCATCGTTCACGTACAGCGATGTTGCCTGGAGGAAGTATATCGGCTTGGCTGCAGATGAGCTTACGGTCAGTTATCCTTATCAGATCCTGGTCCGGCTTATGGAAGACCTGCCTACCGTAGCTGAAGAATACAATAACTATGGAGAATATGGGGAGTAAATTGATATCAGGAGGTAAAGATGAAACGAAGGGATTTTATGAAAACAGTTTTTATCGGCGGTGGCTTCGTTTTAATGGCTTCCAATGCTTATCCATTGAAGTTTTACTCCAATGCCGGACCGGGGAAATGGGCTGTTCTTTTTGGCAGCCGCTACGGCAGTACCCGTGACGCTGCCGTATGGATTTCCGAAGGCATGGGGGGCATTGCCGAGGTATTTGACGCCAGGGAAAACCCTGACCTCTCGGCTGTTGATAACCTGATTGTCGGCTCGGGAATTTACAACGAAAAGGTAGCTTCGCCGCTGGAAACGTTACTCACTCAAAAAGCCGCCAAAATCTCAGGAAAAGTGAGGGCTGTATTTGTTGTCTGCGGTGTGGGCGGAACCGAAATCGCCAACCGGTATCTCGATATGATTTCCAAACTATGCGGAAATAATCCTATGTTAAAAAAATCTTTTCCGGGCCGGATGACTAAAAGGTTGTTTGACGCCGAAGCATTGAAACAAATGGAGGAATATTACAAGAAAGTCAACCGCCCCTTTGAAGATTATGACCACCTGCAACGGAAGGATTGCTTACAATTCGGAGAAGAAATTTTAAAACAATTTTCCAAATAGTATAGATAGCATAATAATTTAAGGTAACTGTAATAGATCCGACACCAAAATAGCATGGTGTCATGGATCTAAGAAGCATTGCCAAGCCCACAAAATCTGGTGCCTGAAGCCGGAATCGAATCGGCACACTGCAAAGCACCGAGGGATTTTGAGTCAATAATTCTCTTAAGGCGATTTCCCATCATTTTCAACTAATTAAATATCAAGCAGTTACAGAGGACATGTTGGATTATGTTGGGTTTTGTTCGGTTATTTTAGGTTAGGACGGTTACAGTTTAGCTACAATCCTTCTCCGTCAATTCCATCCATGACCGCCATGATCACATCTACCCTCTGCTTGTCTCTCATTGTCAGTAGCATCCCTTCCTCCTCCCTTCTCAGGAGGATATCCTACTGACATTTTCACTCGGCAGTTAGAGTGACATTTTCATTCGGCTACCACATTTTTAAAAATTCCTTGACTTTATATATTTTTTTGTAGTAAAAGGCCGATGTATCAACAAAATACAGAAACAGCTTGGCCGTTTAATTGTCTTCATACAAGAGGAGATTAGTCGTGGCCAGCAGTACTCATATCTTTACTTTAATTATCAGTAAGTCTCTTAAATCTGTCTGGCTTTGCAAGAGTAATACCGTTTTACATTGCATCAGTTGGTTTCATTAGCAGGCTAAAGACCAATGTCTCTACACTCATAGCTCGATTCTCTTTGCTCTGAGCTCGAATGGGATGTGGTCTTTTTTTAATTCATTAACCAGGGAAGTAAACCATGAAACAAGAATATCTTACGATCTACAATCCCCTTAAAGTGGCGATTTATTCTGAGGACAATATCTTGGATGAACTGGGACCGGCACAGGCCTGTTCACCAAGGCCGTGTCCTGTGACACAGTAAATGTAAATCAGATTTTTTAACTATTTTGAACAGAGGAGATAAATTATGAAAAAGGTTACATCAATGAATAAAAATAAGAAATACTTATTAAAGGTTTGGGTTTCCTTATTGCTGCTTTTCTGCTGTATGTTTCCTGCTCCCTCCCCCTCATTCGCAGCTTCAAGAACGGTGAGGGCGATCGGGAGGGTACAGTATAGGGATGCGAGGACCAATGCCCTTATACCAGTGGTAGGTGCCAAGGTGACTATGTTTGATTCCGATGATATAGCGGGTGTTCAATATGGCACTGAAATGGCCAGCGGCTGGACGGGCGACGACGGCAAGTTCGACATCGAGGGGGTCGGGGATGACTTGGATGCTTGTATGCCAGGAATGACTATTGTTGGCGACCGGTGTTGCGACGGTGTTTATGAGGTAAATGCTTGTGACTTTCCTGATCTATACATTGGGAGTCCTAAAAACCAATGTTGCGATGGCATATACAATCCTCTTAACGGCAATTGTGAAGATGGTTGTACACCGCTTGGATGTGCTGGCACTGGAGAATGGTACGATTCGTATGAAAGATGTGATGGGGTTTGGGTCGATCTGGACTATCCAGATCCATACATTCAGGTCGAAGCGGTCTCCAGTGCGGGTAAGGTGGTAACATTTCCAGGGCTTATTACCTACTGTCTCAGGACTGCCACGCACTGGAATGTGAATGGCGGTACCGTGGATTTCGGTGACATCAGGCCCGGAAACGCCGAGAATTGTGGGGGTGGGGCAGATGTGAGTACAGAAGATGCTGCTTGGCAGTTACATAACAGTTTATTAGAAGCCCATGATTATATGGACCCCTTTGTCGGAAATATCCCTGATGTTGATGTAAATTTTCCATCTATACCCGATGAATTTGGTCAAACAAGTTATTATTTTGGTAATGCGATTCATATGACGAGGGATGCCGTATGGCGTGAACAGACTTTCTATCATGAATACGGACATCATATTCTTGGAACGTTTGCAGAATCCCCCGCACCTAACTATTATAATGGAATCTGTGATGACCTTCCGTTTGCCGGCCATTGTCGGTGGCGGGAAGAAGATGGAGGCGTGTGCATTCCTGGTACCTGTGATAAATCTGTCGCTTTCACAGAAGGGTGGCCCAACTTTTTTGCACGGGTTTTAGTTGATGTTTATGGAAAAACTTTGTATGACGACTATGAAACACCGCTACGTGATCATGATACCTGTAACTTGACGCCCGTTGAAAACTGTCCTGTAGCTGGTGAAGATACCAGCGCAATCGAGGGTATCGTTACTTGCATCCTGTGGGATATTTATGACAATAACCAAGACAACCATGACGGTGATAGTACTGCGGATCGTCTGAATGAACCATTCGATGTCGTGTGGGATGTGATTATGAACTATGATCCTTTACCGGGCATATTACCTAACGAGTTAGCCCATAACCACCCTGTTAACATCGATGAATTCTATGCTGGATTCATTGATTTATACTTTGATCGCGCTAACAGGCTGACAGAAATCTACAATGAGAACCATATCGAGAAGACAAACCTTGGAGCAAATCTATTCATTGATAGTTTTACCACTTCACTCAGTGGCACACTCCCCACTGTTTATGTGGGTGAGAGTTTTGATGTCACCGATACCACTAAGAACGTTCCAGGTACCATCCCGCCATTTAGTACTGAGCTTCCCTCAATTACTGGATTCTACCTCTTTCCTAACAGCACCCTCACGTGGGGAGATATCAGGCGCGGAGATGCTATTGAGATAGGCAGAAGAGACATACCGACGCTTTCCGGTACCGGTCCTGAATCATCGTCTACCGCGACAACAACAGTGACGATACCCTCTTCAAATATTCCAGAAGGTACCTACTATTTATATGCATGTGCCGATGCTGCAGAGGTTATCTTTGAAAGCAACGAAAACAATAATTTTCTGCAAGGTCCCCAAATTAAAATCATGTACCCGGATAACGACGGTGATGGATATGGTTCAAATGTGGACTGTAATGATCATAATGCCAATGTCCACCCAGGCGCTGGGGAAGTCTGTAATGGTATAGACGATGACTGTGATGGTCGGATTGACGAAGGGTTTCCAGATAGTGACACAGATGGGTACAAAGATTGCATTGACAACTGCCCTTCTGCACCTAATGTCGACCAGCGTGATTCCGATGGAGATGGGATTGGCGATGTCTGTGACCCATGCCCTGCAGTCCCTGACCTGACCTGTGACACGCAGAAGTCAGCAGGCACGTCGATCGGTTCAGGCGGAGGTAGCCTCACCACCCCGGACGGCAGCGTCACCGTCGATGTTCCACCAGGAGCCCTGAGCAGTGATACATCGATATCGGTAACGGGAAGCGCGGGGTCTTTCGAGCTCACAACAGATCAGGGAAACGGTACCGCCTACTTCGGAGTAACCATTCTCCCGGCAGGTCAGAGTTTCGCCGTTCCCATCAGCATCACCTTCCACTGGCCCGATCAAGAGGCGCAGCTTGGAGAAATTGACGGCACGAACATCAAGGAGAAAGACCTGATTATTATAAAAGATGGGCAAGCGCTCACCGATGTCTGTGCGGTCGATCCAGGATGCGACATGGATGCAAACACCTTCACTGTCCAAGTCTCAAGCCTGAGCGAGTTTGCCCTGGTGGTGCTGAATGTTGCGCCTGTTATTGAGGGAATCACTGTACCGCATGACCCGGAGGCGAACACGGAGATAAATGTGAAGGCGACTTTTAGCGACTCGGGGTTCCTCGACACTCATACGGCCACCTGGGATTGGGGTGATGGAAATGCCCAGGCTGGTACGGTGACAGAGACAGGTGGAAGTGGCACAGTTGAAAACACGCATGTATACACTTTGCCAGGTGTCTATACCATTACTCTGACCGTTTCTGACGGTGAGCTTTCTGACATGGATACCGCAACCATTAATGTTGTGGACACTACTCCTCCTGTAATTCAAATCATTGCACCCCAGGCCAACACAGCACTGCAGGACGGAGTGACCTTTAAAGCCCAGGCAACTGACTTAAGCGGGGTTGCGAATTTGAGCTTCTCTGTCCGTGAGCCGGGCGGAACAGACGGTATCCCAATCGGTTATGAAAACCTCACAGGTACTTTAAACAGCTCAACCGGATTATGGGAATACAGTTTTGATACAACCCTGTTACAGGATGGTTATTATGTGATACTGGCAAAGGCAGTAGACACCTATGGTAATGAAGGATGGAGTGCTGTCGTTCCATTCAGCATCCGCAACTGGGCGGTTATTGAAAAGCTGCCGTCCACGCCAAACAACAAAGCAGGGCGTACCATGCCGGTTAAATTCTCCCTGCGAATAGCAGCAAGCGTTGATTCTGCCATGCCTTTTGTTTACAACGAGGACCTTGAGATCAGGATATACCGTTGTGACAACACCAGTTGCAGTTCAAAGACTCTGATGCAGACCTCACGTTTTGGGACAGGCTCAAAAGATTACCGAATTGACGCCACTGCACAACTGTACCAGACCAATTTTCAGACGACAAAGACACCAGCACAATACTTGGTAGAAATCTGGAGGCCAAGTAATAATTTCATGGTGGGGAGTTTTACGTTCAAGACGGTGAAGTAATGTAGGAAGATACAAGCGTACAAGGAATGAGCAGAGGCAGGGGTCATCACGGCTCCTGCCTTTTGCTTTTGGTGGTGAACCTTTACTTCATAATCTGGTGCCTGGAGCCGGAATCTAATCGGCACACTGCTAAGCACCGGGGGATTTTAAGTCAATTTTAATCCTCAGGCGATTTCCCACCATTTTCAACTAATTAAATATCAAGCAGTTACAAAGGTCATGTTGGATTATGTTGGGTTTTGTTCGGTTATTTTAGGTTAGGACGGTTACAGTTTAGTTACAGTCCTTCTCCGTCAATTCCATCCATTACTGCCATGATCACATCTATCCTCTGCTTGTCTCTCATTGTCAGTAGCATCCTGCACTACTCCCTTTCTTGAAGGATATCCTGCTGACATTTTTATTCGGCAGTTAGAGTGACACTTTCATTCGGCTATTACAATAGTAAAAAATTACTTGACATTATGCTTTTTTATCTTTAATAATAACATCGTCTCAATAAATTACGTATCTAAGTTTTACAGCTAGGCCAGTAAATAAGTCGAGTATGGGGAGGAATCTTGTTGATCAGCAGTAAGGCGGTTAGAAGTTCGGCTCATCATCACCACAGGTTGTCTCGTTCATCCAACGAAGTAACCAGCAAACTACTACCAAAAACCCTATGCTTCAGAAAGTGGTGGGTCAAAAAAGCCCATTTTTTGCAGTTAACCTTGTTCAAAGGGGGTAACCAATGAAGAGCGAAAAGAAAAGCAGGCTCATGACAGGAGGTTTCTTATTTCTTATTTTTTTCCTTGTCATATCTGTCCCTGCCTTCCTTGCATCACCTGCGCTGGTTTGGGCTGACTGCAGTGACGTGGATGGAGATGGATACGGAGTAGGTCCTGATTGTCTGGGGCCCGATTGTAATGACAATGATGCTTCGATCCATCCAGGCGCTCTCGAAAAGTGCGACGGTATCGACAACAACTGTAATGGGCAGATAGACGAGGGATTTCTTCTCGGTCGGGAGAGCACAGCCTCTGCGACAAACGACTGTGGAGATGGTATAGACAATGACGGGGACGGGTTGATAGACGACAATGACCCGCAGTGCCAGGCAGGATACTGTGATGCCTATTATCCTCCCGGCTGCACACCCGGTCCCGGCGTAGAGTGCTGCGCTACGAGATCATATAACCGGTGCACTGCCGATGGATCAGGCGTTGAGTGTACCCCGGTTCCCGATGCCCTGCTGAAAAAACCAAAGCCGGAAAAAGCCCCCACGCCAGGCGATCTCTATAATACCTCGTGTCATGACAGCGTAGACAACGACTGCGATGGCCTTGTTGATTTTGCAGATCCGGCGTGCCAGAGGACTGACGAGGCAGGGCTCTGTAATGGCCTGGATGACGACAACGACGGCCAGATAGACGAAGACTTCCCGGGTAAGGGCGATCCCTGCACAGTGGGTGTTGGATTTTGCGAGCGTACAGGCATAATCGTGTGCAAAAAGGACGGCACTGGCACAGAGTGCAATGTCATCCCTGGCCCCAAGTCAGCCGAGAACACACCGGGGACAGGAAAGTGCGTTGACGGTATAGATAATGATTGTGACGGGCTGGTGGATCTTGCTGATCCCGGCTGCCAGACCGCAGAGGTCTGTGACGGATTGGATAATGACGGTGACGGGTTCGTGGACGAGGGCTTTAATGTGGGGCAACCCTGCAGTGTTGGTGCCGGCGACTGCAAGTCAGATGGGGTATTTGTCTGCCGTGCAGATAAGACCGGGACCGTGTGTGACGCTGCGCCGCAACTGGGAACTCCCGAGGGTCCGGCTGGTGTTACCTGTGCTGACGGGATTGACAATGACTGTGACGGACTGATTGACCTTGCAGATCCGGACTGCGCCTCAGCGGACCTTGTTGTTTCCTGTGCCCTGATACCTCTCAAGGAAAAACCAGGCGTACCGCATACTGACTGCGAGGGAAGATTCCAGGTTCAGTTTAGCAGCAACGCCCCCAAGCCTGAGATGGTTAAAGCTGAGATGCTTGCCCTCGACGCTAACGGGAATATCCTTGGATCACTCCCTGTTAAGAATGGAGGACTCGTGCACCTGAACAGCCGCATCGATCCTGCGGATTTTAAATTTGATATGAATGGTAAGTATCTCGACGACTTTGCTCCTGTTCCCCTGCTGAAGGTCACTGCGAATACGGGGCAGAGGGTGGAGTATGCCTACTGCTCGCACATTCCTTACCTGGATGTGATCAAGCCCTCTGGAGAGGTCGTATCGTCAACCGAAGGGTCTGTGGTGGAAGTTCTGGTAGCCATCCCCCGCGTTGACCCCACGACACTTTCTGTTAAGGTAGACTGTGTGGACATTCTTGACGCCCTGGGCATCGATCCGGCAAACGATTTTCCCGGAGGTCCTTTTGGAGGTATTGTCGATATCCATGGGTATCCAGTCACAGTTGATGAACTAATTGTCCAGACGTCGCCTTTTAACATCCTCGGGTCAAACACCTTGACCATGAATTTAAAGAACCTGAGGGCAGGGGGTCACATTGTCGTGGTGGATGGCGAACCTCTTGCCAGCGCGGTGCCCAGTCCTATCAGTGCACAGTGCGACCGTGATGACATCCTGGACAAGGGGACGGTCTCAGTCTTTGGGATCGAAATTACCTCTCCGACAGAAGGCTCTGTGACCAATGCGGTACCGACGCCGGTGATAGGTCAGGTCCGCTCCGGCCGTCAGATTGCGAGTGCAATGGTGCAAGGGTTGGCTGTGGATGTGAGCGGGCAGGTCTTCACCCCTGGGGATGGAGAGTGCTCGGCAGACGGATATGTGCAGCCCTTCAATGTAAGCTTGCCCCAGACGAACCTGAGCCTTGGCCCGCAGCTTGGCACGTTTGACCTCGGGCAGAACGATTTAAACGCCGGAGCCGAAGATGACCAGGGCCATCTGGCATTTGCAACCCGCCGTTTTACCATTGGAGAGACCTTGGCGCCTAAGCAAACGGCGGCGCTCCAATCGTTCCAGGGAATGCCGTTGGCTGCACCGATTCTTTATGGTCCTGCACTTGAGAAGCTCAATAACGCCATTGTATTTGGCGTCTCCAAAGATGCCATGAACAAATATTTCAGTTCAACCTGCAGCCAGGCAACGGACAAACTTGAGGGTAAACTGAAGGAAATACTGGTCAATGCTGCCTTACCCTCCAAGGAAATCGACCTCCCGTGGCCTCTCTGTAATCCAGATACTTCTTTCGATGTTCCCTGCTCGGATGATAGTGTGAACTTTAATGGAGCGCTCACGTGTACTGCTACTCCAGAGGATGGGCAGGTCAAAGTTACCATGGGCATTCCCGAAACGACAGCGAAAATTGTTGTAGATGGATATTGCTATTGTTGTGGGATTTGCTTCGTGGAGATAATCCTCGACATGGATGCAGAGGCCACTATCAAGAATACATTTATCAATTTTAACATCACCGAAGAGCTTGCAAAGGTTGGAGGAGAAAGCCCTGCAGATTACATTGACGATGGTGCAACAGTTGACGTTGTGATCAGCCGCGATGACAACAATTTAAATTGTATTGAGTTCTGGCTCGGTACCCTTGTGTTAGGCCCTGTTGGCGGGTTAATCCTTGAGTTATGGGATCCATTGACCGGTGTCGTTACCAATGCCATAGACGGACAGGTGTTTTCGAAAGATATCAAAGAGGCTCTCAAAAATTCTGATAAGGATCCCTTGTCGGTCCAAAAGGTGGAGCTGAACGAAGACCAGGTGGCATTAGTCTCCAAGCTCAAGCTGGTGCAGGAGATGACTGATATAAAGATTACAAGTGGTGGGTTGACAGGCACTCTCTCAGGCGAAGTGGATCTGACCACTCCCCCTAATTCCGAGGTCGGTGATATAGAAGCCACCGCTACTGATGCGCCTATACCCACATGGCCGGTTTCCGGGGCACAAGACGTATTTTTTGTCGTGTCGGATGACCTTTTCGGCTTGCTTTTTGCCGGATTGACTGCCCAGGGCGCGCTTCAGACGGAATGTGAACCATCTGGCCTCACCGTCAACAATTTCCTGCCCGCTAATTGTGATACCCTGGATACCCCCTTGAAGCGGGGAAAATGTAAGGGTGCCAAGGGCGTTGATTGCAGCAGCCTTCCTGTAGGAGAAAAAACTCCCTGTGATAATGCCAAGGCTGACTTTAGTAACAACAACATCACCACGAATACCAATGTACTCTTCTGTGCGCGGAAGGGCATTGCGCCGAGGCTCCTTATCGAGGATAACGCTACAACATCTGATGCAGTTGAAGGACGGTTACATATGAACGACCTGAAGGTAACAGCGGTGCTCGACAAAAACAATGATAATCAGCTTGGCGGGGCATTCGCGACTGCCCCTGGGTGCTTCGATCTCGTCTCCGATAAGACTAAGGATTGCAGATGGGGTGCAGGCTGTTTCGATTTTGACCTGGCAACCGACTTGACGCTGCAAATGGCTAATGGTAAGCCACTGATCGTGCCTACCGTGGGGGGTGTCGTCGGCGATCCAGCAGGCGCGCTCTGCGGAGGTGATCAATCATTCGGGGGAATCGGTGATCTGCTGAGTCAGGCTGGAGCGAGTGATCCGATTACGGTTATCGAGGCAAACCTCAGCTCTCTCTCTTCTGTATTCCAGACAGATGGACTCGACCTTGGCGGCTTCGTGCAATTTACTGGCACGCCAAAGTTGATTGCCATAGAGACGGCAGTTCAACCGGATTGTCCGACCTGTCAAGAGTACATCGGGATCACAGGCAACATCGAGCCACATTCGCGTGAGAACCTCTGTAACGGGCTTGATGACGATGGAGATGGCCAGGTGGACGAAGGCTTTGATGTGGGAGGCGACTGCTACAAGGGAGCGGATTCGAATACGAGCACCTGCTTTCCAATGGGGAAGAAGGTATGTAGTCCGGACCAGACAGGGATAATCTGCCAGTAGACTGAGTCGACAGAGACGATAACGGACTTATTGGTTGAGCAGAGTCTCGCTGCTCCATTCGGTCATCGCTTCATTCGACTCTCGTATGATAAGTAAGTCTGAGAGGCAGGGGTCAGAAACGGCCCCTGCCTTTTGCTTTCTTTTTTTAATGGTTAGGCAAACTTCTCTGATCTTTTTCTCCTGCTATGAAAAACGGTAGCAGTATGGCATATACGATAAGCTATCAAGCGTGGATAACTTCCGCCATTCTTCCGCCAGAATTTTAAAAACAAATAAAAAAGGCTTAGTCTGTTATTGGCTAAGCCCTTGATTTTATTATGGTGCCTGGAGCCGGAATCGGACCGGCACAGTGCTAAGCACCGGGGGATTTTAAGACCTTCCCAGCCTTCCTTCTACCATTCTCCTAACTGTCTTTCAATCCTGAAAAATCCTTATTTATTGCTGGATTCCACTTCAACAGGCAAGTCAGGTGGAGTCAGGTCAAAAGTAAGCCTGACAGGCACAATTTAGGCACAGTAAAATGAGGTTGAGGGGTAACATCTGGTGATCCCTTTTTCTTTCTTGTCAGATTGCTATCCACTTCTGAATTAAAGCCTGTCTTGATTGAAATCTTTTGACGCTTCTCCCCGCATTTTTTTCTACATTTTTTCTTTGCAATCCCCGAAAATAGTGATATAAGGGGGCTATAAAGGCAAAAGAGGATTAAGGCCAGTAAACAAGTAGCGCCTTAACAGATAAAGAGGAAATACCCGTGTCCGGGGGGAACTTGGGTATTATTTTCGAGAAGAATTCAAGCCCTCATTCTGGTTATTTGCTCCTGTTCACGCACCAGAGGAGTAAAGCCCGTGTTGTGTTGAATCCACAGGGCAAAGCAGTAATGCAAAAAAAAGATTACAGCTCCGTGTTTTTTGAGAAGGTTGAGGTGGAGCCAAAAATTAACTTATTGTGGGAGGAGGCGCTGTCATTCATTAGACTGTTACTAGTGGCAGCTGTACTCCAAGCTAAAGAGAGGAGGTAATGGAAGAGGTTTATTGCTCTTTGGAAAGGAGGTGATAGGGCAGATTCATCGTTCATAAGAAAAGGGTGAAATATTAAAGTTGCATGTGTGATGTAACCAAAAAACTTGGTTTACTACGTAGACCAAGAAGGAAGGAACGAAAATGTTGAAGAAAAATGTACTCTGGTGTTTAGCATTTTGCATTGCTTTACTCCTAATGGTTCCTGGCATTTGCTTCGCAGATGGTCATGGAATGCAGGTTATTGCGAATATAGGTGTTTCTGTCACACCTCGCCAGGAAAACTATGCCTCAGTCTCATACAACCCAATTAATGAAGAGTTTATGGTTCTCTGGAATACGAGTGGGAAAAGGATAGACCATCCAGAGGACACAATTAGCTATCATAGCGTCAATGGTCAAAGGGTATCGCCGAAAGGTAACCTATTGGGTGATCAGTTTACGTTGAGTCCACCCGAGCCTGGCTGGAAAACTCTTCCAAAGTCTGCCCATAACATTTTCACAAATGAGTATGGTGTAGTTTTTACCAAGGGACCAGGGTTTTATGGTGGGAGCCTTTACAAGACCATCATAGATGATCTTGGTAACATTAAGAATCCGTCAGTAGATCCGTCGCCCGTATTTCAAACTTTGTATAATGCATCCCACCCGCTCATCATCTTCAATTCCACAGATCAGGAATATCTGGCAGTCTGCAATGACAAGTGGGTTTTTGACCCTAACGACCCCAACATAAAAAACGTGGGGTACATTCTGGATCATGACGGTATTCCGGTAAAGGGGCCAATCAAAGTTTACGGTCCGAACGGAATCGGAATCCAGTTCAACCCCCAAGGTGTATATAATGAAGCCGAGAGCAACTATTTCCTTGGTTGGGAAGATTACAGGCATGTGCTGAGTATGTGGGAAACGACCGAGATTTACGGCGTCCTGCTAGACTCAGAAGGAAATCTTATTAATGAAGTCCCCATTATCGATGACTTCGCATTACCCAACCACGGACGGGATCAGAGGGTTGAGTATATAGCCTACAATTCTGACCGGAATGAATATCTGGTTGTCTGGGCTACTTCGGCTGTAACTACGAGTACGCCGCCTCTCAACGGCTACATCTCTGGGAGGATTTTTGGGCCCGATGGGATGCCCAGAGGACCGGAGATCATGATGGCCGCAACCGGGAACCCAAGTACTCCCAATGTAGTATATGTGCCTAAGGTGCAAGAGTATTTTATGGTGTGGAACGATTCCCGCGAGGATACAACACCTGGTCTTCCTGGATACATGAAAAATAACGACATTTATGCGCGATGGCTAAATAAGGATGGTAAACCAAAATACGATGAAATTCCTATCTGCATAAAGGCGGGCAATCAAACGTATCCTCAAGTAGCTTATGACTCTGAGAACGACAGATTCGCCATTATATGGGTAGACCACAATGCTCCGAATGATTCCGAAGTTATCCCGGGTGGTGGGCCTATGGCGACGGAGCAGCCTGGTGATATCAGGGGAGCAATATACGGAAGACCCAATCAGAATGTGGGCAAATGAGATAAGTCATTAGAAGAAGACATGAGAATGGGTTCCAAGAGGCAGGGGTCAGAAACGGCCCCTGCCTTTTGCTTTCTTTTTCTCCTGCTATGAAAAACGGTAGCAGTATGGCATACACGATAAGCTATCAAGCGTCGTTAACTGCCGCCATTCTTCCGCCGGAATTTTAAAAACAAATAAAAAAGGCTTAGTCTGTTATTGGCTAAACCCTTGATTTTATTATGGTGCCTGGAGCTGGAATCGAACCGGCACACTGCTAAGCACCGAGGGATTTTAAGTCAAGGGTAAAGTCCCATTTTAGCCACTAAGATTTTGCACATTAATGACATTTTAGCAATGATAACATTTTCTCAGTTTTTTCCACTGCCGTCATAGGTCGATGATTATATCTCCAGACATATTCAGCAAG